>Ga0308408_1000141_pt1 | contig 43541 bp, 38 predicted proteins | sample HotsprSampleMSe3_FD_203466 | JGI IMG/M metagenome (GOLD analysis project Ga0308408, IMG submission 203466) | Hot spring phototrophic mat microbial communities from Mushroom Spring, Yellowstone National Park, Wyoming, United States - 20060912_MSe3 ... | reverse complement strand
GTGGAAATGCAGGGGGTGTGGAAGCGTTTTGGGCAGCAGGTGGCGGTTCAGGACTTGAGCCTGCGGATCCCGCAGGGGGAGGTGTTTGCCCTGCTAGGGCCCAACGGCGCCGGCAAATCCACCACCATCCGCATGCTCACCAGCCTGACCCGCCCCAGCCAGGGATCCATCCGCGTAGGGGGGTATGATGTGGTGCGGGATCCCTTGGCGGTGCGGCGGCAGATCGGCGTGGTGTTGCAGCCCATCACCCTGGAAGCAGAGCTGACGGTTTGGGAAAACCTGGAGTTCCATGGGCGCATGCACCACATCCCCAACCCGGAGCGGCAGCAGCGCATCGACGAGTGGCTGGAGTACGTGAAGCTGGCCGACCGGCGGCACGACAAAGTGAAGACCCTCTCCGGCGGCATGAAGCGGCGCCTCCAGGTGGCCAGGGCGCTGTTGCACCGGCCTCAAATTTTGTTTTTGGACGAGCCAACCGTTGGGTTGGATCCCCAGGCGCGGCGGCTGCTGTGGGAGATCCTGCGGGATCTGAACCGGCAGGGGATGACCTTGCTGATTACCACCCACTACATGGAAGAGGCCGAGGAGCTGTGTGACCGCATCGGCATCATGGACGGCGGGAAGCTAATCGAGCTGGGCAGCACCGACCAGTTGCGGGCCAAGTACGGAGAAGCCCTGCTGGTGCGCTCCCGCCCTGGCCAGGAGGTGAGCTACACCTTTTTCCCCAGCTTGGCGGAGGCCCAGCGGCAGTTGGAAGCGGAACCCGACAAAACCGGCCTGATGGTGCGCCCTGCCAACTTAGAAGATATTTTTGTACGCTTGACGGGCCGTCGCCTGGATTAGCGCGCCCTCAGCCTCAACCTCTCTCCTTCGGAAAGAGGGAGGTTACGGTTTTTCCTCTCCCCATCCCTCCTTTGGAGTGGGGGGCTCGAACTTGTAGCCAACTCCGCGCACGGTGCGGATCAGCTCCGGTTGGCTGGTATCGGTTTCCAGCTTCTTGCGAATTTGGCCGATGTGGACATCGACCACCCGTTCATCTCCCTCGTGGTTAAAATCCCACACCTCTTGAATCAGCTCAGACCGTCGCCACACCCGTCCTGGGTGTCGAGCCATGGCGTAGAGCAAATCAAACTCTAGAGCGGTCAGGTTAATCGGGCGACGGTCACGGATAACTTCTCGGGTGGTCGGGTCGATCACCAAGGAGGGAAAAGTCAAAACCGGCGCGCTGCCTGTTTCCGTTCTCGTCCGCCCTCGGCGCAGGATAGCCTGTACCCGCGCCTGTAACTCCGGCAGGCTGAAGGGTTTGGTCAGGTAGTCATCTGCGCCTAGCTGAAATCCTTGCAGCTTGTCGGCAGGATTCACTCGGCTGGTTAACATCAACACATACACGCCGGTCTCTTTTTGCATCTGCTGGCAAAGGTCGTAGCCGCTCACATCCGGCAAATTCAGATCCAAAATCACCAAGCCTGGCTGAAAAGCGCGCAACTGCTGGAGGCCCTCGGCCCCCGTCGTCGCTACCTCGACTGAGTACCCCTGCCGCTGCAAATACCGCTTGAGCAGCGCGCAAATGCTGGGATCGTCATCGATGATGAGGATGCGTAACATGGCAGCTTGACGCTCTCACAGTCAGCACGAGGCAGAGTTGTAGAAAAGCCCTGCCCGCAGGGCAAACGCATTTTGCGCCTGGGCAGGAGAGGGCAGCCCATCCAGACTACAACAGATAGCTTCAGGTTTTTACATTACCCATTGGATTGCACCAGGAGCTTGGCCTTTCTGGAACCCTCTTTCTCTGGGTAAATCAAGGGAGGCTAACCCAAGAATCTCAGGCATTATTCATTCTACTGGGTTGTCCGGAGGAAAGGGAAAGGGTAAGGTAAAAGGGATTCGCGCAGCAGCTTCTTGCCCGCAGAGAGAAGCCCATTCAAAAACCTCGCCACTTCTGTACTTGCAGGCCAAACCTTAAAGTTGCACGCCGGTTTATCCCAGAAGCCTATGTACAATCCCAACGAAGTCTTTCGCAAAGATATCCAGTTGGCCCTCTTCACCTGGGGGATCCTGGAGCTGGCCTGTTTTGTCATCATGCCGTTTACCCGGGCCTACGAGTATGCGCAGGTAGCGGATTGGCTGTGGCCTTCGCTGGTTTTGGGACCGGTGGGGGCGGTGGTGGTGGCCTTTTGCTCAAAGCTCACAGTAGCTGCTAATTACATCCCCGACCCGAAAAAGAAAAGGGCCCAGCGACAAATTGCCCAGGTCATCAGTTTCTTCGGCTTCCTGGGCTTGGCCTTGCCCTTGCTCCTGGCCGGGTGGACATTTGGCCACGAGGTTCTCACCACCGACTGGGAGAATATGTTCACTAAGTAGAAACTAAACTTGCTACTGATTTGCTCCAGACAGCGTTGCCCCTGGGTAGGTGGCTTCCCAAGGCAGTACACAGAGGCGAAACTAGAAGTACCAGAGATGCTCTGGTACTTGCAAGCGTTGGCAAAGCCCTTTGCTTTCGTCTCCGGCTTTTGGGAGCTAAGTTTTGGATGGCTAACTACCCAATGCGAGGCCGTTCTTCTCCTGCTGCCAGCGGTTTTCCCTTCGGCACCTTAATGGCACTGAGCCTCTCGGTTGGGGTCTTGGCTGCTCTGGGTTGGCAGGCGTGGCGGTTCATTGCCCCCCTGCTGGCTCCTCCTGCGGCGCCTCAGTTTCCTCGCGCGGTGCGTGTGGATCCCTTACCCAGCCCGACAAGTTTGCCTTCCTCCCCCTCTGTTCGCGTCAGTGGGACGGAGTCCTTGCCGGCGGCGGGCACCATCGACCCTGAGGCCTTTCCCCCCGGCAGCCGCGGGCGGGTAATCGAGCCCATAGGTCTAGCCATTCGCAGCCAGCCTTCTGCTGACGGAGCCTACCAAGGGGGAATTGTGGCGGGGGAAACGGTGACGGTGCTGGAGTACAGCGCTGATGGCCGCTGGCAGCGGGTGCGGCGGGAGCTAAACGGCCAGGAAGGCTGGGTGCGGGCCGGCAATTTGGGCCCCGTGGAGGGTGGGGCAGCGGTTGCTTCAGCCACAACTGCTGCAACGCCTGCGGTCGAATCCACACCAGAGTCCACTCCTTTGCCGACTCGGCCCCCCGCAGCAACAAGCATTGCCCCAGGTGCGCAGGGGCGGGTGATCGAGCCGATTGGCCTGGCGCTACGGGCCACTCCCGACCGGGAAGGGGCTTACATTGGTGGCCTGCCCATGAATGAGGTGGTGACGGTGTTGGAGTACAGCGCCGATGGCCGCTGGCAGCGCATCCGGCGCCAGAACGGGCAGGAAGGTTGGGTGCGGGCCGGCAACCTGGCGCAAGAGTAGCAAGATGCCCCGGTGGGGGATTGTAGGTTGGCGAGAGCTTGTGGTTGGCTGGGACAGTACCGCCAGCCGCTGTCGGGAGGGGCAGGCGCGCTAGCGGGAGGGAGTTCTTACACTGGTGGCAGCACCTGATGTCTTGGTTTCAGTGGTCATTGCTGCGACCCCTGGCCAAAGGGATGGTTCTGGTGGCCCTGGGTCTGGGAGCCGGCATGACGGCTTGTCGCCCGCCTGTCGAGCCGGGGCCAGCCAGGGATGGGCAGGCGATCTCTGCCTCGGCTACGGGCACGCTGGAGCTGTGGGCCAACGGCGAAGCGTTCCTGCGGGAGGGGCTGGTCTCCAAAGAGGGCTGGGCGTTGCAGTTTGAGCATGTGTACGTGACGCTGGCGGACATTACGGCCTACCAGACGGATCCCCCTTTTGATCCGCAAGGGCAAGGCGAGCTCCAGGCCAAGGCCTTGGTCAGCCTGACAGGGCCTCTTACGGTGGATTTGGTGCCGGAGCGAGCCCTGCTGGGATCCCTGGAAGCCCCCCCTGGGCACTACAACGCCCTGGCCTGGCGCCTAGTGCCGGCAGCGGAGGGGCCAGCAAAGGGCTACTCCCTCTGGATCGAGGGCAGAGCTCGACCGGCAGAAGGGGAGGGAGAGGCGATCCCCTTTGTGCTCAAGTTCAGCCCCGAGCTGGCTTTTGTCTGCGGCGAGTACGTGGGGGAGACGCGCAAGGGCTTTGTCCGGGCAGGCCAGGTGGCGGATCTGGAGGCGACTTTCCACTTCGACCACCTGTTTGGGAATGGCAGCCTGCCTCCCAAGGACGACCTCAACTCAGCGGCGCTGGGGTTTGCCTCCCTTGTGAAGTTGGACCCAGTCGACCCAGTCTCCCTCGAGCAAGGGCTAAAGGCGGGATCCCAGCCGCTGGAGGTGGACTGGGGCAGCCTGCAGGAGGGATCCCCTAGGGCCCAGGCTGTCTTGCAGAGCCTGCAGAGCTTGGGGCACGTGGGAGAGGGCCACTGCCGCGCCTCCTCTGGCGGCCTCGGCGGGACGGGATCCTTGCCTTAGGTTTTAGGCCTGGGTGGCTTTTGAGATCGAAGGGTGTCCTCTGTCTTTTGCTGACCGATGAACTCAGTCTGGCCAAAGCGCATCCCTTTTTCCCCTTCCTGGCAACTGAGCTGGTTGGCCTTGGGCCTGCTCCTATCTCCGCCGGCTTGGGGCCATGGGGTGGAGGCCTCTTGGCGGGCTGTTCCCACCTTTGAGATCCAGGCCCGCTACGATTCCGGCGAGCCGATGCGTTTTGCCCGAGTTACGGTGTTTGCGCCCACCAATCCCACTCTCCCCTGGCAGGAGGGAGAGACAGACGGAGAGGGCCGGTTTTGGCTGCAGCCGGATCCTGAGCTTAAGGGACTGTGGCAGGTGCGCATTCGCCAGGCCGGCCACGGCGGGGTGGTGAACGTGCCGGTGGGCGAGGAGGGTATGCAGGCAGAAGGGATCCCCAGCCCCTCCTCCCCTGGCTTTGGCCCCCTGCAGCGGGGGGTTATGGCTGCCTGTGTTATCTGGGGCTGTTTGGGCACGGCCCTGTTTTTTTCCCGGCCCCGCCCCTTCCAAGGCCCAGAACTCCCCGACTCCCCAGTGGATGCTGCCGCTTTGAGCCAAGACTAGCCATGCACATCAGCGAGGGCCTTTTGCCAGCACCGCTTTGGCTGGGGGGTTATGGCATCACTGCCCTGCTTACGGGTTGGAGCCTACACCTCCTCCAGCGGTTGGAAAAGGATCCCCGCCGCCAGCTCCCCAAGGCAGCGCTGCTCACGGCGGCCTTTTTTGTCGCCTCCTCCCTTCACCTGCCTTTTCCCCCGGCCAGCCTGCACCTGCTGCTCAATGGGCTGATGGGCGTGATGCTGGGGGCCTTGGCCTACCCGGCAATTGTGGTGGGCCTGTTTTTTCAGGCGGTGGCTTTTGGGCATGGGGGGTTGACCACCCTGGGGATCAACGCCGCCATTATGGGGATCCCGGCGCTTCTGGCAGGAGGGATCTTCCGGGCAAGCCGGCGCTGGTTGGGCACGGGCTGGGCCGCTTTTTGGGCGGGAGCGGTGGGGGTGGTGCTGGCGGCGCTGCTGTTTTACGGCGTGGTGCTGGCGGCGCTGCGCAGGGAGGGGATCCCTTCCACCTCGGCAGAGCACCTGGCTCTGACCAGTTTGGTAGCTGCCCACCTGCCGCTGGCGGTGGTGGAGGGGCTGTTTACCCGTTGGGTGGTGGGGTTTTTGCAGCGGGTGCAGCCGGAGCTGCTGGGAGAAGATGCCCAAAGATAGGGCTGAGGCTGTTCATCCCTGTCGTCGGGCCATGCCGGTTAGGGAGAGGATGCTTTCTTCACAAGCTCCCCTGCCGCCGCCCCCTTCTTGGCTGCACCGCTGGCGGCCCCTGCCCAAGCTGGTTGGCCTGCTGGCACTGATGGCGGCCTTTGCCCAGGTGCAGCGCCTGGCCTTGCTACCCCTGGTCTGGGCGGTGGTGGCTTTTCTCTGGGGGCTCTCCGGATTGCCTCTGCGCCGAGGGCTCAGACGCCTGGCCGCTCCCGGCGTTCTGTTGATAGCCTTTGTCCTCTTCCTGCCCTTTGCCGTTGGGGACACCCTCCTCTGGCGCTGGGGATCCCTGGCTTTGCGCTGGGAGGGGCTGGAGAGGGCCCTCTGCCTTGGCGGGCGCAGCCTGGCGCTTTTAGCGCTGGCGACGCTGCTGTTGGAGACCACTCCCCTACCGGCCCTGTTGGCAGCTTTGCGGGCGCTGGGGATCCCCGACCTCCTCCTGGAACTGGCCTGGCTAACCCAGCGCTATTTGCAGGAAGTGGGCAGCCAGTGGCAGCGGATGCAGCGGGCCGCGCGGCTGAGGGGCTGGCGACCGCGGGGATCCCTGTGGCAGCCTGGGCCAACTTGGCGGCAAGACCTGCCCTTTCTGGCTGCTGCCGTGGGCACTTTGTTGGTTCGCAGCTACGAACGTTCGCAGCGAGTTTACCAGGCGCTGCGCCTGCGGGGCTACGGGCGGGCGCCCTTGGTGCCGCCAGCGGCTGGCGGGGATCCCTGCAGTTGGGCGGCCACCGGGCTGGCGCTGGCAGTGGCTGTTGGCTTGGTTTTGGTTAACTTTGGGGGCTATCCCGATTGAGCGGGTTGGCAGCGAGTTAGACAAGATAGACGCTTCTCTTCCCCGCCTTTAAAAGCAAAACCCAACTAGAACTAGAATAAGAAGGCTTTAATCTTCTCAGCTCTTGTCGCCATTTGCGCGTCCTCTCCTGGGGCTATGAACTGGTTAGAAACCGCTTTGTCTACCTCTTCCCTCAAGGAAGCGCCGGCTGTTGCCGTTGTGCACCTGGGCTGTGAGAAAAACCGGGTGGACACCGAGCACATGCTGGGCCTGCTGGCCCAGGCAGGCTACCGGGTGGAGGGCGACGAAGACAGCGCCGACTACGTCATCGTCAACACCTGCAGCTTCATCGAAGCGGCGCGGCGGGAGTCGGTCAGCACCCTGATGGAGCTGGCGGTGCAGGGCAAGAAGATCATCATCGCTGGTTGCCTGGCGCAGCACTTCCAAGAGGAGCTGCTGCGGGAGATCCCCGAGGCGGTGGCCATCGTCGGCACCGGCGACTACCACCAGATTGTCCAGGTTATCCAGCGGGCAGAGCGGGGAGAGCGGGTTAACGCCGTTACCTCGAGCTTAGATTACATTGCCGACGAGACCGTCCCCCGCTATCGCACCACCCATGCCCCGGTGGCCTACCTGCGGGTGGCGGAAGGGTGTGATTACCGCTGCTCCTTCTGCATCATCCCCCACCTGCGGGGAAAGCAACGCTCCCGCCCCATCGAGTCCATTCTGCGGGAAGCAGAACAACTGGCTGCAGAAGGGGTGCAGGAGCTAATCCTCATTTCCCAGATCACCACCAACTACGGGCTCGACCTCTACGGGGAGCCGCGGCTGGCCGAGCTTATCCGCGCTCTGGGCCAGATCCCCATCCCCTGGATCCGCATGCTCTATGCCTACCCCACGGGCATTACGCCGGCGGTGGTGGAGGCCATTCAGGAGACGCCCAATTTCTTGCTCTATCTGGATCTGCCGCTGCAGCACAGCCACCCAGCGATCCTCAAGGCCATGAACCGCCCCTGGCAGGGCCAGGTTAACGACCGGCTCATCGAACGGCTGCGCCAGGCCCTGCCCAAGGCTGTCCTGCGCACCAGCTTCATCGTCGGCTTTCCTGGCGAGACAGAGGAGCACTTCCAGCATCTTTTGGAGTTTGTCCAGCGCCACCAATTTGACCATGTGGGGGTGTTCACCTTTTCCCCGGAAGAGGGCACGCCCGCCTACCATCTGCCCCAGCAGGTGCCGGAGCCCCTCAAGGAAGAGCGCCGCGCCCGCCTAATGCAACTGCAGCAAGGGATCGCCTTCCGCCGCAACCGCGAGCAGGTGGGGCAGGTGGTGCCTGTGCTTTTGGAGCAGGAAAACCCCCGCACCGGCGAGTGGATTGGCCGTTCCCCCCGCTTTGCCCCTGAGGTGGACGGGGTGGTGCATGTGCGCGGGCCCGGATCCCTGGGATCCCTGGTGCCGGTGCAGATTACGCGGGCCGAGCCCTACGATCTCTTTGGCCAGGTGGTGGAGGCGCCAGCAGGCTTTAGCTGGAGCGGACGGTAGAATAATTCGGTTGAACTTCGGAAAGGCGAGATGGCCAGTGCAGATGAGCTGAAACAGGCGGCAGCCCAAGCGGCGGCCCAAAAGGTGCAGTCGGGCATGGTGGTGGGGCTGGGCACGGGATCCACAGCCGCCTTTGCTGTGGGCGCCCTAGCCCAGCGAATGCAAAAGGAGGGGCTGCAGTTCATTGGGGTGCCCACTTCCGAGCGCACGGCAGAACAGGCCCGCTCTCTAGGGATCCCGCTGGCCACGCTGGAGGAGCAGCCGCGCCTAGATCTTGCCATCGATGGAGCCGACGAAATCGAAGTGGGATCCCTCAACCTCATCAAGGGGGCAGGGGGAGCTCTGCTGCGGGAGAAACTGGTGGAGGCCAGCGCTGCTGAGCTCATCATCATCGCCGATGCCTCCAAAAAGGTGGCCCACCTGGGCACCCGCTTCCCGGTGCCGGTGGAGGTGGTGCGCTTTGGCTGGAAGACGACCCTAGCGCGGGTGGAGGCCCTGGGCTGTCAGGCGGTGCTGCGGCGCACTGCCGAGGGGGATCCCTACCTCACCGACGAGCAGCACTACATCCTCGACTGCCAGTTTGGCCCCATCGCCAATCCGGCCAAGCTGGCCGAGCAGCTCAAGGGAACGGTGGGGGTGGTGGAGCACGGCCTGTTTATCGGCATGGCCACGGAGGCCATTATCGCTGGGCCTGAAGGGATCGAGACGCTGCGGCAGAGCTGAGGGCCAGCTCGGCTGCTAGCAGGATGGCCTGCTTGAGGCTCTCGGCGCGGGCTACCCCCTGCCCGGCTAGGTCAAAGGCAGTGCCGTGGTCGGGGGAGGTGCGAATAAAGGGCAGCCCCAGGGTTAGGTTGACGGCCCGGTCAAACGCCAGCAGCTTCACGGGGATCAGGCCTTGGTCGTGGTAGAGAGCCAGGTAGGCATCGGCCACAGCAGGAGCTCCTTGACCATACCAGGCCTGGGCGGGCGCTAGCCACATGGTATCGGGGGGAAGCGGCCCCCAGATTTTGGCGTGGGGATAGGTTCTTAGCAGCTCCGCCAGCCACGTTTTCTCTTCCTGCCCAAGCTGCCCCTGCTCGCCAGCATGGGGGTTAAGGCCAGCCACAGCAATCACCGGATTGACAATCCCAAAGAGCTTACGCAGGGATCCAACCAGCAAGTCCAACTTCGCGCGCACCAGCTCCGGGGTAAGGGTGAGGGGCACCTGGCTCAGGGGGATGTGGGTGGTGGCCAGCAAAACCCGGATCTGCCAGCCGCTGTGGGGAGAACGGGCCACAAACAGCATGCCGTAGCGCTCGCTCCCGCTGAGCTGGGCCAGAACTTCTGTTTGGCCAGGGAAGGGGTAGCCCGCCTGGTGCCAGAGGTATTTGGCAATGGGAGCGGTCACGATCCCCTGGAACTGGCCCCGCAGCGCTTCTTCAATAGCTGTTTTCAGGTAGGCAAAGCTGGCCGCCCCGCTTGCAACATCCCCCCGGCCCACGCGCGACGGCTCTAGGTAGAAGCCGCTGCCGCCCTCCAGCACCGGGATCCCTGCCGGGTCGGCCAGGTCGGTTGCCCCTCGCTGGCGCAGAAGGCAGTAGGTAGCTTCCAAAACCTGCCGCTCGCCCACCACCGTTATCTGGGCGCAGGCCTGCACCTGGGGATCCGCCAGCGCCTTGAGCACAATCTCTGGCCCAATCCCCGCCGGATCTCCCAATGTCAGGGCTAGCTTCGGCAGCAGCAAGCTCATTTTCTATTTCTAGTCCAATTTCTAGGGATCCCCCCGAAGGGGGAACCTATTAGAGAAGGATTTATCAAGGAAGAGCTGTTGGGCGTTTCCAATTTCTAGGGATCCCCCCGAAGGGGGAACAATGGAGTTACGTGGTTCCAGAATAAGCGGCTGGAGAAGTTTCCAATTTCTAGGGATCCCCCCGAAGGGGGAACACGATGGGAAAGCGGGGGTAAGGGGGTCAGGGGGATATCGTTTCCAATTTCTAGGGATCCCCCCGAAGGGGGAACTTCGGTTCCTGGGGCTGGGACTCAACAGCGCTTCCTTGTAGTTTCCAATTTCTAGGGATCCCCCCGAAGGGGGAACTTGAAGGAAACAGGGTGGGAGGGGCTTTACTCCCCAGTTTCCAATTTCTAGGGATCCCCCCGAAGGGGGAACGCAGACTAGAGTTCACCTACTCCGCCGCTGTCTACGACGCCAGTTTCCAATTTCTAGGGATCCCCCCGAAGGGGGAACTCTAGCTCTAAATCCATTTAGATAGGCTTTGTATCCGAGTTTCCAATTTCTAGGGATCCCCCCGAAGGGGGAACTGATTTTACCTAAGGACATGCTTGCCCGTGCGGACCTGGTTTCCAATTTCTAGGGATCCCCCCGAAGGGGGAACAACCTCCCCCTCCAGCACCCAGGATTATTTCCTGGGTGTTTCCAATTTCTAGGGATCCCCCCGAAGGGGGAACATCCAACTCGTTTGGGCTAGAAAGATCAGCCCTTTACTGTTTCCAATTTCCAGGGATCCCCCCGAAGGGGGAACTTGCCTATTATTTTCTCCCACCCCGTTTCGGCGATGAGCCAGGTTTCCAATTTCCAGGGATCCCCCCGAAGGGGGAACGTTACCCCATGGAAGACCTGATCAACGCCCTCTTCTCGTTTCCAATTTCCAGGGATCCCCCCGAAGGGGGAACACGATCTAACCCCTAACCTCCCCCACACACCCAGGATTTTTGTTTCCAATTTCCAGGGATCCCCCCGAAGGGGGAACAGAAAGTCCCTACGTGGATCCTCTCCAAATTTTGTGAGTTTCCAATTTCCAGGGATCCCCCCGAAGGGGGAACAAGCCACTGCCCACTCAAAGTGGGGATAACCGTCGAGTTTCCAATTTCCAGGGATCCCCCCGAAGGGGGAACAGTACGTCACCTCAGAGGATCCCCAGTTGTCAGTGATGTAGTTTCCAATTTCCAGGGATCCCCCCGAAGGGGGAACTGGGTGTTGTTTCTACCCTGAAAAGGGAGGGTTGTATGGTTTCCAATTTCCAGGGATCCCCCCGAAGGGGGAACTGCTATCGTAGACGGAGTGCCCATGCTATGGTGGGCGTTTCCAATTTCCAGGGATCCCCCCGAAGGGGGAACTTAGACAGGGAGACGCTCACGCGATCCCCATCATAGTCACGTTTCCAATTTCCAGGGATCCCCCCGAAGGGGGAACGACTAGGTTAGTTTTCTTCCATCAGAGCACGGTAACACTCGTGTTTCCAATTTCCAGGGATCCCCCCGAAGGGGGAACTCTACCCTTATTAAACCCAAGCGGGGCAAGGAATGCAAGGCCTATTTGCGAGGGGGTCGGTCGAAAACGGCAAAAAAGGGCCCCGAAGAGGGGGGGTGAGAGGCCTGAAAGCCTTGTGGCGCAAGGCATCGAGCGGGTCAACGAAAGAATCGGCCTTTGCGGGTTTTGGCGAGGCGCTCGCAGAGCTGCTGATACCGTTTTGGTGTGCTTTTGGCAACATGACCGGGGTTGGGATCCCTAGGGGCGAGGTGCCCTGCCCAGCGGGTTGTCTGCCAGCGGATCCCTGCCGGCAAAATGGTTTAATGGAAACTTAGCAACATTTTTGAGCAGCGGTTGCCCTCTATGGCCGAGACCTTCCTTTACAATGCCTTGCGTGCCGCCCTCGACGAAGAGATGGCCAGGGATCCCAATGTGTTTGTTCTGGGAGAGGATGTGGGCCACTACGGCGGCTCCTACAAAGTCACCAAAGACCTATATCGCAAATACGGGGAGATGCGCCTCCTGGATACCCCCATTTGCGAAAACAGCTTCACCGGCTTGGCCATCGGGGCAGCCATGACCGGCTTGCGGCCTGTGGTGGAAGGGATGAACATGGGCTTTTTGCTCCTGGCCTTTAACCAAATTGCCAACAATGCCGGCATGCTGCGCTACACGTCCGGCGGCAACTTCAAGATCCCGCTGGTGATCCGCGGGCCAGGCGGGGTGGGACGCCAATTGGGAGCCGAGCACTCGCAGCGGCTGGAGGCTTACTTTCAGGCAGTGCCGGGTCTGAAGATCGTCGCCTGTTCCACCCCTTACAACGCCAAGGGTCTGCTCAAGTCGGCCATCCGCGACGACAACCCCGTTCTCTTTTTCGAGCATGTGCTCCTCTACAACCTCAAAGAAGACCTGCCGGAGGAGGAGTACCTCTTGCCCCTGGACAAGGCGGAAGTTGTCCGCACGGGATCTGACGTTACCATCCTCACCTACTCGCGCATGCGCCACCACGTGCTTAAGGCCGTGGACACCCTGCTGGAGCAGGAGATCGATCCGGAAGTGATCGACTTGATCTCCCTCAAGCCCCTCGATATGGAGACGATTGCTGCTTCGGTGCGCAAAACCCACCGGGTGGTCATCGTGGAAGAAGACATGAAAACGGGCGGCATTGGGGCAGAGCTGACGGCCCGCATCATGGAAGAACTCTTCGACGAGCTGGACGCGCCCGTAGTGCGCCTGGCCTCCCAAGACATTCCCACCCCCTACAACGGCACGCTAGAAGCGGCCACCATTGTGCAGCCGGCAGATATTGTGGCAGCGGTGGAGCGGCTCCTCTACGGATGAGACTCTTGCCTGCTGGCAGGCAGTAGCCGGAGGGCGGGGAGTGCCTGCGCCCTTTTGCAAGATACCTATCCCAACCCCAAGGCGGTGTTGCTGGGGGAGAGCCGGTTCCAAATGCTGCCGGCCCGCTATCCCTAGGCGGCTCTGGAAGTGGGGAGGTGATCCTGAAAATCCTGCTGGTCGAACAGGTACACCGTGCGAATCGGGTAGGGAATGACCAATCCGGCCCGGTCACAGGCCTGCTTGAGGGCGATATCACCTGAGTGCGGACGCGGCGCACCTCCGCCTTGCGAGGCCGAGTCCAGTAGCGCACCACAAAATCGATGGAGCTGTCGCCAAAGCCGACGATGTCCAGCTCAAAGGGGGCTCCGCCAGCACTCCCTCCACGCCTTGCATCGCCTCCAGCAGCACCTCCAAGGCTTTGGGCAGGGGTGTGTTGTAGTCGAGGCCAATCTCCAGATCGGTGCGGCGAAAGGGGCGATCGGTTAAGACCGTGATCGGGCTGGTGGGGATCACCACCCGTTCTCCTTGGTAGGTGCGAATCTGGGTGGAGCGAATGCTGATTTCCTCAACTGTACCTTCAAAATCCCCGACGACAATCTGGTCATTGAGTTGAAAAGGCTCGTTCAAAAGCAGCAGCACGCCCGCCAAGAAGTTCTTGAAAATATCTTGAAAAGCAAAACCGATGGCCACCGACCCTAACCCCAACAGCCCGATCAGATCTCCCAGGCGCAGATCTGGGAAAGCCACCACGCTGGCTGCCAGGATCCCTGCCACCCAAGCACCCACTTGGCTGACTTGCACCAGCAGCATTTGTAGGGAAGGGCTGGGGATCCACCGGTTGGCTGCGGATCCCGCCAGGCGCCGCACGGCCCGAACGCCATCTCTAGAAGACTGCGGTTGATGGTTTGCAGTAGTTCGTTCATATCTTCACCCTTGCTACGCTATCGATCACGATGAACGCCAGAGAACGCCATTCGACTTCGGCGGGAACACTCGATCAGGACTCAGGGAGGCTCTCTGTGGGTTCCGCCTCAGCTGGTATCCGCCACGGCTTAGGTTCTGCTGTGCTTGCTACCCTGAAAGAGCCACTCTGCCACAAGATAGGTTTCAGGGCCGCAGCATGGCCAACTACGACTGGATCGTCGTCGGCGGCGGGATCACGGGGGCAGCCTTGAGCTACGAGCTGGCCCGCCAGGGGGGATCCGTTCTCCTCGTTGAGAAGGAAGCGCTGCCGTCCAGTGCCACTCGCTACAGCTACGGTGGCCTGGCCCATTGGGCCGGGAAAACCCCCCTGCTCAAAGCCCTGGGGGAAGAAGGGATCCAGCGCTACCGCACCCTGTCAGAGGAGCTGGAGGCGGATCTTCAATTTCGCGAGCTGGATCTGCTCATGCCCGTTGCCCCTGGCTACAGGATGGAGGCAGTGGAAGCCGATCTGGCCGACTGTCGCATCCCACCGCAGCGAATTTCTGTAGAGGCGGCCTGTGAGCTAGAGCCGCTTTTAAACCCTGCCGCCCTCGAGGGTGTACTCTGGGCGCGGCATGGCCACATCCACCCCTGGTTGACGACGCTGGCTTTTCAGAAGGCTTTCCAACGCCTAGGGGGATCCCTGCTCTTGCAAACCGTAAGGGCCTTGCGGCGCCAGGGCCGGCGCATTACGGGCGTGGAGACGGATACCGACTTCTGCGGAGCGGCTCAGGTGGTGGTGTGCGCCGGCGGCTGGACACGGGCTTTGTTGCGCCAGGCCGGGATCTGGGCTCCTATCTACTTCACCCACGCCGAATCCCTGGAGCTGGATCCTGCGGAGGTGCGGTTGAGAGCCATCGTCATGGGCGCGCCCGTGCAGCGTTTGGAGCTGGAGCGGCAAGCTGGCCGCCCCGACCGGGATCCCCTCTGGGACCAGCCGGGACAGGAGCTCTGCCCGCCCATCCTGGATGTCGGGATCGTGCAGTTTCTCGACGGCAGCCTTCGCCTGGGGCAGATTAGTCGGGTGCTGACGGATCCCATGGCCGAGGTAGATGCCGCTGCCAGCGAAGCCCAGATCCGGGAACAGGCCGGTCGCTACCTGCCTCAGGTGGCCCGCCTGCCTGGGCGGTGGTATCACTGCTTGGTGGCCTTCAGCGCCGATCACCAGCCTTTGGTGGGATCCCTGCCCGGCTGGGAAGGGCTGCAGCTCTTCTCCGGCTTCAGCAGCCCTTTGGCCATCCTGCCGGCCCTGGCTCGCCGCTTTGCCCAGCAGGCCTATGGACAAGAGGATGAGTGGCTCCCCAGCCTCTCGCCAGCGCGCTTTGCTGGGCCCTCACCCCCTGCCCCGCTCCCTTAGGGAGAAGAGCCCCCCTAGTCTTCAGCCAGCGGTGCCTCCAGCAGGTCTTCCAGGTTGAGTTGCACCTGGCGCTGCAAGGCCTGAATAGCCTGATATTCCTGTTGAATGCTGGCCTGGTACTGGGCAGCCAGAGCGGTGTTGCCCTCGGAAAAGGCCTGATCCCAGAGCTGCGTCCAGTAGCGGTAGCGCTTCTGGCGAATTTCCAACTCCATGTTGGCCAAGGCAGCCCGCACCACCAGGCGCGGACGCATCAGGGCCAAGCGGGTATTTTCGTCCAGCCAGAGCAGGTGGCTGAGGCGCTCGTTGAGGTCCTCGTCTTGGGCGCAGAGGGTGCGCAGGGCGGTCAGGAGACCCTCTCCCTGGTCTTCCAGCTCCGGCTGGGCCGAGAGCAGCTCCAAGATCCGCTGCCACAGCTCCCGGTGGGGACGGAAGCTAAACTGCAGCTCCCGCTCCATCAAGGTTTGGCGGATCTCGCGGCGGTACTCGGCAAAGTGCAAAAAGATCTGCAGAAGGTGGGACTCCGATTGCAAAAGTTTGCATCCCTTGGGGGCAGCAAGTTGCCGGGGTTTGGACCAGCGGTACTGGCGCACGGCCCGGCGCAGGTCCTCTTCCAGATCGCGGCAGAGGCGAGCGTTGCCCCGGCTGAGCAATTCCGCCACTTTGTGGATGTACAGAGAGCGCCATTGCCCGCCCAAACCAGCCAGCAGTTGTACCAGCGCCTGATAGGCCTGTTGGAAATCGGCACCTTGAGCGAGATCCCGACCGGCCAGCACCTGGTCAATTTGCCAATCTAGCCACAGGGGAGCCTGAGCCAGCAGGGCCTCAAATGCGGAGACCGAGTGCTGCCGCAGGAACTCGTCGGCATCTTTCCCGGCAGGAAGGGTGAGGATGCGCAGCTCGATTTCCCCCCGCCGCGCCTGCTCTTCAATGGCCTCGATGGCCCGCTTGGCGGCATTCAACCCAGCGCGGTCGGCATCGAAGTTGAGAATCAGCCGCTTGGACTGGGTATAGCGCAGCAGAGTCTTGACCTGGTGCGGCGTCAAGGCTGTGCCCATCGCGGCTACGGCATAGGCGATGCCGGCTTGGTGCAGGGCGATGACATCGAAATAGCCTTCCACCACCAAGACTTGGTCGGCTTTGGCAATGGCCTCGCGGGCAAAGTTGAGACCATAGACCACCTGGCCCTTGTTGAAAAGTTCCGTTTCCGGGGAGTTGAGGTACTTGGGCTGCTCCTCTCCCAGGGCTCTGCCGGCAAAGCCAATGACCCGCCCCTGCAAATCGAAAATGGGCAGCATGATGCGGTTGCGGAAGCGGTCGTAATGGCCGGATCCCTGCTGGCGCGGCACCAGCAAGCCGGCTTCTTCTAGAAGTTTGACCGGCTGGCGCTTTTGGTTGACCAGGTACTCGTAGAGCGAGTGCCAGCCGGGGGGAGCAAAGCCGATTTGAAATTTTTGCAAGGTCTCTTCGCTCAGGCGGCGGCTGTGCAGGTACTGGCGGGCGGCGGATCCTATCTGGGAGCGGAGAGCATGCCGATAGAAATCGGCAGCCAGGGCCAAAATCTCCAGCAGCTTTTCCCGGTGGGAGAGTTGGCGCTCGTAGTCCTGGGAGAGGGATCCCTTGGGCTCCGGCACATGGTAGCGGCGGGCCAGGTGGCGCACCGCCTCGGCAAAGGAAAGGCCCTCTATCTGGCTGACAAAGCGGATGACATCTCCCCCCGCCCCGCAGGCAAAGCACTTGTAGATCTGCTTGCTGGGGCTGACCTGAAAGCTGGGCTTGTGGTCGTTGTGGAAAGGGCAGAGGCCGACGAAATTCTTGCCCTGCTTGCGCAACACCACCTTTTCGGCCACCACCTCGACGATGTCGGCCTTCTGGCGCACCAACTGGATGAACTCCGGCGGCAGACTGCTCATGGCCCTGGGGATCCTGCACCCTATGGTACCTGCAGGGGAGTTGACAGGCTGTCTTTTGACCTAACCTGACCTAGTGGAGATAATGGTCTAGCTTCAAAAGCTGGATTTTTCCATGAGCGGTTTTTTGCAGATTGTTGAGAGGAAAATGCGGATCATCAAGTTTTTCTTGCTCCTTTTGCTGGTCGGCGCCGCCGTCTTCTGGGGCCCGCAGGTGGCTTCTGCGGAACCGGATTTGGCTTTGGGTGCCAAGGTCTTTCAGGCCAAGTGTGTGGGCTGTCACTTGAACGGTCGCAACACTCTGGTGGCGGCGAAAAACCTTTCCCTGGCTGCCCTGCACGAGTACCACGTGGATACCCCTGAGCTGATCCAAGCCCAGGTGCGCAACGGCAAAGGGGCCATGCCCGCTTTTGGCAAGCTCCTCAAACCAGAAGAAATCGAAGCCGTGGCCGCCTATGTTCTCGACCGGGCTGAGCACAACTGGAGCAAAGGCTGATGGCTCAGGAGAGGACTCAAGATCTGACCTTGGCTCCGAAAAATTCTGTCGCCCCGGTGCCGCAGGAGCAGGGCTGTGGAGCACAGGGATCCCGCCGCAAAATCTTGTCGGTTGGTGTGGGGGCGCATGGTTTGGTGGCCGTCGGCATCTCCGCCCACGGGGTGGTGGCCATAGGCGTGGTGACCCACGGCATTCTCTCCATTGGCCTGGTGGCGATGGGCGCCCTCTCTTTTGGGCTGGTGTCGATGGGCCTGGCCAGCGCCGGCCTGGTGTCCATGGGCCTCTCCAGTTGGGGTCAGCACAGCATGAGCGTAACCGAATCCCACGGATCCCATCACCATCCATAGGTTTTGCCAGCCAGACCCTGCCTGGTTCTCTTTCCACCTAGCGTTGTTAAGGAGCGTTTGCAATGTTCAGTTTGCAAAGTTACTTGGCCTTGGCCAAGAAATCTCTGCTTGCGCTGGGGATGAGCGTTTTGCCCCTTGCTTCTGCTTGGGCCCATGTAACCGTCCATCCCAAAGAGGCCCCGGCGGGCAGCGTTGCCAAGCTCACCTTCCGCGTGCCCCATGGCTGCGATGGATCCCCCACCATTCGCCTGCGGGTGCAGATCCCGGAAGGGGCGACCTCGGTGAAGCCGATGGTGCATCCCCTGTGGAAAATTGAGACGGTGAAAAAGCCGCTGGACAAACCTTACGAGTCCCACGGGAAGATGATCACCGAAACGGTGGCCGAGGTGATCTGGAGCGGCGGCTCGCTGCCGGATGAGTTTATGGATGAGTTCAGTATCCTTCTCAGGTTGCCGGATCGCCCCGGCGAGACCCTCCCCATCCCGGTTATCCAGGAATGTGAGCAAGGCATGTACCGCTGGATCCAGGTGGCGCAGCCGGGGGAGGATCCCCATAGCTTGCCGGAGCCAGCACCCCTGCTGAAGCTGACGGGCAAAGGAGAGACCCACGGCCACGGGCATGGACACAGCCACGGGCATGGCGCTCGCTAGCCGGGTTTGCCGTTGGGATGATGTCTATCCTCTTCTGGATTCGGGTGGGTCTCTTGTGCGCCCTGCTGTGGGTGGGCGGGATCCGACCCGTTTTTGCCCACGCCAGCTTGCTCTCCACCTTTCCCGAAGATGGGGCGATGCTGCAGGAAGCCCCGGCGCAGGTGCGGCTGGTCTTCAATGAACCCGTGCAGCTCACGCAGCTCCAGGTGCTGGACAGCAACGGCCAGGTGCTGCCCCTGGAAAACTTGGTTAGCAGCGGCAACGCGCCCCAGGGAGATTTGCCTGCGGAGATGCCGGAGGGGGTTTACATCGTCAGTTGGCGGGCCATCTCTGCCGACTCTCATCCGGTAGGGGGCTCGTTTGTCTTCCTGGTGGGGGCGGCGGATCCGGAGCTGTTGCGAGCGGCGAGGGCAGCCCAAGCGGGGGATCCCTTCTATTGGCCGCTGGTGGGGGTGAGCTGGGGGATCTACCTGGGCAGCCTGTTTGTTGTCGGCGTGCTGGGCTGGTGGCGGCTGGTGCGGGGGCGGTCGGGCACTGCCGATGAAATAGAGCTCTCTGCTGAGGCCTGGGCTTTTGCTGCCGCCTGGCTCACCCTCAGCCTGACGCTGGTGGCTTTGGGTTTGCATTTGGCCCAGCTCTACCCCCACTTTGCCGGGCCAGAGCTGCTGAGCGTGCTCATCTCTCCCTACGGATGGGGCACAGGGCTGCGGCTGGTGGGGCTGGGGATCCTGATCTGGGCCTGCGAGGGCGGGCCCCGCTGGGCCAACGGCCTGGGGTCGGTGGCGGTGATAGGGTCGTTTTTGCCCATCGGCCATGCCCTCACCAGCGAGTATCCAGCAGGGACGATGGCCCTCTTGGGGCTGCACCTGGCCGGCTCGGCTTTTTGGTTGGGGGGGCTGTGGGGGGTGGAGCGCCTGTTGAGCCGATTGCGCCAGCGGGACGGAGTCCTTGAATGGACTTCCCAATCGGCAGGTGTCATCCAACGATTTTCCGATGTGGCCACCTGGGCTGTGCCGGGGCTGGTGCTGGCGGGAGTGGGGATGGGCGGGATCCACCGCGGCTGGGACTGGGAGCACCCCTACGGGCAGTACCTCTGGGCGAAGCTGTTGCTGGTGCTGATGATCGTGGGTTTGGGCGCCCACAACAAGTTGCGGCTGCTGCCGGCGTTGCGAGAGGGGGTTTGGTCGGCGGGCCGATCCCTGCGCCAAATTGTCCGCCTGGAGTTGGTGGGGCTAGTTCTGGTGCTGGCCTTGACCAGCTTTCTGGTGGCCCAAGCCCCTCCTGGCCAAGGAGCGGGACCGGCTTGCCAAGAGACATTGAGCTGGCCGGAAGGCAGCCTCCGCCTGCAGATCCTGCCCTGCCGCCCTGGCAACAACCGCATCCAAGTGGAAGTTAAGGGGATCCCCGCCCAGGAGCTGAGCCTGGAGTTTGACCTCCCCGCACGTGGGATCCCGCCTCTGCGCCGCCAGGCGCTGCCAAGAGAACCTGGCCAGTTTGAGGTGGAAGATGTCCTCTTGCCCTTAGCGGGAGAATGGCAGCTCAAGGTAAGGCTGCTGGTGAGCGACTTCGAGGAGCGACGGGAGCAAGTTAGGCTCAGGGTAGAGGATCGCTAAGAGCTGCCTAGGGAGTGAGTCTCTTCTTCCCAAAGGCGACCCTCGTATCCTTGCAACTGGAGAGCAGTTTGGAAGTCCTGACAGGCTCCTTGCCAGTCACCAACGGCAGCGCGGGCTAGGGCACGGTTGCAGTGGGCTTTGATGTGGCTGGGATCCCGTTCGAGAACCTGCGTGTAGTCGCGGATAGCTGCCGCAAAATCTCCCTGTTGGGCGTAGGCCCAGCCGCGGTTGTTCAAGGCCCAGAGGCGCGTCTGCGGATCTGGCTCCAGTTGCAGGAGCTGGGTGTAATCGGCCAGGGCCCTCTCTATTTCCCCCGCCTGATCCCAAAGGAGAGCCCGCCAGAGGAGGGCGTGGCGCTCCTGCGGGTTCAAGGCCAGGACCTGGGTGTAGTCGGCAATGGCCTGCTGCAGCCGGTTGGCCTGGCGGTGGAGATCCCCCCGCTGCCGGTAGGCCAGCGCCGCATCCGCCAGCCCCCAGTCGCGGTTGCAGCCTATGGCCCGGTCGAGATCAGCCAACGCTGCCTCCTCGTCTCCCAAGACTAGGTGTACCGCTGCCCGCAGGGCAAATCCCTGGGAAGCCTGCGGCTGCTCTTGGATCAAGGCCGTGAAATCGGCCAGCGCTCCCTGCCAGTCTTCCAGCCGCTGCCGCGCCATGCCCCGGTACAAGTGGATACGAGCCATCAGATCCAGCCCATGGGGGCCCCCCGGCTGGCCTGCCCACTGCAGCGCCTGGGAGAAATCCTCACAGGCTGCTGCCCAATCTTCTTGCTCAAAGTAGATCTGGCCGCGGTCGAAGTAGAGCTGCGGGTTGCGGGGATCCCGCTCCAGGGCAGCCGTGTAGTCCTGCAGGGCCGCCAAGGGATCCCCCAAAAGCCGGTGAACCTGCCCGCGGCTGCTGCGGGCGCCGACATCGCTGGCATCTAAAGCAATGGCCTGATTCAAGTCTGCCAGAGCCGCTTCCAGGTGACCCAGCTCCAGATGGGCAATCCCACGCTTGAGGTAGGCCTTGGCCAGCCGGGGATCCAACTCCAGGGCGCGGTTGAAGTCGGCCAAAGCGCCTGCCGGATCCCCCAACCCCTGGCGGGCCAGCCCCCGGTAGAAATGGGCTAGCGCCAGGGCAGGATTAAGGCGGAGCGCCTGTTCGCAGTCAGCCAGCGCTGCCTCCAGGGCGTTGCTGCCCAGGTAGGCTATAGCCCGCTGCAGATAGAGCTCCGCTTGAGCTGCCGCCACGGCTCCCGAAGGCTCCTCCCCCTGCGTAGCCCTCAGCGCAATGGCCTGGGAAAAATCAGTAATGGCCCCTTGCAGATCCCCCAACGCCTGCCGGGCTAGACCGCGGCGGTAACAGGCCTTGGGGTGGCCGGGATCCAACTGCAGCGCCTGGGTGTAGTCTTCAATGGCTCCCTGAAAGTCCAGCAACTGCGCCCGTGCTACGCCCCGGTTGAAATAAGCTTCCGTATCTTGGGGATCCCGTCGGAGGACCTCGGAAAAATCGGCTACAGCCCCTTGCGCATCTCCCAACTGGCCGCGCACTACGCCGCGGTTAAAGTAGGCCCGTACTTCCTCGGGGTTGAGCTCAAGGGCGCGGGAATAGTCCTCGATGGCTTGCTGCGGCTGATCGAGCTGCCGGTAGGCATTGCCGCGGCTGTAGTAGGCCAGGGCCCAGTGAGGGTCGAGACGGAGGGCGTGCGTGTAATCAGCAACTGCTCCCTCATAGTTCCCCAGCCGATAGCGAGCGATGCCGCGGTTGAAATAGGTGCGGGCATCTCCTCCCCCCAGTTGGATGGCGCGGGTGAAATCTTCCACCGCTCCTGCCCAGTCGCCAGTTTTGTAGCGGACGCTGCCCCGCTGGCTGTGGGCGCGGCCATTCTGGGGATCCAGTTGGATGGCGAACGTGTAGTCGGCAATCGCCCCCTGCAGATCCCCTTGGCGAGCTTTTTCCTGGCCGCGGGTTACCAAGCGCATCGCCAAGAGTTGATCCACCGAAAGCTGGGAAAGAGCAGGCGCTACACCTTCGGGGGGGGTAGGCAGGAGAGGCCGCAGCGCCTCCATCACCTCAGCCGCCGACTGGAAGCGCTCCTGCCAGCGGGGACAGATCATGCGATCTACAATCTCGGCCAGCTCCTTGCTAACTGGCACCAGATCCCGCCAAAGCAGCTGGCCGGTGCGGGGATCGTCCCGGATCTTGGTGGGGGGACGGCCAGTCAACGCTTGGATGGCCAGCACCCCCACCGAGTAGATATCGCTGCAGGGTTGGGGCTTGCCGCCAAGCTGTTCTGGGGCTATGTAGCCCACCGAGCCGATTACCGTCGCCACCTGGGTTTGACCGGGGGCGTGGCTAACCAATCTCCCCACCTCCTTCACCGCCCCAAAGTCAATCAACACCAACTTGCCGTCGAAGTCGCGGCGCATCAGGTTGGCCGGCTTGATGTCCCGGTGCAGGATCTGGTGGGCGTGGACATGGCGCAGGATCTCGAGAACTTCCCACAGGAGTTGCACGACCTCTGGCTCGCTGAGCGGCTTGCCGTCTACCAGCTCGTGGGTGAGGTCGTGCCCGGCAATGAACTCCTCGACTAAATAGAACTCCTGATCCTGCTCGAAGTGGGCCAAGAGGCGAGGTACCCGGTCGTAGTTGTTGAGCCGGTTGAGAACCTTGGCCTCCCGTTCCAACAGCTTGCGCGCCGTGGCCAGGGTGTAGGGATCCGTCGAGAGCGGGCGCAGGCGCTTGACCACGCAGGGAGTGTTGAAAGTGTCGCGATCCACCGCCTTGTAGGTAACCCCAAACCCTCCTTGCCCCAGAAGGCCGAGGATTTCGTAGCGTCCCCGCAGAATGGCTCCCGGCTTAACCTTGTCGTCCATGGCCGAGCTTGCCCTGCAGTGATCTTGGTCACGGCAAGCTGGCTCGATTCTGCCATAGGCTGGCCTCCTGCAGCGAGCTTGGTCTTAGTCCTGCACGTACTCTTCGCCAGAGAGCAGGGCCGCCTCTGCCTTCTGAAACTCCCGCCCCAGGTAGGCGGCGTGGCTGAGCTGAGAGACGACCTTTTCGCTTTCTTTTTCAAAAATCTGGACGCACAACTCTTTGGCCGTCCGGCCAACGTACACCCGCTGCGGGGAGCGATTGACCGGCCCCCGCGCGGGGATCACCGCTCCAGTCTCCGGGTCGGTGGCCAGCCCCCGCTCGTTGATCACAGTGCTGTAGTACTTAGCGCAAATGAGCTGCTGCTGCCGATCCACATAGATGACAAAGTAGCCTGCCGGGTCTAGCTCCAGGGATCGGCGGGAAAGCTGGTCATCGATGCGGCGCACCTGCTCCTGCAGAGACTCAGAGGAAAAAGACGGCATGGTAAAGTCAAAACGGGTGCCAAAAACGTAGCCAAGACTACCTCCATTATCCCCATTGTGGCCGAGGAATGGGATCCCTAGCGAGGGAATTGCGACAGAAAAAATCCCCTTATTTACCCGTGTTTTAAGGGATTGGCGGCGGCTTGAGGCCCTGGCAAGTTCAGTGGAAAGGCGGATGCTTGCAATTGGGAGCTGAAATTACGGTGGAAGCGGTGAGCTAGGAGTAGTCTCTACCAAGATGCAATCCGCCCAAGCTGAGAGGCCCGTGAGGGTTGGGATCCCTGAGATAGCACCTTTTGGAGAGCAGGAGCCGGCGGGCCATCTCCTCATCGTGGACGATCAGCCCCACAGTCGCCTGTTGCTGGGGGATCTGTTGGAGAGCATTGGTTATCGCGTCAGCGAGGCGGAAAACGGCCAGCAAGCCCTGCAGATGCTGCCAAGCTTGCAGCCGGATCTGGTCCTGTTGGATGTGATGATGCCGGGGTTGGACGGATTCGAGGTCTGTCGGCGCATCAAGGCTGATGAAGAGACACGCCTGATCCCGGTGGTGTTGATTGCAGCGGCCAGCGACCGCAAAAATCGCCTGCGCGGGATTGAGGCGGGGGCAGACGACTTCTTGAGCAAGCCCTTTGACGAGTCCGAGTTGCTGGCGCGGGTGCGCTCCCTCGTTCGCCAGAAGCATCTCAATGAAGACTTGGATCATGCCGCCCAGGTTTTATTTGCCATTGCCCGCAGTGTAGAAAGCCGGGATCCGACCACCGGGGATCACTGCGAGCGGCTGGCAGCCCTGGCCAAGAGCTTTGGCGAGTTTCTCCAGCTACCCCGTCCCCTGATCAAGGTGCTGACCTGGGGAGGTTACCTGCACGACATCGGCAAAGTGGGCATACCCGACGCCATCTTGGGCAAAACGGGCAAGCACACGCCGGAAGAGTGGGAGGTGATGAAATCCCACGTCCTAATTGGAGAGGAAATCTGCCGCCCCTTGCGCACCATGAGGGATGTGCTGCCCCTTATCCGCCACCACCACGAGCGCTGGGACGGCAGCGGCTATCCCGACGGCCTCAAGGGAGAAGCAATCCCCCTGGTGGCCCGCGTCTTTCAGATTGTCGACATCTACGACGCCCTTACCTCGGAGCGGCCCTACAAGCGAGCCTTCACTGTCCAGGAGGCCATGGACATCCTGCGGCAAGAAACGACCAAGGGCTGGCGGGATCCCTACTTGGTGGAGCGTTTCTTTGAGTTTCTCAGGTCGCGGCTGCCCCATTTGGAGTAGACTGGACTAGTTCCCGTGCTTCAGCGAGATGGCGTCTTTTGGCAGGGGCAGATCCGCTACGTCGCTGTGTCGGCTGTCGCCAACTGTTTCCCCGCTCCCAGTTGTGGCGGCTGGTTAGGCAATACGACACTCACCAGGTGCTTTTGGATCAGGGCATGGGGCGTTCTGCCTACCTCTGTCGCCGCCTCGAATGTCTGCGGGCGGCCCGGCGTAAGCACCAGATGAGCAGAGCCCTCAAGGCAGCAGTGCCCGACTCGCTGTGGCAACTGCTGGAGCAGCAACTGCTGCGCGATTCTGAGGCCCAGAGCCCCCCGGAAACATCAGCCCCGGGGGCAAGCGCTTTAGACAAAACCTAGGCAGCTCCAGAATTGGCCAAGTTAAGATATTGAAACACCTTTTCAGGTTCATCCAGTCGCGAACTACACGGCAGCCCCTCTCAACTGTCAGAATGAGGACTGGCTGCGGCCAACCTGTATGAGCCGCAGAAAGGTTATTCTAAAAAGCACTGTTGATGTTGGTTTCTTCCCCGGTTGTCCTAGCTTTATGTCCCCTGCGGATGTTTCCAAAGTAGCTTCGGACTTGGATTCCCTCCAGTCCGCGCTCTTGGAGGATCGCCGAGATGCTCTCGCTGTGCCGAAGGAAGTGGCCACACACCCAACAGGTTCAGTCCCATCTGGCGATTTGGATCGTATTAACTTGGGTTGTAAAACTGACAAGGAGCAAGGAGCAGAGGCTAGCAGACGAATGACCGATAAAGTCCGACTTTACGAGATTGCCCGCGAAATGGGATGTGACAATCGCGAGGTGCTGGAGGTTTGTGAGCAGTTGGGGATCCCTTTCAAAAGCCATAGCAGCACCATTTCTCCAGAGCAAGCCGAGTTGGTGCGCAGCAAACTGAGTGAACCTCGCGTTGTGAAACCGACTCGTCCCCGGCTCCGGCCCAAGCTGCAACCTGAGAGCTCTCAACCGCAGCCTCCCGTCGAAGCCAAAGCAAGTGAGCGCCCTCAGCACATTGTCGGCATTCGCCGGCCCGCTCCTGCTCAGCAGCAAGCTGCTGCTGGTGAGGCCAGTTCTTCCAAGCCTTCGCCGCAGCGACCCGACCAGCTCTCCTCTGAAAAAGGGGCTGCCGGTGGCAGCCTCGAATTGATAGGCCCGCCGCGGCGGCAAGTCGATCCGCCTGCGCGCCCGGCTGCCCAGGAGCCGCAGCCGGCAGCTGCTTCTACTCGCCCTGAGGCTGCCGCCAAAGCCGGCAGCCCCGAACCTAGCCCTGCTCCGGCGGCCAAGCGACCGACAGTGCTCCCCCCCCCTCGACGAGCCGCCTCTGGGCCCGAGCCGCCGCAACGGGCCCCTGAATCCCGTCGCCCTGGCCTTGCGGAGGCGCCCTCCCCCAGCGGCGCTCGTACCTCTCCTCCTGTCGAGGAAAAGGTTTCTCTCCCTCAAGCTGAACAGCGCCCGCGTCCGCAATTGGTGGGCGCGCCTGTCCGCCCTGGCACTCGTCCCGAGCCGCGCTCGCCGGTGGCCAAGAAGGAAGAGAGCTCCGACAGCGGCAAAGCTGACGAGGCTCCTCGTCCGCAGCGGCGGCTGGAATTGGTAGGGCCTCCTACCCGTCCTGTGGCTAAGCCTCTTCCCCCTGAGCCGGATGCTTCCCCTCGCTTGCCAGAAGGGATCCCTGAGGAACGCCCCACGCCGGTGTTGGCCGAAGCTCCCGTGCGGCCTGCTGCGCCCAAACTCAAGCGCAAGACGGTGGAAGAAGAGGACGAGGAACTACAAGCCCTCGAACGACGGGCCGGCCGCACCCAGGCCAAGCGCAAACGCAGCCGCAGAAGAGAGGAAGGAGACGGAGACGTTCTGGATTTGGATCCCTTGACCGTCCTCTCCAGCGTCAAGCAGGCGGAGCTGAACGCGCTCAAACCCTTGGCGCGCCCCACCGCCAAGCCCCCCTCCTATCGTCCGCCCGCGGCAGCAGCTCGCCCTCGCCCGGCTGCTGAGCGCCCCCAGCGGCCCTCGGCCTCCGCCGAAGCTACTGCTCCTGAGGCCGCAGCAGAATCCTTGCCAGAAGAGAAGGTATTGCTCCTGGAGGGCAGCCTCACCGTGCAAGAATTGGCCCGCCGCCTGCGGGTAGCCGAAACCGAGATCATCAAAACCCTCTTCTTTAAAGGAGTGAGGGTGACCATCAACCAGGTTTTGGACGAGTCGCTGGCCGAGTCGGTGGCCAAAGAGTTGGGCTACGAAGTACGTCGGCCCGAGGCAGAGCCCAAAGCCAAGAAAACCGAGATCCTCGATCTGGAGGACATCGACCATCTGGTGCCACGTCCGCCGGTGGTGACCATCATGGGCCACGTGGATCACGGCAAAACCACTCTGCTCGATGCCATCCGCCACACCAATGTGGCCCAGCGAGAAGCCGGCGGGATCACCCAGCGCATCGGCGCTTACCACGTGGACGTGGACTTCGAAGGCCAGAAGCGGCGCATTGTTTTCCTGGATACTCCCGGCCACCAGGCCTTTACCGCCATGCGCGCTCGCGGCGCCCGCGTCACCGACATTGCCGTTTTGGTGGTGGCTGCCGACGACGGGGTGCAGCCGCAGACGCTGGAGGCCCTCAGCCACGCTCGCGCAGCCCAGGTGCCGATCATCGTGGCCATCAACAAGATCGACAAGCCCGGCAGCCAGCCGGAGCGCGTCAAGCAGCAGTTGGCAGAGCACGGCCTGTTGCCGGAGGAGTGGGGCGGCGACACGCCCATGGTGGAGGTGAGCGCCCTCACTCGCCGCAACCTGGACGCGCTGCTGGAGATGATCCTGTTGGTGGCCGATGTGGCGGAGCTGCAGGCCAACCCCAACCGGCCTGCCCGCGGCACCGTGATCGAAGCCCACCTGGACAAGGCTCGCGGCCCGGTGGCTACTCTGTTGGTGCAAAACGGTACCCTGCGGGTGGGCGATACCCTGGTGGCCGGCGCCGTCTTGGGCCGGGTCAAGGCGATGATGGACGACCGCGGCCAACGGCTGCAGGAAGCGGGGCCCTCTTCGGCGGTGCAACTGTTGGGCCTGGAGGAGGTGCCCGCAGCGGGGGATGAGTTCCAGGTGTACGCCGACGAGAAAGAAGCCCGGCGGATTGCCGAGGAGCGAGCGGAAGCCCTGCGGCAAGCCCGTCTGCAACAGGCGCTGCTGTCGCGGCGGGTGAGTTTGGGCAGCATCTCTGCCAAGGCCCAGGAAGGCCAGCTCAAGGAGTTGAACTTGATCATCAAGACGGACGTGCAGGGATCCGCCGAGGCCATCCAGACGGCGCTGCAGGATCTGCCGCAAGAAGAAGTGCGCTTGCGAGTGCTTCTAGCAGCTCCTGGGGAGATCACCGAGACTGACGTGGATCTGGCAGCAGCCAGCGACGCCATTATTCTGGGTTTCAACACCAGCTTCGCCCCCGGCGCGCGGCAGGCTGCCGACGACAAGGGGGTGGATGTGCGCGAATACGACATCATCTACAACTTGCTGGACGATCTGCGGGCAGCGATGGAGGGCCTGCTGGAGCCGGAGGAGGTGGAGGAGCCGCTGGGCCAGGCGGAAGTGCGCAAAGTCATCCCCATCAGCCGCGGTGCGGTTGCCGGCAGCTACGTGCTCTCCGGCAAGGTGCAGCGCAACGCTCTGGTGCGGGTTCGCCGCAAAGGGGAGGTGGTCTACCAGGGCCGTCTCGATTCTCTGAAGCGCTTCAAGGACGACGTGCGGGAGGTGGCCGCCGGTTTCGAGTGCGGGATCGGCATCGAGAAGTTCGATGCCTGGCAAGAAGGGGACCTTATCGAGGTCTACCAGATGGTTACCAAGCGGCGGACGCTGGCTCCTGCCTAGTTAATTTGGGTGGCCTAGCGTCGCAGGGATCCCAGTCCAGGGGATCTAGGAGGGAGGATTTGCTCCAGAACAACGGAAGCAGTTGCTAAGTGGAGGGGAGGGATGCAACGGAGCCAGAGATTGAGTCAGATGTTGTTTGTAACCCTGCGGGAGGATCCTGCCGAAGCAGAACTGATCAGCCACAAGCTGCTGCTGCGGGGCGGCTTTATCCGGCGGCTCTCCCCGGGGATCTACACCTATTTGCCGCTCCTCTGGCGGGTTTTGCAAAAGATCTCGGACATCGTCCGGGAGGAGATGAACGCCATCGGCGCTCAGGAGTGTCTGCTGCCCCAGTTGCAGCCAGCCGAGATCTGGCGGGAGTCGGGCCGCTGGGACGTGTACACCCAAGCGGAAGGGATCATGTTCGCCCTCAAAGACCGACAGGGGCGCGAGCAGGCCCTGGGCCCTACCCACGAAGAGGTGATTACCCTGCTGGCCCGGGATCTCATTCGCTCCTATCGCCAGTTGCCGCAAATTCTCTATCAAATCCAGACCAAGTTCCGCGACGAGATTCGACCCCGCTTTGGCCTGCTGCGCGGGCGGGAATTCCTCATGAAAGACGCCTACTCCTTCCACGCCAACGAAGAGAGCCTGCGCCAGACCTACCAGGACATGTACCGGGCCTACGGCCGCATCCTGCGCCGCTGCGGGCTGGAGTTCCGCGTGGTGGAGGCCGACGCCGGCGCCATCGGGGGGCCATCGGCAGCCTCGCAGGAGTTTATGGTGTTGGCCTCTGCCGGAGAAGACGAGATCCTCTACACTCCTGATGGCTCCTATGCCGCCAATGTGGAGAAGGCCGTCTCCCTTCCGCCGCCAGCAGCAGACTCCCCCTACACCACCTTCCAGGTTCTGGACACGCCGGGAACGGAAACCATCGAGAAGCTGGCCAATTTCTTGAAGATCTCCCCCACTCTGATTGTCAAAAACGTCCTCTACCAAGCCCTTTACGACAACGGCCTACGGGTGGTGGTGCTGCTGAGCATCCGCGGCGATCAAGAAGTCAATGAGGTGAAGCTGGCCAACCACCTCAACCGTCTGGCGGAGCGCTACCAAGCCAACAAGTTGCTCAAGCTCACCTTGGCGGATGCGGAGATCCAAAAAAGCTGGCAAGGGGATCCGATCCCCGTGGGCTACATCGCGCCCGACCTGCCGGATAGCTGCCTGGGCCGGCAGAAAAACCTGGCCCCTCAGATCCTGCGCCTGGCCGACCAGACGGCAGCCCTGCTGAAAAACTTTGTAACCGGCAGCAACCAGGTGGGGCGGCACGTAGTGGGGGCCAACTGGGGCGAGCAGTACCCCCTGCCGGAGGTGGTGGACGTGCGCAAAGCGCAAGCCGGGGATCGCTGTCTGCTCAACCCCGACCAGATTCTGGAAACCGCCCGCGGCATTGAGATCGGCCATATTTTCCAGTTGGGCCTCAAGTTTTCGCTGCCGATGCGGGCCAGCTTTACCGACGAGCAGGGATCCGAGCAGCCCCTGTGGATGGGCTGCTACGGCATTGGGGTATCGCGCCTGGCCCAGGCGGCGGTGGAACAGTCCCACGATGCCAATGGGATCATCTGGCCGGTGGCGATCGCCCCTTATCACGTGGTGGTGGTGGTGCCCAACGTCTCCGACCCAGAGCAGACGAAGGTGGCGGAAAAATTGGTGCAGGAACTGGCTGCTGCCGGCATCGAGACCCTCTGGGACGACCGGGACGAGCGGGCCGGCGTCAAGTTCAAAGATGCGGATCTCATCGGGATCCCTTACCGCCTTACCACCGGGCGCAGCCTTAAGCAAGGCAAGGTGGAATTGGCCGAGCGGGCCACCGGCCAAGCGGTAGAAATTCCCATTGAGGAAGTGGTGGCTACCCTCAAAGAGCGGATTGCTGCCGCTCTGGCTGTGCCAGATTGAGCAGGGCTTTTGTCGTAACCAATGCTGAACCTCTCTCTTCTCAAGGAAGACGAATCCTATACTTTTCGCTCTTATTTTGAGATGCCCTACGAGCCAGAGGAAATCCTGGCTCAGTTTAGCTACCGTCTGGAGATAGGAGAGTGGACATGGCCCGTTGCCCCTGCCCCACCCCAAACCCCAGCTCTGAAAAACCGGATCCGACAATTGTTGCCTTTGGTCAGCCTCACCAGCGAGACAGCCCGCCGAGAGCTGCTGGTGGCCCCTGTGCTGACGGAAGTGGCTCTTCACTGTCGAGTTCCTTTGCGGCTGGAATATCCCCTGATGGTCAACAATTGGCTCAAGGGCAGCCTTGATTATCTCTTGCGGGGCAAGAACATCCTGCTGGTGGTTGAAGCCAAAAAGGACGATCTGACGCGGGCTTTTGTCCAAATGGCGGTGGAGATGATCGCCCTGGCCCAGGTGGAGCCGCAAGCGCAGATCTACGGCGCTGTTACCATTGGATCTATCTGGCAGTTCGGGCAGATCCTTGGGGATCCGCGGACAATCCGACAAGACTTGACTTTGTACCGAGTACCGGAAGATCTGGAGAGCGTTGCCGGCATCCTCACGGCCATGGTAGGGGATCCCAGCCAACCATGAAACCCAAAACCCTCTGGTTTGCCCTGCAATTGATGGTGGCCGCTGCCGGGATCAGCGCGGCCATCAAATATGGCGGCCCCTACTTGGCCTTGCCGGAGACCCTGCCGGTGATCCTGGCCATGATCGTCTCGCCCGCCCTGGTCATGGCCGGGATCCTGTGGCGCTGGCAACAGCGGTCTTCTCTCTCCCCAACCCGCGCTCAAGACCGCCAGGGATCCCCGCCAACTGCAAACTCTGAGAATCCAAAAATCTCTCAGCCGCCTTTCCATTGACCCTCACCCCCAGCCCCTCTCCCTCTGGGAGAGGGGAGCTTGGGCGCCACTGCCAGGCCGGCAGGGCGACACTCTCAGTCCAGCCAAGGGGACAGGCTACTGCTGGGTGAGGCGCAAGGTTACCGTCGGGCTGGTTTGGTTGCCGGAAGTGGCCGTGAGATTGATCTGATACACCGTGCCGGAGGCCGGAATGGGCGGCCGCACCGTAACGGTGAAGCGGCCCTGGGCATCGGCTTGCACAGTTTGGTTGGTCACCGTCTGTTGGGCGCTGATGATGCCCCCCAGCGAGGTCGAAGCCGTTACATTCACCCGCACCGAAGCGTTGGGAGCCGTCGTGCCCTGCAGCGTAAAGGAAGAGCCGGAAACCCGATCCCCATCGCGCAGGTTGGTGATCTGGGGCAGCAGGCTGGAGAGGCTGATCGTCGCGGCAACCTCTTGGGTGGCGAGCCGCTGGATACCACCGGCGGCCCCCTCGATCAGGCGGGCGGGCTGTTCTGCGGTCATAAAGCGCACCTGGCCGCCGTTTTCCAGGCGAGCGATGACGATCCCTTCGCGGGTGGCATCTTTTGGCTCGATCAGGGCGTTGACCACATAGGTGCCGCTGGAAACTTCCTGAGCCGGCAGGGTTTGCACCTGCCGCCCGTCCTGGACAAGGTAAACGGTTACCCGGCTGGAAGGAGTGCCTTTGACGGTTACCAGCAGGATCTCGCCCGCCGCCAAGGGGCGATTGCCGGCGTTGTGATCCACCAGGTCGATAGAGGCGCGGACGGGGTTACCCACGGTGAAGCTCCAGGTCACGCGGCGGGTCACCCCCTGGGTATTGGTGAACTCCAGCAGGACTTCCCGCCGTCCCGGCGGTAGCGGCTGCGAGGGACGGTAGGTGAAGAAATCCCGGGTAATCACCGACTCGGCAGTAACATCTTTGCCATCCACAAAAACCCGCACCGTCTCCGGACGCACGCTGACCCCATCTTGGCTGCGAAAAGAAGCCGAGATTGGCGAGGTGGGCTCCACATTGGTGGCCGCTTGAGCCGGGCTGGGATCCGTAATTTGTTGAGCCCTTGCCGGCAGGCCCGACAACCCCACCACCGCAGCGCCCATCACCAAGGCACGGGGAAACCAAGAATACAAGTTATCGCTCATGAGACCATCCAAAAAAAGTAAAAGTAAAGGACACTTCACTTAGGTTACAGGCGAGTAGCTCAAAGGCAGAGCAAAGTCTACAAGAACATCGACCTGGACATCCTGTTTGCATCCTGTCATAGGGGTCGATTGCTGTCGATACGCCTAAACCTCGGGTTGGCTCTCCAACAGACCCAGCTCCAACGTCAGATTCGAGTAAGGTTGACTGCCATGTAAACTACCCGGCTCCGACCGCCCCCCTTCCAGCCCCCAACCCCCGTATACGGGGGCAGGGGGGCGGGGGGATTGAGGGGGGTACGAAGCGGGCTTTTGGTAGCCCTGCAGTTGGCAAGCCAACCACGGGCCCCCCTCTTGTCCCCCCGCATGCGGGGGGATGTAGGGGGGCTGGTTTACAGCAACCCCCAAAAGTGCAATCCCGTTGGCACCGTTAAAATCTGCATCCCCTTCCCAACCACAGAGCGGGTTCACACAACGAAAATGCTTCCCTTCCCGTTGCTCAATCCAAAAACACTGGTGGCAGGTCTGCGAGCTGTAGGCAGGTGGCACCACCACAACCTGGATCCCTGCTCTCGCTGCCTTGTAGTGCACAAACTGCCTCAGTTGATAGAACGCCCAACTATTGGACCGCCGACGCTCGGTTTTGCTGCGCGGCGGTCGGTGGCTACGTTCCCGGATCCCCCCGCCCCCCAGTCCCCCCGTGTACGGGGGGATATAGGGGGATGCGGCGTTCATCTTCGCAAAGTTTAGAACCCGGTCGGGATCCCAAAGGCTATCTTTTGCCCGTTCAAGCTGGCATCAATTCACGAAAATAGCGCCTGTCTCTTGTAAATCGAGACAATGGTCGCCGGAGACATCGTTGACCAGGCGCACCTCTACGGTGATTACATTCAAGGGATCCACGCTCACCCGGTAGCCCACTGGGGACAACATCGGCGTGTTGATGGCCATGCAGTTGGGGATCGGCAGGTTGCTCAGACGCAGCGTTTCTCCCGGCGGAAGTTCCGACACCTTCTGGCGCGGATCGGTAAAGCCGTATTCCAGAGGCAGGCCGGTGCGATTGTGGATCACCAGCTCAGCAGGCAGGTTGGGGTTGAAGCGGGCCACCGGGCGATCGAAGACCAATTGATCCACACCCACCGGCAGGCGAGGCAGCGGCACTGTCCGAAAGGCAGGCTGAGCGACAGCACGGTGTCCACCCACCCAGGCTGACAAAGCGACCATGATCAAGCCGAGTCTTTTGCTTCCTTTCGCGTACCTCATGCCTCTGCCTCAGAATGCGCCTTGAAATTGGGATCCCCTTCCTTGCCTGCTTGTATTGTTCCCAAAAAGGGCTGGCCGGGCCAGGTGGTCGCTGTTTTTTCAAGGGTACGCCTCAGCAAGCTCCCCTTCCAGCTACCGCAGCACCGCACGGCAGAAATTCCGGGGGAGAAGGTTAAATTAGAGTTAACGGGGCATAAAGAGGCATGGCTATGCCAGAAAAACTGGAAAAACCGGAGAAAAACTACTCCTGGAAGGGCAGTGCCAACGCAGGCCGGGTACTGACGATTTTGGCCGTCGTGGGGGGAGCGGTGATTTTGCTGGCGGGCTTCCTGCAGTAGGCCGAGCTGTCAGATCCTCAGTTGCTCCAGGAACATCAGCATGTCGCCAGAAGCCAACGTTTTCCTTTCAAGGCGGGGGTGGAAAGGGTTAGCTTTCCAGAGGAAAGCGGATCTGGGGTCGTTTTAAACAAAGTTATGAAACTATGAAACAACTTTCTCGCTCCCCTCTCCCACAAGGGGAAAGGAGGTGGGGGGGAGGGGGCAAGGGTCTTAACCTTGTTTGAAACAACTGCAATGTTTTGCAAGTCCTGCTGAACAAGTTGTCAGCCTTCGCTAAGTCTTGTCAAGTTGTGCCACCATTGGGCAGCAAAAAAGACCCAGCAGAGAAGGGATCCCTGCTGGGTTTAGGCCGGAGGAGCAGAAACCTTAGCTTAGGAGACGGCGCGCGGTATTGAGCACATTCTCCACCGTGAAGCCGAACTTCTCCATGCACACGGGGCCGGGGGCAGAAGCGCCGAAGCGGTCGATGCCGATGGCCACCCCCTCAAAGCCCAGGTACTTGTGCCAGCCAAAGGTGGATCCCGCCTCGACGGAGACGCGCTTGGTGACCTTGGGGGGCAAGACCTCGTCGCGGTAGCTCTGGGGCTGGGCCTCAAATAGCTCCATGCAGGGCATGGAGACCACCCGTACCGCCCGGCCTTCCTGCTGCAGTTGGGCAGCGGCCTTCACCGCCAGCTCCAGCTCTGAGCCGGTGGCGATTAGGATCAGTTCTGGGTTGGGAGTATCCACCACTACATAGGCCCCCTTGGCCACCCCCTCAATGGAGGTGCCTTCCACGGGGTTAACCGCCTGCCGGGTAAACACCAGCACCGAAGGGGTGGAGGTGGACTCAAGGGCTACTTGGTAGGCTCCCACCGTCTCGCGGGCATCAGCGGGGCGGATGACGTAGAGGTTGGGGATGGCCCGCAGGGAAGCCAGCGTCTCAATGGGCTGGTGGGTGGGGCCGTCTTCTCCCAGGGCAATGGAGTCGTGGGTCATAATATGGAGCACCCGCGCCCGCGAGAGGGCCGACAGGCGAATGGCCGGCCGCATGTAGTCGCTGAAGACCAAGAAGGTGGCGTCGTAGGGAATGAGGCCGCCGTGCAGGGCTATGCCGTTGGCAATCGCCCCCATACCGTGTTCCCGTACGCCAAAGCGGAAGTTGCGCCCATGATAGGAGCCGGCCTGGAACTCCGGGATCCCCTTTAAATAGGTCATGTTGGAGTGGGCCAGATCGGCGGATCCGCCCAGCAGCTCTGGCACCGCCTTGGCCAAAGCATTGAGACAAAACTTGGAGAGGTTGCGGGTGGATTCTTTGCCGGTTTCGGCAATGGGAGCCAACGCTTCTTTCCAGCCTGCGGGCAGCTCCCCGGCCATGATGCGCTTGAATTCGGCGGCCTCTTCCGGGTAGGCCTTCTCGTAGGCGGCAAAGCGCTCGTTCCACTCCGCCTCGGCCTTGGCCCCCTTATCGATGGCCTGGCGGAAGTGGGCCAGCACCTCGTCGGGAATGTAGAACTCCGGCTCCAGCGGCCAGCCCAGACTTTGTTTGGTGAGTTTCACCTCCTCTGGCCCCAGCGGCGCCCCGTGGACGCTCTCCGTGCCGGCTTTGTTGGGGGATCCGTAGCCGATGGTGGTCTCGACAATGATCAAGGAAGGCTTGTCGGTAACTTCTTTAGCTTTCTGGATAGCGGCGGCAATTCCCTTCAGGTCGTGGTTGCCATCTTCCACTTTTTGCACGTGCCACCCGTAGGCCTCGTAGCGCTTGCCCACATCTTCGGTAAAGGCAATTTCCGTGCTGCCGTCGATGGAGATGTGGTTGCTGTCGTAGAGCATGATCAGCTTGCCCAGCTTGAGGTGGCCGGCCAGCGAGGCCGCTTCCGAGGCCACCCCCTCCATGTTGCAGCCGTCGCCCAAGATCACATAAGTGTAGTGATCCACAATGGTGTGACCGGGCTTGTTGAAACGGGCGGCCAAGTGGGCCTCGGCAATGGCCAGCCCAACGGCGTTGCCCACCCCCTGCCCCAGCGGTCCGGTGGTTACCTCCACACCGGGGGTTTCAAAGTTTTCCGGGTGGCCGGGGGTTTTGGATCCCCACTGGCGAAACTGCTTGATGTCCTCTAGGCTCACATCAAAGCCGGTCAGGTGCAGCAGAGCATACTGCAGCATGCAGCCGTGGCCTGCCGAGAGGACAAAGCGATCCCGATCCACCCATTTGGGGTTGCGGGGATTGAACTTCAGGAACTGCTGCCAAAGCACATAGGCCATGGGTGCTGCCCCCATTGGCAGGCCGGGGTGACCCGAGTTGGCTTTCTGAACAGCATCCACCGCCAAAAAACGAATCGTGTTGATGGCAAGTTGTTCCAGAGAGGGAGGAGCAGCAACAACCATGTGGGGATCCCTATCGCTCGACATTCGCTTTCCAGTATGCCTTGACACGCCCACCGCCTAAAGGCGGGGGATTCTCGTCAAGGCGCTGTCAAGATGCCTCTAGACAGTTCCTTGAGGCAAGGCCCCAAGGTTCTGCTGGCTTGTCTGGGCAGGTTGGCTGAGACGTTGGCATTTCCCGGACGCTTGCCACCGGTTGGGTTTTTCACCGTGACTAGGGGCTCGCCTGAGAACGGTACGCCTCGGTGACAACTATACCATTGGCGAGCAGCTAAAGTTTGCTTCGCCTTTAAGGGCGGGGCTACTGAGCTATCCTTTTTCGGGCTTTGGCCACCGAGCCCGGTCTCGGCTGGGCAATAATGACAGGCTAAGCTGAGAGATACGCTTGCCGCCATTTCTGGTTGGAGGGTTTCATTGAGCGCTGTTTCTTCGCCTAGCGGCAAACCTCCCTGGCTGCGGGCCAAAGCCCCCCAGCGGGCCGGATCCGTCCAGCAACTGCTGCGGGACTTGGGCCTGAATACCGTTTGCGAGGAGGCTTCCTGTCCCAACCTAGGGGAGTGCTTTGCCAACGGCACCGCCACCTTTTTAATCATGGGCCCGGCCTGTACCCGCGCCTGCCCCTACTGCGATATCGACTTCACCAAACGGCCTCCGCCTTTGGATCCCACTGAGCCGCTGCGGGTGGCCACAGCGGTGCAACGGCTAGGGCTACGCCATGCGGTGATTACCTCGGTGAATCGGGACGACCTCCCCGATGGGGGAGCCAGCCAGTTTGTTGCTTGCATTACCGAAATCCGCTGCCGCATGCCCCAGACAACCATCGAGGTCTTGATCCCAGATCTGTGCGGCAACTGGCAGGCCTTGGAGCAAATTCTCGCCGCCCGCCCGACGGTGCTCAACCACAACACGGAAACCGTGCCCCGCCTCTACCGGCGAGTGCGCCCCCAGGGGAACTACGAGCGTTCCCTGCGGCTTTTGGAACTGGCGCGGCAATGGGATCCCGGCCTCTACACCAAGTCGGGGGTGATGCTGGGCTTGGGAGAGACCGCCGAGGAGATTTTGCAGATAATGCAAGATCTACGCCGGGTAGGCTGCGACATCCTCACTCTTGGCCAATACCTTCCTCCCAGCCCCAAACACCTGCCGGTGGAGCGCTACGTGCCCCCAGAGGAGTTTGACCACTGGCGACAGGTGGGGGAAGAGTTGGGCTTTTTGCAGGTGGTGTCCTCCCCGCTTACCCGCAGCTCCTACCATGCCGAGGCTGTCCAAGAGCTGATGCAGCGCTTTCCTCGACCAGGAACGTAGACCTAGGGGGATGGAGTCCCTGCGGAGCAGGAACAGCGGGGTCAGCTTTGCAGGCCGGCTGGCCAGCAACGCGGAGCCTAGGCGCAGAGAGATTTTCTGCGCTGGGGGGATGCGCTAGGATTGAAATGAAGAGATAGGAGGGGCAGGCGGTCGCGTCCTCGCTGCCGCCACCAGGCAGCAGGATGAGGAAAGTCCGGGCTTTCAGAAGAACACACCGCTGGGGAAAGCCCAGTGCGGGAAACCGCGAGGATAGTGCCACAGAAACATACCGCCGATGGCTGGGATCCCAGCACAGGTAAGGGTGCAAAGGTGGGGTAAGAGCCCACCAGCAGCGTCGTGAGGCGCTGGCTCGGTAAACCCCGGTGGAAAGCAAGGCCGCAGCCGCAGGACTATGGCTGTTCTTCGCCCCTGTCGGCTGCACCGAGGTCACGGTACTCAGCCAAGCGGTTGGGGGAGGGTGGTCTCGGTGGTGGTGAGCCGCTAGAGGGTGATGGCAACATCACTCCCAGAGAGATGACCGCCAGTGCGGGCTGCTCCTTGGAGCACCCCACTACAGAACCCGGCTTACAACCTCCTCATCTCTTCTTCTTTTTTTGGGATTGCCTCCTTCCAACCCCGAGAGAGTCTTTTGCACTAGGTTTCCTTCATGCCCCTCAAGGCTGCCATCCACAGCTTTACGCAGGCGTAGAGGAGAGGGGGAGTGCTGCTGTTGTTGTCATAAGTGCCCTTGTCCGCTGGGTCGGAGGAGGGCTGGTCGCCGTCGCCAGCAGGCAAGCCAGCGGTAACGGCTAATACAGCCGTCCCCAAAATCATCAGATGGAGAACTCCAGCAGCTGCGTGAAGGCACCCAGAGTCGACGGCTTGTAGCTCCGGGCTAGGGAGCTGCTGGAGGTAGTGGGCTAGCTGCTCTTGGGCCTGCAGGAAGCCTGCTCTCAAGGCGCGGCGATGCTCCTCGGAGTAGAAGCCTGCTTCTCCCACCAACGAGCGCACCAGCTCAGGGTTATTAGCTAGAGCTTGGAAGCAGGTTTGGACATAGCGGAGGAGAATGGCTTGTAGCTCAGAGCCCCGGAAGGTAGTGGGGTCTGCTGGGAGGGGTAAGTCGGCAATGCCGGAGAAAACTCCCAGCTCAGCAAATACAGCCAGGAGCAGCCCCTGCTTGCTGCCAAAGTGACGAAACAGGGTTACTTCATGAACGCCGGCCAAGTCTGCAATTTGACGGGTGGTGGTCTGAGTGATGCCCTGGCGGACGAAGAGGTCTCGAGCCGCGTTCAGCAGCCTTTGCCGGGAAGAAGGACGTGCCATGGTAGGTGATGGGGTAAGGAGTCAAGAGAAGGCGCTCAAGGTAGTGGCAATCTGCAAGCAGCACTTGCATTTGAGGTGAAATATCGTTAAGCTTAGCCTCAGGCGAGATCAAACCTGCTGCCTTTCTGCTCTCTCATAGCGGCTCTCACTGCTGAAGCTTGCTTGGCCAGGCCTTTGGGGATCCCGGCTTGCCTTTCAGGGACATGAGCTCGTTGTAAGCTAAGCCAGGGATGCGGTGGCCTATGCATGAGAAGCAACTTTGCGAGGAGGTATTTGATCCTGCGCTGCCCTTACTCCTTTTCTGAGGTTTTGCTGGTTCATGGCCGTTTCCCTTCCCACCCAATCGCTGGACAATCCCAACCGTTTTGCTTCGCTAGCTCAGCCTGAGCCCCAAAAGTCTTTTCGGTTTGCCTGGGAATTTGTTCTTTTTTTCGTTGTTTTTCACGCCCTCGCTTTAGTGGGCGGCATCGTTTGCTTTTCCTGGCCAGCCTTGGGGGTGGCCCTATTGCTTCACTGGTGCTTCGGCAGCTTGGGCATCTGCCTGGGGTATCATCGTCTGCTTAGCCATCGCAGCTTCCAAGTGCCCAAGTGGCTGGAATATGTCTTTGCTACCTTCGGTGCTCTCGCCATCCAGGGGGGGCCGATCTTTTGGGTGGCCGGCCATCGTCAGCATCACGCTTTTACTGAAGACGAAGAGCGGGATCCCTACTCTGCTCGCAAGGGCTTTTGGTGGAGCCACATGCTCTGGCTCATTTACCAACGGGAAGAGTTTTTTAACCGTGAGAAGTATTCTGCCTTTGCGCCGGATTTGGCTCGGGATCCTTTTTATCGCTGGCTAGACAAGTATGGGCTGCTGCTGCAACTGCCGCTGGCTGGAGTGCTTTACCTGCTCGGCGGTTGGCCGTTCGTTATCTACGGCATCTTCGTGCGGACAGTGCTGCTGCTGCACTGCACCTGGTTGATCAACTCTGCCAGCCACTTCTGGGGCTACCGGACTTTCGAGAGCGACGACAATGCCCGTAACCTTTGGTGGGCGGCTCTCCTCACCTACGGTGAAGGCTGGCACAACAACCATCACGCCGACCCGAAGTGCGTGAAAGCAGGTTTGCGCTGGTGGGAAATTGACATGACCTACTGGGTCATTTGGGTGTTGGCAAGACTGGGTTTGGCTCGTAAGTTGCACTTGCCTGCTCAAAGTCAGCCAACTCGCTAAACAGTCTCTGCCTCAGAGCTTCTAGAACCATCGACAGAGTTACCCCCGTCGTACGGGCAATTCCTGCTAAGACAGTTCGTTGTGCTGCTCGGCGGATCCCTCTCCCTTTTTTGGGAGAGGGGTTAAGGGTGAGGGGCCTGTATGCGCTAGCGCGAGCTCGTTAGCGGCGCAGAGCGCTCAAGGTCTGTCTCGACTTGGTTTGGAGCGGCTGCCCAGTTATCGGTTCCAGTTGGGAGGTGGGTCGGTATCGCCCTGCGGGGAGGTGGTAGTGCTCACCAAACAACCCAAAGGTCTGGCGTTCCGGTAATCCCTCTTCGGCAATGCAGGAGGGCTAGTCCTGTAACGGGCTGTACTGCCATGTCCCGTAGTGGTCAAGAACGCGCTGAACTTGCTCTGGGTCAGCGTCGGCCTCTTGGCGAATTTGCAGCGCCTCGATTTGGCTATCGGAGTAGCGAAAGATGGAGTCTTTTCTGCATTCCAGCTCTGCTTCCACCCCTGGAATGCAGGCCAGATGGGCAGCCACCTCTCGATAAACCATCAGGGGCATGGAATCATAACGAACAGCGTAGCGTTTCAACTCAGCAAGGCTCACGATAGGCAAGGAAAGGAGAAACTAGGGATCCAGGTAACAAACAGCTTCACCACAACGGCCAATGACATCTTGCGAATGTCTCGCTACTTTTGAGGTAAAAAAGCCCTGCTCTGCATTTAATTGCCTGCCAAAACAAAGAGGGGGCAGAGAGAGTCTCCGAGATGTGGCTAAGCAATTTTGTCGTTGGCCAACGTACAGCAATTGACCTGATCTAGGCAAACTTTTCCCCATTGCAAGGCCCAGCGCACCAAAGCGACGCGATTTGACGTTCGCGTCTTGCTCAGAATATTGCTGATGTGATTGTCAACAGTGCGCTTGCTAATCTCTAAGCGCTCTGCAATGTCCTGATTGGTCAGGCCCGCTGCGATTAACTCGAGAACCTGCAGCTCACGCTCCGACAACAAATCAGCGGAATGATAGTCTGCGCCCATTCCGAATGCCCAGTGTACAAACTGTAAGGATTACCTAGACCAATTCTAGGGGATCCCCTCCAACATGGATAGCCCCGCCGGAGGAAAATCTGGGGCAGTTCTCAGGTCGAAGGGCTTGGTGATGTTGATGGGAGCGCTTCTGGGCAGCTTTCACAGGGCATCGGCGTGTTTCCGGGGCAGCTCCACCTGCACCCACAGCCCACCTGCTTGCGGGTGATTGCGCAGACGGATTGTACCCCCGTGTAGTTCCACGATTTGCCGCACGATCGCCAGCCCCAGGCCGGTGCCGCCTTTGCTGCGGGCCCGCGCCGCGTCGGTGCGGTAAAAGGGTTGAAAGACCAGCTCAAATTGATCCTCCGGCAGGCCAGGGCCATGGTCGTACACCTCCAGCCGCACTTGCGATTCCTGTTCCGACAGGGCCACGTGAATGGGGGAGTCGGTTCCGCCATATTTGATGGCGTTGTCCAAGAGGTTAAGGACGAGGCGGTAGAGGCGCTGTTCATCTCCCCAGAGATAGAGCTGGGAGGGGCCGCTTAGATCCAGTTCCTGCTGGCGGGGCTTGGCCAGCGGTTCCAGGCTCTGCCAGGCTTCGCGCACCAAGCTTGCCAGATCCACCCAGCGCCATTGGGATCGCGATGCGGCCCCCAGGTTGAGGGCGCTCAGTTCCAGCAAGTCTTGCACCAACTGGCTGAGGCGCAGCGTCTCGTTCAGCAATCGTTCCACCCAAACTGCTTGCGCGGCATCGACGCGGCTGTGCAGGGTTTCCGCTAGCAGGCGAATCGAGGTGAGGGGGGTCTTCAGCTCGTGGGCCACATCCGAGGCCCAGCGATCCCGTTGTTGGGCCAGCAGAGTTGCCTCTAGGCGGTCTTCCAAGAAGATGGCCACGTGGGCCTGGGGCAGGGGCAGCCCCCAAGCCCGCAGCGGCACCGGTTTGTCCTCGCCCCCGGAAGGGTAGAAGATCCACTCGCGGCTCTGGATGGGAGCGGTAGCTTCCTGGCGGCGGGTGGCTTCGATAAGCTGATCCAACTCGTAGGAGCGCACCCACTCCAGCAGGAGCTTGATGCCTGGCTGCCACTGGCTGATGCGCAGCAGACGCTGGGCGGCAGGGTTACACTCCCAGACCACGTTGTTCTCGTCTACCCGCAGATATCCCCAGGGCAGGTGGTGGCTGAGATACCGCCAGTCCTGTAGGTATCGTTTTTGGCGGGCCCACTCCAGTTCTTGTTGGCGAAGGTGGTGGCTGAGCCGGCTGAGCATCTGTTCAGGCGAGCTGAGAGGCAGGGCCAGGTGCATCAGGGATCCCAACTGTTGCAATTGGCGGCCGAAGCGGCGCCGGCTCTGCCAGAGCAAAATCAGCGTGCCGAGTAGGCCGATGCCCAACCCAATGAGGATCCCGCTTTCCAGTCCCATGGGCCCACCCCCTTTGCCGCCATTGTCGCCCAGGCATGGGGGAGTGAATACCCAACAACGACGGATACGGCATCACATCCCTAGCGACGATGCACCATCGTCGTGCTGGCCTGGTCGGTGGGCAGCAGCAAGACTTCGCTCAGGTTGACGTGGGGGGGACGGGTAACGGCAAACAGCACCACCTCGGCCACATCCATCGCCGTCAGGGGGGTGAGGCCCCGGTAGACGGCTGCCGCCCGCTCGCGATCGCCGCGGAAGCGCACTTGGCTGAACTCGGTTTCCACCAAGCCGGGCTGGATCTCGGTGACGCGAATGGAGGTGCCCAGCAGATCCAGCTTCAGTCCCTCGGAGATGGCCCGCACGGCGGCCTTGGAAGCGCAATAGACGGCGCCGCCGGGGTAGGTCTGGCGACCGGCAATGGAGCCGATGTTGACCACATGGCCCCGGCCCCGCTCCACCATGCCGGGCAAGACGGCGCGGGTAACATACAGCAAGCCCTTGAGGTTGGTATCGATCATCTCCTCCCAATCTTGCACAGCCCCGCTGTGGAGCTTGTCCAAGCCGCGACTGAGGCCGGCGTTGTTGATCAAAATGTCGATTTCAGCCCAGGCCGGCGGCAAAGACTGGAACGCCTGCTGCACGGCTGCCCTATCTCGCACATCCAAAGTCAGCAAGTATGAGGAAGCACCGTAAGCCTGCTGCAACTCCGCGGCCAGCTCCTGTAGCCGCTCCTGACGGCGGGCCACCAGGATCAGCTTGGCTCCAGAACGGGCAAAAAGCGTGGCACAGGCTGCCCCGATGCCGCTGCTGGCGCCGGTGATGAGCACAATGGCGTTTTCAAGCATAGTCCGCAAGAGTTAAGGGGCTACCAAGGGGATCCGCAACTCGAACGGGCCCCCGGCTGAAGAGAGTATTCCAGCAGCTTAACGCAGGCATAGAGCGTATCCAAGTGACATCCTCTCCCGCTAAGCCCTGACGGGC
>Ga0308408_1000140_pt1 | contig 43591 bp, 44 predicted proteins | sample HotsprSampleMSe3_FD_203466 | JGI IMG/M metagenome (GOLD analysis project Ga0308408, IMG submission 203466) | Hot spring phototrophic mat microbial communities from Mushroom Spring, Yellowstone National Park, Wyoming, United States - 20060912_MSe3 ... | reverse complement strand
CGAACCGGTCGAGGCGCTGCCCGGCAGCCGGCCGGTGACGCCGGCGCTCGTCGGGCGGCTGCGCGTCGAGGGGGTGCGCTTCACTTATGCCGAGGGCCGCCCGCCGGCCCTCGACGGGGTCGACCTTGAGGTCGCCCCGGGCACCATGCTCGCGATCCTGGGCCCGCCGGGGTCGGGCAAGAGCACACTTCTGAAGCTTCTCTTGGGCCTCGAAACACCGCAGGTGGGGCGGATCACGATCGACGGCCACGACCTGCGCCGGCTCGCGCCGGCCGAGGTCCGCGCGCAGATCGGCTGCGTGCCGCAGGAGATCGAACTCTTCGCCGGCACGATCGCCGAGAACATCGCGATCGGCGCGCACGACCGCTCCTTCGCCCGGGTCGTGGCGGCGGCCAAGTTCGTGGGTCTCCACGAACTGATCCAACAGCTTCCCGAGGGCTACGAGACCCGGCTCGGCGAGCGCGGCCAGGGCCTCTCGACCGGCCAGCGCCAGCTCGTGGCGCTTGCCCGGGCGCTCGTCAAGAACCCCCGCATCCTCCTCTTGGACGAGGCCACGAGTGCCCTCGACCCGCCGACCGAGGCCGCGCTCCTCGCCAATCTCCGCCGCGCCGGCTCGGGCCGCACGATCCTCCTCGTCACCCACCGGCCGGCCGTGGTCGAGGCCTGCGATCGGGCCGTGCTACTCGAGGCCGGGCGGATCGTGAAGGACGGCCCGCCGGCCGAGATCCTCGCTTTCCTCCGCAGCCGCATCCCGGGCCGCGGCGGGCTCCAAGCCGTCACCTGAGGGAGGGGAGCCTCACCCGTGCGGACCGACGACGAGGCCGGCCTCTTCCACGACGCCCGCTCGCTCCTCGAGAGCCGGACCTCGCCCTGGGCGGGCGCCCTCGTCCTGGCGATCACGGCGCTCGTGGGCGCCGCGCTCGCCTGGACCGGTTGGGCGCGGGTCGAGGAGGTCGTGACCGCCACCGGGCGGATCGAGCCCGCGGGCAAAGTCAAGCTCGTCAACCATCCGCGCGGCGGCCGGGTCGCCGAGCTCTTCGTCAAGAACGGCGACCGGGTGGCGGCCGGCGCGCCGCTCCTGCGCCTCGAGGAGCCGGGTGCCGAAGAGGCTTATGCCGAGCTGCTCGGGCGCTGGCAGGTCAAGGCGGTCGAGGCGGCACGGCTGCAGGCCGAGGCCGAAGGCGGGCCGATCCGGGTCGATCCCGAGCTCGCCCGCGAGCGCCCGGATCTCGTCGAGGCTCAAGAGCGGCTCAAGGCGACCCGTGCGGCGGCGCTCGCCGCCCGCCGGGAAGCGGCGCAGAAGGCGGTCCAGTCGCGCGCCAACGAGGTCCGCAGTGCCGCGGCGGAGCAGGCGCGGATCAAGAACAGCCTGGTCCTGCTCCGCCAACAGCTCGAGGCGGTCAACGAGCTCACCGACAAGGGCCTCTACCCCCGCCTGAAGCAGGTCGAGGCCGAACGCCAGGTGGCGACCGCGGAAGGCGAGCGCGCCAAGGCCGAGGCGGCCTTGGCCGCGGCGCGGGCCGCGCTCGCCGAGGCAGAGGCGCGGCTCGCGGCGCTCGAGCAGGAGGCGAAAAGCGAGATCCTGGACGAACTGCAGCGGGTCACGGCCGAACGCGACCGGCTCTACGAGCAGGTCACCGCGCAGGTGAGCCTTTTGAACGCGATGCTCGTGACGGCACCGGTCGCCGGGATCGTCCAGGACCTCGCGGTCACCGGCCGCGGCCAGTCGGTCGGCGCCAACGAGCCGATCCTCCGGCTCGTCCCGGAGGGCGAGGGACTGGTGATCGTTGCCCGGGTCGCCAACGAAGACATCGGCAAAGTCCGGCCGGGGCTCGATGCGATCGTCAAGGTCCGCACCTTCGACTTCCTCCGCTACGGCACGCTCCCGGGCCGGGTCGTCGAGGTGGCGGCAGATGCGAGCCCCGACCCGCGGGGCGGTCCGCCGAGCTACCTCGTGACGGTCGCGACCGCGCGGCAGGAGCTCGGCAGCCGGCCGGGCGAGTTCGCGCTCGGCTCGGGCATGCTCGTCGACGTCGAGCTCAAGGTCGGCGAGCGCACGATCCTCTCCTACCTCACCGACCGGCTGTGGCGGGCGAAGGAGGAGGCGTTCCGGCGCGGTTGAGGCGAGGCGACCGAATCCTCAGGACTGCCCGCGCTGCGGGCCGGTCATCGCGATCACCGAGACCCGGCCGTCCGGCCGCTTGGCCAGAGTGAAGATCCGCTCGTCGAAGCCCGAGCACCAAGAGCCACCGCCGCGCCGTGGGAACATCTCCTGGTCGCGGCCGAAGGTACGGTCCTCCCAGAAATAGCGGACCTTGAGGACGAGCTTTTCCGGTGTGTCCTCGAGCGTCTCGATGCCGGCGATGGCGATCTCGGGCCTGAGGCAGGTGGCGTTCCGCTCGAAGGCGTAGGTCTCGTAGAAGCTTTCGATCGCGAACTCGACGCCACGATAAGCTGCGAGTTCGGGATTGCGCGGGGCGCAGCCGGCGAGGAGCAGGCCGGCCAGCGCGAGCACGGTGATCGTTCCGGAGAGGGAGTGACGCATCGCTTCATTCCGCAGCTCGCCTGTCGAGCGCGCGGTCGGGCTCGCGCACCGGCAGGGTCACTTCGAACATGGTCCCGTCGGGGCCGGTGCGGATGAGCGAAATGTCGCCCCCCTGGGCGCGCAGGAGCTCGCGGCAGATCGCGAGGCCGAGGCCCGAGCCCTGGGGCTTGCCGGCGCGGGCGAAGCTCGTGAAGAGCCGCGCCCGGACCGCCTCGGGCACGCCCGGCCCGTCGTCCTCGACCGCGATCGTCACGGCACCTTCGCGGGACCGGGCGGAGAGCCGGATCGTCCCGGCGCGCCCCTCGAGCGCCTCGCGGGCGTTGCGCAGCAGGTTCGAGAGTACCCGGTGCAGGTGGTCGCGATCGGCCTCGACCTCGAGCCCGGGCGGGATCTCGGCCGAAAAGGCGAGGTTCGCGGCCCCCGCCAGGGCCTCGCTGTGGACCTCCTCGACGAGGGGGGCGAGCGGGAAGCGCTCGAGGCGGGGCGGTCGCGGCCGGTCGCGGGCGAACGCCAAGGTCTCGGCGCACAGCCGAATCGCCCGGTCGAGGCTCGCCACGAGGCGCGGCGTGACTTGGCGGACGGCCGGATCGGCGCTCCGTTCGAGCCGGTTCGAAACGAGCACGGCGGAAGCGAGCATGTTCTTGAGGTCGTGGGCGAGCTCGCTCACCGCCGCGCCGAGGGCCGCGAGCCGCGTCTTCTCGGCGAGGGCCTGGCGCAGCCCGTCCTGCATGCGCACGAGCTCCTGCTCGACGATGCCGATCTCGTCGCTACGCGGCGTGGCGGGCTCGCGCTCGGGCTCCTCCGGGCGCAGCCGGAACCGTTCGAGCCGGGCGGTCAACACCCGCAGCGGCCGGACGACGAGCCGCCAGAGGCTCGCGACGAGCAGGAGCGCCACGACGAACGAGAGGAACACGCTCAAGGTCACGATGCGCCAGGAATAGTCGAGCATCGCCGCGCGCAGCGGCGCTTCGGGCAGGATGATGTCGATCACCGTGCCGGGCTCGCGCGGCGAGGGGCCGACCGCGCGCAGTCGACGGCCCGGCTCGGCCCCGAGCACGGCCAAGGCGTCCGGGATCAGTCGCCAGGGGCTCCGCTCGGCGAGGTCGACGACCCGATCGACCGGCTCGATCCGGCCGAGCATGAGCTCGGCACCTCCGCGCCAGAGGGTCACGGCCGAGACCCCGGCATAGTCGAGAAGCCGGGCTTCGAGAGCGGGCTCGAGGCGCCCCTCGGGGGCGGCGTCGAGGGCGAGCGCGGCGAGCTCGGCCGCGGCCAGTCGCTCCTCGAGGAAGACCAGCCGGAAGCGGGCGATCGAGGGCAGGTAGATCAGAACCTCGCCCAACAGCACGAAGAGGCAGGTCAAGAGCAGGATGCGGGCGGAAAGCCCGCGTCCGAGCCGGGGACGGAAGGCCGTCTCGGCCATGCCACCTCGCACTTGTCCTTCGGGCGGAGCCTCCTGCGCCGCGCGCGGGAGAGGGTCAAGGCGCGGCGTTGATCGCCCAGTCGTAGGCGTGGCCGTCGATCCGCTCGTATTTCTGCAGCACCATGGCGAGCGGCGGGGCGGCGTAAGCGCAGAGATGCTCGACGACCGCACGGTCGTTCCCGCCGAAATCCTCCTTGAACCAGTGATAGATGCTGGAGACGAACAGCTTGCCCTTCTCGATCCGCACCGCGCGGGGGTGGTTCACGAAGTCGAAGCCGGCCCGGTCGAGCTGGGCGTCGAGCCGATCGGCGAGATAGGGTTCGGCGGCGAGGTCGGGGCAGCCCATCGACGCACAATTGACCGCATAGTGGATCCGCGGATCGCGCCAGATCGGCCGCAGGATCCGGTGCTCGATGTCGTCGAGGCCGAGCGGCTCACCTTCGACGGTGATCAGCCGGGCGCCCCAGGGCCCGTCGGCGAAGAGGCCGGGCGAGATGTCGATGTCGCGGATCGAGCGCACCGGCCAATGGTCGAGCACGACCTTGACGGTCAGCGCATTGTAAAGGTTGATCCAGAAGGCCATTTGCTCGGGCCGGGACAATCGCGAGACAGGCGTCGTGGAAAGCGTCGCGAGATAAGCCTCGAGCGCCGCCCGCTCGGCCGGCCCGGCGTCGCGGTAGGCGACCAGCCGGCGGCCGTCCGGCTGCGGGCGGAGGAGGTGCTCCAAGAGCGCGGCCCAGGCCGTGTGGTCGACCCGCAGGGTCGAGCCCGGCTCGTGGGCTTCCCAGCGCGGCCAGAGGCGCGCTTTCGGCGCCGCTCGGGCGGGGCGGCCGGCCAGGGACAGGAGAGGGCCCGTGGCGAGCAGGGCGAGGACGGCACGACGAAGCGGCACGGGGCGGGTCCGGCGCGAAGGGAATCGACGATCGGCAAATCGGTCGGAGGCCGCGCCAGGTCCAGTCGCCTGCGATCACGATGCGGCGAGTGGCCGCGGTTTGACAGGCCGGCGGCCGGCCCCTATATCCGCCCGGGTCGCGAGACGCTCCCCGAGACAGAGGTGATTCGTGAAGCGGACCTACCAGCCGAGCCGGCTCGTGCGCAAGCGCCGCCACGGCTTCCGGGCGCGCATGGCGACCAAGGGCGGCCGCCAGGTGATCGCCCGGCGCCGCGCCCGCGGGCGCAAGCGGCTCACGGCCTGAGCCCGGACGGCCGCGGTGGCCGGCCGCAGCTCGTCGGGCTCCGCCGCCGCGCCGAGTTCCTCGCCGCGGCCAAGGGCCCGCGTCTGCACCTGCCGGCCTTCGTGCTGCAGATCGGCCGCCGGCCGGACGCACCCGAGCGGGCCGGGATCGGCCTCACGGTCACCAAGAAGCTCGGCGGGGCGGTGGCCCGCAACCGGATCCGCCGGCGGCTGCGCGCGGCGGTCCGGGCCGCCGCGGACGCGCTGCGGACCGGCGGCGTCGACCTCGTGATCGTGGCCCGGCAGGCGGCGCTCACATGTCCCTTCGACCAGCTCGTCGGCCAGCTCCGCGAAGCCTTCGCGCGGATCTCGGGCGGCTCCGCCCGGGCCGGCTCCTCGGCCTCGTCCTGATCGGCCTGGTCGGCCTCTACCGTTACCTGCTGTCGCCCGTGCTCGGGCCCTCTTGTCGGTTCCTGCCGACCTGTTCGGAATACGCCCAGGAGGCGATCGCGCGGCACGGGTCCTGGTGGGGCGGCTGGCTCGCCGTGCGGCGCATCGCCCGCTGCCATCCCTGGGGCGGCTCGGGCTACGATCCCGTGCCCCCCGCTGTCGGGTCCGCCGACCGCCCCGGCGCCCGCGCGACGTGAGCGCCACCGAAGATTCCGGGAGCCCGCCCGCACGATGATGGGTGATCAGAAGAACCTCGTCCTCGCGATCGTGCTGTCGGTCGGGATCATCCTGATCTTCCAATATTTCTACGAGATCCCGCGACTGCGCGAGCAGCAGGCCCGGCAAGCCGAACTCGCCCGTCAGGCGGAGCTCGCCCAGCCGGCCGCGACCGGCCAGCCGGGTGCGGCCGCGCTGCCACCCGGCCTGCCGGGAACGACCCCGACCGGGACCGCGGGCGAGGCCGGGGCGGGCGGGCCGCGCCTGCGGCTCGACAATGGCCGGCTGCACGGCTCGATCGCGCTCACCGGGGCGCGGATCGACGACATCACCTTGGCCGATTACCACGAGACGCCGGACCGCACCTCGCCGGAGATCCGGATCCTCTCGCCGGTCGGCACGACCCACCCCTATTTCGTCGAATGGGGCTGGATCGCCGCCACGCCGGGCGTGGTCGTGCCCGATTCGCGCACCCTTTGGCAGGCCGAGACCGACCGGCTGACCGCCGAGCGCCCGGCCCGATTGCGCTTCGACAACGGCCAGGGTCTGGTCTTCGGCAAAACCTTCGAGGTCGACCAGGATTTCATGATCACCGTGCGGCGGACCGTCCGCAACGACGGGCGGGAGCCGGTCACGCTCTATCCTTACGGGCTCGTGAGCCGCTGGGACACCCCACCGACGCTCGGATTCTTCATCCTGCACGAGGGCCCGATCGGGGTGCTCGACGGCACCCTGCGGGAGATCGACTACGACGATCTCCAGGGCGGCCGCCCGCAGGAGTTCGAGAGCAAGGGCGGCTGGCTCGGCATCACCGACAAATATTGGCTCGCGGCGCTCATCCCGGAGCAGGACCGCAAGCTCACCGCGACCTTCCGCTGGGTCCCGATCGACGGCCGCGACCGCTACCAGGTCGACTTCCGCGGCGAGGCGGTCGTCGTCGAGCCGGGCCGCACGGTCGAAATCGTTGACCGGCTGTTCGTCGGGGCCAAAGAGGTCGACAAGCTCGACCGCTACGGCGAGGCCTACGGCATCCCGCTGTTCGATCGGGCGGTGGATTTCGGCTGGTTCTATTTCCTGACGAAGCCGATCTTCCACATCCTCCACTTCTTCTACAAGTGGACCGGGAATTACGGGGTGGCGATCCTGCTGCTCACGCTCCTGGTCAAGGTCGCCTTCTTCCCGCTCGCCAACAAGTCGTACAAGGCGATGAGCCACATGAAGAAGCTGCAGCCGGAGATGATGCGGCTCAGGGAGCTCTACGCCGACGACAAGGTCAAGATGAACCAAGAGCTCATGGCGCTCTACAAGCGGGAGAAGGTCAACCCGATGGCCGGCTGCCTGCCGATCGTCGTGCAGATCCCGGTGTTCTTCGCGCTCTACAAGGTCCTGTTCGTCAACATCGAGATGCGGCACGCGCCGTTCTTCGGTTGGATCAAGGATCTTTCGGCGCCGGATCCGACCAGCATCTTCAACCTCTTCGGCCTCTTGCCGTTCGACACGCCCGCCTTCTTGACGATCGGGGTGTGGCCGATCCTCATGGGTGGAACGATGTGGCTGCAGCAGCAGCTCAACCCGGCACCGGCCGACCCGGTCCAGGCCAAGGTCATGAACCTGTTGCCGATCTTCTTCACCTTCCTGTTCGCGACCTTCCCGGCCGGTCTCGTGATCTATTGGACTTGGAACAATCTCTTGTCGATCGGCCAGCAGTGGCTGATCATGAAGCGGATGGGCGTCCAGCCCGGTTGAAGCCCGGCGCGGGGAGGCGAGGTGGCCGTCGACACGGAAGTCGAGGCCGAGGCTGCGGCGCTCGAGGCCGGGCGACGGCTTTTCGCCCGCCCCGTCCGCTTCCTCCTGGGCGCGGCGCGGCTCGACCAATTGCCGTCCGCGGGCCCGCCGGAGGTGGCCCTGGCCGGCCGCTCGAACGTCGGCAAGAGCTCGCTTTTGAACGCGCTCGTGGGCCGGAGCGGCCTCGCCCGCACCTCGAACACGCCCGGCCGCACGCGCGAGCTCAACTTCTTCGACGTCGCCGGCCGCCTCGTGCTCGTTGACATGCCGGGCTACGGCTACGCCGAAGCTCCCAAGGCCCGGGTCGAGGCCTGGACCCGCCTCGTCTTCACCTACTTGCGCGGACGGCCGGGCCTGGCACTCGTCTGCCTCTTGGTCGACGCCCGGCACGGGCTCAAAGCGAGCGACCGCGAGACGATGAAGCTTCTGGCGCGGGCCGCCGTGCCCTACCTCGTCGTCCTCACCAAAGCCGACCTCTTGCGCCCCACCGCCCTCGAGGCCCGGCTCGCCGAGCTCCGCGCCGAGCTCGCGCGCACGCTGGGTGCTCTGCCGGAGCCGCTCGCGACCAGTGCCCGGACCCGCCTCGGCATCGACCGGCTGCGCGCCGAACTGGCGGCACGGGCGGCACCCGAGCCGGTCGCCGCGCACCAGGGAGAGCGCTCATGAGCGTCGAGAGCCCGCCGCCCGACATCCAGCGCGTCGCCATGACGCTGATCGAGGCGCTGCCCTACATGCGGCGGTACCGGGGCGCGGTCATGGTCGTGAAGTACGGCGGCCACGCGATGGGCGACGAGAGGGTCGCGGCCGACTTCGCCCGCGACGTCGTGCTGTTGAAGCAGGTCGGGATCAATCCCGTCGTGGTCCACGGCGGCGGGCCGCAGATCAAGGCCATGCTCGACCGGCTCCAGATCCGCTCGAGCTTCGTCGACGGGCTCAGGGTCACCGATGCGGCCACCGTCGAGGTCGTCGAGATGGTCCTCGCCGGGCGGATCAACAAGGAGATCGTGACCGCGATCCAGAACGCCGGCGGCATGGCGGTGGGCTTGTGCGGCAAGGACGGCCGGCTCGTCGAGGCCCGAAAGCTCACCCGGACCCGGCGCGATCCGGACAGCGCGATCGAGCAGGTGATCGACCTCGGCTTCGTGGGTGAGCCCACGCGGGTCAACACCCACGTGCTCGACGTCTTGACCGAGAGCGACATCATCCCGGTGATCGCGCCGATCGGCGTGGGCGAGGACGGGCAGACCTTCAACATCAACGCCGACACCGTGGCGGGTGCGGTCGCGGGTGCCCTGAAAGCGCGCAAGCTTTTGATGCTGACCGACGTCAAGGGCGTGCTCGATGCCGAGAAACGGCTCGTGCCGACGCTCGATGCGGCGACCGCCCGGGCCTGGATCCGGGACGGTGTGATCTCGGGCGGGATGATCCCCAAGGTCGAGACCTGCCTCGCCGCGGTCGAGCAGGGGGTCGAGGCGGCGGTGATCCTCGACGGCCGGGTGCCGCACGCGATCCTCCTGGAGCTCTTCACCGAAGGCGGCTTCGGGACCCAGATCGTCGCCGCCGGCTGAGCCGGCCTGGCTCAATCCCGCAGCGAGAGGATCCAGGCCGCGACGTCGAGGCGTTGGCGGTTGCCGAGCGGCGGCGGCGGCATCTCGGGATGCGGCGGGGCGATCAGCCGGTCGGCGAGTGCCGCCGCGTCGCTCCACTTCCGGGCGATCGCGGCGAAGGTCGGTACGCCGTCCGGCACCGGCCCGCGGGCGAGGCCGGGGACCAGATGGCAATTCGAGCAGAGCTCGACCGCGAGCGCGCGGCCGGCCGCCGGATCGCCCGGCTGGGCCCACGCGAACGTTCCCGAGGCGCACAAAAGGGCACCGCCCAGGATCCCGACCCGCCACACGGCCGCCTCCATCGAAGCCACGACCGGCGCTTTCGCATGCGCGTGGTGCGCCGACAAGCGAGCGAGCCGAGGCCGGACCGGGGCCCGGCTCGGGTCGGGCGGGCCCGGTGGAACGCGCGCTCCGCCGGCCGGTACCGTCGGGCGCGAACCGCGAGCCGGCTGCGGACCGTCCCGCCCCGTGGTAGCCTCCCCGGGGATCGCGGACGCGGCGAAAAGGGACGAGCTGCATGACCTTGGTCGAGGCCCTGTTGCGCGCGCTCGAGGCGCGCGGGGTGCGCGAGATCTTCGGCATCCCGGGCGATTTCGCGCTGCCCTTCTTCGAGATCGCCGAAAAAAGCGCGATCCTGCCCCTCTACACCCTCTCGCACGAGCCGGCGGTGGGCTTCGCGGCGGACGCCGCGGCGCGCTTCCGCTCCGCCCCGTCGGTCGCCGCCGTCACCTGGGGGGCGGGAGCCTTCAACATCGTCAACCCGGTGGCCGCGGCCTATGCCGAGAAATCGCCCGTGATCGTGATTTCGGGCGCCCCCGGCCGGCACGAGAGCCGCTCGGGCCTGCTCCTCCACCACCAGGGCCCGCGGCTCGACACGCAGTACCGCATCTTCCAAGAGATCACCGTGGCGCAGGCGCGGCTCGACGATCCGCGCACGGCACCTGCCGAGATCGCCCGCGTGCTGCAGGCGGCCATGGAGGAGAGCCGACCGGTCTATCTCGAGGTCCCGCGCGACATGGTGGCGGTGCCGGTCGAGCCCGTGCCGCCGCCCCAGCCCTGGCCGTTCGACCCGGAGGCGGTGGCGGCCTGCGCCGAGGCGGTGCTCGACCGGCTCGCCGGCGCGAGGCGGCCGGTCCTTCTGGTCGATGTCGAGATCCGCCGCTTCGGCCTCGAGGCCGAAGTCGCCGAACTGGCCCGCCGGCTCGCCATCCCGGTCGTCACGACCTTCATGGGCCGCGGTCTCCTCTCCGAAGCCGACGCACCGCTCGTCGGCACCTATCTCGGCCTCGCGGGCGATCCGGCCGTCGCCGAGCTCGTCGAGGGTTCGGACGGGCTTTTTCTCTTGGGCGTGATTCTCTCCGACACGAATTTCGGGGTGAGTGCCGGCAAGATCGATCTGCGGCGCACGATCCGCGCCTGCGACCGAGCGGTGGCGATGGGCTTCCACGTCTTCCCCGACATCCCGCTGCGGGCGCTGGTGGAGGCCCTGCTCGAGCGGGCCCGGCCCTTGGGTGCGGCGGTCGCGGCACCGCGGCCGCTCGTGCCGCGTGGGCTCTCGGCCGACGAGCAGCCGATCACCCCCGACGACATCGCCCGCGGCCTCAACGACCTTTTCGCCCGGCACGGGGTGATGCCGATCGCCTGCGACGTGGGCGATTGCCTGTTCACCGCGATGTCGCTGGACCACGGGCCGCTCACCGCGCCAGCCTACTATGCCGGGATGGGCTACGGCGTGCCGGCCGGGATGGCGGCCCAGCTCACAACCGGCAGGCGGGTGCTCGTGCTCGTGGGGGACGGGGCCTTCCAGATGACCGGGTGGGAGCTCGGCAACTGCCGCAAGCTCGGCATCGATCCGATCGTGCTCGTCTTCAACAACCGGAGCTGGGAGATGCTGCGCGTGTTCCAGCCGGGGAGCCGCTTCAACGATCTGGACGATTGGCGCTTCGCCGAGGCGGCCGCGGCGCTCGGCGGGGAGGGGAGGCGCGTTGCGACCCGGGCCGAGCTCGCCGCCGCGCTCGAGGCGGCGGTGGCACGCCGCGGCCGGTTCCAGCTGGTCGAGGCGATGATCCCGCGCGGGGCGATCTCGAACACGCTGCGCCGCTTCGTCGAGGGCGTCCAGCGCCTGCGTCGGGCAGCCGGGTGAGCGGCCGGCGGGACGTGCCGGGGGAGCCGGCCGGCGAGGGTGCCGCCGAGCGGCGGGCAGCCCTCGCGGGTTGGACGCTCCGGCTGGCCGCGATCCTCCTCGCGGCGTTCACGCTGGTCGCCGGTGGGTTCACGTTCCTCGGCGCCCCGGGCCCGGGCCTCGCCCTCGGCCTGCTCGTGGCCACGGCGGGCGGCTTCGTGGCGGCGTTGCCGTTCCTTCCGGGGCGGACGATCCAGCGCGTCTTCCGGGCGCTGTTCCGGCTCCTGTTCCGGCTCGAGGTCCAGGGTGCCGAGCAGTTCGGCAAGCCCGGCGCGCGGCGGATCCTGGTCGCCAACCACGTCTCCTTCCTCGACGGGCCGCTGCTCCTCGCCGCCCTCGACGAACTCCCGGTCTTCGCGGTCTGGCACGATTGGCTCGCCCGTTGGTGGCTCGCCCCCTTCCGCACGCCCCTGCGGCTCGTCGCGATCGACCCCACGAAGCCGCTCGAGGCGCGCCGCCTTGCCGAGCTCGTGGCCACGGGCACGCCCCTCGCGATCTTCCCGGAGGGCCGGATCACCGTGACGGGCGGGCTCATGAAGATCTATGCCGGCCCGGCCTGGATCGCCGACCGGGCGGATGCGGCGATCGTGCCCGCGGCGATCCTGGGCGCCGAGCGGACGTTCCTTTCCCGGCTCGGCCGCGGTCAGGTGCGCCGGCGCCTTCTGCCGAAGCTCCGGGTGCAGTTTTTCGAGCCACGCCGGCTCGCTCTGCCCCAGTCCCTGCGCGGCCGGACCCGGCGGCAGCGCGCTGCCACTCTCGTCCACGACTTCTTGGTCGAGGCGCTGTTCCGTGCGGACGAGCGCCCCGCGAGCCTTTTCGGAGCCCTGCTCGAGGCGCGCCACCGGCACGGCGGTCGGCGGCCCTTTTTCGAGGACGTGCGCGGCACGCGGCTCTCCCTCGACCGGCTGGTCGTGGGGGCCCTTTTGCTCGGCCGGCGGCTCGCGCGGGAGACCGGACGCGGCGAGGCGGTCGGCCTCTTCCTGCCCAACGCGTGCGCCACGCTCGCCGCCTTCATGGGGCTGCAGGCGATCGGCCGGGTCCCGGCCATGCTCAACTACGCCGCCGGGACGAGCAACCTCCTCGCCGCGCTCGAGGTCGGCCGAATCGGCCTCGTCCTCGCCTCGCGCCGCTTCGTCGAGGAGGCGCGGCTCGAGCGGGTGATCGAGGCGGTGGCGGGCCACGCCCGGGTGCTCTTCCTCGAGGACCTCGGGGCCGAGCTCGGCCGTGGCGCGCGGCTGCGCGCGCTCCTCGACGCACGCCGGGCCGGGCGCTTCCACGCCCGCTTCGCGGTCGAGGAAGGGGAGACCGCGGTCCTCCTTTTCACCTCGGGCTCGGAAGGGCGGCCCAAGGCCGTGGCGCTCTCGCACGCCGCGCTGCTCGCGAACGCGGCGCAGGTCACGCCGCTGTTCGACTTCGGCGCCCACGACCGCTGCTTCGCGGCCTTGCCGCTGTTCCACGGCTTCGGCCTCCAGTGCGGCCTCGTCCTGCCCTTGCGCACCGGGACGCCGGTCTTCCTCTATCCTTCACCCTTGCATTATCGGACCGTGGCCGAGCTCGTCTACGGCACCGATTCGACGATCCTGTTCGGCACCGACACCTTCCTGCGCGGCTACGCCCGGGTAGCCGATCCCTTGGACTTCCGTTCGCTGCGCTACCTCGTGGCCGGCGGCGAGCGGCTCCAGGAGGAGACCCGAAGGATTTGGCAGGACCGGTTCGGGGTGCGGGTCCTCGAGGGCTACGGTGCGACCGAGACCGGCCCGGTGCTCGCGGTCAACACGCCGCACCACAACCGACCGGGCACGGTCGGCCGGTTCCTGCCCGGGATCGACTGGCGGCTCGCGCCGGTCGCCGGCATCGAGCGGGGCGGGCGGCTCTGGGTCCGCGGCCCCAACCTCATGCGCGGCTATCTCGACCCGGCACACCCGGGTGCGCTCCTGCCGCTTGAGCAAGGTTGGTACGACACGGGCGACATCGTCGGGGTCGACGAGGAAGGCTACGTCACGATCCTCGGCCGGGCCAAGCGCTTCGCCAAAGTGGGCGGCGAGATGGTGAGCCTCGCCGCGGCCGAGGAGCTCGCGCTGCGCGCCGCACCGGAGGAGACGCACGCCGTGCTGGCCCTCACCGATCCCAAGAAGGGCGAGCGGCTCGTCTTGGTCACGACCGCCCTCCGGCTCGCCCGCGCCGATCTCTTGCGGGTGGCGCGCGCGGTGGGGGCGAGCGAGCTCCTGCTGCCGGCCGAGATCGTCCCGCTCGAGGCGCTGCCGCGGCTTGCCACCGGCAAGCCCGACTATCCGGCGATCGCCCGGCTCTTGGCCGAGCGGACGAACCCTGCCGCCGGGTGAAGCCGGCTCAGGCGGCAAGCGCGGTCGGTTGGTGGCGTTGCGCTTCGAGGTACCAGCCGCGGTCGCGGAGGATCGCCACGGCTTCGCTCGTAAAGCCGTTGAAGCGGGTCCGCAGCGCGTTCGAGTAGGCGCCCATCATGCCGACCTCGAGCCAGTCGCCCTCGCCGACTTCGCGGACGATCCGGTGGGGCCCCGGCATGCTGTCGATGCTGTCGCAGGTCGGACCGTAAAGATCGAAATCCGCGGTCTCGCCTTCGATCGGACCCGAAGGCCGCACGAGGCGGATCGGGAATTGGGGGCCGATCCATTTGAGCTCGGCCAGGTTCCCGTAGACGCCGTCGTTGAGGTAGAGCGAGCGGCCGCGACGCAGTTCCACTCGGGTCAAAACCGAGGCCCCGTCGGCGACGAGCAACCGGCCGGGCTCGCACTGCAGCCGACAGTCGAGCCCGTGCGCCGCGACGGCGCCCACGATCGTGCCGACGAACGCCTCGAACTCGGGCTCGTCGCCCTTGTAGAGGGCCGGGAAGCCGCCGCCCACGTCGAGATGCTCGACCCCGCCCACGGCGTGCGCGACCTCGGCGGCGATCGCGATCGCCCGCTCGAAGGCAACGGGATCGACGCATTGCGAGCCCACGTGGAAGGTGAGGCCGAGCTCGGCCGCCAGCCCGCGCGCCCGGCGCAACAGGCGCACCGCCTCGTCGCGCTCGACACCGAACTTGCCGGTGAGCGAGAGCAGTGAGCCCTGACCCGGCACGGCGAGCCGCAGGAAGAGCTCGAGGTCGCGGGCCCGGTCGGTCGCCGCCACGATCTTGGCGAGCTCGTCCTCGTGGTCGAAGACGAAGCGGCGGACGCCGTGCCGGTGATAGGCTTCGGCGATCGCCTCGGCACTCTTTACCGGGTGCATGAAATGGCAGCGGGCTTGCGGCAAGACTCGCCGCACGAGCCGCACCTCGCCGATCGAAGCGGTGTCGAAGTGCCGCACGCCGCCGCGCCAGAGCGACTCGAGGACGATCGGCGTGTCGTTGCACTTGACGGCGTAGAGGACATCCCCGGGGAACGCGGCCACGACCCGTCGCGCCCGCGCCTCGATCAGGTGCGGTCGGACACAGACGACAGAGTGTTCCGGGGAGCGGAGAGCGAGCAGCGCCGCGGCGCTGCCGAAGGTGTCAGCCATACCGACCTCCCAACCCCAGGGGGAGTCAAGACGATCAGTCAGCCGCCGCCGCGCGCGCCGCAGTGCTTGGGCTTCCTTCTCGGGACCGCGCATATGGGGGCGTTCGCGCCCCTTGTAAAGAGAAAATTTTTTTCGGTCGGTCAGAGCCTTAGCGCGAAGCGCCGGGACCTCGCCTTGGCCTCGGTCGGCCGCGGCAGCCGCGTGGCAGCCGCGCCGCCGCGGGCTCGGCCGGCAGCGCCGAGCCGGGGCGGCGGCGGCCGGAGCTGCCGAGCGGGCCTCTTCGGAGCGACTCGGCTGCCGCGGCAGCCCGCCGCCCCGGCACGAGGGGGTCCGGTGGCGGGCTCGACCCCGCTTCGCCGGTACGGGCGTCGACGTGCAAGGCGGGGGCGCGGTCACGGGGCATGACAAGCGGGGCCGCGCCCGGAGAAGCTGCAAACGGGGGAGGCCCGGATGCTTCGTCGTCATCTGCTCGCCGGTGCCGCCGGTGCCGTCGCGATGCCCTTCGTGCTGCGCGGGGCCGCCGCGCAGACCGTCACCTGGAACGGTGCGGTCCAATTCAACGACGATCACGCCTTCACCAAGGCGCTCACCCGCTTCGCCGAGCTCGTGAAGCAATATTACGGCAAGCCGATCGAGTTCGTCTTGCACAAGAACAGCGCACTCGGCCTCGAGAAGCAATATTTCGAGTACATGGCGCAGGGCCAAGCGGTCGACTACGCGATCGTCTCGCCGGCCCACATGTCGACGTTCTCGAAGGCGGCGCCGTTCATCGATGCGCCGTTCCTGTTCCGCGATCTCGATCATTGGAACAAGGTGTTGGAGGCCGATCTGTTGGCTCCGGTCGCCCAGGAGATCGAAAAGCGCGCCCGGGTCATGCTGATCGGCTATGCCGGCGGCGGGGTGCGCAACATCTTCGCCCGAAGGCCCTTGCGGACGATGGCCGACCTCAAGGGCCTCAAGATCCGTGTCCAGGGTGCGCCGATCTGGAGCCGGACTTTCGCCGCGGCCGGCATGGCACCCACGGTGATCGCCTATAACGAAGTCTACAACGCGATCCAGAACGGGGTGATCGAGGCCGGCGAGAACGAGGCGGCCGGAGTCGAGCAGATGAAGTTCTACGAGGTGGCCCCCAAGCTCGCGCTCACCCAGCACGCCATCACGATTCGCCCCATTTGCTTTTCGGCCAAGACCTTCGCCAATCTGCCCAAGGATTTGCAGGAGGCGATCCGGCGGGCCGGCAAGGAGGCCGGGGCCTACGGCCGGCAGGTCGAATCGAGCGAGGACGGTGCCAAGCTCGAAGCCATGGAGAAAGCCGGCAAGCTCGAGCGCGTGCCGTTGCTCGAGCGCGAGGCGATGAAGAAGGCGGTCGAGCCGGTGATGGCGGCTTACGCCAAAGAGATCGAGGCCGACGCGATCTACGCCAGGATCAACGCGATCTGAGTGGCGCGGGGCGGTCCCCTCACACCGCCCCTCCAGCACCGAGGAGTGTCGGGATGAACGACGGCCGCCTCGGGCCGTTGACGGCCTTCAACGACGTGCTCGCAGCCCTCCTGCGCGCCCTCCTCGTGCTCGCCGTGGCGGTCCTCGTGATCCCGGTGAGCCTGCAGATCTTCTCCCGCTACACCGCACTCATCCCCTCTTACATCTGGACCGAGGAGATGGCCCGCTTCCTCTTCGTCTGGGCGATCATGCTCGGCGCCATGCTGGCGGTGCGGGAGGGCTCGCACTTCGTGGTCGATCTCTGGCCGCGGCTCGGCGCGCGTCCCACGGCGCTCCTCGACCTCTTGGGCAATCTCGGCACGGCGGTGGTGGCCGGGGTCTTCCTCTGGTGGGGCTGGCAGTTCACCGAAGGCGCGTTCTACCGGATCAGCGAGCTCGCCGAGCTCCCCTTGTGGCTCATCCACATCGCTTGGCCGATTACCGGCCTCGTGTGGGTCTCGTTCCTCGTGGAGCGCATCCGCGGCGATCTCGCGCTCTTGCGCGGAGCGGGGCGATGATCCCCGGGGCCGCCCTGCTCACGCCGGGCGAGGCCGCGGCGATCCTGTTTGGCCTGTTCTTCTTGTTCCTGGCACTGCGCGTGCCGGTCGCCTTCGCGCTCGCCCTCGCCTGCCTGCCGCCGCTCCTGATCGAGCCGCGGCTCTCGCCCGTGATCCTCGTGCAGGAGACCTTCAACGCCTACAACAGCTTCATCCTGCTCGCGGTGCCCTTCTTCCTGTTGACCGCCAACCTCATGAACGTGGGCGGCATCACCGACCGCCTGGTCCGCTTGTCGCGCGCCATGGTCGGGCATTTCCCGGGCGGGCTCGCGCAGATCAACGTGGTCCTGTCGATCTTCTTCGCTGGAATCTCGGGCAGCTCGACCGCGGACGCGGCGAGCCAGTCCAAGATCTTCATCGAAGCTCAGCGCAAGGAGGGTTACGACGACAGCTTCTCCGCGGCGATCACCGCGCTCTCGGCGGTGCTCGCGGTGATCGTCCCGCCCTCGATCCTGATGATCGTCTGGGGCGGGATCCTGACCACCTCGATCGGCGCCCTGTTCCTTGCCGGGATCGTCCCCGGGCTTTTGATCGGCCTCGTCCAAATGGCGACCGTGCACGTCTACGCCACGGTACGCGGCTACCCCACCTACCCGCGCGCCTCCTGGGGCGAATTCCTGCGCGCGACGCTGGTGTCGGCCCCGGCCCTCGCGACCCCGGTGATCATCGTCGGCGGCAAGATCTTCGGTTGGTTCACGGCGACCGAGAGTGCCTGCATCGCCGTGCTCTACGCCGCCGCCCTCTCGCTCCTGGTCTATCGCGAGATGGACCTCGCGGGGCTCTACCGTGCGCTCCTCGAAACCGGACGGCTCGCCACCGTGGCGCTCTTTTGCGTCGGCACGGCCTCGGCGTTCGGCTGGCTCTTGGCCTACTACCAGATCCCCAAGGTCCTGCTCGAGGGCGAGCAGGGTTGGGGCCTGGGCTTCACCGCGACGGGCCTCTTCATCGCCCTGACCTTCCTCGTGGTCGGCTGTTTTCTCGACGCCATCCCGGCGATCATCATCGTGGGCACCATCCTGCAGCCGCTCGCCAAGGCGGTGGCGATGGACCCGGTCCATTTCGCGATGATCGGCATCGTGAGCCTGGCCTTCGGGCTCGTGACCCCGCCCTACGGGCTCTGCCTCATGATCGCCTGCCACATCGCCGGGATCCGGATGATCGACGCGCTCAAGGACACCTGCCTCATGCTCCTGCCGATGCTCGGGGTGCTCCTCCTCGTGATCGTCTGGCCGGACCTCGTGCTGTTCCTGCCGCGGCTGATCTCGCCCGAGTTCCTGCGCTGAGCTCTCGCGAACCGCCGACGAACGGGCCCGGCCGCCACGGACGCCGTTCGGCTCGTCCGAGCGCAAGACCCGGTCGGCTTTCTCCCTCGTGCCGTGTGATCGGCGTGACAGTCGGCCCTTCCGGCATCGGCTACCCGCGGGGCTGCGGCAGCGAGCCGCGGGAGGAACCTCGAGATGAGCACGAGGGAGCGCGCGAGCCTCGATCGGCGCGACGGTGGAGCCGAGAACGAGCCTCGGGCCGAAACGACGGAACGCGTCGTCTGGCGGCTGACGGTCCCGGGGATGTGCCGGCTGATCGACGATCCGGAACGCCTGGCTTTCGTTCTGCGCAGCCGACCGGACGCCTCGGTCGTCCGGCTGCGCCGGGGCCGGCTCGTCTGAAGAGCGCCGAGGGTTGATACGAAAGTGTACCATGACACGCACGACTTGTTCGTTAATCCGTGCTCACCTTGACCCGTCCGCTACTCCACCGCTACGCCGACCCTCGGGATCGCGCTCCGGTGCGAAGCCGGGCGGCGAGATCGAGCAACGCTGAGAGACGGACTTCGGGAGATCGGACATGGCAGGGCAGACGGGCACGCTCGGCAAGGACAGGCTGATCGGGACGGACGAAGCCGACGTGCTGGTGGGGGACGCGCTGAACCTCACGAGAGGCGAGCGGGGCGGCGCCGACCAGATCACGGGCGGCCTCGGGAACGACATCCTCTACGGCGACGCCGGCGATCAGGACGACACGAGCCCGCCGTTCGGCAACGGGATCCTGGACGGCGCGTTCGGCGGCAAGGACCGGATCTCGGGCGGTGACGGCGACGACAGCATCCAGGGCGACGGCCAACGGATGATCAACGGCGCCGTGGGCGGTGCCGACAAGCTCTTCGGTGACGCCGGGAACGACTACATCTTCGGTGACGCCTACGAAGGCCTCACCAATTCGCGCGGCGGGGCCGACAAGATCTACGGCGGGGACGGGAACGATTTCCTGTTCGGCGATTTCGCCCGTGACGACGGCTCGACGCTCGGCGGCAACGACCTCTTGGTCGGTGGCCCCGGCAACGACATCTTCTTCCTCGGCAAAGGGCGGGACACGATCAAAGACTTCGTGCAGGGTGAGGACAAGCTCAATCTTCGTTATTTGAACATCGGCGGTCGAAGGCTGACCTTCGACGATCTCGACAGCAACGGCGACGGCCGGCTCACTTCGGACGACGCGTTCGTCACCGTGAAGGGCACCAAGGTCACGATCGACCTCGGCGCTGCGGCCGGCGGCGCGGCCGGGGTCGACGTCACCGTCATCAAGGTGGCCAAAGGGGTGGTGCTCGGTCTTTCCGACTTCGACACCTCGACGCCGGCCGGCGTCCCGCTCTGAGCAATCCGATCCGCACGATCGCGACGGCCCCTTCGGGGGCCGTCTTGCTTTTTGTCGCGGGTGCGTCGAGATCCCGGCGCATGCTCGCGTGCGAACGCCGCCGATTCCTCGCGCTCACCGCCGGTCTCGCCGCCCTCGGCCGAGCCCGGGATGGGCGGGCGAACGGGTATCGAGTCGTCCGGCCGTTCCTCGATCCCGCGGAGCAGGCGGCGCTCCGCCGGTTTGCGGCGCAAACCCGGGCGCCTTTGTGGTCCGGCAGCGCCCTCGCCGACCGCCGGCTTCTGGCCCTGCGCAAGGCGATCGAAACGGCCGAGCGGCACGGTCTCGACCCCGAGGCCTACGATCCCGCCGCGCTCGACGGGCGAGGGGCCGACCCTTCCGTTCTCGAGGCGGCGGCGGGGGCGGCGTTCCTCGCTTTCGCCCGCGACCTCGCGCGCGGCCGGCCGATTCCGGGTTTGCCCCCGCGACCGGCCGCGCCGGGGGAAGAGCCGGAGGCGTTGCTCCATCAGCTCGCCCGGGCGTCCGATGCGGCCGCGTTCCTCGACCGTCTGGCCCCCGCGACACCACGCTACGCCAGGCTCGTGAGCCTCCTCGCGGAGCTTCGCGCGACGGCCGCGCGGGGTGGCTGGGCCCGGGTCCCGCCGGTCGAGGGCAAGGTGGAACCGGGAGAGGCCCACCCGGTGATCCCGGCGCTGCGCCGCCGCCTCGCCGAAACCGACGGGTTCGAGGGGCCGCTCGACGGCGAGCTGCTCGACCCACCGCTCGTGACGGCCCTCCGGCGGTTCCAAGAGCGGCACGGGCTCGAGCCCGACGGGGTGCTCGGGCGGCGCACCGCTGCCGCGCTCGCGGCCCCGATCGAATGGCGCATCGGCCAGGTGATCCTGGCGATGGAGCGGTTGCGGCGCCTGCCGCCGGACCGTGGTCCGCGGTGGCTCCTGGTCGACATCGCCGGCTTCCGGCTCGAGCTCGTCGAGGAGCCGGCCCCGGGGCAGGAACGGGTGCTGCTCGAGAGCCCGATCATCGTCGGCACGCGCTACAACCAAACTCCGGAGCTCACGGCGCGGGCCGTGGCCGTGACGCTCAACCCCTTTTGGCAGGTGCCGCGCAGCATCGCCGTCAAGGAAATCCTGCCCGATATCCGGAAGGACCCCACCTGGCTCGCCCGCAACGAAATGGTGGTCTTGGATCGCGAAGGTCGACGGGTCGACCCGGCCACGGTGCCCTGGCACAGTCTCGGCCCCAACAACTTCCCCTACCGCTTGCGGCAGGAATGGGGGCCCAAGAACCCGCTCGGTCGGATCAAACTCGAGATGCCGAACGACTTCGACGTCTATTTGCACGACACGCCCAAAAAAGAGCTCTTCGCCCGCAGCCAACGAACCTTCAGCCACGGCTGCATGCGGGTGGCGCGGATGCACGAACTCGCCGCCCTCCTCTTGGCCGAGCAGGGCTGGGATCGGGAGCGGATCGAGGCGGCGATCGAGGAGAGCCGGGGACCGCGAACGATCCTGCTGCGTACCCGGCCGCTCGTCCACGTCACCTATCTGGGTGCCGTGGTCGATGCCGACGGCACGGTCCGCTTCCGCGAGGACGTCTACGGCCGCGACGCGCGGCTCGCCCCGCTGCTCGACCTTCCCGCCCCGGAGCCGGCGCGCACGTTTTGACGCCTCGGCCGACCGGCCGGAGCGTACGGACCCGCGCCGCGCCGTTCGGCGGCCGCCTCCTCCACCACTCCTCATCGCCCGCTGCTGAACTCCCGGGAACACCAGACCCTGCATCGGGGGCGCGTGTTTCCGTTTCGGTTTTCTACCTCGTTGCGAAATCTTCGCCCATGTTATCGCTCGGACCGCGATTTTTTTTGGGAGGGCTGGTCGATGAACGGTAAACTCGCAAAGGTTCGCGCGTTCGGCCTCGACGAGGAATGGCGCCCGCTCGGTGCGCGAGCCCCGGCGGGCAGTTTCAACGATGTCACCGGAACTTCGGGCGACGATGTGATCGTCCTGCGCAAGGTGAGTTAGGGGGTGAGCGGTTCGGTCAGCTGGGGCGACGACCGGATCGCCGCCGGGCTCGGCAGCGACCGGGTCGACGCATCGCGCGGCAACGACTTGGTCTATGGCGAGGTGGGAGCCGGCGGGTCGTCGCTCGCCGCGGGAGACGACCGGATCAAGGGCGGGCCGGGCGACGACCGGCTCTACGGCGACGCGCCGATCGGCCAGGACGCGGTCCGTCTCGGCGCACCGGAACGCTCCGCTCCCTGGGCGTTCGGCCAGGACGGCGGCAAGGACACGCTCGACGGTGGTCCCGGCGACGATCTCCTGGTCGGTGGAGCAGGACCGGACGATCTCACGGGCGGCGAGGGAGCCGACACCTTCTTGTTCTTTCCGACGGACGAGGACTTCCGTGACGGCACCGAGGATCGGATCCTCGATTTCGAGCCGGGCGAAGACAAGCTCGACCTCAGCTGGTGGGATCTCGACGGCGAAGCGCTCGACACGAACGCCGACGGGATCTTGAATGCCGATGACGAGCTGTTCTCGCAGGACGGGGCCGACCTCGTCCTCGATCTCGGGTCGTCGAGCGTCGAGACGGTGGGGCGGTTCGGGATCTTCGTGCGGTTCGTCGGGGTTTCGGAGCTTTCGGTCGACGATCTCGTCCCGGTGCCGCCATCGGGTGGCTGTGATCGCGGGGACGGCTCTCGCTTCAGTCGATCGGCGGCGGTTGCACTTCGACTTCGTAACCTTGCCATCGCGCACACCATCCTGTGCGGGGGTGCGCGACGGTCTTGCAACGGTTTCACAATTCGTTAACCTTCCGGATCCGGGGCTTCGGCGTCGACCGGAGCCCCGACCGGGAGGAAACCATGTCGCTCGAGTCGGGGCGGAACCAGCCGGCCGCCTTGTCCGATGACCCGCGGCGGCCCGCGGCGGCCGCCGCGCCGGTGAACTTCGTCGAAGGCACGGACGGTGACGATGTCCTCGTCGCCCGCGGGCCGGCACGGCCCGGTGGACGGCCGACGCGGTTCGCGGACGAGATCGAGGGCCGCGCGGGAAACGACCGGATCGACGGCGGGGCAGGAAACGATTTGATCCATGGAGATTACGCCATCGTCGACCCCGACACGATGGGCGGTCCGGCCGGCCGCGACGACGAGTTGCGCGGTGGGGCCGGTGCCGACGTCCTCTACGGCGACGGTGCCGAGGGGATTTGGACGCTCATGGGCAACGATCGGCTCGACGGTGGCCCGGGTAACGATGTGTTGGTGGGCGACTGCGGCGGATTGACCGAGGCGGTCGCCGGCGACGACATCCTGCTGGGCGGCGCGGGCGACGACACCTTGGTCGGCGACGCCCTTCGACTAGGAGGCTTGCAGATTTGCGCCGATGACAGGCTGTTCGGTGGCCCCGGCAACGACCTACTTTACGGCGACACGCCGGTCGGCGTCGAGATCTACGAAATCGAAAACCGAACCGCGGGCGGTAACGATTTTCTGGACGGCGGAAAGGGGAACGATATCCTCGTGGGCGGCTCAGGGAACGACCGGCTCGTCGGTGGTCCGGGCGCCGACATTTTCCGCTTCGACTCGCTTTACGCCGAACCGCTCGGCGCTTGGTTCGGCTCGGACCACGACGTGATCGCCGATTTCCGGTCCGGTCGCGACAAGCTCGACCTGCGCGGCTGGGGCCTCGACGGTGCTGTGCTCGACAGCGACGGCGACGGCCGCATCGGGATCGGCGATGCGGCGGTCACCCTGGTGGGCGGGAACCTCGTCCTCGACCTCGGCCGAGCGAGCGGCCGTACCGCCCCGGGCAACGACACGGTGACGCTCGAGGGCGTGACCTCGCTCTCGGTCGACGACCTCGTGCCGCTCGCGGCCGGCTAGCCCGCGCCGAACGGGTAGCCGCGGCCCGGGGCGGCTTCGAGCAGCGCGCGGGTGTAGGGATGGCGGGGGCTCGTGAGGACCTCGGCCGCGTCGCCCTCCTCGACCACCCGGCCCCCTTGCATTACGGCGACGCGGTCGCAGACCTGGGCCGCGACCCGCAGATCGTGCGTGATGAAAAGCACGGCCAGATCGAGGCGGGTGCGGATCTCGTCGAGGAGTTCCAGCACCTGGGCTTGGACCGAGACGTCGAGGGCCGAGACCGCCTCGTCGGCGATCAGGAGCTCGGGCTCCATGGCGAGTGCCCGGGCGATCGCGATCCGCTGGCGCTGACCGCCCGAGAATTGGTGCGGGTAGCGGTCGAGGGCGTTCGGGTCGAGCCGGACGAGGCGCAGAAGCTCGCGCGCGCGCTCGCGTGCGACCCCGGGCGGCGTGCCGAAATTGACCGGCCCCTCGACGATCGACTGGCCCACCGTGCGGCGCGGGTTCAAGGAGCGGTAAGGGTCCTGGAAGACCACTTGGACGCGGCGGCGGTGCGGCCGTAGCCGGCGGCGCGGCAGCCGGCCGATCGGATCGGCGCCGAGCCAGACCTCGCCCTCGCTCGGGTCGGTGAGCCGGGCGATGCAGCGCGCCACGGTCGACTTGCCCGAGCCCGATTCGCCGACGATGCCGAGGGTCTCGCCCTTGCGCACCGTGAGGCTCACCGCCTCGGCGGCGCGCACGCTGCGCCGCTTGCCGATCCAACCGCCGGTGACATAGGCCTTCCCCAGCCCCTCGGTGCGCAGCACGAGGGGAGCGTCCGTGCGGCTCCGCGGGTGGCGCGGCTCGAGCGAGGGAACGGCCGCGATCAACATCCGGGTGTAGGGATGCTCGGGCCGGCGCAGCACCCGATCGCGCGGGCCCTCTTCGACGATCCGGCCCGACTGCATGACCGCCACCCGATCGGCGATCTCGGCCACCACGCCGAAATCGTGGGTGATGAAGAGCACACCCGTGCCGTGGCGGGCCTGCAGATCCGCGATCAGCCGCAGGATCTGCGCTTGGGTCGTGACGTCGAGGGCGGTCGTGGGCTCGTCGGCGATCAGAAGCGCGGGCTCGAGGACGAGCGCCATCGCGATCATGATGCGCTGGCGCTGGCCGCCCGAGAGCTCGTGCGGGTAGGCGGCGGCGATCCGCTCCGGGTCGGGCAGGCGCACCTCCTCGAGGATGCGGCGGATGCGCGCCTCGCGTTCGGCGGCCGAGAGCCGGAGATGGCAGGTCAAAACCTCGTCGATCTGCCGGCCGCAGCGCATGACCGGGTTCAAGGCGGTCATCGGCTCCTGGAAGATCATCGCCATCCGCGAACCGCGCAGCGCCCGCAGCCGGGCCGGCGGCGCATCGAGGAGGCTCTCCCCCTCGAGCAGGATCCGGCCGCCCACGGGCTCGAGCTGGCCCTTCGGCAAAAGCCCCATCACCGCCTGCGCGGTCACCGACTTGCCGGAGCCCGATTCGCCGACGAGGCAGAGGATCTCGCCGCGTGCGACTTCGAGCGAGACGTCGTCGACCGCGAGCCGCCGGTCGGCCCCCGCCGGCAGCGCCACCCGCAGCCGCTCGATCACGAGGACGGGCGGGCTCACCGCCTCCGGGCTCCGCAAGGGTTCGGAACGAGGCTCATCGCTTGGGAACGAGGCTCATCGCTTGGCGCGGACCTCGCCCGCGAAGGTGCAGGTGACCCGGGCGATGCCCGGTGTGTCGGTGGTCCCCTCGATCAATACCTGTTCGGAGAAGTCGCAAGCGAGCGCCGCCACGCGCGCAGGTGCCAGGCTCGTGCTCACGACCAGGACCTGGAGGACGTCGTTTTTCTTGCATTTCTTGGTCCGGTCGCGGAGCTGACCCTCGCCGCTCACCGCGCTCGTGACCTCGCAGAGCTGGCCCGACTTCTCCTTGGCGGCGGCCGCCGGTTGGAAGGCGAGCAGGGCCACGATCCAGGCCGAGGCGAGGGCCGCGGCTGCCCGGCACGGCTCAAGCGAGATCGACCGCATGGCGCTTCAGATCCTCGAGCCGGCACCAGTCGAGGGCACGGGCGTGGGTGGCGGCGAGCACGACCTTCGGGGCCTTGCCGGCCTCGAGCGCCTGCTGCCAGCGCGGTGCGCACAGGCACCAGCGATCGCCGGGTCGCAGTCCCGGGAAGTCGTATTCCGGCCGCGGCGTCGAGAGATCGTTGCCCACGGCACGCGAGAAGGCCAGGAACTCCTCGGTCATGATCGCGCAGACCGTGTGCGAGCCCACGTCCTCGGGGCCCGTGTCGCAGCAGCCGTTCCGGTAGAAGCCGGTCCGGGGCCTGAGGCTGCAAGGCTGCAGCGGTTCCCCCAGGACATTGCGGCGCGGTTCGGGTGCGCCCGCTTCCTCGCGCATCTCCTCCTCCGACCGATCGGTTCCCTCGCGGGCGAAGCTGGCAGCGCCGCCCGCCGCCGGCAAGCCGCCCCTAGATGCGTCGCACGAGCTTGGGGTCGAGCACGTCGCGCAAGCCGTCGCCGAGCATGTTCACGGCGAGCACGGTGAGCGCGAGAAAAAGGCCCGGGAAGAGGATGTTGTGCGGGAAGACGCGGAACAGCGTGCGGCCCTCGGCCATGATGTTGCCCCATGTCGGGATGTCGGTCGGGATGCCGACGCCCAGGAACGAGAGGATCGCCTCGACCAGGATCGCGGAGGCCGCGATGTAGGTGCCCTGGACGATCAAAGGCGCCACCGTGTTCGGCAGGACGTGGCGCCAGAGCAGGGCCGGCAGCCGCGTGCCGACGGCCACGGCCGCCTCGACATAAGGCTCTTCGCGCACCTGGAGCACGACCGAGCGGACGAGGCGCACGACGCGCGGCACCTCGGGCACGACGATCGCGAGGATCACCGTCAGGAGCCCGGCACCCCAGAGGGCCACGAGGGCGAGCGCCAAAAGGATGCCGGGGATCGCCATGAGCCCGTCCATGATCCGCATGACGATGGCATCGAGCCAGCGCAGATAGCCCGAGACGAGGCCGATCGCGAGGCCCACGGCGACCGCGAGAGCGGCGACCGCGGCACCCACGACGAGCGAGATCCGGGCGCCGTAGACGACGCGGGAATAGACGTCGCGGCCGAGACTGTCGGTGCCCATCCAGTGGACGATCCGCTGCTCGCGGCCCTGGGCGTCCGTGACGACCCGCTCGAAGCCGGGCCGCTTGTTGCGGTTGGCGGGGTCGATCGCCACCGGGTCGCAGGTCGCGAGCCAGGGGGCGGCGAGGGCCACGAGGGCCATCAAGAGGAGGAGGAGGCCGCCCGCGAGCACGCCCGAATGGCCCAGGAGACGGCGGTGGAGCGGCACACCCGCCGCGGCGGCGGCCGCCGCCGCGGTGTCCGGAAGCACGAGCTCGGCCGGCGGCTCGGCGAGCGGCAGGTCGCGGGGGCGGGCGCTCAATAGCGGATCCTCGGGTCGAGCAAGGTGTAGAGGAGGTCGATCACGAGATTGATCAGCACGTAGAGGAAGGAGAAGACGAGGATGACGCCCTGGATGGTCGGATAGTCGCGGCCGAGCACGGCATCGACCGTGAGCCGGCCGAGGCCCGGGATGTTGAACACACTCTCGGTGACCACCACGCCGCCGATCAAGAGCGCGATGCCGAGGCCGATCACGGTGACGATCGGCACGGCGGCGTTCCTGAGCCCGTGGCGCAAGAGGACGGCCGACTCGGCGAGGCCCTTGGCCCGCGCCGTGCGGACATGGTCCTCGCCCAGGACCTCGAGCAGCGTGGCCCGGGTGATCCGCGCGACGAGCGCGATGTAGATCACGGAAAGGGCACAGGAGGGCAAGGCGAGCTGGGTCAGGAACGGGCCGAGCCCGGCCGAGAGCGGCCGGTAGCCCTGCACGGGCAGCCATTGGAGCTGGATCGCGAAGACGTAGATCAGCGCGTAACCCAGCACGAAGACCGGCACCGAGAAGCCGAGCACCGAAAAGCCCATCACGAACCGGTCGAGGAGCGTGCCGTGCCTCCAGGCGGCGAGCGTCCCGAGCGGCACCGCCACCAGGACGGTGATGATCATGGTCGTCGTGGCGAGGGCCACGGTCGGCCCGATCCGCTGGGCGATGAGCGTGGCCACGGGTGTTTTGAAGAAGAAGGATTCGCCGAGATCGCCCGTGAGCACTTTCCCGAGCCAGATCGCGAACTGGACGAGGATCGGCTGGTCGAGGCCGAGCTTCGCGCGGATCTCGGCGATTTGCGCGGCCGTGGCGTTCTCCCCCGCCATGATCGCCGCCGGGTCGCCGGGGGTGAGGCGGAGCATGAGGAAGACGAGAAGGGCCACGGTGACGAGCACCGGGACCGTGGCGAGCAGGCGGCGGAGGACGAAGGCGAGCAAGGTGGCTCAGGCCGGGGGGTTCGGGTGGGCGGCGGGCTCCTCGGGCAGGAGGCCCTCGTAGAGGTTATCGAGCGGGATCTCGACCGCGAGATCTTCGAGCCGGAGGACGTCGCCCGGCCCCAGATCCACGAGTCGCCAGAAGGGGCCCGTGCGCGCATAGTGCTCGACCGCGCAACGGTCGGCGGCGAGCAACAGCACGTGGCCGACCGAGGGCAAGCGGCGATAGGCGGGGAGCTTGACGGTCCGGTCGCGCGCGGCGGTGGCCGGGGAGAGTACCTCGGCGATCAGGAGCGGGGTGCGGGTGTGCGGCTCGCGCAGATCGGCACGCTCGCAGCTCACGACGAGGTCGGCCACGAAGAAGTCGGCGTCGCTCCAGGGAAGCGCGATGCCGGCCTCCGCACGCGGCTCGCAAGGCCTGCGGAGCGCGGAGGCGAGGGCATTCGCGAGCCGCGCCACGAGGAGGCCGTGGGCGCCCACGGGCGGCGCCATCATGACGATTTCACCGCCCACGAGTTCGTAGCGGCGATCGCCCTCGCCCTCGAAGGCGAGGAACTCCGCGACCGTCACGAGCTTACGGGCCGGCTCGGCCATCACCACCTCCGCGCGCGCAGGATAGCGAAAGCGGCCGCGCCGGGCGAGCCGACGCGGCCGCCTGGCGCGACGGTCCTCGGGCTCAGCCCTTCTTCTCGATGTTCCACATGTAGGGCACCGGGCCCTCGAGCACGCCCGAGATCGTCTTGCGGATCGCCATGGGCTGGTACCACTGGCCCATCCAGCCGTGCGTCGTCGCCTCGGTCGCGACGTAGACCTGGATCTCTTCGGCGATCTTCTTCTGCTTCTCGAGGTCGGTCTCCTCGGCGAAGGCGCGCTTCATGGCCTCGAGCTTCGGATCGTCGAACCAGCCGAACCAGCCCTTCTCACCGGTGGCATTGAGCCCGGCGGTGCTGATCGGGTTCAAAATGTCGGCTGCCACCCAAGAGGTCATGAAGGCGTTCCAGCCGCCCTCCGAGGGCTTCTCCTTCTTGGCCCGGCGAGCGACCAGCGACTGCCAGTCCATCGAGACCATGTCGACCTTGAAGCCGCCCTTCTCGAGGAGCTGCTTGGCGACCGGGGCGAGGTTGGCGAGCACGACGAGGTCGGTCGAGTGCATCAGCAGCACGGGCGTGCCGTCGTAGCCGGCTTCCTTCAAGAGCTGCTTCGAACGCTCGAAGTCCGACTTCAGCATGACTTCGCCACCCTTGTCGGTGGCGAAGGTCGTGTCGCAGACGAACATCGCCGCACAGGTCTTGTAATAGCGTGGATCACCGATCACCGCCTTGAGGAAGTCTTCCTGATTCAAGGCCTCGAGGGCGGCACGGCGAATTTTCGGATTGTTGAACGGCGGGTGCAGGCTGTTGAAGCGGAACATGTACTGGTTGCCGAGCGTGTTCCAGTCGAAAAGCCGGACACTCGTCTCGGCCTCGAGCACCGGCAAGAGATCGTGCGGCGGCGCTTCCATCAGATCGATCTCGCCCGAGATCAGCGCGTTGACCGCCGTCTGATGGTCCGGCATCGAGATCCACTCGACCCGGTCGACCTTGACCACCTTGCCGCCGGCAGCCCAGGAGGGCGGCTCGGAGCGCGGCTTGTAATCCTTGAACTTCTCGTAGACCGCGATCGCCCCGGGCTTCCAGAGATCCTTGCGGAAGACGAAAGGCCCCGAGCCCGTATAATCCGTGATCTGCTCCGTCCCCGGTGTCTCGGCGACCCGCTTGGGCATGACGAAGGGCACGTTCGAGGAGGGCTTGCCGAGCGATTGGAGGACGAGCCCGTAGGGTCTTTTCAAATGCAGCTCGAAGGTGCGGGCATCCTTGGCCTCGAGCCGGTCGACATAGCTCATCAGGAGAATGCCCATGGTGTCGCGCGTGCCCCAGCGCTTGATCGAGGCCACGGCATCCTCGGCCGTCACCGGCTTGCCGTCGTGGAAGAGGAGCCCGTCGCGAAGCGTGAAGCTGTAGGTCAGGCCGTCGTCGCTGACCTTCCAGCTGTCGACCATTTGCGGGCGGATCGCGCCCGTCGCGTCCATGGCGAACAGCGTGTCGTAGACATTGTAGCCGTGATTGCGGGTGATGTAGGCGGTCGTCCAAATCGGATCGACGATCTTGAGATCGGAGTGCATGACCGCTTTGAGCACGGTCTCCGCGGCAGCCGATCCGGCGATGCCGATCGCGAGGCTCAGAGCCGCGGCTCCAACCGAAAAGCGCTTGCGGAAAGCCATCCTCTTCTCCTCTCGCACCCGCGGGCGGCCGAGCCGTCCCGACCTCCTCCGTCCGGCAGTCTAACGGGCGGGTCCGGCACGGCAAGCCGGCCTTCTCTGCGGGCTTGGAGGGCGACCGACCGGCAGCTATCAACGAGAGATGCCCGAGACGCGGGGAAGGCGTGCGGCGGATCCTCGGCCTTCTCGTCCTGATCGTGCTCGTGCCGGCCCTGGCGGCGGCCGGGCCGGCCGAGCTCCGTCGGTTCGCGCAACGCGAAGGGATCGTCGACGTCGACGGCTTCGTCGAGACGGTCGAAAGCCTGCGCGCGACCCGGAAGCTGCCGCCGCGCTACGTCACCAAGGAGCAGGCGGCCGCGCTCGGCTGGCAGCCCGGCACCGATCTGTGCGCCGTCGCACCCGGCCGAGCGATCGGCGGCGACCGCTTCGGCAACCGCGAAAAGCGCCTACCCGACGAGCGCGGCCGCACTTGGTACGAGGCCGACCTCGACTATGCCTGCGGCCCGCGTGGGCCCAAGCGGCTCGTCTGGTCGAACGACGGGCTCGTCTACCTCACGACCGACCATTACCGGACCTTCAAGGAGGTGCCCAAGTGAGCGCCGCCGCGCGCTCCTGTCGGCTCGACGGGCGGACCCGGACGCGCCGCGCGGCCCTCGCCCGGCTCGCCCGCGAGCTCGGCTTCCCGGGCCATTTCGGCCACAATCTGGATGCCCTCTTCGACGTCTTGACGACCGATCTTCCGGGTCCGATCGAGATCGTCTGGCGGGGCCGCACGCGCGCCGAACTCGAGGCCGACCCCGAGCTCGGCCCGGTCCTCGCCACCCTCGAGGAAGCCGCGAGGGCCCGCTCCGACCTCACCCTCCGGCTCGAGGAGCCGCGCGCTTGACCACGCCCGATGACCGTCCGGTCACCCGCCTGTTCGACGCCGAGACGATCGCCCGGCGGGTCGAGGAGCTGGCGGCCGCGATCGCCGCCGCGCTGCCGGCCGAGTTCACCCTCGTGGGGCTCTTGAAGGGGGCGTTCGTCTTCACTGCCGACCTCGTGCGCGCCCTCGACCGGGCCGGCATGAAGCCGCGGGTCGAGTTCCTCCAGGTCTCCTCCTACGGGCTCGGCACCGAGAGCAGCGGCACGGTCAAGGTGATCGGCGAGATGCCGGGCTCGATCGCCGGCCGGCCGGTGCTGTTGGTCGACGACATCCAGGATACCGGCCGTACGCTCCTCTTCACCCGCGACCTCCTGCTGCAGCACGGCGCCTCGCGGGTCTGGACCTGCGCGCTGCTCGACAAGCCCTCGCGCCGGGTGGTCGACATCCAGCCCGACTTCGTGGGCTTCGAGATCCCCGACCTGTTCGTCGTGGGCTACGGCATCGACTGGGCCGAGCGCTTCCGCCACCTGCCCTGGATCGGCGCGGTCCGGGGCTGAGCGCGGCGGATGAGCCCCCGGCCCTTGGCAGAGCGGCGGGCCGGGGGCACCTTGGGTCGCGGGGGGACGTCCCGAGGCGGGAGAGAGGCCCATGATGGCACGGCGCGCGCTCTGGGCGGGTGGCCTCGCGCTGCTCGCCTGCGGCTGCATGGACGGTGGTAGGGTGGGCGGCTTCGCACCCGGTCCCGCGGCGGTGGGCTGGGGCGCGAGCGATCGCTGGGTCTCGCCCTCGCCGGGGGTGCGTTGCGACCGGTTCGAGCGGGTCTGCTACGATCGTGGTGGCCCGGAACTCTCCTTGACCCGGGAATATTTCGGCAAGAGCGCGGCCGAGGACCTCGAGAAGCGGATCGGCGGCAATTGGCGCACCGACACCCGCTACAACCCCAAGGAAGGGGTGCGCTGCGACCTCGAAGAGGAGCTGTGCACCAGGCGCGGCGAGCCCGACTACAAGAACACCCGCGAGCAGTTCGGCAGGAAGCCGGCGCTCGCCGTCACCCAGCCGGACGGCACGATCCGCCCCGACAGGCGGACCGTGTGCGATCCGTCGCGCGAGGTCTGCGAGCGCGGCGGCGCGCCGAGCGTGGATCGGACGCGCTACGTGTTCGGCGACCGCGCCGCCCGCAACCTCAAGAGCCTGCTCAAGGACTAGGCGGCGGCGCGACGGCTCCGGGCTACCGGTTCAGGAAGTTGAGCGGCAAGCCCGGCCGCGGCCAGGGCAGCTCGACGAGCCGGCCGGAGAGCGAGAGGGTGACGTAGGCCTTTCGCAGGTCCGGGCCGCCGAAACAGAGGTTGGTGGTCATCCGGTCGGGCATCGGGACGAACTCGACGAGCTCGCCCGTGGGTGCGATCACGCTGATCCCGCCGGTCATGAGCGTCGCCACGCAAATGTTGCCCGAGGCCTCGACCGCCAGGCTGTCGAAGCGCTTGTACTCGTGGCCGCCCGATTGGTGGACGAGCCGGCCGCCGTGCGGCGAGGGGTAGGGGTGCTTCTTCACCTCGCCCGGCCCGACGATGTCGAACGCCCAAAGGCGCGCCCCCTCGGTCTCGGCCACGTAGAGGACGGTCTCGTCGGGCGAAAGGCCGATCCCGTTGGGGGTGAGCACGGGGTAGGCGACCTCCTTGATCTCCTTGCGATCCGGCGAGAGCCAATAGACCCCGCCCCAATCGAGATCGTTCGGCCGGCGCTTGCCGAGATCGGTGAACCAGATCGCCCCCGTGCGGTCGACCACGAGGTCGTTCGGACCCTTGAGCCGCCGCTCGGGCAGGCCGCGCGTCACGACCTCGACTTTGCCGGTCGCGAGATCGACCCGCTCGATCCGGCCGCAGAGATAATCGTGCGCCTGCCAGGCGGGCCTGAGGCCGTGGCCCGGCTCGTGGGTGAACTCGAAGCCGCCATTGTTGCAGACATAGGCGGCACCGTCCGCGCCGATCGCGAGGCCGTTCGGACCGCCGCCCGGCTCCGCCACGACCGTGACGGTCCCGTCGGGGGCGATGCGGCTCACCGTGCGGCGCGCGATCTCGACCACCAAGAACGAACCGTCGGGCAGGGCCACGGGGCCTTCGGGAAAGAGCAGCCCCGATGCGATCGTCCGGATTTCCGTCATACCTGCCTCCCGGCGCGCCCTTTGCCGGCATCCTGGCCGCGCCCTCGGAGCGGGGCAAGGACGGAGCGAGGGATGGCAGACCGGCCGCGAACGCAGGACAAGGCTCAGCCGTTCCCGAGCCGCTCGAAATGGCGGCGCATGCGCTCGGCGTCGGGTGTGCGGCCGGTGAAGAGCTCGAAGGCGCGCACGGCTTGGAAGACGGCCATGCCGGCGCCGTCCAGGGTCCGGCAGCCGATCGCCCGGGCGGTGCGTAGGAGCTCGGTCTCGAGCGGGAAATAGACGATGTCGGCGACCCAGAGGTCGGGGCGCAACAGCGCCGCGGGCAAGGGCAGGCCGGGATAGGCCGCCATGCCCACGGGCGTGGCGTTGACGAGCCCCGAGGCGGTCTCGAGCGCTCGGCCGAGGTCGGGGGCGACCAAGATTCGCCCGGCGCCGCCGTGCGTGGCGAGCCGCGCGGCGAGCGCTTCCGCCCGGCCGCTGTCGACGTCGTACAGCAAAAGCTCGCCCACCCCGAGGCTCGAAAGCGCGTGGGCGACCGCGGCTCCGGCGCCGCCGGCGCCGAGCTGGACGACCCGGTCGAGCGGGGCACCGGGCAGGCCGCGCACGAGCGCTTCGCGAAAGCCCCAAGCGTCGGTGTTGTGGCCGATCCGCCGTCCCTCGCGCAGAACCACCGTGTTGACCGCGCCGAGTGCCGCGGCGTCCGGGGCGAGTTCGTCGAGATGGGCGAGGACCGCCTGCTTGCAGGGATGGGTGACGTTGAGGCCGCAAAAGCCCATCCGTTCGGCGGCGCGCAGGAGCTCCGGCAGGGCCTCGGGCCCGAGGCCGAGCCGCTCGAGGTCGATCGTCCGGTAAAGGATCCGCAGGCCGAGTGCGTCGCCCTCGAGTTCGTGCATGCCGGGGGTGCGCGAGGCCTGGATCCCCGCGCCGATCAGGCCCAACAGGAAAGAGGGCCCGCGCCCGGTGACCGGCCGTTCCACGGCCGCGGGGGCCGGCTTGCGCAAGGGCTCAGCTCCGCGCCTCGAGCAGCCGTGCCAAGTGGCGCAGGGCCAGGAGATAGCCGTGCGCACCGCAGCCCGCGATCACGCCCGTGGCGGCGAGCGAGACGTAGGAATGCTGACGGAACGGCTCGCGCTTGTGGATGTTCGAGAGGTGGACCTCGACGATCGGGAACGGGCAAGTGAGCAGGGCGTCCAGGATCGCGATCGAGGTCGTGGTGTAGCCCGCGGGGTTGATGATCAGGCCCTGCGCCGTTTCACGCGCTTCTTGGATCCAATCGACGAGCACGCCCTCGTGGTTCGATTGGCGGAAGACGAGGCCGAGGCCGAGCTCCGCGGCCAAGGCCCGGCAGGCCGCCTCGATGTCGGCCAAGCTCTCGCGGCCGTAGATCTCGGGCTGGCGTTTGCCCAAAAGGTTCAGGTTCGGACCGTTCAGGACCCAGACCGTGGCCGCCATCGACTCTCCCCCGCGATCCTTTCTCGGGCCACGAGCCTAGGGGGTGCGCGGGTGGAAAGAAAAGGGGCCCGGGGTGACCCCCGGGCCCAGTCTTGGAGGAGAATACAAGGAAAGACGTCCCGCTTGCCCTTCGGGACGATGCGTCACCTTCAGCTACAACCGGTCGTTGCGCCGCAGGTGTCGCATTTCAGGCAGGTGCCGTTCCGCACCAGCGTGAAGTTGCCGCACGAGCCGCACGGATCGCCCTCGTAGCCCTTGAGCCGGGCGATCTGCGCCTGCTCGGCGCGGCTGACGGTTTGGCCACGGGCCACGTCGCCGGCAGGGCCGGCGGCACCCGAGGGGCCGAACTTGCGGGCCGGGGCCTCGGCGAGCCCGCCGCCCCCGGCCAAGAGCCGGAGATTGCCGCGCACGAAGCCCGCGGAAGCGAACCGGGCGACCTTCTCGAAGCCGAGATCGCCCTCTTTGGCGCCCTGGCCGATCGAATCGTGCCGCGTCTCGCTCTCCTCGATGTTGGCGAGATCGGTCCGCCCGAGATAGGAGATCGCGAGCTCGCGGAAGATGTAGTCGAGCACCGAGGTGGCCATCTTGATGCTGTCGTTGCCCTGGACCGGGCCCGACGGCTCGAAGCGGGTGAAGGCGAAGGCCTCGACGAACTCCTCGAGCGGCACACCGTACTGCAGGCCAATCGAGATCGCGATCGCGAAGCTGTTCATGAGCGAGCGGAAGGCGGCACCTTCCTTGTGCATGTCGATGAAGATCTCACCGAGGGTGCCGTCTTCGTACTCGCCGGTCCGCAAGTACACCTTGTGGCCGCCGACGACCGCCTTCTGGGTGTAGCCCTTGCGCCGGTTCGGCAGCTTGCGCCGCTCGGTGATCCAGCGCTCGACCACCCGCTCCGTCACCTCGATGACCTTCTGCACGGGCGGCCGCGGTTGAGCCGACTCTTCCTCCTCGACCGGCTCGTCGGCGAGCACCGCGGCCAGGGGCTGGGAGAGCTTCGAGCCGTCGCGGTAGAGCGCGAGCGCCTTGAGACCGAGTCGCCAGCCCTCGAGATAGGCCCGGGCACAGTCCTCGACCGTGGCCCTGGCCGGCATGTTGATGGTCTTCGAAATCGCACCACTGATGAAGGGCTGGGCCGCCGCCATCATCAGGAGGTGCGCCTCGGTCGACAGGAACCGTTTGCCGATCCGCCCACAGGGGTTGGCGCAGTCGAAGATCGGCAGATGGGCCTCCGCGAGGTGCGGCGCACCCTCGACCGTCATGGTCCCGCAGCACCAGGCGTTCGCCGCTTCGATCTCCTCCTTGCTGAAGCCGATCGCCTCCAAGAGGTTGAGCTTGGGGTCGGCGAGCTGGGCATCCGAGAGACCGAGCTTCTCCTTGCAGAACGCGTCACCCAGGGTGAAGCGGTTGAAGGCGTAACGGATGTCGAAGGCCGTCGGCAGCACGGCTTCGAGCCGACGTAAGGCCTCGTCGTCGAAGCCGCGCGCCCTGAGCTTCGCATGGTCGATGCCCGGGGCACCGTCGAGCGTGCCGCGGCCCACGGCGTAGGCCGTGATCTCCTCGATCTGCTTCGGCGTGTAGCCCAAGACCTCGAGCGCCTTCGGCACCATCCGGTTGATGATCTTGAAGTAGCCGCCGCCCGCGAGCTTCTTGAACTTGACGAGCGCGAAATCGGGCTCGATGCCGGTCGTGTCGCAATCCATGACGAGCCCGATCGTGCCGGTGGGCGCGATCACCGAGACCTGGGCGTTCCTGACACCGTGCCGCTCGGCCGCCGCCACCGCTTCTTCCCAAGCCCGCCGGGCGGCCTCGACGAGCGCCCGGTCGCGACAGGCTGCGGCGTCGAGCGGGACGGGTAGGGTGTGCAGCCCCTCGTAGCCCTCGCGGGCGCCGTGCGCAGCCCGGCGATGGTTGCGCAAGACGCGCAACAGATGCTCGCGGTTCTCGGGATAGCCGGGGAACGGCCCGAGCGCCTCGGCCATCTCGGCCGAGACCCGATAGGCCGTGCCGGTCATGAGCGCGGTGATCGCGGCACAGGTCGCCCGGCCCTCGCGGCTGTCGTAAGGGAGGGCCAAGGACATCAAGAGCCCGCCCAGATTGGCGTAGCCGAGCCCGAGGGTGCGGAATCGCCAGGACCGCTCGGCGATCTCCCGCGAGGGGAACTGGGCCATCATGACCGAGATCTCGAGCACGATGGTCCAGAGCCGAACGGCGTGCACGAAGTCGTCGACCGCGAACGAGCCGTCCTCGCGACGAAAGGCCATCAAGTTGAGCGAGGCCAAATTGCAGGCCGTGTCGTCGAGGAACATGTACTCCGAGCACGGGTTCGAGGCGTTGATCCGCCCCGAAGCAGGGCAGGTGTGCCAATCGTTGATCGTCGTGTCGTACTGGATGCCCGGATCGGCACTCGCCCAGGCCGCCCGCGCGATCTTCTGCCAGAGCTCGCGGGCTTTGACGGTCTTCGCGACCTTGCCGTCGGTCCGCCACGTCAACGCCCAGTCGCGATCTTCGAGCACCGCCTCGAGGAAGGCGTCGCTGACGCGCACCGAATTGTTCGAATTCTGGCCCGAGACGGTGAGGTAGGCCTCGCCGTCCCAATCGGTGTCGTAGGTCCTGACCTCGAGTTCGGTGAAACCCTGGGCGGCCCAGCCGATCGCCTGTTGGATGGTACCTTCGGGCACGAAAGCCCGGCGCGCCTCGCGAACCGCTTTGGCGAGAGCCGTGTTCTTGGCCGGATCGTACCGGTCGGCGCCGACCACGGCCGGATCGTGGCAGGCGGCCAAGATCGCCTCGAGATGCTTCTTCAAGAGCTTCGAGCCCGCGACCAGGGCCGCGACCTTCTGCTCCTCGACTACCTTCCATTCGATGAACTGCTCGACGTCCGGATGGTCGATGTCGACGATGACCATCTTGGCCGCGCGCCGGGTGGTCCCGCCCGATTTGATCGCCCCGGCCGCCCGGTCTCCGATCTTGAGGAAGCTCATGAGGCCGGAGGAACGACCACCGCCCGAGAGCTTCTCGCCCTCGGCCCGCAGCGAGGAGAAGTTCGTGCCGGTGCCGGAACCGTATTTGAAGAGGCGTGCCTCGCGCACCCAGAGATCCATGATCCCGCCTTCGTTGACGAGATCGTCCTTGATACTCTGGATGAAACAGGCGTGTGGCTGCGGCCGTTCGTAGGCGGTGGTGGAGGGACGGACTTCACCCGTGCGCTCGTCGACGTACCAGTGGCCCTGCGAGGGCCCGTCGATGCCGTACGCCCAAAAGAGGCCCGTGTTGAACCATTGCGGTGAATTGGGCGCCGCCATCTGCGTCGCGAGCATCCAACGCAGCTCGTCCATGAACGCCCGAGCATCGTCCTCGCTCGCGAAATAGCCGCCCCGCCAGCCCCACCAGGTCCAGGTCCCGGCGAGCCGGTCGAAGACCTGCTTGGCACTCGTCTCACCGCCGAAGCGCTGGTCGGCGGGCAGGGCCTCGAGCGCCTCCTCGTCGGGCACCCGCCGGGCGAGCCAAAGGGGCACGCCTTCTTCGCGCACCGGCCGGGTCGCTCGCGGCACACCGGCTTTACGGAAATATTTCTGGGCCAGCACGTCGACCGCCACCTGCGACCAGGCGGCCGGCACTTCGATGCCCTCGGCGCGGAACACGACCGAGCCGTCCGGGTTGCGGATCTCGCTCGAGGCCGTGCGGAAGGCGATCGACTCGTAAGGTGACGTCCCCGCCCGCGTGAACCGACGCTCGATCTTCAGCGCCACCGGGATCCTCCTCCAACTACGTTTCCGTAAATGTTCCGCTTCCGTTCGTCAACCCCGTCCGCCGCGGGCTGGTTTGGGACGGCAATCCCAGGCGCGACCGAATCCGGCCCGGCTCAAGACGCCTGATCTCAACGAATAGTTTAGACCAGCCCGTCCCACGAAGCAACTGCCCACTGCGGCCCGCGACCGACCGCGCCTCGACGGCGGACACCCACAAGATATAGCCACAATTCGCGGCGAGCAAGCTAAATCTGGTGGATCCGGCTTGCGCGGCGCGCGTGCCGGGGGCTGCCCGCTCGGCGCCGCGGCGGGCCTCCCAGGGGTTCCTCGCCCGGTGCCGCGCATCCCGAGCGGGTCGCACTCCGGGGCGGTGGGGGAAGTTGATATCAGCCTCAAGCGAGATTTCCCGCTTATCAACGTCCCTCATCGACGGATCTCGTCCACAGCCTGGGGACGAGGGCTTTTGATCCACAGCCCCTGGAAAAGCCGGAGGGAAAGCCGGTCTTGAGGCTCTCTCTCGCGTACCATCAACCACCGATTGAGGCGCGAGGAGGGGCGGAGCGGCGCCGACGCGCCCCCGGGGTGGACAGGGCAAGGGGGCGGGCTTATCTGCCGGCCGCGATCGGCGGCGAACGGTGGCGATGCAGATGGGCCTGATCGAGTGGCTCAAGGACAACCGGCTGGGGACGTATCTCTTCACCCGCCGGCGCGGCGAGCTCGTCGGTGAGGACGAGTACGGCAACCGGTATTATCGCGAGGTGGGCGCCACCGACCCGCGAACCGAGCGGCGCTGGGTGGTCTATGCGAGCCGGGACGAGATCGAGCCGTCGATCGTGCCGCCCGGCTGGAACGCCTGGCTGCACCACAATCTCGACGAGCCGCCCAGCCGCAAGCCTTTGCCCGCCAAGCGCTGGGAGCGGCCCCACCGGCCCAACCCGACGGGCACCCCGCAAGCCGAGTTGCCGCCCGGCCACGAGGCGCGCGGCGGCAAGCGCGCGCCGGCGACCGGCGATTACGAGCCCTGGCGGCCCTGAGCCGGGCCCGAACCACGGGTCGCAGCCCAAAGACCGAGCTCCAAGAAGCCCTCGAAAACCTCCGCCGGCTGCGCGCCGGCGAGCACCCCGACACCCGGCACGAGAAGGGTCGGCACACCGTCGATCTCGCGGGCGAGGGCGCGCTTGTGGGCGGCGCGAACCCGGGCGCGACGGTCGAGCGAGGCGGCCGCGGCACGCGCTTCGGGCCCGAGCCCGGCCTGCTCGGCGAGGGCGGCCAGGAGCTCGGGATCGCCGAGATCGCCGCCTTCTTCGAAGAAGGCACGAAAGGCGGCGGTGGCGAAGGGCACGAGTCGACCCGCCTCCTGGGCCTCGAGGAGGAGGGCTTGCGCCGGCACGGTGTCGGGCTGACGGGTGATCCGATCGAAGGCGAAGGCGAGCCGTTGCGCGGCGGCCCGCCGGACGACCCGGCGGAGCGCCGCCGCGGCGGCATCCAGCGAGCCGAATTTGCGCTCGAGATAGAGGCGGCGCGGGACACCCTGCGGCGGCATCCCGGGATTGAGCAGGAAGGGGTGCCAGTGGAGCTCGCAACCCAGCCGCTCGGCGAGCGGGACGAGGGTGTGGAAGGCGATCCGGCACCAGGGGCACACGAGGTCGGCGACGAAGGTCACGACCAGGTTTTGCTGCATCGCAACATGTCCCGAGTCGTCCACAGGATGAAAATCCTGTGGATCTTTGCCGGGTTGCTGCGCTGCAAAAAACCGTTCCGCCGTCATTCGGGAAAGCCCCAGATCCGCGGCGTGGCGAGCTCGACGCTGTTGCCGGCCGGATCGCGCAGGTAAAGCGAGCGGCCGCCGCGCGGCCAGCTCTGCTCGTGCTCGATCGCCACGCCCGCGGCCTCGAGCCGCGCCCGCCAGGCATCGAGCTCGGCCTCCGGCACGGCGAAGCAGACGTGGCCCGGGCCCGGCGCACCGTGCGCCGGCGGCACACGCTGGCGGGCCGTGGCCCTAGGGTCGAAGAGGAGGAGCATCGCCCGCTCGAGACGCAGGAAGAGGAACACGCCCGGCCGCTCGCTCTCGACCTCGAGGCCCAAGAGGTCGACGTAGAACCGTCGCGCGGCCTCGAGGTCGTGGGCATAGAGACAGGTCTCGAGGACGTGGCCGATCTGTGCCAGGACAGCTCTCCCGGAGGTGGCTTTACCGAGCCCATCTAAAGCGCTCGGGCCGCGTTGTCAGGAGCTCTCGGCTCGAGAGGCGGCCGCGAGAGCTGTCGCCGGCGCGCGAGCGAGCTCGAGCAGCCGACCGAAGAGCGGATGACCGGGATCGGCCGAAGCATCGAGCACGGAGAAGTGGTGCGCGCCTTCGACCTCGAGGAGGGTGCTCGGAAGGCCGCGGGCCGACCGCGCCGCGTGGTAGTCGCGCGACTGGCGGCGGAACTCGGCCGACTCGGCGGCCCCGACGGCGACGAGCAGCGGCGGGCTCGTCTGCGGGAGCTCGAGGATCGGGCTGTTGCGCGCGATCTGGTCGCAGGTGAGCTGGAGGGCGGGCTGGAGGTAAGACCAGCGGAAGGGGCGGAGGTCGAAAAGCCCGCTCAGGGCGAGGCCCGCCTTCACGAGGTCGGCGGGCAGGTCGTAGTCGCGGGGCCAATCGGTAGCTGCGAGCATCGCCACGAGATGGCCCCCCGCCGAGTGGCCCGAGACGGTGAGCCGAAGGGGATCACAGCCGAGGGCCCGGGCCTCGCGGAACGCCCAAGCGGTGGCGGCGCGCGCCTGGCGCACGATCTCGTCGATCGTCACCGCCGGGCAGAGGGCGTAGTTGACGACCCCCACCGCCACGCCTTCGCGCACGAAGGGCTCGGCCACGAACGAGAAGTCGCGGGCCGAGAAGCGGCGCCAATAACCGCCGTGGAAGAAGAGGTGGAGCGGGGCGCCGGGGCCGGCCGGGAAGAGGTCGAGATATTCCGCTCGGGTGGGCCCGTACGCGAGGCCGAGCCGGCAGGGCAGGCGGGCGCGTACCGCTGTGCTCGCCTCCGTCCAGCGGGCGACGATCGCGGCGCTCTGCGGCACCGCCGCCGCGGCGTCGTACTCCCGGTCGATCGCTTCCTGGCTCGTGAACTCGCGATAAAGCCGCATCGGTCGGTCCCGTCGGGCCCGCTGCCCTTCCCGGCGGGCGAGCTTAGCCGGTCGGCGCCGCGGCGAGGAGGGCGCGTCTGCGGGGACGGGACGGCGGCGCGCCGCAGAAGCTCGGGAAAGTCGAGCGACGAACTCGGCGCGTCGCACGGTCGGGCACCGCCGGCAGAGCTGGAATGATTACAAGTCGGAACGCGACAGCTCCCAAGAAGCCGCAGGTCGAACGATCGCTCGACCATTGCCGCAGCCGGTCGGCCGCCCTATAGAGAGAGTGGGAGCCGGGGGCGAGGTCGGGTCGGAGCCGCGCGCCGCCGGTCGGACGAGACGACGGGAACCGCGATGGCCAGCGAGCCTGCCAACTGCATGACGATCGCCAAGCTGCGCGCCGCGGGGCTGCGACCCACCCGGCCGCGGGTCGGGCTCGGCCGACTCCTGTTCGAGGGGCCGCCGCGCCACGTTTCGGCCGAACAGCTTTACCAGGAAGCCCGGAGCCGGCGGCTGTTCGTCTCGCTCGCGACGGTTTACAATACTCTGCACCAGTTCGTGGCGGCGGGCCTCCTGCGGCGGGTGGTGGTCCACACCGGCCAGACCTTCTTCGACACCAAGGTCGACGACCACCATCATTTCTACGACGAGCGGACCGGCTTCGTGCGCGACATCGAGGAGCACGAGATCGCCTTCGCCCGTTTGCCCGCACCGCCCCCGGGCTACGCCATCACCGGGGTCGAGGTGATCGTCCGGGTCGAGGCGCAATCGGCGGTCGACGGCCAGCGGGTCGACGGACCGGACGCGGAGCCCCCGGGCCTCAGCCCGACGGTGCGGAGCTGACCGGCGGTTCGGCGCAGTCGGCCGCCGTCGAAGCGGCGCGGACCTCCTCGAGCAAGGCGTGCACGTACGGCAGGCAGCGGCCGCAGCGGATGCGAGCGCCTTGCAACCGGTAAACGCAGCCGACCGTGCGACACTCGGCCCGGCAGGCCGTCTCGCGGCAGCGGGTCTCGGAAAGCGCGTTGCAGACGCAGACGATCACGGGCGGCAGGCTCCCGCATCGGAAGGCCGAGCCGACGCTATGGTCGGGCTCCCGACGAGCAAAGGGCGAATGGTCGCAGTCGAACGACCGCCTCTCGACGCGGGTGATCCGGTCGGTCGAACCGATCGAAACGTGAAACGGTTCGAAAAACCGTCGGACGGGCCGTGCCCGTCGCAGCTCGAGGCGGCGGCGGACGGTCCGGCCGCTGCGGATCCCGAAGGAGAGAGGTCATGGCCAAGGCATTGAAGGGCGATCCCGCGGTCCTGGCGGCGCTCAACACCGCGCTCAAGGGCGAGCTCACCGCGATCAATCAGTATTTCCTGCATGCGCGCATGCTCGACAATTGGGGCTTCGTCAAGCGCGGCAAGGCCGAGTACGAAGAGAGCCTCGAGGAGATGAAGCACGCCGACAAGCTGATCCAGCGCATCTTGCTGCTCGACGGCCTGCCGAACCTCCAGGATCTGGGCAAGCTCTACATCGGCGAGAACCTCAAAGAGGTCATCGAGTGCGACCTCCGGCTCGAGCTCGAGGGCATTGCCCATTACCGCAAGGCGATCGAGATCTGCGAGCAGGCCAAGGACTACGTCTCGCGTGACCTGTTGGTCGAGATCCTCGAGGACGAGGAGCATCATCAGGACCAGAACCGCACCGAGCTCGAGCTGATCGAGAAGATCGGCATCGAGAATTTCGGCCTCTCGCAGATGTGAGGAACCGGTCCGCGGGCGGCTCAATGGAGCCGCTCGGCCGGACCCGATGCGAGGAGCTCGGCCCGCTCCAACAGACGGGCGAGCTCGCGGGCGCACGCGACGAGCCGGTCGAGCGCTGCCGCCGTCACGACCAGGCGGGCGAGCGCCTCGGCGATCGCCGGCCGAGGGGCGAGGAGGATCGCCAAGAGGCGCTGCTCGTCGGCCGACACGCAGGGGCAGCGGAGCGGCAAGAGGCCCTGGTCGCGTAGGCCTTCGGCTTCGAGGAGGGCGCAGAACCGCTCGAACGCGGCGAGGGCCGGCTCGACCAGGGCGAGGCCGAAGGCCAAACGGAACCCGCGGACCAGGACCGGCGAGGTGGCACCACCGTCCGTCGTTCGCCGGCGCAGCGCCCAGAGCAGGAACTGCTCGGCCGGGGCGAGCTGCCC
>Ga0308408_1000139_pt1 | contig 43600 bp, 43 predicted proteins | sample HotsprSampleMSe3_FD_203466 | JGI IMG/M metagenome (GOLD analysis project Ga0308408, IMG submission 203466) | Hot spring phototrophic mat microbial communities from Mushroom Spring, Yellowstone National Park, Wyoming, United States - 20060912_MSe3 ... | reverse complement strand
GCCGTCGGCGAACGGATGGTTGCGCGCGATGCCCGCCGCGTAGGCCGCGGCGAGCCGGGCGATGTCGCTCACCCCTTCGTAGGCGAAGAGATTCTGCGGCCGGGCGAGGGCGGACTCGAGCAGCCCCAGGTCGCGCACCCCCGCGAGGCCGCCATGCTCGGCGATCGACTCCTCGTGCAGGAGGAGGACGGCCTCGAGCGCGACCCAAGCCGGCTCGATCACCGCGCCAGCGCGCGGAAGGTCTCGCGGTAGTCCTTCATGAACTCCCGGCCGAGCTCGACCTGCTCCTCGAGCGTCGGATCGTGCGCGGTCAGGCGGATGCCGCCGGGCACCTCGGTGAGGAACAACTCGTCGCCCTTGCCGACCTTGAGGCGGGCCAGAACCTCCTTGGGCAGGATCACGCCCACCGAGGTGCCGATCGCGCGCAGCTTCAGACGGACCATCGCGGCTCTCCCATTGACATCTGCATTATAATTCCGCTCCTGCCGCCCGTCCAGCGGCTACGGCTCAGCGCACCCCTTCGACCGCCTCGAAGGTCTCGAGCTGCGGCGGGGCGAGGTAGAGCCCCCGATGCTCGCCTGCCCCCCGGTGTGCGGCGCGGAACGCTTCCGAGCGCGTCCAGGCCTCGAACGCGGCGCGCGACTCCCATACCGAATGCGAGGCGTAGAGCGTGTATTCGGCGCTGGACGGGCCGCGCAGGAGGTGGAAGGAGACGAACCCGGGCACGCGGTCGAGGTGGCTCTCGCGTTGCCGCCAGACCTCCTCGAACTCGGCCTCGCGGCCGGGCCGGATTTTGAACCGGTTCATGGCGACGAACATCGTCCCTCCGCTGCCCATGACCACCCACTCGCGAGATAGGCCGGCCCACGCCCGCCGACCAGCCGGCCGGCGGCCCCGGCCCCGCGACCGATCGGCCGGACGCCGGTGAGCCCGCTCGTCTTCGCGGTCGTGCTCGCCGCCGCCGGCCTGCACGCCGCCTGGAACGCCCTCGTCAAGCAGGGCGGCGACCCGTTCCTGCGCTTGGCCGTGGTGATCCTCACGGGATCGCTCGTCTGCCTGCCGCTCCTCCCCTTCGTCACGCCACCACCCGCGGCCGCCTGGCCCTGGCTCCTGGGCTCGGTCGCGACCCACATCGCCTACGACAGCTTCCTCTGCCTCGCCTATCGGCGCGGTGACCTGAGCCTCGCCTACCCGGTCGCCCGCGGCATCGCCCCGCCGCTCGTGGCGCTCTCGAGCTTCCTCCTCGCGGGCGAGCGGCTGTCCCCCGCCGGGCTCGCCGCGATCGCCGTCGTCTCGGCCGGTATTCTCTTGCTCCCGGGCCTCGGCCGGGTCGCCCGGGCGCAGCGGGCGAGCCTTCTTTGGGCGGCCCTCTGCGGCGTCACGATCGCGCTCTACACGCTCTGCGACGGCCAGGGCGTGCGGGCGGCGGGCGAGCCCTGGGGCTACATCGTCTGGCTCTTCGCCCTCGACGGCCTGCCGTTCGGCACGGCCGTGCTCTGGCTCGAGCGGCATCGGCTCGACGGACTCGCCACCCCGGGCCTTCTGCCGGCGGTCGTGGGCGGTCTCCTCTCCTTCGCCGCCTACGCCATGGTCGTCTGGGCGATGGCGACCACGCCCATGGCGCTCGTCTCGGCCTTGCGCGAGACCTCGGTCCTGCTCGCGGCCTGGATCGGCGTGCGCCATTTGGGTGAGCCCTTCGGCCGGCGGCGGATCGCCGCCGCCTCGCTCGTTGCCGCGGGCATCGTCCTCTTGAAGCTCGCCGGCTGAGGGCCTTTCTGCGAAGCTGTCGACTCGAAGCTCCGCCGAAGTCCGAGCGTGCGCCAGCCCTTCCCGCCCCTGCTCCGGTCGCGGTCCGCGGCCGGCGATCCCGCGCCCCGGGCCGAGCCGGTCGACCTCGAAAGCCGGCTCCTTTACCGCGACGGGCTCGTCCTCGTGATCGACAAGCCCGCGGGCCTGCCGGTGCACGCCGGGCCCAAGGGCGGGCCCAACCTCGAGCACTATCTGGACGCGCTCCGCTTCGGCTATCCCCGCCGGCCGGCGCTCGCCCACCGTCTCGACCGCGACACCTCGGGCTGCCTCGTGCTCGGCCGCCATCCGGCAGCACTCCGCCGGCTCGGTCGGCTGTTCGCCCGTGGCGAGGTCGAGAAGACCTACTGGGCGATCGTGCTCGGCGGCCCCGAGAGCGAAGAGGGTCGGATCGACCTGCCGCTCGCCAAACGTTCCGAACTGCGCGGCTGGTGGATGAAAGTCGACCCCGCCGGGCAGCCGGCGGTGACGCTGTGGCGGGTGCTCGGCCGTGCCGAGGGGATCACCTGGCTCGAGCTCCGGCCCACGACCGGGCGCACCCACCAGCTCCGCGTCCACGGCGAGGCGATGGGCTGGCCGGTTCTCGGCGATCCGATCTACGGCCGCGACCGCCAGCCGACGCCGTTGCCGCCCCTCCATCTCCACGCCCGCGCGATCGTCCTGCCGCTGCGGGAGGGCAAGCCGCCGATCCGGGTCGAGGCGCCGCCGCCGCCGCACATGCACGAGGCGCTCGCGCGCTGCGGCTGGAGTCCGGATCCCGTAGGGCGACCGGTGGATCCGGTGGTGTAAGCTTCGCCGGTTTCACTTGCCCGCGCGCCTGCGATAGGTTAGCGCCGTACGATCGAAGAGAGAACCGATCGGGGCGGGCCGGGCGTGAGCGGGATCAGGGAGCCGAGCGTCGCGGGCCAGGGCACGGCGGCGCCCGTCGCCGGGATGCCGCCGACCGACATCGCGGATCCGACCTACTTCCACAAAGTCGTCGATTGCCAATGGGCCTGCCCGGCGCACACGCCCGTGCCGGAATATATCCGGCTGATCGCCGCCGGCCGCTATGCCGACGCCTACATGGTGAATTGGTGGTCGAACGTCTTCCCGGGCATCCTCGGCCGGACCTGCGATCGACCCTGCGAGCCGGCCTGCCGGCGCGCCCGCGTCGAGCGCGAGCCCGTCGCGATCTGCCGGCTCAAGCGGGTGGCGGCCGACTACAAGGACGACATCCGTGACCGCCTGCCGCGGCCGGCGACCAGCAAGAACGGCTTCCGCGTGGCCCTCGTCGGTGCCGGCCCGGCCTCGCTCACGGTCGCCCGCGACCTCCTCCCCCTGGGCTACCACTGCGTCCTGTTCGACCAGGACCGCCGCGCCGGGGGCATGATCCGCACTCAGATTCCCCGCTTCCGCCTGCCCGAGGAGGTGATCGACGAGGAGGTCGGCTACATCCTGGGCCTCGAGCCGGAGCTACGGCTGGGGCAGCGGGTCGAGAGCTTGAAGGCGCTTTTGGACGAGGGCTTCGATGCGGTGTTCGTCGGCACCGGCGCGCCCAAGGGCCGCGACCTCGAGGTGCCGGGTCGGCGCGAGGCGGCGGCCCACGTCCACATCGGCATCGAGTGGCTCGCCGCCGTCTCCTTCGGCCACGTCAAGAGCATCGCCGAGCGGGTCGTGGTGCTGGGCGGTGGCAACACCGCCATGGACTGCTGCCGGACCGCCCGCCGTCTCGGCGGCAAAGAGGTGACCGTGGCCGTGCGCTCGGCCTTCGCCGAGATGAAGGCGAGCCCCTGGGAGATCGAGGATGCGCTTTCCGAGGACATCCCGATCCTCGACCATCTCGTGCCCCTCGAATTCCTCCACGAAAACGGTAGGCTCACGGGCGTGCGCTTCCAGAAGGTCCGCACCGAGCGCGACGCCCGGGGCCGCCGCTCGCTCGTGCCGACGGGCGAGCCCGACCATGTGATCCCGTGCGACGTGGTGCTCGTCGCGATCGGCCAGGAACCCGCCTTCCCCTGGATCGAGCGCGACATCGGCGTGGCGTTCGACTGCCACGGCCTGCCGGTGGTCGACCCCGTGACCTTCCGCTCGACCCACCCCAAGGTGTTCTTCGGCGGTGATGCCGCGTTCGGTCCCAAGAACATCATCACCGCCGTGGCGCACGGCCACGAAGCGGCGATCTCGATCGACCTCGCCTTGCGCGGGCTCGACCCCGGGCGGCGGCCGCCGCCCTCGACCCGCCTCACCAGCCAGAAGATGGGCCTGCACGAGTGGGCCTACGACAACGAGGTCTCGCTCGAGGCGCGGCGGCGGGTGCCGCATCTGCCGCGCTCGCGGGCGCTCGCCTCGCTCTCGGCCGAGGTCGAGCTCGGCTTCGACCCCGAGCAGGCCTGGCACGAGGCCGAGCGGTGCCTCAATTGCGACGTCCAGACCGTCTTCACCCGCGAGCTCTGCATCGAGTGCGACGCCTGCGTCGACATCTGCCCCATGGACTGCATCACCTTCACGGTGAACGGCCCCGAGGCGGAGCTGCGCGGGCGGCTCAAGGCCCCGGCGCGCAATCTCGACCAGCCGCTCTACGTCTCCGCCCCGCTCGCCACCGGCCGGGTGATGGTCAAGGACGAGGACGTGTGCCTGCATTGCGGGCTGTGCGCCGAGCGCTGCCCGACCGGAGCTTGGGACATGCAGAAGTTCCTGCTCGAGACCGCGCGGGCCGGCTGTCGATGACCACGCCCATCCGCGCCGTCAACGACTTCGTCGTCAAGTTCGCGAACGTCAACGGCTCCGGCTCGGCCTCCGCCAACCGCCTGTTCGCGAAAGCGATCCTGCGGATGGGCGTGCCCGTTGCCACGCGCAACATCTTCCCCTCCAACATCCAGGGCCTGCCCACCTGGTACGAGGTCCGGGTGAGCGAGGCGGGTTGGATCGGACGGCGCGGCGGGGTCGACCTCGCGGTCGCCATGAACCCGCAGACCTTCGAGAAGGACCAAGCCGAGCTCGAGCCCGGCGGCTATCTCTTCTACGACAGCACCCGTCCCCTCCCGGACAGCCGCTTCCGCCGCGACATCACCCGGCTCGGGCTGCCGCTCACCACCCTCTGCAACGAGCGCTGGGCCGATCCGCGCCAGCGCCAGCTCATGAAGAACATCGTCTATGTGGGTGCCCTCGCTCGGCTGCTCGGGATCGAGATGGCCGTGCTCGAGCGGCTCGTGGGGGAACAATTCAAGGGCAAGGAGAAGCTGATCGGGCCGAACGTCGAGGCACTGCACCTGGGCTTCGAGGTGGCCGGCCGCGAGCTCGCCGGGGCCTGCGGTCTCCAGGTCCGCCGCGCGGACGCGGTGGGTGATCGGATCTTCCTCGAGGGCAACGCCGCGGCCGCCTTGGGCTGCGTCTACGGGGGCGCCACGGTCTGCGCCTGGTACCCGATCACGCCCTCGACCGGCCTCGCGGAAGCCTTCATGCGCTGGTGCGAGCGGTTCCGGATCGAGCCCGAGACCGGCAAGAAGCGGTTCGCCATCGTCCAGGCCGAAGACGAGCTCGCGGCGATCGGCATCGTGATCGGTGCCGCCTGGAACGGTGCCCGCGCCTTCACCGCCACCTCCGGGCCCGGCATCTCCTTGATGCAGGAGTTCTTGGGCCTCGCTTATTTCGCCGAGATCCCGGCCGTCGTGTTCGACGTCCAGCGCGGCGGCCCCTCGACCGGCATGCCGACCCGCACCCAGCAGTCCGACATCCTGGCCTGCGCCTATGCGAGCCACGGCGACACCAAGCACGTCCTCCTCTTCCCCGAGGACCCGGCCGAGTGCTTCGCCATGGCCGCCGACGCCTTCGATCTCGCCGACCGGCTGCAGACGCCGGTCTTCGTCATGATGGACCTCGACATCGGCATGAACGAGTGGCTCTGCCGGCCGCTCGTTTGGGACGATTCCCGTCGCTTCGACCGCGGCAAAGTCATGACCTTCGCCGATCTCGAGGCAGGCCGCGAGTTCGGCCGCTATCTCGATGTCGACGGCGACGGCATCCCCTACCGCACCTATCCGGGGACCCACCCGACGCGCGGCGCCTTCTTCACCCGTGGCACCTCGCACGACCGCTACGCCCGCTACACCGAGGAGGGTCCGGCCTACGTCGACAACATGCAGCGGCTCTTGAAGAAGTTCGAGACCGCCAAGAGGCTCGTGCCCGCGCCCGAGTTCGTGCCGGCCGCCGAGCCCACCCGCTTCGGCCTTCTGGCCTTCGGCTCGTCGATGCCGGCGGTGCGCGAAGCCTTGGCCGAACTCGCCGACCGCGGCGTCCATCTCGACACGCTGCGCATCCGCGCCTTCCCCTTCGCCCGCGCGGTCGAGGAGTTCGTCGCCGCCCACGAACGGGTGTTCGTGGTCGAGCAGAACCGCGACGGCCAGCTCCGTCAGCTGCTCGTCAACGAGTGTGGCATCGACCCGGCCCGGCTCTGGCCCGTGCTGCACTACGACGGCACGCCGATCACCGCCCGCTTCCTGACCCGCGCCGTGCTCGACCGTCTCTCCGATGCCAAGGTCGTGCCGTTCCGGAAGGCCGTGTCGTGACCTATCTGCCGAAGCCCAAGCTCCACCACCCGGCGCTGCCGAAGAACGCGCTCGGGCTCACCCACCGCGACTACGAGGGCGCCATCTCCACCTTGTGCGCCGGCTGCGGGCACGATTCGATCAGCGCGGCAATCATCCAGGCCTGCTTCGAGCTGGACATCGAGCCGCACCGGATCGCCAAGCTTTCCGGGATCGGCTGCTCGAGCAAGACACCGACCTACTTCCTCGGTACCGCGCACGGCTTCAACTCGGTGCACGGCCGGATGCCGTCCGTGCTGACCGGCGCCAACCTCGCCAACCGGGATCTCATCTATCTCGGCGTCTCCGGTGACGGTGACTCGGCGAGCATCGGCCTCGGCCAGTTCGCCCATTGCATCCGCCGCGGCGTCGACATGGTCTACATCGTCGAGAACAACGGCGTGTACGGGCTGACCAAGGGCCAGTTCTCGGCGACTGCCGACAAGGGTAGCAAGAGCAAGAAGGGTGTGGTCAATCCCGACAGCCCGATCGACCTCGTCGCCCTCGCGCTGTTGTTGGGGGCCACTTACGTCGGCCGCAGCTTTTCGGGCGACAAAGCGCAGCTCGTGCCGCTCATCAAGGGTGCCCTGCGCCACAAGGGGGCGGCCTTCCTCGACGTCATCAGCCCGTGCGTGACCTTCAACAACCACAAAGGTTCGACCAAGAGCTTCGACTTCGTCCGCGAGCACAACGAGGCGGTCAACCGGCTCGACGTCGTCCTGCCGCAGAAGCCGATCACCGCCGAGCACGAGCCCGGCGAAGTGATCGAAGTGCCGCAGCACGACGGCACGATCCTGCGCCTGTTGAAGCTCGAGGCCGACTACGATCCGACCGACCGGGTGGCGGCCATGGACTATCTCTTCGAGCACCAGGCCCGGGGCGAGATCGTCACGGGCCTGCTCTACGTCGAGCCGCATTCGACCGACCTGCACGACGAGCTCGGCACGGTCGCGACCCCGCTGAACCGGCTCGGCGAGGCCGAGCTCTGCCCGGGCTCGGCGGCCCTCGCCAAGGTCAACGCCGCCCACCGCTGAAGCGTCGTTCGCGCCCCGGGGCGTTCACTCCCGGCCGCGCCGTCGCCCGCGCGAGCACCGCGAGCCAGAGCGCATGCTCGAGAATGTCCGCGATGCCGCCGGCGTGGAAGGCGTGGCGGTGGGAGAGCAGGGCGGGCGCGCCCGGCCGCTCAGCCGCGGCCGACGAACGGCATCTTGGTCGCCATGATCGTCATGAACAGGACGTTGGTGTCCAAAGGCAGGCTCGCCATGAAGGCGACCGCCCGGCCCACATGCTCGACCGGCATCAAGGGCTCGGGGCGGATCGAGCCGTCGGCCTGCGGGACGCCGTCCTTCATCCGCGCGGCCATCGGCGTTTCGGCGTTGCCGATGTCGATCTGGCCCACGGCGATGTCGTACTTGCGGCCGTCGAGCGAGGCGGTCTTGGTGAGGCCGGTCACCGCGTGCTTGGTCGCGGTATAGGCGATCGAGTTGGGCCTGGGTGCGTAGGCCGAGATCGAGCCGTTGTTGATGATCCGCCCGCCGCGCGGATCCTGCGCCTTCATGATCCTGAAGGCCTGCTGGATGCACCAGAACATGCCGTTCAAGTTGGTCTCGACCACCTTCCGCCACTCGGAAAGGGGCAGATCCTCGAGCAGGACCCCGGGCGCCCCTACCCCGGCATTGTTGAAGAGCAGATCGACCCGGCCGAACCGGTCGCGGACCGTGGCGAAGAGCGCCTCGACCGAGGCCGGGTCCGTGACGTCGGTCGGAACGACGAGCGTCGTCGCGTCGCCGGCGAGCTTCGCCGTTTCCTCGAGCTGCTCTTTGCGCCGTCCGGCCAGGGCCACCGTCCAGCCGTCCGCCGCGAGGGCGAGCGCTGCTGCCCGCCCCACCCCGCTTCCCGCCCCGGTCACGATCGCAATTCGCCCCTGCCCCGTCATCGTCTCCTCCTCGGCTCGGCCCGGGCGCACTCTAGGCGGTGCCTTCGGGTCCGCCCAGCCGGCCGGGCGCAGCCCTCTCCGGCCGCCGCCGCGGACTCGTGGCACCTCCGCGCTCAGAGGCCTTCGAAGAGCGCGGTCGTGATGTAGCGTTCGGCGAAAGAGGGGGCGATCACGACGACGAGCTTGTCCTTCATCTGCGGCCGCCTGCCGACCTCGATCGCGGCCGCGAGGTTGGCGCCGGTCGAAATACCGCCCGGAATGCCCTCGGTCCGCGCCAAGAGCCGGGCCGTCTGGAAGGCCGTTTCGGAGCCCACTTTGACGATCTCGTCGATCTCCTTGGTGTCGAGGACCGCCGGCACGAACCCGGCGCCGATCCCCTGGATCGGGTGTGGCCCCGGCTGCCCGCCGGAGAGCACCGGGGAGGCCTCGGGTTCGACCGCGACCATGTGGAGCGAGGGCCGACGCGGGCGGATCACTTGCGCGCAGCCGGTGAGCGTCCCACCCGTCCCGACCCCGGCCACGATCACGTCAACCTTGCCGTCGGTGTCGCGCCAGATCTCTTCCGCGGTGGTGCGGCGATGGATCGCCGGGTTCGCCGGGTTGTCGAACTGCCCGGGCATCACCGCCCCCGGGATCTCCTTCAAGAGCTCTTCGGCCCGCGCGATCGCCCCCTTCATTCCCTTCTCGCGCGGCGTGAGCTCGATCTCCGCCCCCAAGAGCTTGAGCATCTTGCGCCGTTCGATCGACATCGATTCCGGCATGGTGAGGATCAGCCGGTAGCCGCGGGCGGCGCAGACGAAAGCCAAGGCGATGCCGGTGTTGCCGGAGGTCGGCTCGACGATCGTGCCCCCGGGCTTCAATTTCCCTTGAGCCTCCAAGGCTTCGATCATCGAAACGCCGATCCGGTCCTTGACCGAGGCGAGCGGGTTGAAGAATTCGAGCTTGAGGCAAAGGTCGGCCACCACACCCGCCTCGCGCGCGAGCTTGCGGATCCGCACGAGCGGGGTGTTGCCGATCGTCTCCAATATGTTCTCGTAGATCCGGCCGCGCCCCGGCGGGTCGAGCCGGAGGAGGGATGCGGTCCCGCGGGTCGAAAGATCGGCCATGGGCGCTCCTCCCGGATATCTCGGCACGAGATGGCGCGCCTCACCACGAAAGGCAAGCGGATTTCCCTCGATTTTCCGTTGCCAATTCGTTGTTCATCGCCGTACCGGTCGAGCCGGGCGATCATCCTCCGGTCGAAGAGCTGCCAAAAGATCGTCGCCGTCGCGGCGCAACGTTCGGAGCGGTTCCAAGTTCGGAGGTACCGAGGATGATCCATCCCATCCGACCGGCCACGACGCCGGTGCGCCGGCGGCTCCTTTTGGGCGGTGCCGCGGCCGGCCTCGCCCTCACCGCGAGCCCCTTGCGCGCGCTCGCCCAGGCGCCGGCGGCGGTCGTGAGCGAGCGACTGCGCATCAAGGTGCCCTACGGCGTCCAGGTGGGCGACCTCGCCGGCGATCGCGCGATCCTCTGGGCCAAGGCCGATCGCGAAGCGCGGATGATCGTCGAGTGGGCGACCACCGAGAGCATGGCCGATGCCCGCACGGTGGTGGGCCCGAACGTCGCCGAGGACACCGACTTCTGCGCCAAGCTCGATCTTTCGGGCCTGCCCGCCGGGCAGAAGATCTTCTACCGCGTCCGCTTCCTCGATCTCGGCGACTACAAGACCCTCTCCGAGCCCGTCACGGGCAGCTTCTCGACGCCGCCGGCCGGAAGGCGGAACGTCCGCTTCGTCTGGTCGGGCGACACGGCGGGCCAGGGCTACGGGATCAATCCGGACTTCGGTGGCATGCGCATCTACGAGGCGATGCGCCGGGTCGAGCCCGACTTCTTCATCCACAGCGGCGACACGGTCTATCCCGACAATCCGATCCCGGCGGAGCGCAAGCTCCCCGACGGCTCGATTTGGAAGAACATCACGATCGAGGAAAAGCAGAAGGTCGCCGAGACCTTGCGCGAGTTCCGCATGAACTACGCCTACAACCTCATGGACGAGAACGTCCGGCGGTTCAACGCGGCGGTGCCGATGTTCGCCCAGTGGGACGACCACGAGGTCACCAACAACTGGTACTGGGAGAAGCGCCTCGACAAGGACGAGCGCTACAAGGAAGGCTCGGTCGCGGTCCTCGCTGCCCGGGCGATGAAGGCCTTCCACGACTACATGCCGACCCGCCGGCACCCGCTCGAGCAGGACCGGATCTACGCCTCGTTCCGCTGGGGCCCGTCGCTCGAGGTCTTCCGGATCGACATGCGCTCTTACCGCGGTCGCAACAGCGACGGCCTAGAGACCGTGCTCGCGCCCGAGACCCGGATCCTTGGCGAGGCGCAGATGCGCTGGCTGAAGCAGGCGCTCCTCGCTTCCGACGCGACGTGGAAGGTGATCGCCTCGGACATGCCGATCGGGCTCATCGTCTGGGACGATTTCCGCAACCGCCGCGGCGCCGAAGCGGTGGCGCAGGGCGAGCACGGCGCCCCCAAGGGCCGCGAGCTCGAGATCGCCGAGCTCTTGCGCTTCATCCGCGACAACCGGATCAAGAACGTGGTGTGGCTCACAGCCGACGTGCACTACACGGCGGCGCATTATTACGACCCGAACAAGGCGGCCTTCCAGGATTTCGCGCCGTTCTGGGAGTTCGTCTCCGGTCCCTTGAACGCCGGCACCTTCGGCCCGAACGAGCTCGACCGGACCTTCGGCCCGCAGGTCGTCTTCCAAAAGGCGCCGCCCGCGGGTCAGTCGAACCTGCCGCCCTCGGCCGGGATGCAGTTCTTCGGCCAGGTCGACATCGACGGCCGGACCGAGGTGATGACCGTGCGCCTCAAGGACCTGAACGGCGAGACCCTGTTCACCCAGGAACTCACCCCCGAGGTCTGAGCCCTCGACCCCGCCCGGCCCCCGGGCGGGGTCCCCTTGCGCGGCCGGGTACGCTCTCAGGGTCTGTGGTCGTAGGTCTGCAATTGGTGGTCCAAGGACCAGATGTAGGCCCGGCGCTTCGACCACCTCGTTTTCTGCTTTTCCCAAATCGCGATGATCGAGGCGTCGGCGAAGCTGACACCTTCAGCCAACCGATCGACGAGGCTCGCGGTGAGCTTCGCAAGGTCGTCCGGCTCCGGGAAGGGAACGAGCACCCAAGGTGCTTTCCGGTCCACCGCCTGGTGCACGAGCGCGACCAGGTGCTCGCCCCGGTTTCGTCGAACGCGCCCGTCGGGAAGCTGCGCGATGTGGTTGCCCGCCTCGACCACGGCGACGAGCGGAAGGAGGAGCCGGGTCGAGGGCTCCTTCACGAGCTCGAGGAGATGCTCCGCGACCTCCTCGCGCTGCTGGTTTTTGCCGGGAACGTCGAGGATGTTCAAAAGGACCGAGGTGTCGACGACGACGATCGTCATTCAGCCGCCGGTTCGAAAAGCTCTCGGACCCACTTTTCCGCCTCACGCGCGCGCTCTTCGGCACGGCGGCGTTCCTCCAGGTATCGCTCGACGATCCCGCGGGTCACCAGCCGACCGAGCGGCCCCTCCGCGAGGAGGCTCGGCGCTTGTTCGAGGTCACCGAGGCGATCGAGCCGGCTCGCCCCCGTGTCCGGGTCGCGCCAGCACAGCACCACATCGAGAAGTGCCCGATCGGAGAGCGCGTCCATGAGTGCGGGATTGTGCGTGGTCAACAAGACGCGGAGCTTGCGCCGCTCCACTACGGCCTCGATGGTTTCGAGCAGGCTCTTGGCACGGCTCGGATGAACGCCGTTGTCGATCTCCTCGACGACCACGATCGAGCCCTCGGGAGCCGAGAGAAGAGCCGCTGCGATCGCCAAGACGCGGAGCGTGCCATCCGAGAGAACCGCCGCGTCGACCGGTTGCTCGCGTCCTCCGAAGGTCTCGACGAGCCTGAGCATCACGTCGTCGCGCTGTGTGACGATGAACTCGATCCGGGCGATCCGCTGCTCGGGGAGACTCTCGACGAAGCGCAGGATTTCCGCCTCGCGCTTCTGCTCGCGGCAAAGGTGGTGGATCACACCGGACAGGTTCCGGCCATCGGGTAGCAGCTCCTTGTCCTTGGCGAAGGCGTAGCCGCGCATGAGTCGCGGCGCCGGATCGAGGAAACGTAAGCGCTCCAACGCCCCGCGATGCTCGGCGCAGGTGCCGACAATCGTTGTCGCCGCCTGCTCGTGGGCTTCCGGGAAGCGCGCTGGAGATTGGAGCTGCAGCATGATCATCTGCTGGTCGGTGCAGCGGATCCTCGGCTTCTGCTTGCCCCTCTTGAAGTTGTCGTAGCGGACGTCGATGTCGTGGCTCGGCCCGAATGCACGTTGCTCGATCTCGTAGAGAGGAATTCGCCGGTCGGCCCTGGTCAGCTTTTCCTGGACGATCCGAAGCTCGTCCTCGTCGAGCGCGATCTCCAGCGTCGCATCGGGATATTCGGCGCCCTCGACTTTCCAGCGAAAGCCGAGGCTCCGCTCGCCCCGGCGCGGCAAGTCGGTCACCGTCCCACGGACCAGCTCCTCGCCCGAGCGGATCGCATGGACGATGTCCACGAGACGACGCCCGGTGGCGAGCCAGGAGAGCAGGCGAAGGCCCTCGATCGCGTTGCTCTTGCCCGAGGCATTGGCACCGATCAGCAGCGTGACCGGGCCGAGCTTCAACGTGGCATCGGCGAAGCTGCGGAAGTTGGAGAACCCCACCTCGCTCAGCATCGGCGGCTTCCTCGACTGTTCGCGTGGAGCTTAGCGCCGGCCGGAGGTCGCCGTCACACCCCTCACCGCTCCCCGCGCCGCCAGGGTTTCATGAGCGCGCGCGGATAGTCCGCCCGGCGGGCGGCGAGCAGAAGGGCGGCGATCGAAAGGAGATAGGGCACCATCAAGAAGACCTGCGAGGGCACGAGGCCGCCCGCGAGCGTCTGCAAGCGCAATTGCCAAGCGTCGAAGGCGCCGAACAGAAGCGCACCGGCCAAGGCCTTGAGCGGCCGCCAGGAAGAGAAGACGGTGAGCGCGATGCAGATCCACCCCCGCCCGCTCACCATCCCGAAGAAGAAGGCGTTGAACGCGCTCATCGTGAGGAAGGCGCCACCCACCGCCATCGCGGCCGAGCCGACCACGACACAGCCGAAGCGCAGGCCCGCGACCGACAAGCCCTGCGACTCGACCGCGGCCGGATCGTCGCCCACCGCCCGGATCGCGAGCCCGAGGGGCGTGCGGGCGAGCACGAAAGCGAGAAGGAGTGCGGTGCCGATCGCGAGGAAGGTCAAGGGCGTCTGCTGGGCGAGCACGGGGCCCAGAAGCGGCACCGCCTCGAGCCAGGCCCAGCCCACGGGCGCGAAGGGCTCGATCCGGGGTGGTTGGGTGAGCGTCGGGAAGGCCACCCGGTAGGCGAAGTGGCTGCCGGCGGTGGCCAAAAGCGTGATGCCGAGCCCTGCGACATGCTGCGAGAGGGCGAGTGTGACCGTCAAGAAGGCGTGGAGGAGCCCGAAGACGGCCCCGGTCGCGGCGGCGACCGCGACCCCCCACCAGAGCGGTGCGCCCAGATAGACCGCGAGCCAGCCGGTCATCGCCCCGGCCACGAAGATGCCCTCGATGCCGAGGTTCAAGACCCCCGCCCGCTCGCCCAGGAGCGCCCCGAGCGTGCCGAACAGCAAGGGCGTGGCGATACGGATCGCCGCGACCCAGAAGGAGGCCTGGAAGAGGATCTCGAAGGCTTCGCTCATGCGGCCGCCCGGCCGAACCGCAGCCGGTAGCGCAACGAGAGCCCGCCCACGAGCACGAAGAGGAGCGAAAGCGCCACGACCAAGTGGGCGAAGTAGGAGGAGATGCCGAGGGTGCGGCCCATCGTGTCGGCGCCCACGAACACCGCGGCCCCGAGGAAGGCCGCGGGGATCACGGCGAGCGGCGAGAGCCCGGCGAGCATCGCCACCACGATGCCGGCATAGCCGTAGCCGGGCGAGAGGTCGGCCGTCAGATAGCCCTTGAGCCCCGCGACCTCGCCCGCCCCGGCGAGCCCGGCGAGTGCCCCGGAGAGCATCGCGACGAGCAGCGTGGTGCGGCCGACCGGCAGGCCGGCATAGGCCGAAGCGCGCGGATTGTGGCCGACGGCGCGCACGCCCAGGCCCCAGACGCTGCGGCTCACCACGAGCTGGAGGAGCGCGAGGCCGAGGCCCGCGAGCAGGCCGGCGTGCAGCCGCTGCCGCTCGACGAGCCGCGGCAAGCTCGCCTCGTCGAGCAAGGGCGGCGATTGCGGCCACCCCAGCCCCATCGGGTCCTTCATCGGCCCCTCGAGCATCATCTGGACGAAGAGCGCGATCACGAAGTTGAGAAGGAGGGTCGTGACGACCTCGTCGGCGCCGGCGCCGACCTTGCCGAGCGCCGGCAGGAGCGCACCCAGGGCACCGGCCGCGGCCCCGGTCGCGAGCACGAGCGGGACGAGGAGCCAGGGCGGCCCTTCGATCGCCCCGGCACCGACCGCGACCGCGGCCAAGGCCCCGAGATAGAGCTGGCCCTCGCCGCCGATGTTCCAGAACCGGGCGCGGAAGGCGATCGCCGCGGCGAGCCCGGTCAAGAGGAGCGGTGTGGCGCGGGTCGCCGTCTCGGCGAGCGCGAAGGGCGAGCCCAAGGCCCCCTCGACCATCAGCCGGAGCGCCGGCCCGGGCGCGATGCCGATCGCCGCCAAGAGTGCCGTGGCGAGCAGCAGGGCCGCAGCCAGCGCGCCGAGCGGGGCCGCGAGCACGAGCCAGGCGGGCGCCGCGGCGCGCGGCTCGAGGCGGATCACGCCGCCGCCTCCACCGCCGGGGCTGCCGCCTCGTGGCCGGCCATCAAGAGGCCGAGCGTCGGCACGTCGAGCCGCTCGCTCGGGAAGGGCCCCATGAGCCCTCCGCGGTGCAGCACGGCGATCCGGTCGGAAAGCGCCAAGAGCTCGTCGAGATCCTCGGAGATCAAGAGGATGGCACTTCCCCGCTCGCGCGCTGCCAAGAGCCGCTCGTGGACGAAGGCGGTGGCGGCGACGTCGAGCCCGCGGGTCGGCTGGTCGGCGAGGACGAGCCGCGGCGCCCCGTCGAGGGCCCGGGCCAGCACCACCTTCTGCATGTTGCCGCCCGACAAGAGCCGTACCGGCACGTCCGGCCCGGGCGCGCGGATCGCGAAGGCCTCGATCGCCGCCCGGGCGCGCGCCCGCATCGCCCGCCGCCGCAAGAAGCCGAACCGGCTCACCTCGGGTGCGCCGAGCCGCTCGAGGGCGAGGTTCGAGGCGAGATCGAGCTCGCCTACCACCCCGTCGCGCTCGCGGTCCTCCGGGATCCGCCCGACCCCGGCGCGGACCGCCGCGGCCGGGCTCGAAAGCGCCGCTTCGGAGCCCGCGAGCCGGGCCCGGCCGGCCACCGGGCGCAGCAGGCCCGCGACCAGGCCCGCGAGGGCCGCCTGGCCGTTACCCGAGACGCCGGCGATCCCGAGGATCTCGCCTTCGCGCAGCTGGAGCGAGACCGCCTCGATCCGGTCGCGGCCGGCACCGGCCGAGACCCGGTCGAGCTCCAGGACGACCGCGCCCGGCGTACGCGGCCGGCGGATCGGCTCGCGGACCTCGCGGCCGACCATGAGCCGGGCGAGCTCCTCGCTGGTGGTGCCGGAAAGCGGCCGGTCGGCGACCTTGCGGCCCTGGCGCAGCACCACGACCCGCTCGGCCACCGCCTCGACCTCGGCGAGCTTGTGGGTGATGAAGATCACCCCGCGGCCGTCGGCGGCGAGCGCGCGCACCGCGGCGAACAGGCCTTCCGCCTCCTGCGGGGTCAAGACGGCGGTGGGTTCGTCGAGCACGAGGACACGCGCCTCGCGGTAGAGGGCCTTCAAGATCTCGATCCGCTGGCGGGCCCCCACGCCCAGGGTCCCGACCGGCCGGTCGAGCTCGACCTCGAGGCCGGTGCGCCGGGCGAGCGCCTCGATCCGCGCCCGGGCCCCGGCGCGGGCCGGCTGTGGCCGCCACCAGGGCTCGGTCCCGAGCACGATGTTCTCGAAGCCGGTCAGGTTGTGGGCGAGGGTGAAGTGCTGGTGGACCATCCCGATGCCGGCCGCGAGCGCGGCTTCGGGTCGGCCGGGCGGGAGTTCGCGCAGCTCCCCCGTGCCGTCGGCCACTCGGACCGTTCCGGAATCGGCGGCGTAATGGCCGAAGAGGATGCTCGTGAGCGTCGTCTTGCCGGCGCCGTTCTCGCCCAAAAGGGCCAGGATCTCGCCCGCGGCGAGCTCGAGGTCGATCGAATCGTTGGCGAGCAGCGCGCCGAAGCGCTTGGTGATCCCCTCGAGCCGCAGGAGCGGGGTGCGCGCCCGAGCGCCCCCCGCGCCGGCGGCGACGGGCTCGACCGGCGCTCCCACGACGTCAGATCGTGGACTTGGGCTCGGCGTCGTTGACGTCGACGCGGAACAGGCCGTCCAGGATCTCTTTCTCCTTCGCCCGGACCTCGGCGACCACCGCGGCCGGTACGAGCTTCTCGTCGACCACGAGGCTCGCCCCGCCATGGGCCATGTACGAATAGATACCGTAATCCTGCGGCTCGAAGGTGCCGGCCACCACGTTGGCGATCGCCTTGTCGATGGTCGGCTCCATGTGCCAGAGGGCGGAGGCCAGGATCACGCCCGGATATTGGGCGGAGGTGTCGATCACGTTGCCGATCGCCTTCACGCCCCGTTCCTTGGCGGCGTCCGAGACGCCGAAGCGTTCGGCGTACATGATGTCGGCGCCGCGGTCGATCATCGCGAAGGCGGCTTCCTTGGCCTTGGGCGGGTCGTACCAGCTGTTGATGAAGGTCACCATGAACTTCACGTTCGGATTGACCGACCGCGCGCCGTTCATGAAGGCGTGCATGAGGCGGTTGACCTCCGGGATGGCGTAGCCGCCGACCATCCCGATCAGGTTCGACTTGGTGACCCGGCCGGCGACCATCCCGGTGAGGTAGGACGGCTCGTGGATCCAGTTGTCGAACACCGAGAAATTGGGCTTGGACGGCCCGAAGGAGGAGCCCATCAAGAAGGCGACCTTGGGGTACTCGGCCGCTGCCTTGCGGGCCGCGCGTTCGACCCCGAACACCTCGCCCACGATCAGATCGTTGCCCTCCTCGGCATATTGCCGCATCACCCGTTCGTAGTCGGTGTTGGCGACGTTCTCCGACCATTTGTAGGTGATGTCGCCCCGATCCTTGGCGGCGTTGAGTGCTTTGTGGATGCGCGAGACCCATTGCTGCTCGACCGGCACGGTGTAGATCGCCGCGACCTTGATGGGCTTGGCCTTCTGCGCGGCGGCCGGTCGCGCGGCACCGGCGAGCAGGAGCCCGCCGCCCGCGAGCAAGAGGTTGCGACGATCGAGGGCAGCTGCGCGGTCGTTGGTCACGGCCAGGGATCCTCCCGTCTCTCTGCGCGCCTCCTCGCGCGCCGCGGCGGGATCGAACAACAACCGTGCCAACCGGACAAGGCGGGTGGCGCGGCTTCCCGCGCCCCGACCGCGACCCGCCGGGCGGATCGCTACTGGCTCTTCTTGATCTGGTCGTAGACGAAGCCGCCGGCGGCGCCGGCCGCCGCACCGGTCAGCGTCTTGGCGACGAACCCGCCGGTGATCAGCCCCACCGCCGCGCCGCCCGCGGCACCCACCGCGGCACCGGTGAGCGTCCGCTCGCCGGTTTTCCGGTTGACCTCGCACCCCGTGAGCAACACCAGGGCCGCAACCGCGGCGACCATCGCAGGGACCTTCGCTCGAACGCGCATCGATCTCTCCCTTCTCACGACTTCTTCCGCGCCGCTCCGCTCCGAGCCGGCTGCTCGGGGCAGGGCCAGGTCGCGGCCATCGCCCGCCAGAAGCCGTCGACCGGCGGCTCGTCCAGATAACGCGGATTGGCTTTCGCCCAAGTTACGAACGCCCTGCGGATTTCTTCCGCACTCGGCGCCGCGGGTGCGCAGGCCCAGGGCTTGATCGCCCCGGCCTCGACCAATTTCTCGTAAAGGAGGCCCGTGCCGGCGATGAAGCCCTCGCAATAGGAGAGCCGGGCGCCGTAGCGCGGCGAACCGGGCTCGGCGGCGCAGAGCTCGAGGAGCGCTCGAGTGGTCTCGAGCTTCGGGTCGACCGGTTGCGCCCGGACGGCACCGGTCGCCAGGGCGACGAGCGCCGCCGTGAAGAACAATGTGCGGACCATGAGGCTCCCTCGCTGCGACAATCGATCGGCTCTTGTCCCCGCTCCCGCGGCGTTTGTCAAAGCCGCCCGGCGCTCAGAAGGTCCGCCGCCAGCGCAGCCAACGGTCGCGGTCGATCGAGGTCACCACCACACGGCGGACCGAGCCCGGGCCGTGCAGGTCGAGCGGCACGTCGACCCCGGCGGCACCCAGACCGCGGACCCGCCGCCAGAGTTCGGCGAGCGAGCCCACCCGCTCCCCGGCCACGCCCAGCACGAGCTCACCGGGCCGCACCCCGGCGCGTTGCGCGGGGCCGTCCTCGGCGACTCGCACCACCCGCAGCACCCCGTTCTCTTCGCGCAGGGTGAGGCCGAGCCACGGTCGGGGCGGCTCCTGGCGCCGGCCGAAGGCCAAGAGATCGCCCAGGATCGGCGGCAAGAGGTCGATCGGCACGAACATGTTGCCGGGCGAGGCCACACCTTTGCCCGCGGCGTCGGCGACGAACAAGGAGCCGATGCCCACCACCGCGCCCGAGGCGTCGATCAGCACCGCACCGCCGAACGCCTCGAAGGGTGGGCTCGTGAAGAGCGCCTCTTCGAGCAGATATTCCCAATATCCCGCGAACTCGCGCCGGTCGACCAGCGTGACGGGTCGCCCGTCGAGTCCGCCCGTGCGGGCGAGGACGAAGAGCGGGCTGCCGATCGAGAGATCGCGGGCGCTGCCGAGCGGCGCGGGCGGCTGGCCGAGCGGCCCGAGGGCGCGCACGAGGCCGAAGCCGCTCTCGCCGTCGTAGGCCACGATGTCACCCGGCACGGTCCGGCTCTCGCCGCGGATCTCGATACCGCTCGCCTCCAGGATCAAATAGCCGATCGTGAGGACGAGCCCCGCCGCGTCGATCACGACGCCCGAGCCCTGCCGCTCGCGGCCGAGTGTCTCGGCACTCCGGGCTTCCGGACCGGCCTCGGCCCGGATGCCGACGACCGCGCGGGCGGTCTCGCGGGGCCCGGCATGCGCCGCTCGCCGCCCTGCCCCGGGCAGGAGGCCGAGCCCTGAAAGCGCGCCGAGCCCGCCGAGCACCGGCCGACGCGCGAGGATCCGCGCCATGGCGTGCCTTCCCCGCCGAGTGGCGCGCGGACCGTTCCGTAGCGCCCCCGGCCGAAAGAGAATATAGCACGGTCTCGGCCGATGGCTGCAGCACCGGCCGATCGCTCACGGAGCCTCGATCACATTCGGCTCGCCACGGTCCTCCTCGACCTCGTCATGGGCCATCCGGCGCTCGCGCGGCTGCGCGCCGCCACGACCGCCGAGGCCCGCGGCCTCGTCCTCGAGCTCGGCTGCGGTACGGGCCGCAATTTCCCGCTCTATCGCGGGCCGGCCACCGTTTTCGCGATCGACCCGGACGAGGGCCATCTCGGCCGAGCGAAGGCACGGGCCGCCACGGCTGCCGTGCCGGTGGTGCCGATCGCCGCCTCGGCCGAGGCCCTGCCGTTCCCCGATTCGAGCCTCGATGCCGTGGTCTCGACCTGGTGCCTCTGCTCGATCCCCGATCTCGACCGCGCCCTCGCCGAGGTCCGGCGCGTGATGCGGCCGGGGGCGCCCTGGTGGTTCGTCGAGCACGGTCTCTGCCCCGACCCGAGGGTCGCCCGCTGGCAACGGCGGCTCACACCCCTCTGGCAACGGCTCGCGGGCGGCTGCCGTCTCGACCGCCCGATCGCCGAGCGCCTCGCCCGGGCCGGCTTCCGCCTGGAGCGGCTGGAGACCGGTAAGCTCGTACCGGGTCCACGCCTCGCCGCCTGGACCTATCTCGGGCTCGCTTGCAAGCCCGAGGCTTGACCGTCGCGCGGATTTCGTCTGTCAGCCCGGAACCGGGGCCGGCAACGGGCGGCCGCCGTCTCGGAGGGTTCGGCCGATGCGCCGCATCACGGTTGCCGCGGTCCAAATGGCGGTCGGTCCCGACCGCGACGCCAACGTCGCCCGCGCGGAAGCGCTGGTGCGCGAGGCGGCGGCGCACGGCGCGCGACTCGTCCTGCTGCCGGAGCTCTTCTCGATCCCCTATTTCTGCAAGGACCAAGACCCGGCGCACTTCGCCCTCGCCTCGCCGGTCGAAGGCCACCCGCTCTTGGCCCGGATGAGCCGGCTCGCGGCCGAGCTCGGTGTCGTCTTGCCGGTGAGCTTCTTCGAGCGCGCCAACCAGGCGCATTTCAACTCGCTCGCGATGATCGACGCCGACGGTCGGGTACTCGGCATCTACCGCAAGAGCCACATCCCGGACGGGCCCGGCTATCAAGAGAAATATTATTTCAATCCCGGCGACACGGGCTTCCGGGTCTGGCAGACCCGGGTCGGCGCGATCGGTGTCGGCATCTGCTGGGACCAGTGGTTCCCGGAAGCGGCGCGGATCATGGTGCTGATGGGGGCCGAGCTCCTCCTCTACCCGACCGCGATCGGCTCCGAGCCGCAGGATCCCGAGCTCGACAGTCGCGAGCATTGGCAGCGGGTCATGCAAGGCCACGCCGCCGCCAACATGGTGCCGGTGATCGCCGCCAACCGGATCGGCACCGAGGTCGGCAAGAGCTGCACGGTCACGTTCTACGGCGGCTCCTTCGCGACCGACGGGACCGGCGCCGTCCTCGATCGCCTGGGCTCCGAAGCGGAAGGTCTCGTTCTCGCCACCTACGACCTCGACGAGCTGGCGCGGCGGCGAGCCGCTTGGGGTCTGTTCCGCGACCGCCGCCCCGACCTCTACGTCTCGCTCTTGACCCTCGACGGCCAGGAAGGCTGAGCCCAACCCGCCACGCCGGGCCGCGGAACGCACCCGAGGGGCGCGCGCTCAGGTCACGCGGTCGATCTGCTCGGGCGTGAGCTCGCCCGGCACGAGGGTGATCGGGATCGGCAGCCGGCGCAGATTGGCGAGCAGGTAGGAGACCACGGGGCCGGGATTGCTCGAGCCCGAGGCGGTGCCGAGCACGACGAGCGAGATCGACGGATCCTCGTTGACGAGCTTGACGAGCTCCTCGGCCCGCGAGCCCTCGCGGATGTACACCGCGGGCATCGTCCCGGTCTGCTCGAAGACGCGTGCCGCGAGGGTCTGCAGGCGCTGTTCCGCGGCGGCTCGGGCGTCCTCCTCCATGATCCGGCCGACGCCCAACCAATGTTGGAACTCGACCGGCTCGATCACGTAGAGGAGCGCCACCCTGCCTCGGGTGTGCTGCGCCCGTCGGCAGGCGAAGCGGAGCGCGTTGGCCATCTCCTCGCTCTCGTCGACGAGGACGAGGAACACCCGCTCGGGCGGCGCCGGCTCCCGTGTCCGGCCGACCGCTGCCGGTTCTTCGTCCATGCCGGAAGCCGCCGGGGCCATCGCGCTCACCGCCGCTCGAAGACCAGGCTCGCCCCCCAACCGGCGCCGATCGCGATCAGGATCGCCGCGAGCCCGTAGAGCGCCGGCTGCTGCCGGGCGAAATTGGAGAGGTTCGCCTCGAGCCCGACCTTGGAGATGGCGAGCGCGCTCGACTGCGCGCTCGTGACCACGCCGTTGCGCACCTCGAGAACCTGGACTTGATAGGTCCCGGGCGGCACGTTCGCCGGGAAGAAGAGCGTGGTCCGGAACAACCGGTCGCCCAGGAAAGCGACCTTGCCGAGATCGGCCGCCCACAAGCCCTGGCGCTGCTTGTTGCGGATGAGCGCGGCGCGGAACTCGGCCAGTTCGCGCTCGCTCGTCCCCACGGCCCCGATCGGCTCGAGCGGGAGATGCTCGGGCCCGAGCTGGTAGCGCGCCCGCTCGGCGGGTGGCACGAGCTGCTCGAGCGGCTTGCTCGCGGCGAGCGCCAGATAGGTGGGCGTGCCTTTGAAGGTCACCTCGCGGGTGTTGAGCCAGATCGGGCCGATCCGGCTCTTGCGGCGGACCGCTTGGTCGGCGGGTGGGCCCTTGACCAGGACGACCACCTCGCTGCCGGGCTCTTCGAGCGCGCCGAAGAGAAGGACCTCGGTTCCGGCGAAGGCGGTCGTGATGGCGATCAAGCGGTGCGAGAGGTCGGCGACCAAGCCGACCGCTCGGGCCGAGCGGGCCTCGGCCAGGAGGCCGAGCAAGAGGACCAGGAGCGCGGCACCGAGCGCCCGGTCGGGGCGCACCGGCCCGCGCCGGGGGACAGGGATCAGGCGCAAACCTCCGCGCGCACCTTGCCCTCCTCGGCGGTCGCGCTCCGCTCGGCCGGCGCCGGCTGGGCGCAATAGAGCTCGTAGAGCGTGGCCAACACCTCGCGCGCCTCGGGCGAGGCGATCGTGTACCAGATCGTCTGGGCCTCGCGCCGGGTCCGTACGATTCCGTCGCGACGCAACCGAGCGAGATGTTGCGAGAGCGCCGACTGGCTGAGCCCCACCGCCTTGACCAGCTCGCCCACCGACCGCTCTTGATCGACCAGGCGACAGAGGATCAACAGCCGATGCTCGTTGGCGAGCGCCTTCAAAAGCGTACTCGCACTTTTCGCGCTGGCCTGGAGCTTCGCGAGGTCCATCTCCCCCTCCTCGGCGCCGTCCGCGAAGGACCACACCGAACGACCCGGCGTGGACCGCCCTTCACGAGATATCCCCACGCGCGGCCGCACGCCAGGGGGTCCCCCGGGCCGACGCGCCGGCACCCGGCCGCGGCCGGCGCACGTCCACCACGCGCGGCAGGAGCCGGCCGGTCTCGAGGAAGCGGAGCGCCCAGGCGGCACCGGCGAGGATCGCGAGGGTGGCGAGCAGCGCGGTCGCGGCGAGGGTCGAAAGGCCGGTGAGCCCCTGGCCGATCGTGCAGCCCATGGCGAGCACGCCGCCCACCCCCATGAGCGCGCCGCCCGCGAGATGGCGCAGGAGATCGCCGCTCGAGGCGAAGCCCTCGAGCCGGAACCCGCCGGCCCGGGGTGCCGCCGCCGCGGCGCCGAGCAGCGTGCCGAGCACGAGCGCCGGGCCGAAGGTCCCGGAAGCGCCGCCGGTCGCGAGCAGGAGCAGGCTCTGGCCGACCGGGGCGACGTAGCTCAGCGAGGCCGGGGCCGTCGGCTCGAACGGGTCGGCGGCGAGCCAGCCGGTGAGGAGCCAGCCCGCGACCACGAGCAGGCCGAGCGCCGTCCCGGTTCCGAGGTCGGCCCGGCTCGCGCGCAGCCGGCCGTCGACGAGCACGAAGGCCGCGAGCGCGCCGGCTACGAGGACGGCCCCGACGAGCCGCGCCGGCCCGGGCTCGAGCCCCAGGGCCGAGAGCGGCCGCCAGAGCGCTTGCGCCTCCGCGTCGCCGGCGAGCGGCAGGCTCGTGAGCTCGCGCAGTGCCCCGTGCGCCGGGGCCAGCAGGCCGAGCTGGGCGGTGAGGGCCGCGAGCCCCATGACCAGGAGCACGATCCACGCCTTCAAGCTGCCGGCCGCGGCGCGGACCAGCGTGCGGCTGGCGCAGCCGCCCGCGAGCACCATGCCGAAGCCGAACAACAGCCCGCCCAACACCGCCGGGCCGACGGCGAGCCGCGACGCCAGGTGGCCGCTCTCGCCGAGCGGCACGAGCTCGACCGCAGCCAGGAGCTGGGTCCCGAGGACCGCCGTGGCGATCGCCAAGAGCCAGACCCGCAGCCTTCGCGCGGAGCCGAACAGGACGAGGTCGGCGACCGCGCCCATGATGCAGAAATGCCGGGCCTGGACGAGCGCGCCGAAGGCGGCGCCCAAAAGCAAACCACCGACCAGCCGGATCCCGTCCGTGTCGAGCTCGACCGTCACTTCGGGGGCTCCACCTCGCCACCGAGGCCGATAGGACCGTACACCTTGTCCGGCCCGGCGTCGAGCGGCGCCCGGTCGGCCGGCCCGGCGCGGGCGAGCGCCAGGAGCCGTCCCGCCTCGAGGAGCGGCATCGGATCGACGGCGCGGCCGGCGAGCCGGACCTCGTAATGGAGGTGCGGCCCGGTGCTCCGCCCGGTGTTGCCGAGCAGGCCCACGGTCTGGCCGGCCCCGACCGCGGCACCCGGCCGCACCAGGATCCGGGCGAGATGGGCGTAGCGGGTCACGAGCCCGTTGCCGTGGTCGAGCTCGACCGCGAGGCCGAAGGGACCGTCCCGCCCGGCGAAGCCGACCCGGCCGGCCGCCGCCGCGCGCACCGGAGTGCCCGGCGGCGCCAGGAGATCGACGCCCTCGTGGCGGCTCGGCAGGCCCGTGAACGGGCTCGGCCGTGGCCCGAAGCCGCTCGCGACGCGCAACGGCGTGAGCGGCGGGGCGAGCGGCAGATGATCGAGCGGCCACCACCCTTCCTCCTCTCCGTGGAGGCTCGCCGACAATACCACCGGCGGGGGAAAGACGACCGTCGGCACCTCACCGCCCGCATCCTCGGGTCCCGAGTCGGGCGGCGCGGCGGCCGGCTCGGAAGGTGCGGCTCGGCGCGGCACGGGCGGGCGGCGGAGGAGCAGCCGAGCGAGCGCGGGACGCGGCTCGACAGCCGCCGGTTCGAGCGGCAGTCCGATCGCCGCCGGCCGCCCGGCGCCGATCATCGGCCGGTCGAGGGTGAGCAGGAGGCAGAGCCCTGTCGCCAGCAGCAGCAGGTGGGCGAGCGTGCGGGGTCTCGACCGGTCGATGGCCTGTCCTCCCGGACCCGGGTGCGGGCCCGTTACTGCCGAACTCAACGTTGAAGAAAGGTTAACCGTCGGGCAAGCGCATCGTGCCGGTCTCCACCGCGACGTGCGCCGAGCCTCACTTGTCGGTCTCGGTGAGGCCCTTCACGAACCAGCGCTGCATGAGGATCACGACCGCGACCGGCGGCAGCATCGCGAGCATCGCCACGGCCGCCACGAGGTGGAACTCGGGCGCGGCGTCGGTCGCCTCGACCAGTCGTTGCATGGTCATGACGATCGTCTGGTAGCGTTCGTCTGTGGTGATCAGAAGCGGCCAGAGATATTGGTTCCAGCCGTAAATGAAAAGGATGACGAAGAGTGCCGCGATGTTGGTCCGCGAGAGCGGTAACAGGATCCACCAGAAGAAGCGCAAAGGCCCTGCGCCGTCGACCCGCGCCGCCTCGGTGAATTCCTCCGGCACCGTCAAGAAGAACTGACGGAACAGGAAAGTGGCGGTTGCCGAGGCGATCAAGGGCACGGTGAGCCCGAGATAGGAGTTCAACAGCCCGAGATCGGCCACGACCTCGAAGGTCGGCAGGATGCGCACCTCCACCGGAAGCATGAGCGTTGCGAAGATCGTCCAGAAGGCCAGCATCCGTCCCGGGAAGCGGAAATAGACGATGGCGAAGGCCGAGAGCAGCGAGATCGTGATCTTGCCGATCGCGATCGCGAGCGCCATGATCAGTGAATTGAGCATCATCCGGGCGACCGGGCCGGTGTGCGAGCCCTGCACCCCGACGCCGAGCACCGCCGTGTAATTCTCGAGCGCGCGATCGCCGAACCACATCGGGATCGGGGCGGACAGCACGTCCTCCATCCGCTGGGTGGAGGTGACGAGCACGATCCAGATCGGCAGCGCCACGATCACCACGCCGAGCGCGAGCGTGAGATGCGCGATCGCATCGAAGAGGGGCCGGCGTTCGACCATCAGGCGTATTGCACTCGGCGCTCGACGAAGCGGAACTGGACCACGGTGAGCAGGATGACGACCGCCAAGAGCACGACCGACTGGGCGGCCGAGCCACCGAGGTCGAGGGCGATGAACCCGTCCTTGAAGACCTTGTAGACGAGGATCGTCGTGTCCTGGCCCGGCCCGCCCTCGGTCACCGCGTGCACGATGCCGAAGGTGTCGAAGAACACGTAGACGACGTTGACGACCACGAGGAAGAAGGTCGTGGGCGAGAGCAGCGGGAAGACGATCTTCCAGAACCGCTGGCCGGGCGAGGCACCGTCGATCGCCGCGGCCTCGACCAGGGTGCGGGGGATGGCCTGCAGGCCGGCCAGGAAGAAGAGGAAATTGTAGGAGATCTGCTTCCAGGTCGCGGCGACGATGACGAGCAGCATCGCTTGCCCGCCATCGAGCTTGTGATTCCACACCACTCCCGCCTGCCGCAAAAGCCAAGCGAGGATCCCCACCGTCGGGTGGAACATGAAGAACCACAAGAGCCCGGCGATCGCCGGGGCCACCGCATAGGGCCAGATGAGGAGTGTTTTGTAAACGGCCGCACCCCTGAGTACGTGATCGGCCATCACCGCCAAGAGGAGCGCCAAGGCGATGCCGCTCGCCGCCACCGAGACCGAGAAGACGAGGGTCACCCGGACCGCGTTGAGATAGAGCGGGTCGGCGAACAGCCGGGCGAAGTTCTCGAGCCCCACGAAGCGGGTCGAGAGGCCGAACGGGTCCTGCTCGAGGACCGATTGCCAGAGCGCCTGGCTCGCGGGCCAGATGAAAAAGACGAGGGTGATCGCGAGCTGCGGCGCGAGCAGAAAATAGGCGAGCCAGCGTTCGCGGAAGGTGACACGCTTGTGCATGGCAACCGGCGGGACCGCGGCGGCCGCGGTCCCGCCCGAGACCTCAGCTGTTGGCCTTCTCGAATTGACGCAAGAGTTCGTTGCCGCGCTTGGCCGCGGAGTCGAGCGCCTCTTGGGCCCCCTTCTTACCCTGGAAGACGGCCTCGAGTTCCTCCTCGATGATGTCGCGGATCTGAACGAAGTTGCCGAAGCGCAGGCCTTTGGAATTGGCCGTCGGCGGCTTGTTGGTCATCTGCAGGATGGAGGTCTCGGTGCCCGGGTTCTTCTCGTAAAAGCCGGACTTCTTGGTGAGCTCGTAGGCCGCCGGGGTGATCGGCAGGTAGCCGGTCTCCTGGTGCCACCAGGCCTGTACCTCGGGTTTCGAGAGGTAGGAGAAGAACTTGGCCACGCCCTTGTATTCTTCGGGTTTGTGGCCGCGCAGCACCCAGAGCGAGGCGCCGCCGATGATCGAGTTCTGCGGCGCGCCCTCGATGTGCGGCCAGTAGGGGAGCTTGCCGATACCCCAGGCGAAGTCCTTGGCGTTGGCCTTGACCGCGGCGTAGGCTGCCGAAGAGGCGAAAAAGATCGGACATTGTTGGTTGAAGAACTTCGGGTCCGCGTCACCCCGCCGGCCGCCGTAATCGAAAATCTTGCTCTTCTGCCACTCGCCGAGTGCTGCGATGTGATCGACGAGCTTGGTCTTGTTGATGACGAGTTCGGTGCCGAGTCCGCCGAAACCGTTCTCGAGCGTACCCAGGGGCTGGTTGTGCCAGGCCGACCAATTCTCGACCTGGATCCAGGACGGCCACTGGGTGGTGAAGCCGCAGGGATAGCCCGCGGCCAAGAGCTTCTTGGCCGCCGCCTCGACCTCGGGCCAAGTGGCGGGCGGCTTCGCGGGATCGAGCCCCGCCTTCTCGAACGCGTTCTTGTTGTAGTACATCACGGGGGTGGAGCTGTTGAACGGGAAGGACAGCATCTCACCCTTGGCGGTCGTGTAGTAGCCGACCACGGCCGGCAGGTAGCTCTTCGGGTCGAACGGCTCACCGGCATCGGCCATGAGCTGATACACCGGGTAGACGGCGCCCTTGGCGGCCATCATGGTCGCCGTGCCGACCTCGAAGACCTGGACGATGTGCGGGTGCTGCTTGGCGCGGAAGGCGGCGATCGCGCCGGTCATCGTCTCGGCGTAGCTGCCCTTGTAGACCGCTTTGACCTCGTACTCGTTCTGGCTCGCGTTGAAGTCGGCGGCGAGCTTGGCGGTCTTCTCGCCGAGCGGCCCCGACAAGGCGAACCACCACTGGATCTCGATCTTGGCCGCGGCCGGTCCGGCCGCGAGCAGCACCGCGACCAGCGCCGAGCCGGCCAGTAATCCCCGCCTCGTCGACATGCTGCACTCCCTCGCCTTCGGTTCGCGCCGAACCCGGCGCGAGCGCGAAGGACCATGCCAGCGTGACGGCACCGCGACAATCGCGTGACCGGACCTCGGCCGATCGCCGTCGCGCGCCGAACCCGGGCGGCCGGGAACGGTCGATCAAGCTTCACCCGCGCCGCCCGCGCCCAGGAAGCGCAGCACGTGGCGGCGGAAGCTCGCCTCGCGGGCGACCGGGAAAAAATGCCCGCCGTCCGGAAGGATCACCGTCTCGGCGCCCGGGATGGCACGTCCGAGCTCCTCGCTGAAATAGGCCGGCGTCACCATGTCGTCGCGCGCCCCCATCACGAGTGTAGGGGCCCGGATCTTGTGCAACTCGGCACGCCGGTCGAAGGCCAAGACCGCCTTGATCCGGCGCAACAGGATTTCGGGGTCGCGGATCCGCCGCCGCGCCTCCTCCTCGCTCACCGCGGCGATCTCGGGGTGCAGTCGCACCCAGAAGGGAGCGTTCAGGAACAGAGCCGAGACCCGGGCGTAGGCGCCCGGCCCCAGCCCCTCGAGGATCTCCCGGCGGTTCTGGAAGAGGAGCCGGAACCAGCCGTCGGCCGCCGTCCAGGTCGCGCACAGGACGAGCCGGTCGATCCGCTCCGGCCGGTCGATCGCGAGCGTCTGGCCGATCGCCCCGCCGGTCGAATGGCCCAAGAAATGCGCTCGCTCGAGGCCGAGATGGTCCATGAGGGCCACGACGTCGCCCGCCATCTGCTCGACCGAATAGTCGATCCGCGCCGGCGAGGAGCGGCCGCAGCCGCGATGGTCGTGGAGGATCAGCCGGAAATGGCGGGCGAGCGGCCGCACGTGCGGGGCGAAGAAGTCCGAGACGCCCGCCAGACCCGGGACCAGCAGCAAGGGCGGCCCCTCGCCCACGACTTCGTACCAGAGCCGGTCGCCGCCCGGCAGTTCGAGATGCGGCAAGGGCAGGCTCCTCAGCCGGTTGCCGGCAAGGGCGCGAAGACCGTCGCGGCCTCGATCGCCGCGACGTCGGCCGGGCGCGGGAAGGGCTCGGGCGCCGGCTCGCCGGGCCTCCGCGGCCGGCCGATCCGGGCGAAGAAATCGTCGAGGCCGTTCGGCCCGCCCGGCAGCATGACCCACATCATCTCGAGCGGCTCCTCGCCCGTGGCGACGAACTTGTGCCGGTGCCCGGCGCCCACGAACACGGTGGTCCCCGGCACGAGCTCGTGGCGTATGCCGTCGATCCAGGCCTCGCCCCTCCCCTCGTAGAAAAACAGGAGCTCGTCTTGGGCGGGGTGGACGTGCTCACGGATCCAGCAGCCCGGGGCGATCACCTGGATGCCGGTCGCGAGGTTCGTGATCCGCGGGTCGCGCCGGTGCGAGACGCGCACCTCGGCCCAGCCGTTGGCCGGTACCGGCTGCCAGAAGCTCTCGCCCTCCTCGGGCCGGACGACGTGGACGGGGGTGCTCGCGGCTTCGCTCATCGCTCCCTCCGGAAGCTATCCGACATGTGATGCCGGCGCGCTGTCGCGTCGAGTCCGGCTCGCCGCCAGCGCGGCGGCCGCTTCTCGAGGAAAGCCGTGACTCCTTCGCGGACCTCGGGGCCCTCGAAGGCTCGGCCGATCGCCGCGAGGACACGCTCGATCGCCGCCTCCTCGTCGAGATCGAAGGCCTGGTCGATCGCCTCCTTGCAGAGCCGCAGCGCCATCTTGGGCTTGGCGGCGAGTCGCCGGGCGAGGGCGCGGGCCTCCTCGACGACCCGGCCGGGCGGCACCACGCGATTGGCGAGGCCCCAGGCGAGCGCGGTCGCAGCGTCGATCGGCGCGCCCGTGAACATCATCTCCTTGGCCCGGCCCTCGCCGATCCGCCGGGTCACCCGCACCGTCCCACCCGCGCCCGGAAAGACGCCGAGGTCGATTTCCGGGAGGGCGAGCCGGGTCCCCTCCTCGACGAGGATCAGATCGCAGGCGACCGCGAGCTCGAGCCCGCCGCCATAGGCGAGGCCCCGGACCGCGGCGATGGTCGGCGCGGGGAAATGGTCGAGCTTCGACCAGACCCGGTTCTCGCGGACCATCTTGACCGCGACCGCCCGGCCCGGGGCGAAGAGGTCGGGGAACTCCTTGACGTCCGAGCCCGCGCAGAAAGCGCGCTCGCCGGCACCCGTGACCACCAGCACCCGGCAGGCCGGGTCGGCGGCGAGCCGGTCGAGCGCCTCTTCGAGCCGGCGGGTGAGCTCGAGCGTGACGAGGTTCAAGGGCGGGTTGTCGAGCGTGAGGAGGGCCACGCCCTCCTCGTCGAGCTCGACGCGCACGAGATCGGCCATGGGCAGGCGGCTCCCGGCGGCTGGACCGCACCGAACCTAGCGGCCGCGGGCCGGCGCTGCGAGCCTCGGGGAGGTCGGCCCGGGCCGGCCGTTGCGCGGTCCACCTGCGGCGGCGGGAAAGACACGGCGACGTTAACCGAAGAGCAAGACAGGGGGGATAGAAGCGGGGGTGTCCGGACCGGAGCGAGCCCTTCGAGCATGCCGAACGCCACCTGCGAGACCGCCCTTCGTTCACCGCTCTGCCGGCTGGCGGAGACGTTCGCGATGCTCGGGGGCCTCGTGCGCTTCCGCACAGTCCGGAACCTCCTCGGCCAGCGCGATCTGGGCCGCCGGCTCACCTGCTGCTGGCTCTTGGCCCTCGGCCTCGTGGGTCTCGCCTCGGCCTGCGCCACCGCCCTCACGCTGCTCCTGGCGGCCAGCCACCGCGACCACGGCGCCGTGATCAACGACGCCGGGAGCCAGCGGACCCGGGCCCAACGGATCGCCGCCTACCTCCCGGAGCTCCTCGCCGAGGATCCTTTCGAGGTCGAGCTCGCCCGCGTCGAGCTCGAGCGCATCCTCGCGCGCATGGAAACCGTGTTCCGTCGGCTCGTCGACGGCGACGAAGCGCCGGCGCGGGAGACGCCCACGATCGCTGCCCATTATTTCGAGGGCAAGCACGCCCTGGCGCCCCGGCTCGCGCGCTTTCTGGCCGATACCCGGGCCGTGCTCCGCGACGTCGAGGAAGGACTGCCAGCCGATCCCGAAGCCGTGGTGGCCCTGCGCGAGGAGGCGCTCGGGCCGCTTTTGGGGCTGCTCGACGAGGCGGTCACCCTACACGAGGCCCATCTCCGGCAGGACGTGGACCGACTGTTGGTCGCGAGCCTCGGCGTCGGCGCCGCGCTCTTGCTCCTGCTCGTGGCGATCGCGCTTTGGATCTTCCGGCCGATGACCCGGGCGCTCGCCGCGACGGTGGGGGATCTCGCCGGCCTCGCCTACGCCGATCCGCTGACCGGGGTGGCCAACCGGCGGGCGGTGATCGAAGGCCTCGCCCGGGCGATCGAGGCCGGCCGCAGCCTCGCGGCGATCGCGATCGACCTCGACCATTTCAAGGAAGCCAACGAGAGTGCCGGGCACGCCGGCGGTGACGCGCTCTTGAAGGCGGCGGCGGAGCGGCTGCGCGCCAGCGTGCGCGCTGGCGACATCGTCGGGCGGATCGGCGGCGACGAGTTCGTGGTCTTCCTCCGCGACGTCCGCAGCGAAGCGGAGTTGCGGCCGATCGTCGAGCGCATCCGGGCGGTGTTGCACGAGCCGGTCCCGCTCGACGGCCGGCTCTTGCCGCTCGGTGCCACGCTCGGCGTCGCGCTCTGCCCCGACGACACGGCCGATCCGGAGATCCTCTTGCGGCTCGCCGACGAGGCGCTCGTACGTGCCAAGCGCGAGCGGCGCGGCAGCATCGGTCGAGCCTGCCGCGAGGATGCCCTCGCCATCGAGGTCGCTCGCGACCTGCGGACCCTCCTCGACCGGGCGAGCCCGGACGAGCCGCCCGAGGGGCTTTCGGCCCTCCTCCAGCCGATCGTCGGCTTCGGCGCCGATCCCGCGCCGGTCCTGCTCGGATTCGAAGCTCTCGCCCGCTGGGTCCACCCGCGGCTCGGCTCGATCTCGCCCACGCTCCTGTTCGGCGCCGCCGCCGATCGGCAGAGTGCGGTCCGGCTCGGGCGGCTCGTCCGCCGCGTCGCGCTCGTCACCTTCGCCGCGCTGCGCGACCGGCTGCCGGCGGGCACCCGCCTCTCCCTCAACCTTTCCCCGGCGGAAGTCTTCGCCGACCGGTTCGAGGAAGACTTGCTGGCCGACCTGGAGGCCACCCGCGTACCGCCCGCCATGCTCTGCCTCGAGATCACCGAGGAGGTGCTGCTCGACCGGGTGAGCGATCGGCGCCTCGCCGGACTCGCGGCCTTGCGCGAGCGCGGCGTCGCGCTCGCCCTCGACGATTTCGGCACCGGTACCTCGGGGCTCGCCCAGCTCCTCCGTCTGCCGATCGACCTCTTGAAGATCGACCGCTGCTTCGTCCGGGCGATCGCGAGCGACGGTCGGGCCCGCGAGATCGTTCGGGCGACGATCGTCCTCGCCCGCACCCTCGGCATGCAGGTGGTCGCCGAGGGGGTGGAGAGCGAGGCACAAGCCCGCCAGCTCGAAAGCCTCGGCTGCGCGGCCGCCCAAGGCTTCCTGTTCGGCCGGCCGATGGGCCTCGTCGAGCTCCATCGCTGGCTCGAGGAGCGCGGCTCGACGGCGCGCTCGTCGTTCGGGTCGACCGGCCGCCCGTTGGGCCGGCCCGCGAACGCTCTCGCCCCCGACGATCCGGCCGAGCCGCTCGTCGAGGTGGGCAGCTTCGGCCGGGCCCATGCCGGCGAGCCGGAGGTCGACCGCGCGCTCGTCGCCGGCCGCGCGCTGACCGTGGCAGCGCTCGAGCACGTGGCCCAGCGCCGCGAACACCTCGAGCACGCGCCTTAGTGCCGAGGCATCGGACCGGGTTCGAACGGACAAGTAGGAGCTGAGGGGTTCGGACGCATCTCCGGAGAGAGGGTGAGGGGACGCGCGGCACGAGCCGGCCTCGGCGCGAGGCCGGGACGGTAATTCGAAAGCCGCGGGTCCACACCCGATGCGTCATGGCCCCGAACTCGGAGGAGCTCGCGGCCCTGTCGAGAGAGACCCACCTCCCGACCGCGCTGCGGATCGGCTAGCCTCCCCCCGATCGGAGTCCGGGGAGCCCGTCATGGCCGTCGTCAAGCGCAAGGTCCCGACCGACGTCGAAGGGTTCCTCGCCTGGGAGGCGCGCCAGCGGCTGCGCCACGAGCTGATCGACGGTGTCGTCTACCTGATGGCCGGCGGCACCCGGGCGCACGATTTGATCGCCACCAACCTCGTGGGGCTCCTGCACGAACAGCTCCGGGGTACGCCCTGCCAAGTGCACGGCTCGAACCTGAAGGTCCGCTCGCCGGCCGAGGCCGTCCTCTATCCCGACGCCTTCGTCCGCTGCGGGCCGATCGCCGACGAGGCGACGGTGGTCGAAGATCCGGTGCTCGTGGTCGAGGTTTTCTCCAAGCGGACCCGCCACTACGACATGTTCGGCAAGCAGCTCGCCTATTACGCGATCCCGAGCCTCCGCCACCTGCTCCTGGTCGAGGCCGGCCAGGTGGCCGTCCGGCTCGAGACCCGGCAGGCCGGTGGCCGCTGGCTGGTTCGCCTCTTCCAGCGGCTCGAGGAGGTGGTGGAGATCGACGAGCCGCGCCTCTCGCTGCCGTTGCGCGCGATCTACGCCGGGACCGCGCTCACCGGCTGAGCCCGCCCGACGGTCGGCTTGCCGCGGGCGAGCCGCCCCGTTGACCTTACGAACTCGTAAGGGGCGCGCCCGCGGGGCGAGGGCCGCCCGCGGGGAGGTCGGCGCGCCGGTCCGAGCGAGAAGCCGGCGCGGAGCTGCTCATGGGAGAGGGGGGCGGGCGCGGACGTCCGCGAGGACGTCACGGGCTGGCGGGCGGCGCACGCCCTCGCCCTCGTGGCGCGTGGATTCTGGTCGGGGCCGACCCGCGGTCGGGCCTGGTTCCTGTCCTCGGCACTCGCCGGCTGCGTGCTCCTCGGCATCGCCGCCAACGTCGTGATCGCCACCTGGCACCGCTGGTTCTTCGACGCCTTGGAGGTCCGCCGGGCGAGCGGCCTGTGGCAAGCGGCCGCCGTCTTTCCGGCAATCGTGGCCGTCACCGCGGCGATCCAGGTGGGGGTGATCCTCTCCCGCGAGACCATCCAGGTGCGCTGGCGCGAGTGGCTCACGGGCAACCTGGTCGACCGCTGGCTCGCCCGAGAGCGCTTCTACCGCCTGACACTCGGCGAGCGCGGCTCGAACCCCGAGTAGCGGATCGCCGACGATGTGCGCATGGCGATCGACCCGTTGATCGACTTCGCGATCGGCCTCCTCAACGCGTCGGTTTCGGCCTTGACCTTCATCGGCATCCTCTGGGGTGTGGGCGGCGGCTTGGCGCTCGGCGGGCTTTTGATCCCTGCCTACATGGTCGTGGCCGCCCTCCTCTACGGCACCCTCGCCTCGGCCGCCACGCTCTGGATCGGCCGCACCCTACCGCGCCGGGTGGCCGAGAAGAACGAGGCCGAGGCGCGCTTCCGCTTCGCCCTCATGCGGCTGCGCGAGAACGCCGAGGCGGTGGCGCTCCTGGGCGGTGCGGCAGACGAGCGGCGGGCGGCGCATCGTCGCCTCGCCGAACTCGTCGACCGCTGGCGGGCGGTGGTCTGGCAATCGGGCCGGCTCACCTGGATCGTCAACGGCAACGCCGTGCTCGTGCCGGTCGTGCCCCTCCTCTTGACGACGCCCAAATATCTCGCGGGCGAGCTGTCGCTCGGCGCCGTCGTGCAACTCGCCACCGCCTTCGTCCAGGTCCAGATGGCGATCGCCTGGCTGGTCGAGAATTGGCGACCGCTCGCCAATTGGCTCGCCTCGGCGCGGCGCGTGGTCGAGCTCGCCGACGCGCTCGAGGCGTCGCCGCCGACCGGCGCGCCGAGCGGTCTCCCGGCGCGGCGACGGGGCCCGCTCCTGGCGATCGAGCGACTGGTCCTGGAGGACGCCGGCGGTCGACCGATCCTCCGCGTCGAGGCGCTGGCCCTGGAGCCGGGCGAGCAGCTCCTCCTCGTGGGCCCCTCGGGCAGCGGCAAGAGCACGCTCGTGCGCGCCCTCGCCGGGCTTTGGCCTTGGGGATCGGGGAGCGTGCGACTGGCACCCTCGGCCCGCACGGTGATCGTGCCGAGCCGCACCTATCTGCCGCTCGGCAGTCTGCGCGAGGGCCTGCTCTACCCGGCCGCGGCCGCCCCGCCGCCCGCCCCCCGCATCGACCGGGTCCTGGAGCTTTGTGGCCTCGCCCATCTCTCGGGTCAGCTCGACCGGGTCGAGCGTGGGGACCGGCTGCTCTCGGCCGGCGAGCTGCAGCGACTCGGCCTCGCCCGGGCGCTTCTGCGCGCCCCCGACCTCCTGGTCCTCGACGAGGCGCTCGCCTCGCTCGACGGCACCGCGGCGGCGGCCCTCCTCGGCGTGCTGCGCGAGGAGCTGCCCGGCGCGGCCCTACTTCTCCTCGCCCAGCGGCCCGACCTCGCCCCGCTCTTCGACCGCGTGGCCCGGCTCGAGCCCGCGGGCGCGGGTGCGGTCCTGCGCGTCGAGCCGCCGGCGCCGCGCCCGCCCTTGGTTCGAGAACCCGTCCTCGCCGTGAGCCCCGCATGAGCCTCGCGATGTACGACGACGTCTGGGACCTCGACCTCGCGGTCTGCCCCTGCGACCAGCATTTCTTGGACTGGATCGCCGCCCGTGATCTCCGCGGTGCGCGGATCTTCCATTTCGGCACCGGCAACCACCATCTCGGGGGGATCCGCTCGGCGGAGGAAGGGCGGGGCAACGCGGTGCTCGGCATCACCGCCTCGCCGCGCGAGCACGAAAGCTACCTGCGCCTCGTGATCGCGCGTCCCGAGATCGGCCGCAGCTACAAGGTGCTGTTCGGTGACATCTACCAACTCGAGCCGCGGCTTTTGCCCGAGCTCGACGTCGTCACGCTTTTCCACTTGGGCGAGTTCTGGAGCGAGAAGAACGCCGCCTACGGAGCGATGACCGACCGCGAGCTCGCGCTTTCGATGCTCGAGAAGCTCGTGCCGGGCGGCTGGCTCCTCTTCTACACGGGCTGCTTCGCCTACGACAAAGCCGCCGCGATCGCCGACCGGCTCGAGGCCGAGGGCCGGCTCCTGCCGGCCGGCAGCTTCGCCACACTCCGGGTCTGCCGCAAGCCCGGCTGAAGCGGGGCCTCCTCGGCAGCAGAGCCGCGCCGGGCTCGGGCCGCCCGGTCGAGCAGCGGCTCGCGGCGGAGCCCGGCGGCCCGGATCGCCGCCTCGAGGCGCTCGATCTCCGCCCGGCCGAGCGCGACGAGCGGCGGCCGGACCACCGCCCGCGGCAATCGGCCCAAGAGCACGAGCGCCTCCTTCATCCGGTTGTGCATGTCGAGGAACGGCGGGGCGTAGAAGGCCTGGGCGAGGGGCAGGTAACGGGCGTCGACCGCCCGCGCGGCGGCCAGATCGCCCCGCTGCACCGCCTCGAACATCGCCACCTGCAAATCGGCCACGACGCTGCCCGCCCCCGACAAGAGCCCCTTGCAGCCCGTGACGAGCGAGGAGAGCAGCCAGGCCGAGTGGGTCGTGAGGACGGCGACCGGCCGCGGCAGCGACTGCAGCACCTGGACCTGCCGCTCGTGCAGCACCGGATCGGCGCACCAGTCCTTGATCGCGACGAGGGTGGGGATCCGCTCGGCGAGCATGACGATCGTCTCGAGCGGATAGCCGAGCCCGGCCGGCCCCGTGAGCGGGTATTGGAAGAGGATCAAGGGCAGCGACGAAGCCTCGGCGATCGTCGCGAAGTGAGCATAGGCCATCTCCGGGCGGAGCTGGCCGCGCATCGCCAGGACCGCGCTCGGGAAGACCAGGAGGGCCGCGGCCCCGCCGGCCTCCGCCTGGCGGGCGAGCCGGGCGGCGGCGTGGCTGCCGTCGGCGTAGATCCCGTGGACCACCGGCAGCCGGTCGCCCACCTCCTCCATGGTGAGCTCCATGACCCGCCGCTGCTCCGCCTCGCTGCAGGAAGCGACCTCGCTCGCATGCGCGTTGACGGTGAGGGCGGTGATCCCGCGGACCGAGGCGACGTCGCGCAGATGCTTCCGGTAGCTCGCCTCGTCGATCGAGAAGTCCTCGTGGAACGGCAACAGGCAGGCGGGGATCACGCCTTCGGGGCGGAAGCGCGGGCGATCGGCCACGGCAGGTCTCCTCCTGGGCCCGGACCGCACGAGCCAGGGGTCGGCCCCGGCCGGCGTCGAGCCCGCAAGGGTCCGCCCCGCCCGGCGCGCGGCGCGGTTGACCCGCTGCGGGCCGGCACCCAAGCTCCCGGGCGAGGCGGATCGGGAGGCCCGGATGCTGCTCGACGGCATGCGCGTGGTGAGCTTCTGCCACTTCCTCCAAGGCCCGGCCGCCGCCCAATACCTCGCCGACATGGGCGCCGAGGTCGTCAAGATCGAGCCACCGGGCGGCGGCTACGAGCGCAAATGGTCGGGCGGGAACGCTTACGTGGACGGCGTTTCGGCCTTCTTCCTCTGTGCCCACCGCAACCAGCGCACGATCGCGATCGACTTGAAGCATCCGCGCGGCAAGGAGGTGGTCGAGCGGATGATCGCCCGGGCCGACGTGCTCATGGAGAATTTTCGGCCGGGGGTGATGGACCGGCTCGGCTTCGGCTACGAGCGGGTGCGCGAGCTCAACCCCGCGATCATCTACGCCTCGGCTTCGGGCTGGGGCTCCGAGGGGCCGATGGTCGAGAAGCCCGGCCAGGATCTCCTCGTCCAGGCCTACTGCGGGCTCGTCGCGGTGACCGGGGCGAGCCGCCCCACCCCGATCGGCCTCGCCGCGGTCGACCAGCACGGGGGCGCGCTCTTCGCCCTCGGCATCCTCGCGGCCTACGTCAAGAAACTCCGGACCGGCCGCGGCACCCGGGTCGAGAGTTCGCTCCTGAACGCCGGCATCGACCTGCAGACCGAGCCCTTGACGAGCTACCTCACGATGGGCGCCGACCGCGCGATCCTGAAGCGGCACGAGAACCTCGTCTCCTGGTTCCACGAGGCGCCCTACGGCGTCTATCCGGTGGCCGACGGCTGGATCGCTTTCTCGATCAACGACCCGGAAAAGCTCGCCCGGGCGCTCGCCAGCGCCGAGCTCGCGGCGCTTACGGGCATCGATCGCTACCACGAGCGCGACCGCTACGCCGCGGCGGTCACCCGGGCGGTCGCCGGCCGGACCGTGGCCGAGCTCGCCCCGGCGCTCGACGCCGAAGGCATCTGGTGGCAGCGGGTGCAGGACTACGACGATCTGCGCGCCGACCCACAGGTGCGCGCGAACGGCTGCTTCCTCGAGGTCCCGGTCGAGAGCGGCAAGGCCGTCCTCGTGGTCCACCCCAACCGTTACGACGGCGAGGCGCCAGGGGTGCGTCATTTGGCGGTCGAGATCGGTCAGCACGGCCGGGAAATCTTGGACGAGCTCGGCTACTCGGCCGAAGAGATCGCGGAGCTCGCCGCGTGCGGCGCGATAGCACTGCCGGCGGCCGAGGCGGGGGGTTGAGCAATGGGCGAGGTGCCGGTCCGGATCGGGCAGAGCGTGCGGTTTTCCAAAACCGTGGGCGAGAGCGACGTCTACCTGTTCGCCGGGATCACGGGCGACCTCTCGCCCAACCACGTGAACGAGCAGGTCATGGCCGCGAGCGCTTACGGAAGGCGGATCGCCCACGGCGCCTTGCTCGTGGGCTTCATGTCGACCTGCTCGACCCGCATGATCGAAGCGGCGCCGCCGACGCCCGATGCCATCCCCGTCTCGCTCGGCTACGACCGGATCCGTTTCTTGGCCCCGGTGTTCATCGGCGACACGCTGACGCTCACCTACACGATCGTCGAGGTCGATCCCGCCCGCCGTCGCTCGCGCGCCCGGATCGAGGCCGCCAACCAACACGGCACCCTCGTCGCGGTCGCCGAGCATATCCTGAAGTGGGTCGCGAACATTTGAGGGCCACGGCCCGGCCGCCGGCAACCGACCGTTAAGCAGGGAGCGCTAGCAGCGGTCGCGAGCGCTCGACGGCGAGCCTCGAGAACGGCGGGGATCGGTGCGCGCCCGAACCGACCGACATCGACGAGACGGCGAGGCGGCGGCGCGGCTCGGCCGGTGGGCGACGCTGGCCTGGGTCGCGGGGCTCTCGATCCTCGCCACCCTCCTGTTCGCGGGCGGGCTCTGGCTCGACCGGGTCGAGCGCGGCCGTGCTCAGGCGGCCGTCGCTGTCAGAGAGGCCGAGGCCCACCTCGGCCAGCTGCGACACCTCGCCCTCCACCTGCCCGAGCTCGCCGAGCCCGGGGTCCCGGCGGCTGCCCCGGCCGAGCTCGAGGCGGCGCTCGTGGCGCTGCGTACGAGCCGCGCCCGCCCGCTCGAGGGGCCGGAGGCTCCGGTCCGAGCGAGCGGCGAGCCGTCCGCCCAGCCGCTCGAGGGCGAGCCGCCCACGGCCGTCGCGCTCGAGGCCTTTCTCGAGCGGGTTGCGCAGGCGGTGGCCGCCGCCCGCGCCGGCGAGCCGCCGGAGCGCGAGAGCCTAGCCGAGCTGCGGGCCCTGGCGCTCGGGCCCCTCTCGGCCGCGGTCGAACAGGACCTCGCCCGGCTCGAGGCGGATCTGAAAGCCATCGAAGGCCGGGCCGATCGGCTCCGTTGGTCCGTGCTCGCCGCGATCCTGCTCGTCATCCTGGCGGAAGGGCTCTTGCTGTTCCGTCCGCTCACCCGCCGGCTCGTCGCCCAGATGGCCGAGCTCGAGCGTGTCGCCCGACTCGACCCGATCACGGGGCTTCTGGGCCGCGCCGCCTTCCTCGCCGCTCTCGACCGCGCCCTCTCGACCCGCCGCCCACTCGCCCTCGTGCTGATCGACCTCGACCACTTCAAGGAGGTCAACGACGCCGACGGGCACGCCGCCGGCGATGCGCTCTTGCGGGCCGCGGCGGCCCGGATCCGCGAGGTGCTGCGCGGCAGCGAGACGGTCGGCAGGCTCGGCGGCGACGAGCTCGCCTGTCTCGTGCCCGAGACCGCCGAGGCGCGGCCGCTCGAGACCGTCCTCAATCGGCTGCGCACCGTGCTCCACGAGCCGGTCCCGTTCGACGGGCGGCAGCTGCGCGCCGGGGCAACGATCGGGGTCGCCCGCTACCCCGACGATGCCGACACCGCCGAGCGGCTGCTGCGCGCCGCCGACGAGGCGCTCCTGCGCGCCAAGCGCTCCGAGCGGGGTAGCGTCGGTCGGGCCCGGCCCGACGACGTGCCGCGCGTCGAGCGGCTGGTCCGGGCGCTGCGTGCGCTCGACGCCGAGGGCCCGCCGGACGGCCTCCCCGGGCTGGATGCCGCGCTCCAGCCGATCGCGGCACTCTCCCCCGACCCGCGCGATCTGCGCGCGGTGCGCGGCTTCGAGGCGCTCGCCCGCTGGCACCATCCGAGCCTGGGCGCGATCGCCCCCGAGGAGCTGTTCCCGGTCGCCGCGGCCAGCGGTCGAGCCGTCCGGCTCGGCCGGGCGGTCCGCCGCAGAGCCCTCGCCGCCTTCGCCGGGCTCGGCCGCGACGTGATCGAGGGTCGCTATTTGGCGGTGAACCTCGCCCCGGCCGAGATCCTGCACGGCGATCTGCTGGCCGAGCTCGAGGCCGATCTCGCCGAGTACGGCCTGGCTTGGTCGGCGCTCTGCCTCGAGATCGGCGAGCGGGTCCTGCTCGACCGGGTGTCCGGCGAGCGGCTCGCCCAGCTCGAGCGGCTGCACGAGCTCGGCGTGCGCCTCGCCCTCGACGATTTCGGCACCGGCAGCACGGGCCTCGCCGAGCTGCTGCGGCTGCCGATCGACGTCCTCAAGATCGACGGCCGCTTCGTGGCGGCGCTCGGCCGTGACCGCAAGGCCCGCGAGATCGTCCGCGGCACACTCGGCCTCGCCGCCGGGCTCGGCCTCGAGGTCGTGGCCGAGGGGATCGAGGAGCCCGCCCAGGTGGCGCTCCTGCTCGAGCTCGGCTGCCGCATGGGCCAGGGCTGGCTGATCGGCCGACCGCTCCAAGGCGAGGCGCTCGCCACCTTCTGGCAGGCCCGCCTCCGCCCCGCCCCGGACCTCCTGGCGCTTTCCGGCTGAGCCCCCGGCTGCGCGGTTGGGGGTGGGCTGCGCTCGCACGGGCTCGCCTCCCCCCGGAAGGCCGCGCTAGCGCTGTCGGATCGAGCGCGGCGCGACCGGCCGGTCGCCCGCCCCCCGGGAGGTAGCCCACCGTGAAGCTCAAGCTCGCCCTCTTCGCCCTCGCGGCGACGCTCGCCTCGGGCTTCGCCCAAGCCCAGGAGCGCATTTTCTTCGGCATCGCCACCGGCGGCACGGGTGGCACCTACTATCCGTTGGGCGGCATGCTCGCCCAGGTGCTCTCCAACAACGCCACGGTCGGCGGCAAGAAGCTCGCCGCCACGGCCGAGACCGGCAACGCCTCGGTCGCCAACGCCAAGCTTTTGGGCCGCGGCGAGATCGAATCGGCCTTCGTCGCGGCCGACATCCTCGATGCCGCCTATCGTGGCGTGAACCAGTTCAAGGACGGAGCACTTACCAATCTACGAGCCTTGGGTGCCCTCTATCCCGAGACCGTCCGGCTCGTGGTCCGGGCCGACTCGGGGGTCACGAAGTTCACGGATCTCAAGGGCAAGTCGATCTCCTCGGGCTCGCCCGGCTCGGGCCAGTGGCAATTGCTGGGCGACCTGCTCGAGGTCCACGGGCTGAAGCGCGAGGACGTGAAGGAGGATTTCTCCTCCTTCGCCCAGTCGGTCGACAAGATCAAGGACGGCAACCTCGTGGCGAGCCTGATCACCGCCGGCGTGCCGACCGCCTCGGTCGTCGACCTCGCCAACGCCACGGCGATCCGGATCGTGCCGCTCGCCGGGCCGGAGATCGAGGCCCTCAAGAAGCGCCAGCCCTATTACGCCTCGGTCACGCTCGAAGCCAACACTTACAAGGGTCAGACCGAGCCGGTCGAAACCTTGGCCGTGATGGCGATCTGGGCGACGCATGCCGCGGTGCCGGAGGAGATCGCCTACGCGGTGACCAAAGCGGCCTAAGAGAACACCGAAACCCTCGCCAAGGTCCACGTCCAGGGCAAGAACATCCGCCTCGAGAACGCGCTCCGCTCGGTCTCGATCCCGCTCCACCCGGGCGCCGAGCGCTACTATCGCGAGAAGGGCCTCCTCGAGTGAGCGGGGTGGTGGCGGGCCGCCTCCGGTGAGCCGGGCGGGCCGCGCCCTCGCGCTCGCGGCTCTCCCGCTCCTCGCGGCCGAAGGACGGGCCGCGCCGGCCTGTCCGGGCGAGCTCGTCCTGCTGGCCCGCCCGGCGGGCGTCGAGCTCGCCCGGGTCGGGCTCGACGGGTCGGGCGGTTTCGCCCTCTCCTTCCGTCATTCGGTGACGCTGCGCACCGTGGTGGACCGCTACCGGATCGAGGACGGGACAATCGTGCAGGTCGAGCAGCTCTTCGACGCACACGGGCCGGGCCTGCCGGACGTGGCCGGCCCGGGGCTCGCCTTCGAGCGGGAGGGCGACCGCTTCCGCGTGCGTCTGCACCGGCCGATCGAGCTGCTCTTGCTGCGGGTCAATCCGGAAAGCGAGAACCGCCTGGAGGCGGCCACCCGGCTCGACCTCGCGGAGCTCGGAGCCGGCCCGCTCGAGCTCGTGCCCGTGCCCTGCTCCGAGCGGCGATGAGCGCGGCACCTTCCGCCCACGAGGGGCCGCCGAGCCGGGAAGAGATCGACCGGCTCGTCGAAGAATACGACCCGGAATCGAATTTCCGCCGGCTCGTGGGGCTGGTGGCGGCGCTCGTCACGCTCTTGGGCGTGGCGCTCTCGCTGTTCCACGTCTCGACGGCCGGCTTCGGCCTGTTGAACGAGATCGTCCACCGCTCGATCCACCTCTCCTTCGTATTGGGGCTGATCTTCCTGGTCTTCCCGGAGCAGCGGCGGGCCCGGCCGCTGCGCGAGTGGACGGTGAGCCTGGGCTTCGCCGCCTTCTACCTCTACATGGCAGTCGATCTCGTGCGCGCACTCTCGGCCCGCGGCGAGGTGCAGGGTGCGGGCTGGTTCCTCGCCGCGATCGCGGTCCTGACGCTCCTCACCCTGCCGATCGCGACGCTCTCCGGCCACCGCGACCGGATCCCGCCGCGCGATTGGGTGCTCGCCGCGGCAGCTGCCTCGGTCTCGCTCTATTTCGTCCTCTTCTTCGAGGAGATCTTCGTCCGCCGGGTCGGCTCGCCGGTCGCGACCGACTACATGATGGGGGTGGTGGCGATCCTGGTCGTCCTCGAGGCGACCCGGCGCACCATGGGCCTCTCCTTGCCGATCATCGGCGTAGCTTGCCTGCTCTACGCCATGTGGGGGCCCCATCTGCCGGGGCCGCTCGCCC
>Ga0308408_1000138_pt1 | contig 43862 bp, 40 predicted proteins | sample HotsprSampleMSe3_FD_203466 | JGI IMG/M metagenome (GOLD analysis project Ga0308408, IMG submission 203466) | Hot spring phototrophic mat microbial communities from Mushroom Spring, Yellowstone National Park, Wyoming, United States - 20060912_MSe3 ... | reverse complement strand
CCAGGCCGTGAGGCTGTAGACGAGGCTCATCACCACCATGACGAGCGGAACGAGGCCGAGCGGCATGCCGACGTCCTGCGCGCGGAGCACGAGGAACGCCTCGGAAAAGCGCGCGAGCGAGAGGACTACGGCGACCGCGACGATCCACCAACAGGCGGCCCCGAGCGCGGCCAGATCGGCCCGCGCGAGGCCGAGCCGGGCCCGCGGCCGGGCGGGCGGGCGGCTCGCCTCCGGCTCCTCGACCCCGAGCCAGAGGACGAGCACGCAGATCACCGCCGGGATCACCGCGAACCAGAGCACGGCCCGCACGTCCTCGGCGAAGGCCCACATGAGCCCGATCGCCGCGAGCGGGCCCGAGAACGCGCCCACCGTGTCGAGGGCCTGGCGGAGCCCGTAGGCCGAGGCGCGCAGTTCCAGGGGCGTGATGTCGGCCACGAGCGCATCCCGGGGCGCGCCGCGGATGCCCTTGCCGAGCCGGTCGAGGAAGCGGGCGAGGAACACCTCGGCTACGCCGGCAGCGAGCGGGAACAAGGGCTTGGTCGCCGCCGCCATGCCGTAGCCCAGGAGCGCCAGGGGTTTGCGCCGGCCCATCCGGTCCGAGAGCGCGCCCGAGAAAAGCTTCGCGAAGGAGGCGGTGGCCTCCGCCACCCCTTCGAGCAGGCCGAGCAGGAAGGGGCTCGCGCCGAGCGTGACGACCAGGAAGACCGGCAACAGGCTGTGGATCAGCTCGGAGGAGAGGTCCATGAAGAGCGAGGTGAGCCCGAGGGCCCAGACGCCGCGCGGCATCCGCGCGACCGGCCCGGCCGCGAGTGCGGCCCGGCTCACGCCAGCGCCTCGCGGTAGAGCCGGGCATAGTCTGCGGCGGTCGCCGGGCGCGGGTCGGTGGCGTTGCAATGGTCGCGCTCGGCGCGCTCCGCGAGCCCCTCGAGGTCGGGCTCGACCACGCCCATCGCCCGGAGGCTGCCCGGCAGGCCGAGCCGACGGTTCAACCCGCGGATCCACTCGGAAAGATCGGCCCCCGGGCGGAGCCCGGCGACCCGGCGGATCGCGAGCTGGTCGAGCGCCTCGCCGAGCCGATCGACCGCCCCGAAATCGAACCAAACGGTCGTGAGACAGGAGATCACCGCGACCGCTCGCCCTACGCGCAACCGGGACGCCCGCGCGCGAGTATGCCGCCCCCTCCCCGCCGCGTCGAGCGCGCCCCTGGCTCCCCTGCCCCGCTTCCGCTACCGCTCGCTCGCGGGGGGCCGCGGGGGGACCGGCTTTGCACGCGCTCGAGGGCTTCGTCCGCGCCGTCGATCGACTGAACCGCGTGGTCGGGATCGTGGGCGCGGCGTTGATCCCGGCCGCGGTGGTACTCTGCGCCGCGGTGGCGCTGCTGCGCTACGGCGCCGCCTTCGGCCGGGTCTGGATGCAGGAGCTCTACGTCGTCCTCGCCGGTGTCTCCTTCATGATCCTCCTCGCCCGGGTGCACGGCCTGGACGGCCACGTCCGGGTCGACATCCTCTGGCGCCGCTGGAGCGAGCGGCGGCGGGCGCTCGTCGACCTTCTGGGCAATCTCCTCTTCGTCCTGCCTTGGACGTTGGTGCTGATCTGGTCGTGTTGGGGCTTCGTGCGCCTTTCCTGGTCGGTCCTCGAGCCCTCGGCGCAGGCCGGCGGCCTGCCCGGGCTCTTCCTCGTCAAATCCGTGATCCCGCTCGCCGCGCTCCTGCTCCTGCTCCAAGGGCTCGCGGGTGCCGCCCGGGCACTCCTGCGCCTCGCCGGCCGCCCCGACCCGCTCGGGCCTGCCGGCACCACCCCCTGAGCGGAGCCGGCCTTGGCCGAAGCCCTCGCGATCGCCCTCTTCGCCACGCTCATGGCGGCGCTCCTCCTGGGCTTCCCGGTGGCCTTCACCTTGGCCGGCGTCTCGCTTCTGTTCGCCGGTATCGGCCACCTCCTCGGCCATTTCGACCTCGTGCTCTTCTTGGGCCTCGCGCCCCGCTATTTCGGGGTGATGACCAACGAGACGCTGGTCGCCGTCCCGCTCTTCATCTTCATGGGCATGATCCTCGAGCGGTCCGGCATCGCCGAGGACCTTTTGACCACCATGGGCCGCCTGTTCGGGCCGGTGCGCGGCGGGCTCGGCTTCTCGGTCGTGCTCGTGGGTGCGGTCCTCGCCGCCTCGACCGGGGTGGTCGGCGCCACGGTCGTGACGATGGGCCTGATCGCCCTGCCGGCGATGCTCAAGGCGGGCTACGACCCGCGCCTGGCGAGCGGGGTGATCTGCGCCTCGGCCACCCTCGCGCAGATCGTCCCGCCTTCGACCCTCCTCATCTTCCTGGCCGACATCCTCCAGGGCGTGAACCAGGCGGCCCAGCTCCAGAAAGGCAATTTCGCCCCCACCCCGGTCTCGGTCGGCGACCTCTTCGCCGGGGCGCTCCTGCCGGGCCTCCTCCTGGTCGGCCTCTACCTCGCCTGGGTGGCCCTCCAGGCCCTCCTCTTCCCCGCCCGCTGCCCGGCCCTCGAGACGCCCCCCGAGGAACGCCGCGCCCTGTTCCGTTCGCTCGTCCCGGCGCTGATCCTCCCGCTCGGCCTGATCCTGGCCGTACTCGGCTCGATCCTGGCCGGGATCGCGACCGCCACCGAAAGTGCCTCGATCGGGGCGGTGGGCGCCGTGCTGTGGGCGATCCTCCGCCGCCGCTTGACTTGGGCGCTCTTCTGGGAAGCGACGGTCGGCACGGCGCGGACCACCGCCGTGATCTTCGCCATCCTCTTGGGTGCCTCGGTCTTCTCCCTCGTCTTCCGCGGCCTCGGCGGCGAGGCGCTCGTGACCGACGCGCTCGCGGCCCTGCCCGGTGGGGCGACGGGCGCGCTCTTGGTCTGCATGCTCGTGATGTTCCTCTTGGGCTTCTTCCTCGACACCCTCGAGATCATCTTCGTCATGGTGCCGATCTTCGGCCCGCCGCTCCTCGTCATGGGAATCGACCCGATCTGGCTCGGCGTCCTGATCGGCATCAACCTGCAGACGAGCTTTCTGACCCCGCCCTTCGGCTTCACCCTCTTCTATCTGCGGAGCGTCGCCCCGCCCGCGGTCCCGACGAGTGCGATCTGGGCCGGCGTGGCGCCCTTCGTCGCCCTCCAGCTCCTGGGCCTCGTGCTCGTCTGGGCGGCACCACGGACCGCCACCTTCCTGCCCGAGGCGATCTTCGGCACGAGCTTCGCGCCGGCCCCACCCCGACCCGCCGGGACCCCCGTCCCGAGCCTGCAGGAGCTCTTGGGCCCGCCCGCGCCGCTCGGCCCGTTCGAGCTGCCGCCGGCGCGCTGAAAGGCGGGCGAGCCACTCTGGAAAGCTCGCTACCGCTCGTCTAAGAGCGGGGCCCGGAACGCTGCGGGGAGGCGGGCGTGCGGGGTCTGTTGCGGGCGAGTGCGGCGATCGACGCCTTCAACGAGCGGATCGGCCGGACCGTGATGTGGCTCGTGCTCGTGGCGGTCCTCGTTTCCGCCGCCAACGCCGTCGTCCGCAAGGCCTTCGACACGAGCTCCAATGCCTGGCTCGAGCTGCAGTGGCAGATGTTCGGCGCGATCTTCATGCTGTGCGCCGCATACACTTTCTTGAAGAACGAGCACATCCGGATCGACATCGTCAACAGTCACTTCCCCAAGGTGGTCCGCGACTGGATCGACCTTCTGGGGCATTTGTTCTTCTTGATGCCCTTCGTGATCTTGATGCTGGCGAACGGCTGGCCCTTCTTCTTGGCCTCCTGGCGGATCGGCGAGCAATCGATGAACGCCGGCGGGCTCCCGCAATGGACCGCCAAGTTCTTGATCCCCGCGGGCTTCTTCCTCTTGTTCCTGCAGGGCCTGTCGGAGATCGTCAAACGGGTCGCGGTGATGCGCGGGCTGATCCCCGACCCGCACCTGGCGAGCGGCCCGCACGGCCACGTGGGCCCCGAGCGAGAGCACGCCGCCTGAGCCAGCCGCGACGGGATCGCCGCCATGGAAGCCCTGCTCGTGCACAACATGGCGCCGATCATGTTCGGCGCGCTCGTCGTCTTTTTGCTGTTGGGCTACCCGGTGGCCTTCGCCTTGGCCGCCAACGGCCTCGTCTTCGCGGTGATCGGCATCGAGCTCGGCCTCTTCCCGCCGAACTTCCTCCAAGCCCTGCCCGAGCGCGTCTACGGGATCATGACCAACGACACGCTTTTGGCGGTCCCCTTCTTCACCTTCATGGGCCTGATCCTCGAGCGCTCCGGTATGGCCGAGGATCTGTTGGACACGGTGGGCCAGCTCTTCGGTCCCGTGCGCGGCGGGCTCGCCTACGCCGTCGTCTTCGTGGGAGCACTCTTGGCCGCCACCACCGGTGTGGTTGCCGCCTCGGTGATCTCGATGGGCCTCATCTCGCTGCCCATCATGTTGCGCTACGGTTACGACCGCTCGATCGCCTCGGGTGTGATCGCCGCCTCCGGCACCCTCGCCCAGATCATCCCGCCCTCGCTCGTGCTGATCGTCATGGCCGACCAGCTCGGCCGCTCGGTCGGCGACATGTACGAGGGTGCCTTCGTCCCCGGCCTCGTGCTCGCCGGCCTCTACGCCTCCTGGATCCTGCTCGTGACCCTGGTCCGGCCGTCCGCGGCACCGGCCCTCCCCAAGGAGGCGATCCGCTTCCGCGAGGCCGACGGCAGCGCCGGTGTGCGCTCCTTTCTCGTGCTGCTCGTCTGCTCGACCGTCGTGGCGGTGGCGAGCCACGTCTGGCTCACCTCGGGCATGCGCCAGGGCGGCCCGATCCTGGCGGCGAGCTACGGCATCCTGTTCGCTTTCGCAGTCGCCCTCGCCAACCGTTTCCTGCGCCTGGGCCTGCTCTCGCGCCTCGCCGAGCAGGTCGTCTTCGTGCTGATCCCGCCCTTGGCGCTCATCTTCCTCGTGCTGGGCACGATCTTCGTGGGCATCGCCACCCCGACCGAGGGCGGAGCCATGGGGGCCACCGGCGCGTTGCTCCTCGCCCTCTTCAAGCGGCGGCTCACGCTCGATCTCTTGAAGCAGGCGATGGACTCGACCGCCAAGCTCTCGGCCTTCGTCATCTTCATCCTGGTGGGGGCTCGGGTCTTCTCCTTGACCTTCTACGGCGTCGACGGGCACGTCTGGGTCGAGGAGTTGCTCGTCGGCCTGCCGGGCGGCGAGGTCGGCTTCCTCGTCGTCGTCAACGTCCTCATCTTCTTGTTGGCGTTCTTCCTCGACTTTTTCGAGCTCGCCTTCATCGTCATCCCGCTCCTGGGTCCGGCGGCGGAGAAGCTCGGGATCGACCTGATCTGGTTCGGGGTCATCCTGGGTGTGAACATGCAGACGAGCTTCATGCACCCGCCCTTCGGCTTCGCCCTCTTCTATCTGCGCTCGGTCGCCCCCAAGGACCCCTATGTCGACAAGGTCACCGGCCGGCGCATGGAGCCCGTCACCACCGGCCAGATCTATTGGGGTGCCGTGCCGTTCGTCGTGATCCAGTGCATCATGGTCGGGCTCGTGATCGCCTTCCCGCAGATGGTCATGCACTACAAGAGCGCCGGCACCGGCATCGACCCGGCCTCGATCGAGCAGCTCGACATCCCGGCCATCCCCGGCCTCGAGGGCCTGCCGCCGCTCGATCTCGGCCCGCCGAAGCTCGACTGAGCCGCGGCCGCGAACGAAAAGGGGCCGCGCCCGAAGGCGCGGCCCCCTCGCGCGGCCGACACGCCGCCCCGCGACCCGGGGCGCTCAGCCGCGGGTCGCCCGCACCTGAGATAGGCGTCGTTGCGGAACGCCATCACGCTGTCGTGGATCTTCTTGAAGTCGGCGTTCTTGGCGGCGAGCTCGGCGTAGAGCTCCTCGGCGGCGTTGTAGCAGGCCTGCATGACCTCGGTCGGGAAGGGCCGCAGGAGCGCGCCCGCGGCCAAGAGCCGCTTCAAGGCCTGCGGGTTCTGGGTGTCGTACTCGGCCATCATCCAATGGTTGGCATGGGCCGCGGCGTTGAACAGGGCCGCCCGATAGCTCTTGGGCAGCGCGTTCCACTTGTCGAGGTTGACGAGGAGGTGGAGCATCGGCCCGCCTTCCCACCAGCCCGGATAGTGGTAGACCTGCGCCACCTCGTGGAAGCCGAGCTTCTCGTCGTCGTAGGGCCCGACCCATTCCGCGGCATCGATCGTACCCTTCTCGAGGGCCGGGTAAATGTCGCCGCCGACGATCTGCTGGGGAACCACGCCGAGCTTGGCGAGGACTTGGCCGGCCAGACCGGCGATCCGCATCTCGAGGCCCTTCAGGTCCTCGATCGACTTGATCTCCTTGCGGAACCAGCCGCCCATCTGGGCGCCCGTATTGCCCGCCGGCAGCCCGTACAGGTTGAACTTTTTGTAGAACTCGTTCAACAGCTCGATCCCGCCGCCGATGTAGTTCCAGGCGTTCATCTGCCGGCAATTGAGGCCGAACGGGACGGCGGTGCCGAAGGCGAAGGTCGGGTCCTTGCCGATATAGTAATAAGACGCGGTATGGCAGCACTCGACCGTGGCATTGGCGACCGCGTCCGCGGCCTGCAGGCCCGGTACGATCTCGCCCGCGGCGAACACCTGGATCTGGAACTTCCCGTCGGTGAGCTCGGCCACCTGCTTGGAAAGCGCCTCGGCGGCGCCGTAGATCGTGTCGAGCGACTTGGGGAAGCTCGAGGTCAAGCGCCACTTGATCTCCGGCGCGCCTTGGGCGATCGCCGGCGCCGGGAAGCCGGCCGCCATGCCGGCCGCGCTGGCGGCGGCCGTGGCGGCCAAATCTCGGCGCTCGATCATCGACCGGCTCACCTCGGGAGGATTTCCCGGCCGACCCGCGGGCCGGCCGCCGGCAGCGGTGCTACCGGTGGCGCGCCCCGCTGGCGATGTCGGCCGGCGAACCGGTATCGGGTTACGACGCACGGTGGAAACCGGTCGTTAACCGAGCCGTGCTAGGAAGGTGGGGATTGCCAGGGCGGCCCGATGCCTTCAGGTAAGGGGCCGCCTCGGCGAACAGGGCCGGGGCGGGCGGGCGCCGGGTGCGTCCGGAGCACGGGGTCGGACCTCGTCGGAGCGAGCGATGGTCAAGTTTCGCGCGAGCGCCGCGTACGACGAAGAATGGCGCGTGACGGTCGCCGCCGTCCACAGCACGGCCCGCGCGGCCAAGGCCAAGCTCGCCAAGGTCTTGGGCTCGAACCTGGACGAGACGATCGAGGGCCAGGCCGGCGCCGAGCTGATCGACGGCAAGGGCGGCAACGATCTGCTGATCGGTCGGGGCGGCGACGACACACTCAAGGGCGGCAAGGGCAACGATTTCCTGGCGGGCGACGGGATCGTCGACCTCGAACTGCGGCAGAAGGCCATCGAGCGGTCGGGCGGTAACGATCTCCTCGACGGAGGCACCGGTAACGATACGCTCGACGGCGGCAACGGCGACGACATCCTCAAGGGCGGCGCCGGTGACGACTACCTGTTCGGCGGTTACGGCGGCGCCGACCTGCTCGACGGCGGCATCGGGAACGACCGGATCATCGGCGGCTTCCGCGGGCCGGGCGCCTCGGCCGCGAGCGACAACGACATCCTGATCGGCGGCCCGGGCCGCGACATCTTCGAGGCGCGGTTCTGGATCCAAGACCGCCACCTCGACTTTTATTCGACTCGCGGCCTCGGGCCGAACCGCGACATCGTCCTCGACTTCACCAAGGGCGAGGACCGGCTCGACGTGGTCCTCTACCGCTTCGACGGGACGATGACCTTCCGCCGCGGCGGCTTCGAGCTGTTCGACAGCAACGGCGACGGTGTGCTCGACGCCCGCGACCGCTTCGTCGACCTCACCTCGGTCACCGCCAACGGCAAGACCCTCCCCTCGATCCAGCTCGATGTGGGCGCGGCACTCACCGCCGCCGGGCTCGTGGCTCCGGGCGAGATCGACGCCGGCCCGCACGTCCTGACCCTGCACGGGATCACGAGCCTCGCTGCCGCCGACTTCGTGCCGACCCGCACCTACACCTACGTCTCCGGCAACGGGACGATCACGGGCGGCGCGGGCGACGAGTGGCTCGTGGGCTCGAACGCCGACCAGCTCCTGGTCGGCAACGGCGGCAACGACCTGTTCTGGGGCAAAGGCGGCCGTGACACCTTCCGCGTCGGGCAAGGCCGCGACGAGATCATGGATTTCGTGCGCGGCGAGGACAAGCTCGAGATCCTGCTCGGCAACGGCCGCCGAATCGGCTTCGCCGACCTCGACAGCAACCGCAACGGCGTGCTCGACGACGGCGATGCGGCGGTCTCGATCCGCACCGAGCAGATGCTCGCCCCGGGCGAGATCCCGACCGTGGCCCAGGCGACGTACATCGACCTCTCCGGGTTCCTGGGCGGCGCGGGCAGTTCCGTGTTGCTCTACGGCACCACCGGCCTGACCGCTTCGGACTTCGCCTGAGCGGCCGGCCGCGCCGGGGCCGAGCGGCGTCGGCGCGCGGCCGGCGCAACGGACTTCTGTGGCTCGAGCGCAACAGATCCGCGCATCAACGCGCATCCGAATGTGGCGCGTGATCCTCGTCACGTCCGGAAGCCAGCCGCGTGGCGTAAATTCGGCACGAGCGCGGCGGCCGGTCCGTCGCGTGGAGACCGCCGCCATGCTCGACCGGGTACTCTTGATTCTCGGTGCCGTCCTCCTGCTCGCCACGCTCGTCCTGGAGCGGCCCACGCCCATGGCGATCGCCCCGCGCGAAGTGCAGAGCGCGTCCTCGAGCGGGGCGCCGGCCTCCTGGCGATGAGCTCGCCTGCGGAGCGGTCGGGCGCCCCTGTCGCCCGTCGCTCCAGCTGAGCTCTGCCGTCCCGCCCCTTGGTCGACCGCCGTGCCGCGCCTAGATTGCCTGCCGGCACGTCGCTCGCGCGAGGATCCATGACCGCCTGCATCGTCGGTTGGTATCATCTGCCCTTCGCCAAGCACGAAGGGCGGAGTGTCGAGAGCATGATCGTCGAAGCCGCCAAAGGCGCGCTCGCCGATGCCGAGATCGAGCCCGGGGCGGTGGACGAGATCTGGCTCGGCCATTTCAACGGCGGCTTCGTCGAACAGGATTTCACGGCCTCTCTCGTGCTGCAGGCCGACCCGGCGCTGCGCTTCGCGCGCGCGACCCGGGTCGAGAACGCCTGTGCGACGGGTTCGGCCGCGGTGCACGCGGGCCTGCGCTCGATCCTCGCCAAAGAAGCGCGGATCGTGCTCGTGGTCGGCGTCGAGAAAATGACCGAGCTCGACGGCCCGGGCATCGCCAAGACGCTTTTGCGGGCGAGCTATCTCGAGGAAGAGCGCGGCATCGAGGGCGGCTTCGCCGGCGTGTTCGGCCAGATCGCCCAGCGCTACTTCCAAGTCTACGGCGATCAATCGGACGCGCTCGCCCTGATCGCCGCCAAGAACCACAGGAACGGCTGCGCCAATCCCTGGGCGCAGATGCGCAAGGATCTGGGCTTCGAGTTCTGCCGCCAGGTCTCGGAGAAGAACCCGATCGTGGCGGGACCCTTGAAGCGCACCGACTGTTCGCTCGTCTCGGACGGGGCGGCTGCGCTCGTCTTGGCCGACCTCGAGACCGCGCTCGCGATGAAGAAGGCGGTGGCCTTCCGCGGCTTCGCGCACGTTTCCGATTTCCTGCCGATGAGCCGGCGCGACATCCTGCTCTTCGAAGGCTGCGAGCAGGCCTGGAAGAAGGCGCTCGCCCGCGCCCGCATGACCCTCGAGGATCTCGATCTGGTCGAGACCCACGACTGTTTCACGATCGCCGAACTGCTCGAATACGAGGCGATGGGCCTCACCCCGCGCGGCCAGGGTGCGAAGGCGATCTTCGAGGGCTGGACCACCAAGGACGGCAAGCTCCCCGTCAACCCCTCGGGCGGGCTCAAAGCGAAGGGGCACCCGATCGGTGCGACCGGCGTTTCGATGCACGTCCTGGCCGCCATGCAGGTCAGGGGCGAGGCGGGCGGCATGCAGATCGCGGGCGCCGAGACCGCCGGCATCTACAACATGGGCGGGGCCTGCGTGGCCTCTTACGTGAGCATCCTCGAAGCCATCCGCTGAAACCGCGGCCGGCAGGTGGCCGTGCCCGCCACCCCGCCGGCCGCTTTTAGGACCTGCGTGCATGACGGCCCTTCTCGAACGCGTGAGCCCGCTCGCGCCCTGGATCGTCCCGATCGTCTTTTTGATCCTTTCGAACGTCTTCATGACGATCGCCTGGTACGGCCATCTCCGCTTCAAGGCCGTGCCCTTGTGGCAGGCGGTCACGGTGAGCTGGCTCATCGCCTATGTCGAATATTGGCTTGCCGTGCCGGCCAACCGGATCGGCCACTCGGTCTATTCCGCGGCCCAGCTCAAGACGATCCAGGAGATCGTGACGCTTTCGATCTTCGCGGTCTTCTCGGTCTGGATACTGAAGGAGCCCTTCACCCTCAATTATGCGGTGGGCTTCGCCTGCATCGCGCTCGGCGCCTGGTTCATCTTCGCGGGCCCCCTCGGCCGCTGAGATCGGCCCGGGCGCCGCTTCAGCCGGCCACCGCCCGCCGCCAGGCGGCGATCGCGGCCGCGACCCCGAGCCGCGGGCTCGCGAGCACGGGGGTGCCGAGATCGGCCAGGAGATCCGCCGCCCCGGCCATCGAAGCCTGCGCCAAAAGGATCGCATCGGCCGGGCCCGCCCGCTCGCGGATCGCCGTCGCCACCGCCCGCCAATAGCCCGCCCGGTCGCCGCGTTCATGGAACGCCCAGGCGCCCTCGCAGAGGAGCTGCTGCAGGGTGATCGCGATCCCGCGCTCGCGGGCGACGCGCACGAGGAGATCGCGGGTCGGCCCGAGCGTGCTCGCGAGCGCCGCGGCCACCACGATCCGCGGCCCGCGGTCGAGCGCCGCCTCGACCATCGGCCGGTCGACCCGCAGCACCGGAACGGGCGTGAGCTCGGCCGCACTCTCCGCCCCCGGACCGAGCGTCGAGCAGGTGCAAAGCACGGCCGCGGCGCCGCCGTCGGCGAGCTCCAGGATGTCGAGCGCCACCGCCCGCCGCACGCGCGGGGTCAGCTCGGGCTGGGCCGCCGCCAACAGGTCGGCGCGGGTGCGGTGCACGAGCGGGATCTCCGGGGCGAGCGCCCGCACCAGTTCTTCGAAGGGCCGCTCGTTGGCGGGCGTGCTGTGCCAGAGCGCGAGCGGTTTCGTCATGTTCCCCCTCCCTCGAGCCGCTCACGCCAGCAGGGCACGTCGCCGAGCCGGACCGCCGCCTGGACCCCTCGCATCACCGCCCGGGCCGTGCAGTCGGCCACGAGGGCACCCAGCCGGATCAGGAGGTCCGGCCGCTCGGGCGGGAGCACCCGCCCGGTCGAGAGTGCCACGATCGTGTCGCCGTCGAAGAGCGTGTGCACGGGCCGGATGGCCATCGCGAGCCCGCTCTGCGCCTGCGCCGCGAGCCTCCGCAAGCCGTCGCGGTCGAGCCGCGCGTCGGTCGCCACGACCCCGATCGTCGTGTTCTGCCCGAGCCATGCCTGGCCCAGGCCCCGCTTGGTCTCGAAGCGCGGGCCCGAGGGTGCGCGCGGCGGCGGCACGGCCTCGAGCTCGCCCGGGAAGGCCAGATGGCCGGCCAGGAACGCCGCCTCGCCCGGGAAGGTCGTCCCACCCAGCGCGTTCACCGCGACCAGTGCCGCGATCGTGACACCGGTCGCCGGGTCGACCACCGAAGCGGTGCCGAGCCCGCCCTCGAGCGGCCCGGCGATGGCACCCGTACCGGCACCCACCTTGCCGAGCGCCACGTCTTCGCCCGCCGCCGCGTAGGCCTCGAGCGCGAGCCGCCCGTAGAGCTCGGGCCCGAGCCCCTCTTTGTCGCCGCCGTTCCGGAGGTCGAACAGGATGGCACCCGCGACCAGCGGCACGGTCGGCCCCCAGTCGCGGAAGCCGCGGCCGTCGCGCGCGAGAGGGGCCATGAGTGCCGTCGCCGCGGCGAGCCCGAAGGCCGAGCCGCCGGCGAGCACCACGGCGTGGAGCGTGTCGACGAGCCTACCCGGACCGAGTGCGTCCGTGTTGAATGTGCCCGGAGCCCCGCCGCGGACGTCGACCGCGGCCAGCACCGGCACGTCGGGGATCACGACCGTGACCCCGGTACGCACCCGGAGGTCCTGCGCGTTGCCGACCCGCAACCCCGCCACGTCGATCAGGGCGTTCTTCGGTCCGGGACGCGGTTCCGCGCCCGCCTCGTCCGCGCTCGTGGCTTCCCTCAAAGGCCGCTGTTCCGGTAGAGCCGGTCGAGGTCGATCTCGGCGCCGCCCAGCACCTCGCTGCGGAAGCTCGCGGAGCCGGAAAGCGGCAGGGTCACGATCCAGGTCTCGCCCGCCCGCCGCCAGACCTGCACCCAGCGCTCGCCACTGTCGACGAGCCAGATCTCCTGCACGCTCGGCAGCCGGATGTAGCGCTGGAGTTTCCGGCCGAGGTCGCGGTCGGCGGTCGATTCCGAAAGCACCTCGACGATCAGGATCGGCTCCCTGATCTCGCGCTGCCCGTCGGGCGGCGCGCAGGTGACGAGGAGGTCGGCCACGAACCAGTTGTGCGCGTCGATCGCGACCCCGCCGCCCACCACCGCCCGGCAAGGCGGCCTTCCCTGGAGCCGGCCCGTCACTTCGAACGCCGCGTTCGCGACGATCGTGCCATGGGCGTCGAGCGGGGCGGCCATCGCGAGGATCTCGCCGTCCACGAGCTCGTAGTGGGTCTCGGGCTCGCCCTCGAAGGCGAGGAACTCCGCGACCGTCACCTTCCCTTTCGCAACCGCCGCTTCGGCCACGACCATCCTCTCCCGCAGCGCCTGACGATCATAGACCAACCGGCGTCAGGCGGCAGCCGGCTCGCCGCGCAAGAGCGCGCGGATCGAAAGCGCCAGGACCTTGGTCGCCGCGACGAGATCCTCGATCGCCACGAACTCGTCCGGTTGATGGGCGAGGTCGAGGATGCCGGGCCCGTAGGCAACACAGTCCTGGAGGCCACCGATCCGCGCCACGTGCTTCTGATCGTAGGTCCCGGGCGAGCAGACGAAGGCCGGCTCCGTGCCGAGCACGGTGCGGATCGCCCGGGCCACGGTGCGCGGCACCGGGAGCGCGGGGTCGGTGAGGACCGGCTCGACCTCGAAGAGATCGCGCATGGACCAGCGAAAGCCCGGCCGTTCGCGCGCGAGCCGCTCGAGGATCGCGCGGATCTCGCCCTTCACCTGCTCGAGGCTCTCCTCGATCAGGAACCGTCGGTCGAGGACGATCCGGCAACGGTCCGGCACGCAGGGGCTCGGCAGGCCCTCGCCGATCGGCTGGCCGCCTTGGATGGCGTTGACGTTCAAGGTCGAGGCGCGCGCCGCCTCCGGCACAACCGGCATCGCGGTCCGGCGCCGGGCGAGCTTCTGCCAGAGCTCTTCCTCGAGGGCGCGGAGGAATGCGCCCATGTGGCGGACGGCGCAATCGCCCAGGAACGGCATCGAGCCGTGGGCGATCCGCCCGTGGGTCGTCACTTCCGCCCACCAGACCCCGCGATGGCCGATGCACACCCGATCGACGTTCAAGGGCTCGGGGATGATCACGTGGTCGACCCGCGGCTTCGAGAAGAAGCCCTCCCGCGCGAGCCAGGCGACGCCGCCGTAGCCGCCCGATTCCTCGTCCGCGGTGCCGGAGATCTCGACCACCCCGGGGAGATCCGGCTCGACCTCGAGCAGCGTCTCGGCCGCCACCACCGCGGCGGCGATCCCGCCCTTCATGTCGCAGCTGCCGCGGCCGAAGAGCTTGCCCTCGCGCACCACCCCGGCCCAGGGATCGACGGTCCAGCCCTCGCCCGCCTCGACCACGTCGATGTGGCCGTTGAGGTGGACGCAGGGGCCCGGGCGGCTGCCCTCGCGGCGCGCCACGACGTTCCAGCGCGGGAAGCGGTCGCTGTCGCCCGGGGTGCCCTCGGCGCGCAGATAGCGGACCTCGAAGCCGCGCGCTCCGAGCCGCGCGCCCAGGAGCTCGCAGGCCGGCCGGTAGGCCTCACCCGGCGGGTTGACGGTCGGGATCCGCACGAGGGCGCGGGTGAGCGCGACGAGGTCGTCGCGTTTGTCGTCGATCCGGCGGAGCAGGGTCTCGAGCACGGCACTTCCCCAGTGGCGGGCGGAGGCTAGAAGCTCGTCCGCGGGCGGCGCAACCGTCCGGGAGGCACGCGACCATGCAAGCCACGATCTTGGCCGAGGCGGCAGCGACCGTGATCCGCCACCGGCTCACCCGCACCCCGCTGGGCCGCATTCCGGGGCTCGTGGCCCTGGATCAGGGCTACGCCGTCCAGGCCCTCGCCAACCGAGCGCTCGCCAAAGCGCTCGGCCCCGTGGTCGGGCTCAAGATCGGCGGCACGGCCGAGGCCACCCGCCGGCTGATCGCCGTGGATGAGCCGGTCCTGGGCGAGGTGTTCGCCTCGACCGTCCACAAAAGCGGTACCCGGTTGCCGCACGCCGCCTTTCGCCGGCCGGGGATCGAGACCGAGATCGCGGTCCGCCTCGGCCGCGACCTGCCGGCCCGGCCGCAGGCTTACACGCGCGAGGAGGTGACCGGCGCGATCGCCACGATCATGGCGGCGATCGAGATCGTCGACGACCGCTACCTCGACTTCAAGACCGTGGGCGGGCCGAGCCTCGCCGCCGACAACGTCTACAACGCCGCTTCGATCCTCGGCGCGGAGCGGCCCTTCGACCCGGGCCTGCCGCTCGAGCGGCTGGTGGCCCGCACGTTGGTCGACGGCCGCGAGGTGGCGAGCGGGACCGGGGCGGCCTTGCTCGGCCATCCGCTCGATGCCCTCCTGTTCGCCGCCGAGAAGCGGCGCAAGCTCGGGACCGGGCTCGAGGCCGGCACCTTCCTCTCGCTCGGCACGATGACCCTGCCGCAATGGGCCGAGGGGCCGGCCGCCTTCCGGATCGAGGTCGAGGCCTTGGGCGCGGTCGAGGTGGCCCTCGTCTGAACGCCGCACATGGCCCGTCCCGACAGCCGAGCGTTGAGCGCGCGGGCTCGCTGGTCTAACCTTCCCGACAAAGAACCGCGCGGCGTCGACCGGGCGGGTCTCCATCGGGGAGGTCTCGTGCGCGCAAGCAAGCTCGCCGCGGTGGCGCTCGTCCCGCTCCTCCTGGCCCCTCTCGCGCGGGCCGCCGACCCCGAGCGGGGTGCCCGGCTCTACGCCCGCTATTGCGCCGGCTGCCACGGGCCGGACGGCCAGGGTGGGGCGCACACCTTCATGCCGCACGCCGAGAACCTGACCCGCAAGGGCTACATCGAGCTGTTGCCCGACGACTATCTCGCGACGGTCATCCGCGAAGGCGGCCTCGCCGTCGGCAAATCCAGCTACATGCCGGCCTGGGGCGGGACGATCGCCGAGGAGGACATCGCCAACATCGTGGCACACATCCGCCGGCTCGGCGCGCGCTGAGGGCCGCCGGGCGGCCGAGAGACACCCGGCCCGGTCGAAGGGTCGCCGGAGCCGGGGAGATGGGGAGGAAAACGCATGAGGCTCTCGACCACGCTGACGCTCGCCGCGGGCGTCTCGCTCCTGGCGCTCTCGAGCGCCTGGGCGGACATGCAGGGAACCGGCCGATCGGGCGGCTGGGCCAAGCGGATCGCGGTCAAGCCGGACCCGAGCAAGGTCGTCGTACCGAAGGGCTACGAGGTCTCGGTGTTCGTAGCCGGCCTCGACACGCCGTCCTCGGCCACGGTCGACAAGGACGGCAACCTCTGGGTCGCGATCTCCGGCAAGCTCCTGGGTGGCCCGGACGAGATCGAGCCGCCACACGTCAAGGTCTTCGACAAGACAGGTAAGCTCATAAAGGAGATCGGCAAAGGCACCTTCACGACGGTGATGAACGAGATCGAATATTGCGCCGAGAACGACACGGTCTACATCCCGGAATATGGCGAGAAAATCTGGCAGCAGAAGGGTGTCGACGGGAAGCTCGAGCTGATCGTCAAGGATCTCTTCATCGGTGACCACCGCAACGGCGGAATCACCTGCAAGGACGGCTACATCTACTTCGCGCTCGGCTTCCCGTCCAACACGGGCTTCGCCGATCCCGACAATCACGGCTGGGTCGACATCCCGAACGACCCGTTCTGGGTCAAGCACGGCGACCCGAACCTGCCCAAGACCCCGCGCGATCCGGTCTGCCGCGACATCGTGCACACCGGCCTCAACGTGAAGAGTTCCGACGGGCGGATGACCGGGGCGCTCTTGCCGGTCGGCGTGCCCGCCAAGCCCGGTCAGATCATCAAGGCGACCGTGCCCTGCGGCGGTTCGATCATGCGGGTCAAGATGACCGATCGCGGCCCGGACGGGATCTACCCGCACGAAAAAATGGAGGTTTACGCTTACGGTTTCCGCAACCAGGCGGGGATCGCGTTCGGACCCAAGGGGACCAAGTGGGAGAACGCCCTCGCCGTTTCCGACAACGGGGCCAACGATCTGGGTCACCGCCGGATCGCGAACGGTGCGGAGAAGCTCTTCATCGTCACGGCCAAGGGCCAGGATGCGGGCTTCCCGGACAAGGAGGGGTTCGGCTTCGTCTCGAACAAGCGGTTCGGCTGGACCGCCTACCGCGGCTCCAAGGTCGAACGGCCGCACCCCAACCTCTACATCGGCGACGAGCCCTTCGTGCCGAAGATGCCGCCCTACCGGTTCCAGCCGCACATCGACGGGGTGCGCGGCGTGCCCTTGATCGCCGCCAACCCGAACCCGGACGGCTACATCAACCCGGTCCTCGAGTGGGACACCAACAACCCGATCGACGGCATCGCCTGGGGACCGGCGAACTTCGCCGGGCCGAACAAGCTCTACGGCGCGGTCTACGGGATCCTCGACACGGGGCCGGAAAGCCTGATCCCCACATGGCCCGCGGTGCTCGAGGTCGAGTTCCTGGAGCCCACCGGCGTCAAGTGGCGCTACTTCGCCCGCAACATCGAGATGGGCCCGAACGCTTACCAGAAGCCCGAGAATCGCGGCGGGCTCGAGCGGCCGAACGACGTGGTCTTCTCGAACGACGGGCGGACCATGTACATCGTCGACTATGGTGAAGTGTACACCGACTTCACCATGCCCTCGCCCTTCTACACCGTGCCGAAGAGCGGGGTGATCTGGGCGGTCACCAAGAAGGGCTGAGCCCGGGGTTCCGCGTGCGGGGAGGCGGGTGGTGTGCCCGCCTCCTCAGCTTGTCGCGAGCCGCGCGGGGTCGATCCGGTAGACCCGGCAGGCGTTCTCGAAGAAGAGCTTCCGCCGCTCCTCGGCGCAGAGCTCGCGGGTGATCTCGAGGAAGCCCTCGTAGATCGTCCGGAAGTCGGCGCACAGCGTGTCGACCGGCCAGTTCGAAGCGAACAGGCAGCGCTCGACGCCGAACAGCTCGAGCACGGTGCGGACGATCGGCCCGTTGTCGGCGACCGTCCAGGGCCGCCCCGGGAGCCCGAGCCCGCTGATCTTGACCACGACCTGCGGCAGTTCGGCGAGCCGGGCCATGGCCGCCCGCCAGCCGGCGATCCCCTCCGGGCTCCGGTCGGCCGGCAGCCCGGTGTGGTTCAAGACCACCCGCACCTCGGGATGGCGCGCGAACAGGTCCGCCGCCTCGGGAAGGTGCCACCAGACGACCTGCAGATCGTAGGAGAGCCCGTAGCGGGCGAGCAGCGCGAAGCCCCGGGCGAAGCGCGGGCAAGAGAGCGAGCCCGGCGCGCCCCGCTCGACGCGGTCCGGTACCGGCGCCGCGCGGGGCTTGTGGCGGATGCCGCGGACCAGCGGGAAGGCCGCCTGGGCCGCCAGGAGTTCCTCGACCTCGTCGCGGTCGAGCCAGGCTTGCGCGACCATCGCGGAAGGCAGCCCCTCGCGCGCCGCGACGGCGTGCACCCAGCGGGTCTCACCGAGCGGATCTTCGGGGTCCCACTCGGCCTCGACGTAGACCGTTCCGCGGAGGTCGAACCCGGCCGAAGCCCGGCGATAATCGTGGATCGAAAAGCTGCGCCGGATCGCCGCGTAGTCGCCGTAGCGGAACGGGATCGTCTTGCCGCACAGCCAGGGATGCTTGCCGATCGACAGGTCCCAAAGATGCATGTGCGCGTCGAGGATCGGCGGGCTCGCCGTTCCCGGTCCGCTGCGGGCCGTCATGCGCGCCACGTCAAAGCCCGAGCACGACGCGCACGCCGTCCTCGACCGCCCGCAGCTCGGCGTTTTCGACCCGGCCGAAGACTCGAACGAGCCGGCGCTTGTCGACCGCTCGGAGCTGGTCGCAAATCGCCACCGATTCCGGCCCGGCCGAGGGTACCGGCACGACCAGCGGGGGGCGTGGCTCCGGAGAGCTCGAGAGCGGGACCACCACCACCGTGCGACGCGCCCGGTTGAGGGCGTCGACGCTCAAGATGAGAGCCGGCCGCCGCTTGCGGAGCTCGCTGCCGCGGGTCGGGTCGAGATCGACCCACCAGACCTCGCCGCGCTTCAACGCACCCGTCCGAGCCCGTCGCCGAGGGTCGCCTCCTCCCACTCGGCCATCTCGGCCGACAGCGCCGGGTCGCGTTCGACCTCGAGGGCCAAGCGATAGAGCGGGTCCTCCTCGTCCGGCGGCAGCGCTTGCTCGAGCAGGCGCTGGACGAACCGGCTCCGCTCCCGCGGCGGCACCGCTCGCTTGAGCCGGGCGACCAGCGCGTCGGGAAGGTGCAGAAGCAATTGGGCCATCGGTCACTCCGCATCGGGCCCGGAGAATATCGATATCGCTATTTATTGCCAACGCGACCCCGGCCTCACCCCCTCCCGCAGCTCGACCGGCCCCCTATATCGCGCGTCATGTCCGCCCGCACCTCCACCGCCCTCGCCCCGAAGGCCGCTCGCCCGCGCCGCCGCCGGCCGCCCGCGATCGGCTTCGTCTCCCTCGGCTGTGCCAAGGCGCTCGTCGATTCCGAGCGGATCCTGACCCGCCTCCGGGCCGAGGGCTACGCGATCGCGCCCTCGTACGAAGGCGCCGATCTGGTCGTGGTCAACACCTGCGGCTTCCTCCTCTCGGCCCGGGAAGAGAGCCTCGAGGCGATCGGCGAGGCCTTGGCCGAGAACGGCAAGGTGATCGTCACGGGCTGCCTCGGCGCCGAGCCCGAGCGCATCCTGGCCGAGCATCCGCAAGTCCTCGCGGTGACCGGCCCGCAGCAGTACGACGCCGTGCTCGAGGCGATCCACGCGCACCTGCCGCCGCCGCACGCCCCCTTCCTCGAGCTCGTGCCCATCCACGGGCTCAAGCTCACCCCGCGCCACTACGCTTACCTCAAGATCTCGGAGGGCTGCCGCAACCGCTGCTCCTTCTGCATCATCCCGAAGCTCCGGGGCGACCTCGTCTCACGGCCTTTACCCGAGGTCCTGGCCGAGGCCGAATCCCTGGTCGAAGCCGGCGTCAAGGAAATCCTCGTCGTCTCGCAGGACACCTCGGCCTACGGGCTCGACCTGCGCTTCGCCCCCACGGCCTGGCGCGGGCGCAAGCTCGAGACCCGCTTCGTCGATCTTTGCCGCGAGCTCGGCCGGCTCGGGGTCTGGGTGCGGCTGCACTATGTCTTCCCTTACCCGCACGTCGACCAGGTCGTCCCGTTGATGGCCGAGGGGAGGATCCTCCCCTATCTCGACATCCCCTTCCAGCATGCGAGCCCGCGCATCCTGAAGGCGATGCGACGGCCCGCTTCGGCCGAGCGGACGCTCGAGCGGATCCGCGCGTGGCGGCGGATCTGCCCCGAGCTCGCGATCCGCTCGACCTTCATCGTGGGCTTCCCGGGCGAAACCGAGGCGGACTTCGCCGAGCTCTTGGCCTTCCTCGAAGAGGCCCGGCTCGATCGGGTCGGTTGTTTCACCTTCGAGCCGGTCGAGGGGGCGGCGGCGAGCGCGCTCCCCGACCCGGTCCCCGAGGAGGTCGCGGAGGAGCGCCGCGCCCGGCTCATGGCGCTCCAGGAAAAAATCTCGGCCGAGCGGCTCGCGGCGAAGGTCGGCCGAGTCGAACCCGTGCTCGTCGACGGGCCGGACGAGGAGGGTCGAACGCTCGCCCGGACGCGGTTCGACGCCCCCGAGGTCGACGGCCGGGTGATCCTCGATGCGCCCTTGCCGCCCGGCACACTCCGCGACGTCCGCATCACTGGCTCGAACGCGCACGACCTCTTCGCCACGGTCGAGGACAAAAGGCCTTTATCTTGACAAAAATCCCCTAACGCCGTAGACGGTCCCCGTTCGCTCGCGACCGGAGGCGGCCATGGTCGATCCGTCCCCCTCCTCGAGCCCGCGCGGCGGGCCCCGCACCCCCGAAGGCAAGGCGCGCAGTGCCAAGAACGCCCTCCGCCACGGCCTGCGCGCCGCCCGCTTCTGCCTCCTCCCGCACGAAGACCCGGAAGAATTCCGCGCGCTCGTGGCCGAACTGCGCGAACGCTACCGGCCGTCCGACCCGGTCGAGCGCGAGCTCGTCGACGCGATCGCGGTGGCGATCTGGCGCGAGATGCGCGCCGATCGGCTCGAGGCCGAAGCGCTCGCCGACGTACCCCCGGCCGACGAAACGCGCACCTGCGGCAGCGACCTCGAAAAGCCCGCGGCCCGGGCCGGGCTCGCGACGATCGCCCGCTATCGCACCGCGGCGCAGATGGAGCATCGGCGCGCGCTGTTGCTGCTCGAACAGCACCGACGGCTCGCCGCCAGCCGCGCGGCCGAGGCCGCGACGGCGGCGGGCGAGCCGCTCGAGAGCGAGCCGCCCGAGCCCACGGTCGTGAGCTTGCGCTTCGAGGAGCGGGAGAAGCGCAACCCGCTCGACACGCCGCTCCTGCGCCGGCTCGGCCGCGACCCCGACCTGGTCCTGCCGGTGCCCGGGGTCGATCCGCGCTTCTGGCCCAAGGCCCAGGATCGGGCGGTGACCGGCCCCTTCCCGCCGGGCGGCCCGCAGCCCTATCGCCGCGTCCCGGGTCTGCCTTGGGACAAATGGTGGGACCACCAGCACCTGCTCGACCCGCCGTCGGTCGCTGCCGAAGCGCCGCGGTCGACCGAAGGGGCGGCTCGCGCCGCCTGAGGCAGCCGCGAACGAAGGCCGGCCATCCGAGGGCACGGCTTGCCAGTCGCCCCCCGCACGGCCACTCTGCGCGGCCGATCGGCCCCGAACGACGGGCCGGCCGCGCAGGGAGGTCGACATGGCCGAAATCGGGGGTGAACCGAGCACGGGGACGGTCGCGACCACGACCTACCTGCAACGTTTCACGGTCGCTTACGAATATCCCGTGGTCTTCACCGAGGGCCTCTTTCGGCCCGACAATCCCGTCTTGGCCCGCACCCTCGCCCGGCTCGAGCCGGACCGCCGCCACCGCTGCCTCGTGTTCGTCGACGAGGGGCTGCTCGCCGTCCGCCTGGGCCTCGCGCGCGAGATCGAGGCCTATGCGCGGCACCATGCGCGCACGATCGAACTCGTGGCCCCGCCGCTCACCGTCCCCGGCGGCGAGAAGATCAAGAACGACCTCTTTCACATCGAGTGGATGATGGGCCTCGTCTACGACCACCGGCTCGACCGGCATTCCTTCATCCTCGCGGTGGGTGGCGGGGCGGTCCTCGACGCGGTGGGCCTCGTGGCCGCGACGAGCCACCGCGGCATCCGGCTCGTGCGGGTGCCGACGACCGTGCTCGCCCAGAACGATTCGGGTGTGGGTGTGAAGAACGCCGTCAACCTCCGCGGCTCGAAGAACTTCGTCGGCACCTTCGCCCCGCCCTTCGCGGTCCTGAACGACCTCGACTTCGTCGATCTCTTGCCCGCCCGCGACAAGATCGCCGGCATGGCCGAGGCGGTTAAGGTCGCCCTGATCCGCGACGGCGACTTCTTCCGCTGGCTCGAGCGCAACGCCTTGGCCCTCGCGGCCTTCGAGCGGCCGGCCATGGCCTTCATGATCCGCCGCTGCGCCGAACTCCACATGTACCAGATCGCCCATGGCGGCGACCCGTTCGAGACGGGCTCGGCGCGACCGCTGGATTTCGGCCACTGGGCCGCGCACAAGCTCGAGAGCCTCACCCGCCACCATCTGCGCCACGGCGAGGCGGTGGCGATCGGCATCGCCCTCGATACCCGCTACTCGGTCCTGGCCGGCCTGCTCGAGCCCGGGGCCGAGGAGCGGGTCTGCGCACTTCTCGAGCTCTTGGGCTTCCGGCTCTGGCACCCGGCCCTCGAGGCGCGCACCGCCGAGGGCGGGCTCGCCGTGCTGGCCGGCCTGCAGGAGTTCCGCGAGCATCTGGGCGGCGAGCTCACCGTCACCCTGCTCGAGGCGATCGGCCGGGGTGTCGAGGTCCACGCGATCGACGAGAGCCTCGTCGTCGAGGCGATCCGTTGGCTCGCCGAGCGCGCCCGGCCCTGAGGGGTGGTCCGGTGCAGGTTCGAACCCCCGCGGGCCCGGTCCACCTCACCTATTGCACGAACATCCACCGCGGCGCGAGCTGGGCCGAGACCCGCTCCGCCCTCGAGGCGCATCTGCCGGCGGTCAAGGCCCGCGTCTGCCCCGACGCGCCCATGGGCGTGGGCCTCCGGCTCTCGGCGATCGCCGCGGAAGAGCTCGCGGCACCGGATCGGCTCGAGGCGTTCCGCGCCTGGCTTTCCGACAACGGGCTCTACGTCTTCACGATCAACGGCTTCCCCTACGGCACCTTCCACGGCACCCGGGTCAAGGAGGAGGTCTACCAGCCCGACTGGACGCGGCCCGAGCGGGTCGCCTACACGCGCAGGCTCGCCGAGCTCCTGGCCGCTCTGTTGCCCGAAGAGCCGGGCCTCCTGGGCTCGATCAGCACCGTCCCCGGCACCTTCCGGCCGCTCGCGGCCGATCCCCGCGTGATCCCGGAGATCGTGGCGAACCTGCAGCAGGCGGCGGCCGATCTGGTCGCGGTCGAGCGGCGGACCGGGCGGCGGATCGCCTTGGCCCTCGAGCCCGAGCCGCACTGCCTGCTCGAGACCACCGAGGAAGCCGTCTCCTTCTTCGAGCGGCGGCTCTTCTCCCGCCAAGCCTCGGCGGTCTTCGCGGCCATGGCCGACCTGCCCTCGGCCGAGGCCGAGCCGGCGCTCCGCCGCCACCTCGGCCTCTGCCTCGATGCTTGCCACGCCGCGGTCGAGTTCGAGGACGTCGAGGCGAGCGTCCGCCGGCTGCGTTCGGCCGGGGTCGCCGTGGCCAAGCTGCAACTCTCGGCCGCCCTCGAGGTCCCGGTGGTCGGCCCGGAAACGGCGGCGCAGCTTTCCCGCTTCGAAGACGGGGTCTACCTCCACCAGGTAGTCGAGCGGGCGGCCGACGGCACCCTGCGCCACTTTCTCGACCTCGATCGGGCCATGGCCGAACTCGCGAGCGCCCGCGGCCGGACCTGGCGTGTCCACTGCCACGTGCCGATCTTCGTCGAGCGGCTCGACGGCCTCGCCTCCACCCGGCCGAGCCTCGAGCGGCTCTTGGCCTTGCAGCGCACGGAACCGATCGCCCGGCACCTCGAGGTCGAGACCTACACCTTCGACCTGCTCCCCGAGGAGCTGCGCGCGAGCGGGGTCGACGAGGCGATCGCCCGCGAGCTGCTCTGGGCCCGCGAGCGGCTTGTCGGATGACCGCGGCCGAGCCCCTGCCCGTTTGGCTGCGTCTGGGTCGGGTCTCCAACCTGCCCACGGTCTGGAGCAACGCCTTGGCCGGCGTGGCGGTGGCGGGTGGCGAGCCCTGGAGTGCCGTCACCTTCCTCGTGGCCCTCGCCCTGTCGTTCCTCTACGTGGGCGGGATGTACCTCAACGACGCCTTCGACCAGGCGATCGACGCCCGCGAGCGGCCCACGAGGCCGATCCCGTCCGGCGAGGTCGCCCCCGAGACGGTCTTCGCGCTCGGTTTCGCCCTGCTGCTTCTCGGCCTCTTGGGCCTCGCCGCGGCCTTGGCCCTGCCCCCCACCGATTCCGGCCTCGGGGCCATGGTGGTCGGCATCGGGCTCGCCGGGGCGATCGTCTTCTACGACTGGAACCACAAGGGCAACCCGCTCTCGCCTTTGTTCATGGGCCTCTGCCGGGTGCTCGCCTACCTCACGGCCGGGCTCGCCGCGACCGAAAGCCCGGCATCCGGGCTCTTGGTCCTCGCGATCGTGGGGCTCGGCTGGCTCGTGGGTCTCACTTACGCCGCCAAGCAGGAAGCCTTCGACCGGTTGGAGCGGGTCTGGCCCTTGGCCTTCCTCGCCGCCCCGCTCCTCTACGGCCTCGCCCGCCTCGATGCCGGCCCGCTCGCCTGGCTCCTCCTCCTCGCCCTCGCGGCTTGGCTGGGTTTCGCCCTCTTCCTTTTGAACCGCCGGGCCCAAGGCGACGTGCCGCGGGCGGTGGTGAGCTTGATCGCCGGCATCGCGCTCGTGGACGCGCTGTTCCTCGCGAGCGTGGGCGCGGCCGCGGCGGCGCTCGCCGCGGTCGGTTGCTTCGCGCTCACGCTCCTCCTCCAGCGCTGGGTCGCCGGCACATGAACACCCCGACTGTAAAGCCTCGCCGATCGGCCCTGCTCCGCGGCCCTCGCAATGGACATTTCGTCGCAGCTCCGCTAAGCCCACTTGGCCTACGACCGACCGGGGGAGCCGGCGGGGCAGCAGTTCATCCAGGGAGGACAGGACGACGATGCGTGCAACCCTGACGGGACTCACCATGGCCGCCGCCATCGGCCTGGCGGTCGGCGCGGCCGGGCCGGCCCGAGCCGAAATCAAGATCAAGCTCGAGCCCTACGTCACCGGCGTCAACGCGCCGCTCGACATGGTGCCGATCCCGGACGGCAGCGGCCGCAAGGCGCTGATCGAGCAGACCGGCAAGGTCCGGATCATCGACAAGCAGGGCCGGCTGCGTCCCGAGCCGTTCCTCAACATCGAATCGAAGCTCGTGCACCTCGAGCCCTATTTCGACGAGCAGGGCCTCCTCGGCATCGCCTTCCACCCGAACTATCGCCAGAACGGCAAGTTTTACGTGGCCTACAGCGCCCCGCTCTCCTCGGGCGCGCCGCTCGATCGCAAGCTCTGGTGGTCGCACACCAACGTCGTGGCCGAATACACCGTCTCGAAGGACGACCCGAACAAGGCCGATCCCACCACCGAGAAGATCATCTCGGCGATCGACTGGCCGCAGTTCAACCACAACGGCCACTGGATGGCATTCGGCCCGGACGGCAAGCTCTACGTGTCGACCGGTGACGGCGGCTACGCCAACGACTGGGGCATCGGCCACAACGTGCTGATCGGCAACGGTCAGGACCTGTCGACACCGCTCGGCAAGATGCTCCGGTTCGACGTCGACTCGCCACAGACCAACTACATCCCGGCGGACAACCCGTTCGTCGGCCGCGCCGACGCCCATCCGGCGATCTGGGCCTTGGGCTTGCGCAACCCCTGGCGCTGCTCGTTCGACATGGGTGGCGACCGCGCGCTCTACTGCGGCGACGTCCAGCAGAACAGCTACGAGGAGGTGAGCATCATCACCAAGGGTGCCAACCTCGGCTGGCGGCGGATGGAAGCGGACCGCTGCTTCGACTACCTCAATCCGAACAAGCACCCGGCCGACTGCGACAAGACCGGGCTCACCATGCCGATCCTGGTCTACAACAACTGCACCGCGATCCCGCAGAACTGCATGGGCATCTCGGTGACCGGCGGCTACGTCTACCGTGGCTCGCACAAGCCGTGGGACGGCAAGTACATCTTCGGTGACTGGTCGAAGTCGTTCGACACCATGGACGGCCAGATCTTCTTCGCGACCAAGGGTGCCGACGGCAAGTGGTCGATGGAGAAGGCGACGGTCGTGGGCATGGACAAGCTGCCCTACATCCTGGCGTTCGCCCAGGACGAAGAGGGTGAGGTCTATGCCTTGACTTCGATCACCACGGGCCCGGTCGGCAATCTCGACACGGTCTACAAGATCGTGCCCGCCAACTGATCACGACCGTGGGCCGTCCCGGGGCGGCCCCTCTCCTTTCTCGAAGCGGCCGGTCCCCCGGGGCCGGCCGCATCCGTGTGGAGGTCCTGCTTGGCCGCTCGTTCTCGTGCGATGCTCGCGCTGGTCCTGTTCCTCGGCGCGACGGTGATGTCCCCGCAGCCGGGCCCGGCCCAACACGGCGCGGGCGAGAACCCCAAGTTCTTCGACGACCCGCCCCCGCCCCTGCCCAAAGAGCTCTTGGCGGACCCCAAGCTGATCGCCCGCGGCGACGAGATCTGGAAAGAGCAGTGCACCCATTGCCACGGGTCCAAGGCCTATCCGGGCAAGGCGCCGAAGCTCACCCCGCGCCGTTACACCCCGCAGTTCGTCTGGGATCGGGTGCACAACGGCTTCCGTGGCATGCCGCCCTGGAAGGAAGTCTATTCCGAGGAGGACATCATCGCGGTCGTGGCCTACGTGCTGAGCGACGATTTCTGGCCTTGAGCCCGTCAGTCCGCTGCCGGGTCGGCGATCCAACCGTGGCGCGCCATCACGAGGCCCTGCGGATGCGGCGGCATGGGTTCGGCGCGGGCGAGGACCGCGGCTTTGAGCCCGGCGGCATCGAGGCTCGGCTCGCGGGCGAGCAGCCGGGCGGCGAGGGCGGCGACGCGGGGAGCTGCGAAGCTCGTGCCGAAGCCCGCCCCGCGGCGGCCCTCGGCGTCGGTGATCCACACCCCCTCGCCCGGGGCGAAGAGATCGACGGTGCGCGCCCCCCAGTTCGAATCGGGGGCGATCCGGCCGTCCGCCGTACAGGATCCGACGGTGAGCTGGTTCGGCAGCCCGAAGGCCGCAGGATAGACCGGGTTCCGGTCGATGTCGCGGGCATCGTTGCCGGCCGAGACGACGAACAAGAGGTCGGGGTTGGCAGCCGCCACTTCGCGGAACTCGGCCCAGTCCTCCACACTGCCGTTGCCGAGCGGCACGAGCACGATCTTGGCCCCGTGCGCCCTGGCGTGGGCGACGATGCGGGCGAGGCCTCGGGCGCGCTCCAGGTCGAAGCGATAGGGCAGGATCCGGGCCGCCGGGGCCTCGCGGGCGAGGATCGAGGCGACCGCCGTACCGTGCCGGCGGGGGAAGAAGGCGTTGCGGCTCTGGTCGAGATCGAACGGCCGCTCGTCGCCGTCGACCAGGTCGAGCCCCACGAGGCGCCCGTCGGAGCCGTAGGCCAGGTGTGCCGCGATCTCGGGCAACAGGTAGTTGACCCCGGAATCGATCAACGCCACGGCGACCCCCGCACGCGGCTCGCCCCGCGGCGGTGGCGGGTTGATCGCGATCCGTGCGCCGATCGGCCGCAGCTCGGGGTCGAGGTCCTCGTAGAACCGGTCGAGGCCTTCCTCGACGATCCGCCGGCCGCCCAAGAGCCGACAGGCGGCGTCGGTGTGGACGATCGCGACGCCGCGGCCGTCGCCCGCGAAATGCTCGACGATCACCCCGCGCACCCGGCCGGCGTGGACCATGCGGCGGACCTGCAGCCGATCGCCGCCCGATCGCTCGAAGACCAGAAGGTCGTTGCGCTGCTGGTCGTTGGCGGCGCTCAAAAGGCGCAGCCCGGGAAGCTCCGGGAGGAGGAGCGGCGGGGCCGCGCAGATCGCCCGGGCCGACCCGGCCAACAAGTCGGGCTCGAAGCCGGCAGCCGGCGGGGCGGCCGAAACCGCGGCGAACGAGAGGAGCGCGAGGAACGATCGAGCTCGCACGGTAGGGCTCCAAGATGGACCCTGCGGAGCCTAGCGCCGAGGCATGCGGCTCGGCGAGGGCCGTTCGGGCTGGACGGGGCACAGGGCCGGCCGATAATGGCGGCGTGCGGGGAGGTCGGATGAGCCCGAGCGAACGCGCCTGCGCGCTCTTGACCCGCTGGGTGGTCGAGCGGGTGCCGGCCGAGGCGGCCGCATGGTTCCACACCCAGCTCGCCGCCGTGGCGAGCGCCGTCGAGGAGAAGCCCCTCTATTTGGCGCTCGGCTGGGCGCCGCGCCGGCTCGGCAAGGCCGATCTCCGCCTCTCGCCGGCCGAACTCGCCGAGGCGGCGGCGCTGCGACCGGGCTTCGACCCGATCGATTGGAGCGTCGACCAGGCGGCCCGGGTGGCCCTCGTGCTCGCGAGCTTCGACGGCGACCCGCAGCGCTTCAAGGAGCGGCTCGAGACCCTCTTCCGCACCGCCGACATCGGCGAGACCATCGCCTTCTACCGCGGCCTCCCGCTCTACCCGGCCGCGGAGCTCCTGGTCGCCCGCGCCCGCGAGGGGGCCCGGTCGGGGATGCGGCCCGTCTTCGAGGCGGTCGCCCACCGCAACCCCTACCCCAAGGAGCGGTTCGACGAGCACGCCTGGAACCACCTCGTGTTGAAGGCGCTCTTCATCGGCACGACCCTCGACCCGATCCAGGGCCTCGACGAGCGGGCCAATCCGCGCCTCGCCCGGATGCTCTGCGACTATGCCCACGAGCGCTGGGCGGCCGGCCGGCCGGTGAGCCCGGAGCTCTGGCGCTGCGTCGGGCCGCACGCCGACGACGCCGCCCTCGAAGATCTCGCCCGGGTGCTCGAGACCGGCTCGGGCGAGGAGCGCAAGGCCGCGGCGCTCGCGCTCGCGAGCTGCCCGCGGCCCGAGGCGAAGGCGCTCTTGGCCCGCCATCCCGAGCTCGAAGGACCGATCGCGCGCGGCGAGATCCGCTGGGCCGCCTTCGCCCAGGGCTGAGCCGCGTCGGGAGATGCCCATGTACCTCGACTCGCACACCCACATGATCTCGCGGACCACCGACGATTACGAGCGGATGGCCGCGGCCGGGGTGGTGGCCTGCATCGAGCCCGCCTTCTGGCTCGGCCAGCCGCGCACGAGCGTCGGGACCTACATCGACTATCTCTCGATGATCTGCGGCTTCGAACGGTTCCGCGCGGGCCAGTTCGGGCTGCGCCACTACTGCACGGTCGGCCTCAACCCCAAGGAAGCCAACAACGAGGAGCTGGCCGAGGCGGTGATGGAGATCCTGCCGCGCTACGCCTTGAAGGAGGGTGTCGTGGCGATCGGCGAGATCGGCTACGACGAGCAGACCGAGCTCGAGGACCGCTATTTCCGCCGCCAGCTCGAGCTCGCCAAAGAACTCGGCCTGCCGGTCATGATCCACACCCCGCACCGGGACAAGAAGAAGGGCACACTGCGCTCGATGGACGTGGTCCGCGAGCACGGGCTCGACCCCTCCTGGGTCGTGATCGACCACAACAACGAGGAGACCGTCCAGGCGGTCCTCGACCGCGGCTTCTGGGCGGCGTTTTCGATCTATCCTTTCACCAAGATGGGCAACGAGCGGATGGTCGAGATCGTCCGCCGCTTCGGAGCGGAGCGGATCTTCTGCAATTCGGCCTGCGATTGGGGGATCTCCGATCCGCTCGCGGTGCCGAAGACCGCCGAGCTCATGCGCCGGGCCGGCATCCCCGAGGAGCAGATCCGCAAGGTGACTTACGCGAACCCGCTCGAGGCCTACGGCAAGTCCGGCCAAATCAAGGAAGAGGACTGGCTGAACCCGCCGCCGGTCGACCAGCGCCTCCTCTATATGGGGAACTCGATCCTGCGCGGCGGCCAGGAGCCGCGGATCGAGGCCAAGACGGTCGGGCTCGGCGAGGATTTGCGGATCGCCTGAAGGCGCCCGGGTGCGCGTCAGGCGGCCGGGCGGAGCTCGAGCGCCGGCCGGTGCTCGCGGAGATAGAGGCGGAACCAGTAGCTGTAACGCTCGGGCCGGGCGCGCACGTCCGCCTCGAGCTCCTCGGGCGTGACCCAGGCGAAGCCCTCGGCCTCGGCCGGATCGGGCCGGACCGGGCCCTCGTAGACGGCACCGAAGACGTGGACGAGCTCGTGCTCGACCAGGCCGTTGTCGAGCTCGGCCCGGTAGATCGTGGTCAGAAGCGGCTCGAGCTCGGCCTCGATCCCCATCTCCTCGACCAGCCGGCGGCGGGCGGCATCGCGCACCGGCTCGCCCGGCCGCGGATGGCTGCAGCAGGTGTTCGTCCAGAGCCCACCCGAATGGTATTTCGAGCGGTGCCGCTTCTGCAGGAGGAAGCGGCCAGCGCGGTCGCGGATCACGACCGAGACGGCGCGGTGCAGCCGGCCCTCGCGGTGGGCGGCGAGCTTGGGGGCGGTCCCGATCGGGCGATCCTGCGGGTCGACCAGGACGACCCGCTCCTCTTCCGGCGCGCTCTGGGTCATGACCGTGTCCTCCCTCGCAGGCAAGGTCGCACCCGCGCGGCTCTTCGACAAGCCCCGGCGACGCACGGCCCTGTCAAGGTGCGAAGACATGGGCCAGGACGAGCTCCTTGAACGCGGTGGCGACAACCGGCCCCTCCGGCAGGAGGTGCGGTGCGGAGCTCGCGACGAGCGGCCCGTCCTCTTCCCGCTCGGTGAGGAGCCCGTGCGAGCCCTTGACGAGCTCGACCTCACGGATCGGGATCACGTCGAGGAGCGTGCGGAAGCCGAGCCGGCGCAGGAGGAGCTTGGCCGCGATCTTCGCCTTGACGAAGGGCTGTTGCGGATCGAGGAAGAGCTCCATGGGGTCGTAGCCGGGCTTCCTGTGGATGTCGACCGTGGGCGCATAGTCGGGCGCTCGTGAGTCGTCGAGCCACCAATAATAAGTGAACCAACGATCCGGCTCGGCCAGCGCCACGAGCTCGCCCGAGCGCGGATGGTCGAGCCCGAATTCCCTTTTCCCTTCCTCGTCGAGAACACGGGCGATGCCCGGCGTGCGCTCGAGCAGGGCCTTCACGTTCGCGGGCCCGGTGCCGTGCTGGAGGTAGACATGGGCGATTTGGTGGTCGGCGAGGGCGAAGGCCTTCGAGGCACCGGCGTCGAGTTGCTCGCGGCCGAGCTCCACCCGGACGCGGATCAGGCCCGCCTCGCGCAGCACGCGGTTGACGTGGACCGCGCCGGAGACCGGCACGATGCCGTATTCCGAGACCAGGACAACTCGGTGACCCCGGGAACGGGCGAGCTCGATCAGCTCGCCGGCGACCGCGTCGATCGCGCGGAGCTCGGCTGCGACCCGCGGGTCCTCGGGATGCGGACCCCATTTCTGCAGCCCGTAGTCGAGATGCGGTAGGTAGCAGAGCGTCAAGGTGGGCCGACGGGTCTCGAGGACATGCGCAGTGGCGCGTGCGATCCAGCGCGAGGAAGTGATGTCGGCCCCGGGCCCCCAGAACTGGAAGAGCGGGAACGGCCCCAAAAGCCCGTCGAGCTCGTCGTGCAGCTCCGGCGGTTCGGTGTAGTGGTCGGGGATCTTGCGCCCGTCGGCCGGGTACATCGGGCGCGGCGTGGCGGACACGTCCACGCTCGAATACATGTTGTACCACCAGAACATGTTGGCGGCGGTGAAGGCCGGATCGCGCTTCTTGGCGGCCTCCCAGAGCTTTTCGCCGGCGACGAGCCGGTTCGACTGCCGCCAGAGCCACACTTCGGCGAGATCGCGGAAGTACCAGCCGTTGGCGACCGCGCCGTGGTCACGCGGCAGGAGGCCCGTGAGGAGCGTCGACTGCACGGTACAGGTCACGGCCGGGACCACCGTGCGCAAGGGCCGCCACGCGCCGTCGCGGACGAAGGCCGAAAGCTTCGGCGTGTTCGGGCCCAAAAGCCGCGGCGTGAGGCCGACGACCAGGAGGACAAGGGTCGGCGTCATCCGTCCTTCCCCGGGCCGGGAAGGTCGAGGTCGCACAGCCGCGCGCCGCGCCGCGGATCGGCCGCGGCCGTCAAGACCAGGCGACAGGGATCGTAGCCCGCGGCCTCGAGCGTCGCCCGCAGCCGGCCCAGCACCGCGTCGGCAAGGCGCGGCTCGCGGGCCAGGATCCAGGCGTAGTCGCGGCTCGGATGGGCGACCAGCGACCAGCGATAGTCGGGGTCGAGGGCGATCACGACGTAATCGCCCGACACGGCCCAGAGCCAGAAGCCCAGGGGCTCGAGGAAGGTGACCTCGAGGGCGGCGCGGTCGGGCGGCCCGGTGAAGCGCGCCCGGCCGATCGCCACCTTCTCCTCGCCCGCCGCGGTCCGGCAGGCGTTGCGCACGGCGATCCAGCGGGGATCCTCGGGCGCCGGGGCGTAGGTCGCGGTCGTGTCGGTGGCACAGGCGCGCTGGAACCAGGAAGGGATCGTCGCGATCTCGTGCCAGGTGCCGAGATAGCGCTCGACCTCGAAGCCCGCGACCGGCTCGAGCGGCGGCCCCGTGGGTCGGGTGCAGGCGGTGACGAGCGCGAGGAGCGCCGAGGCGAAGAGGCGAGCGGCCACGATCAAAAACTCCGGCATTCGGCGAGCGGGATCGGCTCGCCCTCGCCCCAGGCGGCGACCCGCTCGCTCGCTGCGGCGAGCGGGATCCGTGCTCCCGCGCGGGCGAAGAGCGGGAAGCGGTGGAGCGGCAGGGCGAGCTCGAGCCGGCTCGGGCCCTCGTAGCGGATGCCGGTGAACCAATCGACCCAGCCGCCTTCGGGCAGCCAGACGGTGACCCGGCCGCCCGGGCGGACGATCGGGGCCACGAGGAGATCCGGCCCGAAGAGATATTGCAGCTCGAAGGCCCAGCTCTCCGGCTCCTGCGGGAAGGCGAGCGGCATCGGCCGGCAGAGCGGCAGGCCCGTGGCGACGGCTTCGGAGAGCGCCCGCTCGAGGTCGGGGACGAGGCCCACCCGCAGCTCGAGAGCGGCGCGAACACAGGCGAGAGCCACGTCGCCGAAGGCCCAAGGCTCGCGCGGGCCGATCCCGTGAAAGCGCATGTGGGAAGCGAACAGGGCCGCCTGCGACCGGCGGACGAAGAGTTCGGGATCGGGCAGGTCGCCGTAGAAGCTGCCGATGTCGGTGGCATAGAAGGGATTGCCGGAGAACGACCAGGAGGGGAGGCCGCGGATCGAGGCCGCGAGCCCGCCCCAATCGGCCTCGGGATCACCGCCCCAGAAGCCGGGCACGGTCGGGCTGCCGATCCGGCCCGAACGGGCGAACACGAAGCCCACACCGAAGCGGCGGGCCGAAGCCTCGTGGACGCAGCGATCGTAGAGGAGCGGGTAGACATCGTGCAGCTCGGGCCCTCGGGTGCCGTCGTGGGCGACGCAGTTCGGGTCGTCGGGCACCTGCTCGCCGAAGTCGGACTTGATGACGTCGACCCCGAGATCGAAGAGGGCGGCGTGGCGGTCGCGCCACCAGGCGAACGCACCCGGATGGGTGAAATCGACGATCGCCGAGGGCGGCAAGGGTGTGAGGACCGGGCCGAAGGGCGCCGGGTCCCATTCGTGCCGCCAGGGCTCGCCGGTCCGCTCGTCTTCCAAGAGAAAGCCCGCGCGGGCGAGCTCGGGATAGTGCGGGCCGTCGAGGGCGACCAGCGGATATTCCCGGCAGCAGAGCTTGAAGCCGAGCTCGTGCACCCGGCGGGTCGTGCCGGCGGGGTCGGGGTATCGGGCCGGGTCGAAGCCGAAATGGAAGCGGGTCGCGGTGTCCTGCCAGGCGCGGCCGTCGAGGGTGATCACGTCCATGGGGAGGTGCAGCTCGCGACAGCGCCGCGCCGCATCCAGGAGCTCGCCCTCGTCGCGGTCGAAGGCGGCGAAGAGGCCACGGGCGTGGCGGGCGACCGCCGCCCCCGTCGGGTCGACCGTGAGGTCGCCGAGCGCGAGCTCCTCGAGGGCGCCGAGGTCACCGATCATGCCCGAGCCGGACCCGGCGGCTCGCGCGGCCGCCGCACGGCCGCCGCGGCCGATCGGATGAGCGCGGCTCGATCCGATCGGCCCGGTTCGGTCATCAATTGAGCGGCCGGACGGCGGGCTCGGCGGCCGGCGGCGCGGGCACCGCCGGGGCCACGGCCGGCACGAGCTCGGTCTCGGCCGGCAGCGGCTCGGGCATCCGCACGAGGGCGAGCCGCAGCACCTCGTCGATCGTGGCGACCGGGACGATCTTCAAGGCCTTCTTCGCGTTGTCCGGGATCTCCGCGAGATCCTTCTCGTTCTCCTTCGGGATGATCACCGTCTCGAGCCCGCCGCGGAGCGCCGCCAAGAGCTTCTCCTTGAGCCCACCGACCGGCAGGACCCGACCGCGCAGCGTGATCTCGCCGGTCATCGCGACCGAGGCCTTGACCGGGATCCGCGTGAGCACCGAGACGATCGAGGTGACCATCGCCACGCCGGCCGAGGGCCCGTCCTTCGGGGTGGCCCCCTCCGGCACGTGGATGTGGATGTCGGTCTTGTCGAAGGTCTCGGCGGAGATCCCGAGCTCACGAGCCCGCGAGCGCACCCAGGAGCGGGCCGCCTGGACCGATTCCTGCATGACCTCGCCGAGCTTGCCGGTCACGGTCATCTTGCCCTTGCCGGGCACGGTGACCGCCTCGACCTGCAACAGCTCGCCGCCGACCTCGGTCCAGGCGAGCCCGGTCGTCACCCCGATCTGGTCCTCGAGCTCGGCCTCGCCGAAGCGGTAGCGGCGGACGCCGGCGTATTTCTCGAGGTTCTTGCGGGTGATCTTCACCGCCTTCTTGCCCTCGACCAGGATTTCCCGGAGCGCCTTCCTGGCGAGATTGGCGATCTCCCGCTCGAGGTTCCGCACACCCGCCTCGCGCGTGTAGTAGCGGATCAGGTCGACGAGGGCCTCGTCGCTGATCGACCACTCTTCCTCCTTGAGCCCGTGCTGCTTGCGCTGCTTGGGGATCAGGTGGCGCTTGGCGATCTCGATCTTCTCGTCCTCGGTGTAGCCGGGGATCCGGATGATCTCGAGCCGGTCCAACAGCGGCTGCGCCATACGCAGCGTGTTGGCGGTGCAGACGAACATCACGTCCGAGAGGTCGTAATCGACCTCGAGATAGTGGTCGTTGAAGTTCGCGTTCTGCTCGGGATCCAGCACCTCGAGCAACGCCGAGGACGGGTCACCGCGGAAGTCCGCACCGAGCTTGTCGATCTCGTCGAGCATGAAGAGTGGGTTCGAGCTCTTCGCTTTCTTCATGCTCTGGATGATCTTGCCCGGCATCGAACCGATGTAGGTCCGCCGATGGCCGCGGATCTCGGCCTCGTCGCGCACCCCACCCAGGCTCACCCGGACGAAGTTGCGGCCGGTCGCCTTGGCCAGCGACTTGCCGAGCGAGGTCTTACCCACACCCGGCGGGCCCACCAGGCAGAGGATCGGCCCCTTCATCTTGCCGACCCGCTGCTGCACGGCGAGATATTCGATGATCCGCTCTTTGACTTTCTCGAGCCCGTAATGGTCGGCGTCCAGGATCTCCTGAGCTTTCTTGAGGTCGGTCGAGACCTTGGTCCGCTTCTTCCACGGGATCGACAAGAGCCAATCGAGATAGTTGCGGACGACCGTGGCCTCGGCCGACATCGGGCTCATGGTCCTGAGCTTCTTGAGCTCGGCCTGGGCCTTCTCGCGCGCCTCCTTGGAGAGCTTGGTCTTCTTGATCCGCTGCTCGAGCTCACCGAGCTCGTCCTTGCCATCCTCGAGCTCGCCGAGCTCTTTCTGGATGGCCTTCATCTGCTCGTTCAGATAATATTCACGCTGGGTCTTCTCCATTTGCCGCTTGACCCGCGTGCGGATCCGCTTCTCGACCTGGAGGACCGAGATCTCCCCCTCCATGAAGGCGTAGAGCCGCTCGAGCCGCTCGGCGAGCGACGTCGTCTCGAGGAGCTCTTGCTTCTCGGGGATCTTGAGGGTCAGGTGCGCGGCGATCGTGTCGGCCAGCTTGCCCGGGTCGTCGATCTGCTGGAGGCTGAGCAGGACCTCGGGCGGGACTTTTTTGTTGAGCTTGACCAACTGGTCGAACTGGCTCGTGACCGCGCGCACGAGCGCCTCGATCTCGCGCGGATCGCTCGGCCGGTCGGGCACGAGCTCGGCGCGGACCTGGAAGAAGCGCGGATTGTCGATGAAGCTCGTGATCCGAGCGCGGGCTTGCCCCTCGACCAGCACCTTGACCGTGCCGTCCGGCAGCTTCAACAGCTGCAGGACGCTCGAGATCGTGCCGACCCGATAAATGTCGTCGCGGCCGGGATCGTCCTGGGCGGCGTTCTTCTGGGCGACGAGCAGGATCTGCTTGTCGTCCTTCATCACCTCCTCGAGGGCGTGGATCGACTTCTCGCGGCCGACGAAAAGCGGCACGATCATGTGCGGGAAGACGACGATGTCCCTGAGGGGCAGGACGGGGAAGATCGCGCTCGCGGACTGTTCGCTCATGCTACCTCTCTGAGGCCGCAGCGGACCGCGGCCCAACTGGATACGGCCAGAAAGTGGCCCGCGACGGGGCCGCTTTCAAGGAACCGCGGCAGCAGGCCTCCGCGGCTCAGCCGGAAGCTCCGAGCAGGGCCACGAGGTAGAGCACGTAACCGGCGAGCAGAGCCGCCCCCTCGCGCCGGCCGATCCGCCGGCCGGTCATGGCGAAGAGGATCAAGGCCGCGGTGGTGGCGAGCATCACCGGCAGATCGAAGGTCAGCAGCACGGGCGGCACAGGCAAGGGGCTCACGAGCGCGGTGACGCCGAGGATGCCCAGGACATTGTAGATGTTGGAGCCGACCACGTTGCCGTAGGCGAGCTGGCTCTGACCGCGCCAAGCGGCGACGAGACTGGTCGCGAGTTCGGGCAGCGAGGTCCCGACCGCCACGAGCGTCAGGCCGATCACGAGCTCGCTCACGCCGAGGCCCCGGGCAAGCGAGACGGCCCCGTCGATCAACAGCCCGGCACCGACGACGGTCGCGACGATCCCGCCGACCGCCAGCAGGATGGCGATCCGGAAGTCGAGCGGCCGGCTGCCGTCCTCGAGCTCGCCCTCGGCGGCGAGGATCGCCCCCCACTCGTCGGGCTTCGCGGTCTCCGCCCGGTAGGTCCGAACCGTGTACAAGACCACGAGGGCCACGAGGACGAGCCCGCCGAGCCGCCCCACCTCGCCCGTGGCGGCGAGGCCGGTGGCGGCGAGCGCGGAGACCGAGAGGGCGAGCGCGTCGCGGCGGAACGCCGCGGGCTCGATCCCGACCGGCGAGAGGAGGACCGCCACGCCCAAGATCAAGAGGACATTGGCGATGTTGGAGCCCACGACATTGCCGAGCGCCACATCGGGGACGCCGGCGAGCGCCGCTTCGACAGAGGCCACGAGCTCCGGGGTCGAAGTCCCGTAGCCCACGAGGGTGAGGCCGATCAGAAGTGGTGAAACGCCGAGCCGGCGGGCGATCGCCACCGCCCCGCGGACGAGCGCCTCGCCGCCGCCCAAAAGCAGGGCCATGCCCGCTCCGAGCTCGGCGAGCGCGAGCATCCGGAGGGCGCGGAGGAAGCGGCTCGGCCGATCAGGAGGCGGCGCCGGCCTTGGCGTCGGCGTAGATCATCAAAGGCTTGGCGCGGCCCTCGGCGACCTCGCGGTTGATCACGACCTCGTTCACGCCCACGAGCGAGGGCAGCTCGAACATGGTGTCCAAGAGGATCGCCTCCATGATCGAGCGCAGGCCACGCGCCCCGGTCTTGCGCTGGATCGCCCGCTCGGCGATCGCCCGCAGCGCGTCCTCGGTGAAGGTGAGCTTCACGCCTTCCATCTCGAACAGCCGCTGGTACTGCTTGACCAGCGCGTTCTTCGGTTCCTTGAGGATCTTGATGAGCGCCGGGATGTCGAGGTCGTGGAGTGTGGCGATCACCGGCAAGCGGCCGATGAACTCCGGGATGAGCCCGAACTTCAAGAGATCGTCGGGTTCGACGTCGCGCAAGATTTCGCCCGTGCGCCGATCGTCCGGACCGGTCACCTCGGCACCGAAGCCCATCGACTTCTGCCGGCCGCGGGCGGCGATGATCTTCTCCAGACCGGCGAAGGCACCGCCGCAGATGAACAGGATGTTGGTCGTGTCGACCTGCAGGAACTCCTGCTGCGGGTGCTTGCGGCCGCCCTGCGGTGGGACGCTCGCGATCGTGCCTTCGATGATCTTCAAGAGCGCCTGCTGCACCCCCTCGCCCGAGACGTCGCGGGTGATCGAGGGGTTCTCGGACTTGCGGCTGATCTTGTCGACCTCGTCGATGTAGACGATGCCGCGCTGCGCCCGCTCGACGTTGTAGTCGGCGTTCTGCAGGAGCTTGAGGATGATGTTCTCGACGTCCTCGCCCACGTAGCCCGCTTCGGTGAGCGTGGTGGCATCCGCCATGGTGAAGGGCACGTCCAGGATGCGGGCGAGGGTCTGGGCCAGGAGGGTCTTGCCGCAGCCGGTCGGGCCGATCAGCAGGATGTTCGACTTGGCGAGCTCGACGTCGCCACCCTTGTTGCCGTGCGCCAGCCGCTTGTAGTGATTGTGCACGGCCACCGAGAGCACGCGCTTGGCGTGCTCCTGGCCGATCACGTAATCGTCGAGAACGCTCTTGATCTCGGCCGGGGTCGGAACACCGGCACGGCTCTTGGCGACTGCGCTCTTGTTCTCCTCGCGGATGATATCCATGCACAGCTCGACGCATTCATCGCAGATGAACACGGTCGGGCCGGCGATCAGTTTCCTGACCTCGTGCTGGCTCTTCCCGCAGAAGGAGCAATAGAGGGTGTTCTTCGAGTCGCCGCTGCCCTTGGACATCATCCAACCGTCCCACGCGGTCCTTGAGAAGATGGTAGCGGCGCCCGACGGGGCGTACAACCCGCCAAACGTGGGCGCAGCGCGAGGTTCACGCCGGCCGAACGCGAACGGATCGGGAACTCGCCCCGCCGAGCCTCCACCGGGGCGAGTGCCGACCCACCCCGGTGCACACCGGTCGCCCAATCGGGGGATCGGCCGGCGCCCGCTCGCTCCTACTCCTTGGCCGGCTTGGGCGGGCGCTTGTCCATGACCGCGTCGATGATGCCGAATTCCTTGGCCTGCTCGGCGCTCATGAAGGTGTCGCGCTCCATCCGCGCCTCGACCTCGGGGAGCGTGCGGCCGGTGTGCTTCACATAGATTTCATTGAGCCGCTGCTTCATCAAGAGGATCTCGCGGGCGTGGATCTCGATGTCGGTCGCTTGGCCCTGGAAGCCGCCCGACGGCTGGTGGGTCATGATCCGCGCGTGCGGCAGGGCGTAGCGCTTGCCCTTGGCCCCCGCGGCCAACAGCAACGAGCCCATCGAGGCCGCCTGGCCGATGCAGATCGTCGCGACGTCCGGCCGAATGTATTGCATCGTGTCGTAGATCGCGAGACCGGCCGTGACGAGCCCACCCGGGCTGTTGATGTAGAGGCTGATGTCCTTGTCCGGGTTCTCGGCCTCGAGGAACAGGAGTTGGGCGGTCACGAGGCTCGCGACATGGTCGTCGATCGGGCCGTAGAGGAAGATGATGCGCTCCTTGAGCATCCGCGAATAGATGTCGAAGGCGCGCTCGCCGCGGGCGGTCTGCTCGACCACGATGGGCACGAGCTGGGAGACGATCGGCATGGGACTCACCTCGATCGGCAATCGGTTCGGAACGGCCGGGCTCAGCTGGCCGCCGCGGCTGCCGGAGCGGCCGGGGCGTCGGCCGGCGGCTCCTCCTCGTCCTCGCGCATGAGCTCCTCCGGGCTCACCTTCCGGTCGGTGACCTGGGCGAGCTGGAGGATGAAGTCGACCACCTTGTCCTCGAAGATCGGTGCCCGCAGCGCCTCGAGGGCCGCCGCGTTGTTGCGGTAATACTCGAGGACCTGGCGCTCTTGGCCGGGGAAGCGCTGCGCCTGGGCGATCACCGCCTGCTGCAGTTCGCTGCCCTCGACCTTGATGTCGTGGCGGGTCCCGATGTCGGACAGGATCAGTCCGAGACGCACCCGGCGCTCGGCGATCGCCCGGTATTCGGCTTCGAGCTCCTCCTTGCTCTTGCCTTGGGACTCGAAAGTGAGCCCGAGTTCCTGCATCTCCCGCTCGACCTGCTGCCAGATCGCCCGGAACTCGATGTCGACCATCCCCTCGGGCACCGGGAAGCGATAGGTCGCGGCCAGATGGTCGAGCAGCTGGCGCTTGGCCTTCTGCCGCGAGGCGGCCTTGAAGTCGGCCTCGATCCGCTCGGCGAGCGCCTTTTCGAGCGCCGGCAGGTCGTCGAAGCCGAGCTCTTTGGCGAGCGCGTCGTCGACCGCCACCGGCAGGGGCTCTTCGACGGCCTTCACCTCGACCTCGAAGCGCGCTCGCTTGCCGCGTACGCTCGCCTCGCGCCAACTCTCGGGGAAGGTCACCTCGATCGTCCGCCGCTCGCCGGGAACGGCCCCCACGAGCTCGTCCTCGAACCCGGGGATCGTCCCCCCGCCGCCCAGGACGATCGCGAGATCCTTGCCGGAGCCGCCCTCGAAGGGTCGGCCCTCGACGGTACCCTCGTAGTCGATCGTCACCCGGTCGCCCAGGCGCGCCGGGCGCGGCTCGGCCGGAGCCCGGAACTTCTGCCGCGAGCGGGCGATCCGCTCGAGGGCCTCGCGCAACACCGTCTCGTCGACCGTGGCGACCGGCCGAACGATCGAGATCGCCTTCATGTCGACCTCGGGGACCTCGGGCAGAAGCTCGACCCGCATCGCGAACTCGAGGTCCTTGCCCTCGTCGAACGCGGTGATCTCGATCTTCGGCCTGAGCGCGGGCTTGAGGCCGTGCTCGCCGATCGCCTTCTTCGCACCCTCTTCGAGGGCTTGTTCGACCACCTCGCCGAGCACGCCCTTGCCGTACTGCTTGCGCAAAAGCCCGAGCGGCACCTTGCCGGGCCGGAAGCCCGGCATCCGTACCCGGCTCTTGAGGTCCTCGAGGCGGGAGGTCACCCGTTCCTCGATCTCGGCGGCCGGCACGACGACCTTGAACTGGCGGACGAGACCCTCGGCCGCGACTTGGGTGACCTGCATCGATCCGTCTCTTTCCCGTTCGACCCCGGACGGCCGCCCCCGCGCCGGACTGGTGCGGGCGGCGAGACTCGAACTCGCACGGCTCGCGCCACGGGAACCTAAATCCCGCGTGTCTACCGGTTCCACCACGCCCGCCGCGCGCCCGGCCGCGGCGACGCCACGCGCTCGCCGGCCGGGCGCTGCATATAGCACGCGGTCGCCGGCTGCCAACAGGTCGGACCGGCGCGGTGGAGCCGCACCGCGGGTCGTGCTATTCTCATCCTCGAGCCCGAACGAGCTGGGCGGCACGACCGCCCATCCACCCGGTGCGCGAGGGAGGCCCCGAGATGACCACGGTCAAGCAGCTCCTCGCCGAGAAAGGGAACACGGTTTGGACCGTGGGTCCCGACCAGACCGTGCTCGACGCGATCCGCATCCTCGCCGATAAGGACATCGGTGCACTCGTCGTCGTCGAGGCCGACCGCCCGATCGGCGTCTTCTCCGAACGCGACTATGTCCGCAAAGTGTTCGTCAAGGGCAAGACCTCACCCACGACGCTCGTCCGCGAGGTCATGTCGGCGCCGGTCATCTCGGTGGGGCTCGCGGCCACGGTCGAGCAGTGCATGGCGACGATGAGCAGCCGGCGGATCCGCCATCTGCCGGTCGTCGAGAACGGTCGGCTCGTGGGGATGCTGTCGATGACCGACCTCGTCGATCACATCATCCGCGAACAGCATCAGCTCATCGAGCAGCTCGAGAGCTACATCCACGGCTGAGGGCGTCCGCGCGCGCCTCAGCGGTCGGCGGCGCGCAGCGCGGCGAAGAGGGAGTCGGGTCGCGCCGGCGGCGGGTCGAGTGGCGCCTGCTCGTAGGGTCGTGGTCGGGGCAGCGGCACGGGCTCGCCGGGCGTCGCGGCCTGGCGAGGTGTCGGAGCTGCCGGCGGACGCTCGGGTGCCGGCTCGACCGGCGCGGCGGCAGGAGGTGTGGGGAGCGGTGTGGTCGGCGCCGGCGCTCCGGGCGAAGGAGCGGGCGTCGGCAGTTCGGCACGCGGCGGCCGGCTCGTGTCGACCGGCGGCCCACCACCCACGGTGCGGGCGCGCAAAGCCCGCATCCGCGCCCGCAGCTCCTCGGAAATGTCGCGCGCGTCCTCGGCGTTACGCATCACCCGGGGGGTGATGAAGACGATGAGCTCGGTGCGCCGCTGGGCCGTGCGGGTCGAGCCGAACAGATTGCCGAGGACCGGAATGTCGCCCAGGACCGGGAGCCGCTCCCGGCCCCGCTCCTCGCCCTCCTGGATGAGTCCGCCCAGGACCACCGTTTGGCCGTCGAGCACGTCGACCCGGCTCTTGATCCGCCGCTGCTGGATGGTCGGGGTGGGCGTGGTCGACGCCGACTGGCCCGTGTCGATCGCCCGACTCACCTCCTGGGCGATCTCGAGGGAAACCACACCCGCGCTGTTGATCCGCGGCTTGACCTGCAGGATCACGCCCGTGTCGCGGTACTCGATCGAGCTCACCGTGGGCGCGAGCGGGTTCTCGACGCTGACCGCGGTGCGGGTGGTGATCGGCACCTCGTCGCCGACGGTGAGCCGCGCTTCCGCCCCGTCGCGGACCACGACCGAGGGGGCGGAAAGCACGCGCACCTCGGTCACCTGGGAGAGCGCGTCGATCGTGACGTTGGTGTCGCCGCCCGTGAAGATGAAGTTGAAGCCCGGCACGCGGGCCAAGGGCTCGAGGTTGCGGAAGTTCGTGGCGCCGGTCGCACTCGGGCTCGTGTTGTTGAAACCGAAGCGGAAATTGCCGGCCTCGATGAAATACTGCACGCCGTAGCGCAGGGCGTCGTTCAAAAGGACCTCGGCGATCGTCGCCTCGATCAGCACCTGCGCCGGCGCCGCGTCGATCCGCCGCAAGGTCGCCTCGACCTGCTCCCAAACGGCCGGCGTGGCGCGCACCACGACCGCGTTGGTGGCCTTGTTGGCGACCACCTTGATACCGCCCGAGCCGGCCGCCCGGAACGTCGCACCCCGGGCCTCCTGGGCGGCGAGCACGGCCGGACCGGTGGGCGGCTCCTCGGCCGCCGGCCGACCCTCGGGTGGTGCGCCCAGGCCCAGGAGCGAAGGCGGGGTCCCAGCCGCCGCCGGCGTCGCCCCGGCCGCCTCGCCGAAGAGCTCGCTCACGAGCTTGGCCGCCTCTTCGGCGTTCGCGTGCTTGAGCTCGTAGACGAAGAATTGCGGCCCCGCCGTCCGACCGCGGTCGAGGCGGCCGACCCACTGCTCGACCTGGAGCATCTGGGCGGGCGAGCCGGTGAGCGCGAGCACCGCGTTGAGCCGGGCGATCGGCAGGAACTGCACGGCCGGCCGCTGGCCGGTACCCGGCGGCAACGCCTCGGCGAAGAGCGCCTCGAGCTCGGGGATCAACGCCTCGGGGGTGGCGTACTGCAAAGGGAAGATGCCGACGGAGCGGTTGGCGAGCCAGTCGGCATCGAGCATGGCCAAGGTGTCGAGGGCGGCCTGCCGCTCGGCCGCCGTCCCGGTGATCAAGAGCAGGTTGCTCGAGGGATCGACCCGGATGTCCTCGGGCTTGTTCAAAAGGGGCTGGACGAACTGGGCGGCGGTCTGGGCCGAGATGTGGCGCAAGGGCACCACCGTGGCGCCGGTCCCGGGCGCCACGAGCGGCGGCTGGGTCCCACCGATCGGCCGCAACTCACTCTTGCCGACGAGCTCCTCCGCCGGCGCCACGACGAAGCCGGGCCCGCTCTCGGCCAGACCCGCGCCCACCATCCGCAGCGCCGTTTCGAGGACGAGCAGGAGGTCGCGCTCGGCGACGGGCCCGGCGGTCGAAAGCGTCACGGTGCCGGACACCCGCGGGTCGATCGTGAAGGGACGGCGCAGGATGTCACCCAGGACGACGCGCACCGCCTCCTTGACCTCCGCCCCGTCGAGATTGACCTGGACACCGTCGGGCGTGCGTTGCACGCCGGGCGGACGGGGCGCCAGAACGACGGCGCCGCGGGCGGGGAACACTTCCGGGCGCGGCCGCGTTTCCGTTCCGCCGGCCCGCGGGGCCTCGGCGACGGCGCCACGTGGCCGGGCCGGCGGCTCGAAAGACAGCGCGTCGATCGTCGGACCGATCTCCGAGCGCAGCGTCGGATCGCCGCAGCCCGCGAGGGCGAACAA
>Ga0308408_1000127_pt1 | contig 45163 bp, 45 predicted proteins | sample HotsprSampleMSe3_FD_203466 | JGI IMG/M metagenome (GOLD analysis project Ga0308408, IMG submission 203466) | Hot spring phototrophic mat microbial communities from Mushroom Spring, Yellowstone National Park, Wyoming, United States - 20060912_MSe3 ... | reverse complement strand
CGTCTACCTCCAAATGCTCGAAACCGCCGGTGCACGCTTGTTGCCCGGGCGCGCGAAGATTGTGGCCAAAACGAGAGAAGGTTTTCGGGTCGATGTCGACGGTGTCGAGCTGCTCGCCGACCGCGTAGTGGTAGCGGTCGGTGCGCGGCCGAGCTTGCCGGACATCGCCGGTGCAGAGCTCGCCGTCACCTCCGACGAGTTGCTCGAGGAGATCTACCCGCTTCCCCGCCGGCTGGTGGTCGTCGGGGCCGGCTACATCGGGGTCGAGCTCGCGAGCATTTTCCGGGCTTTGGGTTCGGACGTCACGTTGGTCTTCCGGGGCGACCAGCCGCTTCGAGGCTTCGACCAGGAGCTGCGGCGGGAGCTGTCCGGCGCTCTTGCTCGTGCGGGCATTCGACTTCTGCCGAACAGCCGACCCGAGCGCATCACGCCGGTTCACGGTGGGTTCCTTTTGGAGACCTCGGCAGGTTCCGTTGAAGCCGACCGGGTGCTCCTCGCGACCGGACGACGACCGATCCCGAACACGCGGGACCTCGGACTCGAAGGGCTGGGTATCCGGCTCGCGGCCGATGGCTCGGTCCCGGTCGATGCCGCTTACCGGACGAAGGTGCAAGGGCTTTTCGCGGTCGGGGACTGCTCGGACCATGCCGGCCACAGCCTCGACCCGGCGCAGCACGATCTCACCCCAGTGGCGATCGCGGAAGGGCGCGCCGTGGCGGAGCGGCTGTTCAATGCCAATCCGAAAACCGTGAACTACGAGACCGTGCCGACCGCCGTGTTCAGCTTGCCGCAGGCTGCCGCAGTCGGCTTGTCGCAGGAGCGCGCTGTGGCGGAAGGCCGAAGGGTGGAGATCTTCCGCACCCGGTTCCGGCCGATGCTCGAAACCCTAGGTGGCGGCGAGGAAAAGGTATTCATGAAGCTCGTCGTCGATACCGACGACGACCGGGTGTTGGGCGTTCACATCGTGGGCGGAGACGCGGCCGAGATTGTGCAGGGGTTCGCGGTGGCCTTGACCTGCCGGGCGACGAAGGCGCAATTCGACGCCACGGTAGCGTTGCACCCGACCGCCGCGGAAGAGCTCGTCACGATGTGGCGACCTTCGGAGACGTGAGCACCGGCAAAGCGAGCCTCGAGCGGGGACGACGATGACGATCGGAACGTGGGCGCCGGACAGCTGGCGCACGAAGCCGGCGCGACAGATGCCGGTTTACGAGGACGAAGCCGCGCTGGCCGCTGTCGAGCGCGAGCTTGCCAGCTACCCACCGCTCGTTTTCGCGGGCGAAGCGCGCACGCTGCAAGAAAAACTCGCTGAAGTCGCGGCGGGACGTGCGTTCCTCTTGCAAGGCGGAGACTGTGCCGAAGCCTTCGCCGAGTTCAATGCCAACAAAATCCGCGATTGGCTCCGCATCTTCCTCCAGATGGCAGTGGTCTTGACGTTCGGTGCGGGGCTGCCGGTCGTCAAAGTCGGACGGATCGCAGGCCAATTCGCTAAACCGCGTTCTTCGTCCACCGAGCGGCAGGGTGATCGGGAGCTCCCTGCTTACCGGGGCGACATCGTCAATGCGATCGAGTTCGACGAGGTGGCCCGACGGCCCGATCCGACCCGCATGTTGCGCGCTTACACGCAGGCCGCAGCGACCCTCAACCTTCTGCGGGCTTTCACGGAGGGCGGTTATGCGTCGCTCACCCGTGTACACACGTGGATGATCGACAACGTCGCACGTTCGCCCTGGGGGCAGCGTTATCGCGATCTGGCCGATCGGATCAGCGAGGCGCTCGAGTTCATGCGTGCCTGCGGGATCTCGGACAGGACGACGCCCGAGATCGCGCGCACCACGCTCTACACCTCGCACGAGGCTCTGCTCTTGGGTTTCGAGCAGGCGATGACGCGAGTCGATTCGACAACCGGGCGGATCTACGACACCTCCGCGCATTTCCTTTGGATCGGCGATCGAACCCGCCAGCTCGACGGTGCCCACGTGGAGTTTTGCCGCGGGATCGCCAACCCGCTCGGAGTGAAGGCAGGACCTTCCATTACGGCCGACGAACTCTTGCGGCTTTGTGACGTGCTCAACCCGAAGAACGAGCCCGGCCGACTGACCGTGATCAGTCGGATGGGTGCTGACAAGATCGAGAGGAAGCTACCGCCGCTGGTCCGGGCGCTCCGGCGCGAAGGTCGGGCCGTGATCTGGGCGTGCGATCCCATGCATGGCAACACGGTCACTACGAACGGCTTCAAGACGCGACCTTTCGATCGTATCCGCACCGAGGTCGAGAGTTTCTTCGCCATTCACAAGGCCGAAGGAACCCATGCGGGTGGCATTCATCTGGAGATGACCGGCGACGACGTCACCGAGTGCTTGGGCGGTTCGCAAGCCGTGACGGAAGCGTGTCTGGCCTCCCGTTACCACACGCAGTGTGATCCCCGTTTGAACGGGCAACAGAGCCTCGAACTCGCTTTCATCATGGCCGAGGCGCTTAAAGAAGAGCGCCGCGCGCAGCGGGTAGCTGCTGCCCCGTGAGCGCGCATCTCGAGCCGCCGAGCGAGGGCGAACGCCGGGCAGCTTCCCCTTCCGGCGATTTCGAGCCACCGTTTGCCGCTGCGCACCCCCTGGGCGAGGAAATCGTCCGGCACACCGACGCGTATTTCCGCAAGACGAAAGCGATCATCGAACGGTTCGGTGATTGCCAGGTCACTTATGCGATTTTTTTACGTCGGCCGGTCATCTCGGCCCCACGCCTCGCGCTCGAGTGGCTGTCGAGGGTTGCGCGAGAGCGGGGCGCGCATTTCGAGATCGAACTGCTGTTCGAGGAAGGCGCTTGGGTTGGCGCCGGCGAGCCGCTGATGTACGTAAGTGGCTCGTTCCGCCATCTGGTCGATCTCGAGACCAATCTCTTGCAGAAGATCGGCGCGACCTGCGTAGCCGCGTTCAACGCCTATTCGATGTGCACCGATCTTCCTTACGTGGCGTTTCTCGCAATGGACGCGCGGCACTGCGCCGGGCTCGAAATGGCGGAGATGATGGCCTACGCCGCGAGCGTCGGCTCAAAGCGGGCGCAGGCGGAGACGAACGCGATCGGCTTCATCGGCAACGCCACCGATGCGACCGCGCATTTCTTCGGTCGAACGCGCGGCCTCGGAACGATGCCCCATGCGCTCATCGGCTACGCCGGTTCCACCGTGCGGGCCGCGGAAATGTTCCACGCGACCTTTCCGCAGGATCCACTTTTCGTTCTGGTGGACTATTTCGGCCGCGAGGTCACCGATGCGCTCGAAGTTTGCCGCAGGTTTCCGGATCTTGCGGCTGAAGGGAGGCTCGGCATCCGGCTCGACACCCACGGCGGCAGATTCCTGGAGGGGCTCGACGTAGCCGCTTCGTACGCCGTCCTCGAGCGCCACGCGCCGCAAGCTATCCGCACCTATCGCACCCCGGAAGAGCTCGCTTGGCTCACTGGCACCGGCGTCACGGCTGCCGCGATTTTCCACATGCGCGAGCAGCTCGACGCGGCTGGCTTCAAGAACGTCAAGATCATCGCGAGTTCGGGCTTTTCGCCCCAGAAATGCAAGCTCATGGCGAGCGTTCGTGCGCCGATCGACATCATCGGGACGGGCTCGTACCTCCCCGAACGCTGGAGCGAGACCTACGCGACGGCAGACGTCATCGCCTATGACGGTGTACCGCGCGTGAAGGTCGGTCGCGAGTTTTTATTCGAGCGCCCGCGTGGGGCCGTCGGTAGCACGTCTCGCCGACTACGCTGACCGGCCCAGGGGATCGGACCCTCCGAGGGTCATGCGCGATGCCAGCCGAGGTCACGAATAAAGCCGACGGCTGCGCTCGCCGTATCGTCGCTGTCGGCTTCGATACCGATCCGTTCGACCGGCGGCGGGTCGGTGCCGAAAGGGGCGCGGTAGTCGGCCAACACGTCGACGTACTCCTCGAGCCACGTACCGGGGAGAGCCGAGACGTCGCGCAGGACCCGGAGCTATGCACCAACGGGGAGGAAGCAGTTGTCGAAACAGCCCTCGTGGCGTTCGCTCCCGCCCCACAGGTAGGTCAAAAGGCGCCCCAGTGGGTCGTGACCCACGAGAGAGTTCAGAAAAGCCCGCACGCTCCGCTCGAACAAGCTCGGCTGCTCCGGCACTCAGGCATATGCGAGGTGGATGGCGAGCGAGCGATCGTGGCCGCCTTTGCGGGTCAGATCGGTAGCGGGCACGGACTTATCGACGCGCCAACGCCAACGGAGGATGGGCGTTCGGTAGCGATCGGCCGGCAGATGGCGCCACGCGACAGAGACCGACGCACGGCTCTCGACCGTGATCGTACCGTTGCTATACGGCCGGTAATGGTTGCCGAGCTTGTCACGAAAAGTTCCCGTTCTCCCTAGGCTGCGAGGGACGGGTCCATTTTCGCGAGCGGAGCACGAGCCGACCGGAGGATCGCGGCCGTGAAGGCGACCAGCTCCCGGCGACGGAGCGTAGGGACCTTCGGTTGCATTCTTCGTGGCGCTCCGAACACAATGGAGCCGAAAGCGGCGGGTAGGAGAATAGGATGAGCGAGCCGATCTGGCGACCCGACCCGGAGCGAGCGGCGCGAACGCAGATCGTGCGCTTCGCAGCGGACCAGGGCTTCACCGGGCAGGACGCGGTCCGCGACCTGTGGCGTTGGTCGGTCGAGCATCCCGAGCCCTTCTGGCGGCAGGTTTGGAAAAGCTTCGGCGTGGTCGCGAGCGCGGAAGCGGACCGGGTCTTGGAAAACCCGGACGCGATGCCGGGCGCACGCTGGTTTCCCGGAGCGCGGCTCAATTTTGCGCAGAATCTCCTACGGCGAAGGGACGAGGGACCAGCCATCATCTTCGTGGGCGAAGATGGCCGGCGGCGCGAATTGAGTTGGAACGATCTCTGGAATTCGGTCGAACGGCTCGCGTCCGCCTTCCGAGCGGAAGGCATCGGGCTCGACGATCGGGTGGTCGGCTATCTGCCGAACATTCCCGAGACGATCGTCGGCATGCTCGCGAGCTCGGCCGTCGGGGCGATATGGTCATCCTGCTCGCCCGATTTTGGCGTCCGAGGCGTCCTCGATCGCTTCGGTCAGATCGAGCCCAAGGTCTTGATCACCGTCGATGGCTATCTCTACGGTGGGAAAAAAATAGATATACGTGAAAAGGTGGCGGCCTGCGTCGCAGAATTGGGAACGCTGGAAAAAGTCGTCGTCGTTCCATTCCTGGAGGATCGTCCAGATATCCGGCCGATCCCCAAATCTGTCTTTTTCGACGATTGGCTGCGGCGACAGAACACATCGCTCCGCTTCGAGCAGCTGCCTTTCGATTTCCCTCTCTACGTGCTCTATTCGTCCGGCACGACCGGCATGCCCAAAGCGATCGTGCACGGGCAAGGCGGGACACTTCTTCAACATTTGAAAGAACATCGACTGCATTGCGACGTACGGCCGGGTGATCGGCTTTTTTACTATACGACCTGCGGCTGGATGATGTGGAATTGGCTCGCTTCCGGTTTGGCGAGCGAAGCGACCCTCGTCCTTTACGATGGTTCGCCTTTTCATCCCGGGCCAGAGGTGCTCTGGGATCTCGTGCAGCGGGAGCGTATCACGATCTTCGGCACGAGTGCGAAATATCTGCAGGCGCTCGAAAAGTCCGGCGCAGCGCCGATCGCCGACCACGACCTCAGCAGTCTGAAGACGATCCTGTCGACCGGCTCACCACTGCTTCCCGAGTCGTTCGACTACGTTTATCGAAAAATCAAGACGGACGTTCATCTGGCTTCGATATCCGGCGGAACCGACATCGTCTCCTGTTTCGTTCTCGGTAATCCGGCGGGACCGGTGTGGCGGGGCGAGATACAAATGCGAGGGCTCGGCATGGCCGTCGACGTTTTCGACGAGCAAGGCCGACCGATCCGCGGCCAGCGCGGTGAACTCGTGTGTACCAAGCCTTTCCCGTCGATGCCGATCGGCTTCTGGAACGATCCCGACGGGAGTCGGTATCGCAAGAGCTATTTCGAACGGTTTCCCGGCGTTTGGTGCCATGGTGATTGGGCCGAACTGACCGCACACGACGGGATCGTGATCTACGGCCGCTCGGACGCCGTCCTGAATCCCGGGGGGGTGCGGATCGGTACCGCCGAGATTTACCGCGAGGTCGAGCAGATCGACGAGGTTCTCGAATCGGTCTGTGTCGGCCAGGAGTGGGAAGGTGATGTTCGCATCGTACTCTTCGTAAAGCTACGAGAGGGCCTCGTTCTCGACGAGGCCCTGCGCGAGCGGATCCGGCGCCGGATCCGGGAGAACACGACGCCGCGCCACGTTCCGGCCAAGATCATTCAGGTTGCGGACATACCGCGGACCATGAGCGGAAAGATCACGGAGCTCGCGGTTCGCGACGTGATCCACGGGCGACCCGTGAAGAACACCGAGGCCTTGGCGAACCCGCAGGCTCTCGGCTTGTTCCGTGATCTCCCGGACCTGAAGGTCTGAGGTCGTCATGGCGGCGCCGCAACCTTTGCGCGGGCCGGCGCCGACCGTCAGCCTGCTGCGCGATACCGCCGTCGGTACGGCACCGGCTGCTGCGGCGGTCCTGGTTTCGAGTGCCATCGGCGCGGACGGGGTGTGGCCCGCCCTGACTGGTTTGCTCGTCGGCGTCGTGGCCGCGCATCTGATCTCCCGTTTGTGGATCGGTCAGGCGGCGGCACTCGCGCGCTGGATGATCGGCCTTGGCAGCGGAGAAGAAGGTCGGCGGCCGGTCCTCGTGCTGGGCTCCGCTCTCGAATGGATGATGTGGCCGGCCCTCGAACTCGCTCGGCGCGCACGTCGAGCCGAGCGTCAAGCGACGCTTCAGGGCCGGCGTCTGTCGACCGTCCTCGAAGCCGTGTCGGATGCGGTCCTGCTCGTGGACGCGCGAGAGACGATCGTCGAGGCGAATGTTGCGGCCCGCCGGACGTTCGGCCTCGACCGCGTGGGTGTACCGTTCGCTCGGGCGACGCGAGATCCGGGCGTGACCGCTGCGTTGCGTGCCGCGCTCGAAGCCGGAACGGCGAGCACGGTCGTGTTCAGCCCGGTCGACGATCGGTTGAGGCTTTTCACCGCGCGTATCCAGCCGAGTGAAAGCCCGGAAGGTGGCCGGGGTGCCGTGTTGGCGGTGCGCGAACAGAGTGAGCAACTCTTGATCGAGAGGATGCGCTCCGACTTCGTTGCCAACGCCAGTCACGAACTCAAAACACCGCTCGCCGCGATCATCGGCATCATCGAAACACTCCGTGGACCCGCGCGAGACGACGCAGCCGCGCGCGACGTGTTCCTCGCCACGTTGGCGGAAGAGGCCAGCCGCATGAGGCGGCTTGTCGACGACCTTCTTTCCCTCTCGCAAATCGAGCTCGCGGCGCATCGGCCTCCTGCAACGCTAGTTTCTCTCGCCGAGGTGCTCGAGGGAACCCTCGCGCGAATGCGGCCGGTGGCGGAAGCCGCAAGGGTTCGGCTCGTTCTCGAGGCGCCGGCTTCGGCTCCTGACATCGTGGCCGACGCGGACCAGCTCCACCAATTATTCGGCAATCTCATCGACAATGCGATCAAATATGGTGGGCCCGACAAGGACGTCCGCGTCGTCGTGCGCCTGCTCGATGCCGCGCCGCCTACCGCAGGGCCGGTCGCGGGGCGGCCGGCCGTTGAGGTTGCCATCGTCGACCAGGGTGAGGGAATCGCACCAGAGCATCTGCCTCGTCTCACGGAACGATTTTATCGCGTCGACAAGGCACGCTCGCGGAAAGTCGGTGGCACGGGGCTCGGCCTGGCGATCGTCAAGCATATCGTCCGTCGGCATCAGGGCCATCTGGCGATCGAAAGCGAGCTCGGTCGTGGTTCGCGGTTCGCGGTACTCCTGCCAATACCCGCCGAGGTCGTCGATCATCATTCTGTCAAGATTCCGTCATAGAAGCGGCATCGGCCGCGGGCATCGAGGCCGCGGTGACGACTCTCGACGGAGGCATCGCGATGAAGTTCGCTCTGTTCGGTGGCGCCGCGGCCGGCGCGCTTCTCGCCTCTCAGGTCGCGTTCGCGGCACCGGAGGTGAAGATCGACGGCTCGAGCACGGTCTATCCGGTCACCGAGGCGGTCGCCGAGGAGTTCCAAAAGGCGAAGAAGGGGGCCGTCCGGGTGACGGTCGGCATCTCCGGCACCGGCGGTGGCTTCAAAAAGTTCTGCCGCGGCGAGACCGATATTTCGAACGCGTCCCGCCCAATCCTCGCGCAGGAGATGGAGGCGTGCAAGCAGGCCGGCGTCGACTACATCGAGTTGCCGGTGGCCTTCGACGCCCTGGCCGTGGTCGTCCATCCGCAGAACAATTGGGCGGAGGTCATGACCGTCGACGAGCTCAAAAAGATCTGGGAGCCGGCGGCCCAGGGTAAGATCACCAACTGGAAGCAGGTTCGGCCGGAATGGCCAGATGCGAAGTTGTCCCTGTACGGGGCGGGTGCCGATTCCGGTACCTTCGACTACTTCACCGAGGCTATTGTCGGCAAGGCGAAGTCGAGCCGTGGCGACTACACGGCGAGCGAAGATGACAACATCCTCGTCCAAGGAGTGTCCGGCGACAAGTTCGCGCTCGGCTACTTCGGCTTCGCCTATGTCCACGAGAACCCGGGGAAGGTGAAAACCGTCAAAATCGTCAACCCGAAGACGGGTGTGCCGGTCGAAGCGAGCATGGAGAACGTCATCAACGGCTCGTATCAGCCCCTCTCGCGACCCCTCTTCATCTATGTCAACCGGAAGTCGGCTGAGCGTCCGGAGGTTGCCGAATTCGTCGAATTCTACCTGGTCAACGGTGCCAGCTTGGCTCGGGAAGTCGGGTACACGCCCCTGCCCGACGCCGCCTACAAGGCTGCGTGGGCGCGGTTCCAGGAGCGAAAGACCGGGACCGTCTTCGGCGGTGTGCCGGAGGTCGGTGTGCAGATCATGGATCTCTTGCAGCGCGAGCTGAAGTCCTAAGGCGCGACCTCGTTCTCTCCGTATCATCAGGGTCGGCCGGGGTTGCCCCGGCCGACCCGTGAGGTTCCGATCATGCCATCGGCGCAGCGCTCGTTGATCCTCCCGCGCATCCATCATCGCGACATCAAGGAGCGATTGGTCGAAGCGTTCCTGTTCATCTGTGCCGCCTCGGCGGTGGCCGTGACGACAGCCATCGTCGTCGTGCTCGTTTACGAATCCGCCGGGTTTTTCGAGCGCGTGTCGATCGTCGACTTCTTGACCGACACGATGTGGACCCCGCTCTTCGCCGAGGCTCGCTACGGGATTTTGCCCCTCCTGTGCGGTACTCTGCTGGCGGCGGGGGTCGCGTTGCTGGTCGCGGTGCCGCTAGGTCTGCTGGTGGCGTTGTACCTCTCCGAGTTCGCGCCGGTCAAAGTGCGGGAGTCGGTCAAGCCGTTCCTCGAACTTCTCGAAGGCGTGCCGACGGTCGTGTACGGGTATTTCGCGCTGTTGTTCGTCACTCCGCTCCTGCAGAACGTCATTCCCGATCTCCCGGGGTTCAATGTGCTGAGCCCCGGCATCGTGATCGGCATCATGATCGTGCCCTACGTCGGCTCGGTGAGCGAGGACGCCATGCGCGCCGTGCCGAACGCTTTAAGGGAGGCGTCGTACGCTTGCGGGGCGACACGGCTCCAAACGACGCTTCGGGTCGTCATGCCGGCGGCGGCCTCGGGGATCGCCGCGGCCTTCGTCCTCGGGATCGCGCGCGCGACCGGGGAGACCATGGTCGTCGCGATCGCCGCCGGGCAACAGCCCAACCTCACGCTCGACCCGACCGAACCGGCGGCAACGATCACGGCGTACATCGTCCAGGTCGCGCTCGGTGATCTGCCGCACGGCTCGATCGGCTACCAGTCCATCTTTGCAGCGGGGCTCGTGCTCCTGCTGATCACGTTGGTCTTCAACATTCTGGCGCACCTGCTCCGGATGCGCTTCCGGGAGGCCTACTGATGGCCAGCATCTCGCCTTCGATCGCGGTCGAGGCGGCCGTCCCCGGTGTCGCCGAAATCCGGTCCAATGTCGCCCGGCGGCGACGTTGGGACATCGCGTTCGCCGTCGTGGGCCTCCTAGCCACATCCGTGGGTGTGATCACCCTTCTGGCGCTGTTCGTCGACCTCTTGATGGACGGCTACCACCGGCTGACCCCGGACTTCTTCTTGAGCTTTCCATCGCGTCGGGCCGCGGAGGCCGGAATTCTCTCGGCCTGGGTCGGGACCTGTCTCGTTATGATAGTCACGGCTGCGGTCGGCGTACCGCTCGCAGTTTCAGCAGGTATTTACTTGGAGGAGTACGCACCGCGTAACTGGGTAACCACGTTTATCGAAATCAACGTGAGCAATTTGGCTGCTGTTCCGTCGATCGTGTACGGTCTCCTGGCCCTCGGCCTCTTCGTTTATGCGCTGGGGTTCGGCCACAGCATTCTTTCAGCGGGCCTCACGCTGGCGCTCATGATCATGCCGATCATCGTGGTCGCGACCCGCGAAGCGGTCCGCGCCGTGCCGCTCACGATCCGCGAGGCGGCCTATGCGGTGGGCGCGACGCGCTGGCAGGTGACCAGAGACCACGTGCTGCCCTACTCAATTCCCGGTATCGCGACGGGGGTGATCATTGGGCTTGCTCGAGCGATTGGCGAGACCGCGCCGTTGATCACGATCGGCGCGCTGACGTTCATCGCCTACCTGCCGAACCCACCGATCACTACGACGCCGCCGTTCGTGAGCTTCGACTGGCTCTGGTCGGGGTTCACGGTTCTTCCCATCCAAATGTTCAATTGGGTCTCACGGCCGGGCACGGCCTTTCATGCCAACGCTGCGGCCGCGGGGATCGTGATCGTCGTCCTGACATTGGTGATGAACGGGTTCGCCATCTACCTGCGCTACCGGTTGCGCAAAAGGATCACTTGGTGAGAGGGCCCATGTCCGCTGTCGCCACGTCGGTGCCGATCGCTACCCAGTCGGTGAATGCGGATCGCAAGGTGAAGGCCAAAATTCGGGGGCTGAACTTTTATTATGGGCACCTGCAGGCGCTCAGGAACATCGACATGGACATTTACGAGCATGCGGTGACCGCGCTCATCGGCCCGTCGGGGTGTGGGAAGTCGACGCTCCTTCGGTGCTTCAACAGGATGCACGATCTGACGCCTCACACCCGGTACGAAGGGGAAATTCGGCTTTACCCGGACGACGTCAACATCGTGAGCCCGGAGGTCGACCCGATCGAGGTGCGGATGCGGATCTCGATGGTCTTCCAGAAGCCGAACCCTTTTCCGAAGTCGATTTACGAGAACGTCGCGTACGGATTGCGCGTGCGTGGGGTCAAATCCCGGAGCGAGCTCGATGGGCGCGTGGAGGCGGCGCTCCGCGGGGCAGCTCTTTGGGAGGAGGTCAAGGACCGGCTCGAGGAGCCCGGGACTGCGCTATCTGGCGGCCAACAGCAGCGGCTCTGCATCGCTCGCGCTCTCGCAACGGACCCAGAAATCGTTCTCTTCGACGAACCGACGTCGGCGCTCGACCCGATTGCGACGGCCAGTATCGAGGATCTCATCATCTCGATGGCGGGGAGCGTGACGATCCTCATCGTCACACACAACATGCAGCAGGCGGCGCGCGTCTCGAGCTATACGGCATTCATGTACCTCGGTGAGCTCGTGGAGTACGGTCCGACCACCGAGCTCTTCACGGGGCCCCGCCAACAGCGCACGAGCGATTATCTGACGGGTCGGTTCGGCTGAAGGAGGTGTCATGGCCAAGCAGACCGAGGCTCTCGAACACCAGCACATCGTTCGGGCGTTCGACGAGGAGCTGTCGCGGCTGACGGGCGCGATCGTCGAGATGGGAGGTCTCGCGGAGCGGCAGGTCGCCGACGCGGTGCGGGCCCTTGCGGAGCGGGACGTGGAGCTCGCGGCGAAAGTGATCGAGACGGATCGCCGGATCGACGATCTCGAGGAAAGTATCGATCAGGACGCCATCAAGCTTTTGGCTTTGCGCCAGCCGATGGCGATCGATCTTCGGATGATCGCGATGACGCTCAAGATCACCAACGATCTCGAACGAATGAGCGATTACGCGGTCAGTATCGCCAAGCGATCTCAGCGTCTGTCCGAACACCCGGAATTGCGGCCGATCCAGCAGCTGCCACGGATCAGCCAGTCCTGTCTGTCGATGGTCAAAGACGTCCTCGATGCCTATGTGGAGCGCGACGCGGACAAAGCGAACGCTGTTTGGCATCGCGACAGCGAAGTGGACGAGCTATACACGAGTCTGTTCCGAGAGTTGGTCACTTACATGCTCGAGGATCCGAGGACCATAAGTTTGTGCATCGATCTTCTTTTCATCGCAAAGAACCTGGAGCGAATTGCGGATCACGCGACGAACATTGCCGAGAAGATAGTCTTCATTATTCACGGTACGCAGATCAACCGGCCAAGGCACGAGGTGGAGTGACGTGGTGAAGCCGCTTATCCTGATCGTTGAGGACGAAGCGGCCCTGCAGAAGCTGCTGGCCTACAATTTGGAGGCGGCGGGCTTCGAGGTGGCTCAGGCGTTCGATGGCGAGGAGGCATTGACCTTGTTGGCCGAACGGACGCCAGATTTGATCGTACTGGACTGGATGATTCCGCAGCTCTCGGGACTGGAATTGCTGAGGCGGATCCGGCGCAGGCCCGAGCAAGCGCACGTGCCGGTCGTCATGCTGACGGCTCGAACCGAGGAGCCCGACCGCCTTCGAGGGCTCGAGCTGGGCGCCGACGATTATGTGACCAAGCCGTTCTCTCCAGCGGAGCTGATCGCCAGGATCCGCGCTGTGCTGCGGCGGGTTCGTCCAGCGCTCACCGACCAGGTCCTCGAGTTCCAGGACCTGCGGCTCGATCTCGCGGCGCATCGTGTCTTCCGCGGAACCCGAGAGGTCCATCTTTCGCCGACGGAGTTCCGCCTCTTGCGATATTTCCTCGAGAATCCCGGTCGGGTCTTCAGTCGGGCGCAGCTCCTCGATCGGGTCTGGGGCGGCGACCTCGACATCGAGCTCCGAACGGTAGATGCGACGATTCGCCGCCTGCGGCGAGCCCTCAATGCGGGGGGTGAAGAGGATCTCATTCGGACCGTCCGGGCCGAGGGCTACGCGCTCGACATGAAGTTCGGCTCGCTGCCGACCCGCTGACCGGTTTTCGGGACGGGGAAGCGGCCGGGATAGCGGAAAAACGCGGTCCCGATCTAGGGCTTGCCCGGGACCGCCGGGTCCGCACGCTCCGAACACCCGTGCGGCTCAGGAGTGGGAGAGGGCGAGGTGTGCTTCGCTCGGACGGTTGCTGCCGGAGACCGCGACCGTCGAGCGACGCTGCTCGACAGTCGTCTTGAGCTGGCCGCACGCCGCCAAAATATCGCGGCCGCGCGGCGCCCGTACGGGGCTTGGATAGCCGCCCGCCTCGACGATGGCCGCGAACGAGCGGATCCGATCCGGCTTCGAGCAACGATAGGGACTCCCGGGCCAGGGATTGAACGGTATCAGATTGACCTTGGCCTTGATTCCGCGCAACAGGCGAACGAGCTCTCGGGCGTCGGCGTCGGAATCGTTTATTCCGCGGAGCATCACGTACTCGAACGTGATCGCGCGTGGCGCGGGGTAGCGACGACACGCCTCCAGAAGCGCCGCGATCGGCCACTTTCGATTGATGGGCACGAGCTCGTTTCGGAGATCGTCCCGGACGGCATGCAGGGAAATGGCGAGATTGGTGCCGAGCTCGCGGCCCCAATCGGCGATACGTGGGACCACACCGGAAGTCGACAAGGTGACCCGTCGGCGCGAGATACCGATGCCCTCGCCGTCGACGACGATACGCAAGGCCGCTGCAACCTCACGGTAGTTCAGCAGGGGTTCTCCCATTCCCATCACGACGACGTTGGTGATGCGGCGATCGCTTCGCGGCGACGGCCAATCGTTCAAGCGATCGCGAGCGACGAGGATTTGAGCAAGGATTTCGCCGGCGGTGAGATTGCGAACGAGGCGCATCGTCCCCGTGTGACAGAATTTGCAGGAAAGACTGCAACCGACCTGCGTCGACACACAAAGCGCCGCACGATTTTCTTCGGGGATGAAAACCGTCTCGACCTCCCGCCCGTCGCGGAAGGAAAGAAGCCATTTGCGGGTGCCATCGCGGGCCGACTGCTCCGCCCTGACGGTCGGCCTGGCGAAATGGGCATTCTCCTCCAAGAGCTCGCGAAGATGCTTCGGTAACGACGTCATTCGTGAAGGCGCGGTTTCGCCCCGCACGTACAGCCAGTGAAAGAGCTGGCGCGCGCGCAACGACACCACCTCTTTTGGCTCGCCGCGCTGGAGAAGCCACTCGGCGAGCTCTGAGCGGCTCAGGCCCAGGAGTGTAGTCTTTACCGAACTGCGCTCAGCGTTTGGCAGCATCTCGGCATGTTTCCGTCATGGCCCGGTGGGCAGCGCTGAATCCGGCTAGCGAGTAGGTGTCGAGTGACCACGTGTCGCGCGTCGAGATTCCGCGGAGCTGGATTTGATCACCTCGACGCATGGCCTCGATGAGGCGAGAATCGTCCAGGGCATTTCTCGCCCAGGCCCGATTCCCCTCGGTGAACAGTTCGAAGCGGCTATCTCCAACCTGGGCTTCGACCGTGGATCCTTTACGATAGGCATAGCCCGGGTCTACCGAAACTTCTTGTCGGAGTCTGTCACCTCCGAACTGCGTGACGAAGAGGCGAGGTTGGCTTCGACGAGAGAAATTGCCTTCTTGCTTGATGGGGATTGCGGTAATGAAGCAAATTTTCCCGCTGACGTCCTCGTGAACGTACAAACTCCAATCGCGAAATCGCTCCACGAACCCGGCGAACGATGTGCTCGGCACGGCCGCGATCCCGAGGAAGTAGGTCAACGTAGCCACGCGAAGACGCTGGAATACCAATTCGCGAAAACTGGTGGTCAAGGTTCGTTTTCCCTTTCCAGCTCCGGCCGCTCCGCATGTTCGGAACATTCAGCAGGTCGTCGAAACAAGGGACGACCATGGACATGCGGAGCAAGCTGCTCCGAAGGGCAACCGGTGCGCACCGGCCGTTCGGCATATCGTCCGTAACACAGCCACCGATCATACAACACGATACCAACCGCGATTCCCAGATTGAGGCTGAAGAGGGTCGGAATCCGAACGATCCAATCGCATCGGGCCGTCATCTCGGGCGAGAGCGAACCTCGCTCCGGGCCGAAAACGTAGGCTGCGTTCAGCGGATGACGAAAGCTCGGCAACGCCACAGCATCGTCCGTGAGTTCCACCCCGACCAATTTGCATCGCCGAGGTAGGACGAGCTCAGCGGCCGAGCTTACCTCGTAGAGGGGTAAGCTCCGTTCCGCTTTGGATGTGTCGGATATTGCCTCGCGAACCCGCCAACAGGAGTTCACGAAGAACAAGAAACTCGCTCCGAACGCATGGGCCGTACGCACCAGCGCACCGAGATTTCCCGGTTTGCTGATCCCCTCGGCTCCGACACCGAAATATCCTCGCACGGTAAGGCTCATCCTGTATGGGTAAGCTACAGCGACGCGTGCCGCAAGGGTCAGAAGACGACCGTCTGCACGAACGAAGGGAAGGCGGCGTCCGCCGATTGGTCTCGTGAAGCGGTGGATGGAGGGAGCCTTGCGCTTCGTCGGGTGGGCGAAGCCGGACACAAGGTCGAGTCCGTCGGGAGACGCTGTTCTCAGTTCAGAACGACCGGTCGAGCATCGTGCAGCCGATAGAGGAGCCCGGACGGATCGTCCCGAAGCAACTCGAATCGACCTTGCAGCACGAGCGCGTCGTAGGTGAACTTGACCGGGGTGCTGGCGAGCACCTCGACCATCTCGGTGGCCCCTCCGGGCAAGCAGAACGGGCAGCTCGGTGGATAGGCCGAGAGCAGGAACCGCTGATGCTGTTCGGCTGCCTCCAAGGGATAGATAAAACCGATCAACTTCACGGTCTTCCCGTCGAGCTCCAGAAGCGCGGACGTGAAGCTCGTTCGGAAGTCCGTCATACCGGGACCCTTGGTCTCGTATGTCACGTCGAGCTCGCGAAGCGTATCCCACGAGACCACACCGGCGCGTTCCAGCATCTTGGGGTCGTGGTCGCGCCCCAGCGGCGAAACTTGCTGACCGAACGTGAAGGCACGGCAGTCTTTCGGTGCGCCGATCGCCAGGACCGAAGCGAGGAAGAGCAGCGGCCAAACGCTTTTCATCAGTGGTAGCCTACCCACGAGCTAACATCTCGACAAGGTTCGAACGATACAACCGAACAGCCGGTATCGCAGCCGCGCCGATTGCCAGCAATAGGACCGCCGGAGCGAGCATGATCTCGTCGGGCGCTATCGTGAACCCCGACAGGCCCGTTGCCCGCGCTTCCGGCACCAGACGGATCAGCAACTCGAGCGACAGGTGTGCCAGGAGGAGGCCGAGCAGGAGCCCTGCTGCGGTCAGAAGGAGCGCCTCCAGGAGGAGAGCGCGGATGAGTAAGCCTCGCGTGGCGCCCAGGACCCGCATGAGCGCCAGATCGGCGCGCCGATCCGAGAGAGCATTGGTCAAGGCGACGAGCACCGAAAGGGTAGCCAGAGCCAGGAGCGCCGAGCCGAGAAGGCGAAGCGCCTCGAGGCCGAACCCGACGATACTCAAAAGACGCGCCGCCTCGACGGCCGGGACAGCGGCGATCAGCGTCGGCCGCGCGTTGACGACCCTGGGCAGCTGGACGGCGGCGAGCGGCGTTCGATATCGGATCAGCAGGGCTGTGATCTCGCCGTCCTCGTGCTCGTGGCTCTCGGTCGAACTGCCGGTGCTCCGTGGCAGGTGAACGCGCCAAACGCTTTCCAGAGATGTAAGGATCAGTCGGTCGGCAGCGGTGCCCGTAGGGTTCGCAATTCCGACGACGATATAGGGATGCTCGGCATGGGCGAATCCGCCGACCAGGCCGTGCGAGCCGACGAAACTCGCGCCCGGTCGCAAACCGGTGGCCCGCGCGACCTCGGAGCCAAGTACCGCTTCCATGGGCGCTTGCCAGGGCCTCCCGGCAGCGATCGAGATCCCCCGCTCGTGAAGAAAGTGGGGCTCGGTGCCGACTATTCGGAAGCCGCCCGCGTTGTCGCCCATGGCGAGCGGTATCGCGCTTGCTACCAGGGGATGCGTGCGCAGAAACGCGACCTCGGAAAGACGCACGTTACCGGACGGGATATCGAGTTGAAACACCGCCGACAAAATGAGCTGGAGCGGACTTCCCTTGGCACCGACCACCAAATCGACGCCCCGGATCTCCCGCTCGGCTCGATCCCGTAGTTGACTGCCGACGAGCAGAATCGAAGAGACGATCGCAACCCCGAGTGCCACGAGGGAGACGTTCAGCAACGTCGTCCCGACGCGCAGTCGAAGGTAGGCGAGGCACAGCCGGGTCAGCGTCATCACTCTCGGCCGAGCTCCAGACGCCGATCGAAAGCTGGCAGCAGGCGCATGTCGTGGGTTGCGACCACGAGGGCAGCGCCCCGCGTGGCCGTGGTTGTCAGCAGCAGATCGAGGATCTGCCGGGCGTTGCGGTCGTCCAGCGCCGATGTGGGCTCGTCGGCGAGAACGAGGCACGGATCGTTGACCAATGCCCGAGCGATGGCCACCCGCTGCGCCTCTCCATGACTCAGCTCGAACGTACGCGCTCGGGCTCGGTCGCGGAGGCCGACGCTGGCGAGAAGGCCGAAGAGATGTTCGTCGGCGACGCGATTTCCGACAACGAACGCTGCGAGACGAAGATTGTCGAGGACCGTGAGAGCTGCCACCAGGTGCAGGGTTTGGTGAACGAAACCGATGCGTCGTCCGCGCAAAACGTCCCGGCGCGCCTCGGACAGTCGGCCGAGTTCCTCGCCATCCACGACCACGCGGCCGGCGTCCGTCGAGCGGAGGCCCGCGAGGACATATAAGAATGTTGTCTTACCACTGCCCGACGGTCCGAGAACGACGACGCGTTCGGCCGGACGAACCTCCCAACGATCCAGGTCGAGAAGGACTCGCGAAGCTACGGACAGACGCAACCCTTCGACGAGAACAACAGGCGAAACACTCGTGCCGTTGACCACGGAGCCCGCCCCCGACAGAACCACAGGGGGCGGCACTGTGCCGCCCCCCGTTTTCTCGAACTGAAGCGTGGGGCTGCGTCAATCGATCGCGATCGGCGCGCCGATCGAGCCCGTCGCGCCGACGATCGGAGCGGGGCTGTAGATGTAGGTGAAGACCCAGACCCGGTCGGCAACGAGCTCGTCGAGCTTGGCGTTCTCTTGGTTGACGATCCCGTGCCGCGTCTGGAGGTAGGTATGCACGCAGAACGCGCAGGCCGGATCTGGATTCGGCACGACCTCACCGGCCCAAGTGTCTGCGATCGTGACACCAGCTTTGACCGTTTCGGCCATCCAGCGGGCTACCTCCATACCGTAGCCGGGCTCCCCCGAGTTGAACTTGGCGTTGTCTTTCTTCCAAAGTTTGGACCAACCCGTGTAGAAGGCGATGGCATCCCCTTCGGCGAATTTGAAGTCCTTCATTCCCTGCTTTTCCAGGGCGAGCCGAACGTCGGCCATCGTGATCTCGTAACCGGCATCCAACATCTCGACGCCCTTGGCCCCTGCGATGTCCAGCAGGATGCCACGGGCGACGATGGGGCGAAGCTTCTCCACGCCGAGCTTTTTGAGGCCGTAGGCGTCGCCGATCTCCGCTACGGTGAACCCGTTGTAAAAGCGCATGTTGGTCTTGTCGCCCGGCGCTCCCACCTGAACGCCGATGTGTCCGAGACCGTCGAATTGAGTGCCAACTTGACCGATCTCGGTTGCCAGGAACTCGTCGTGCCAAACGATCTTGTTCGCACCGAAAGGCCCGCCCGTCGGCGTCCCCGGTATGCGCAGGGCAAATCGCCGTGAGCCGAACAGCGGCATCTCGCTGTCGTAGGGCTGTCCGAGCTTGTAGACTTTGCCTTTGTCGGCCTCGCGCAACGCGCGCAGCACCACCTCGGGCTTGGCATACCAGTTCGTGGAACCCGCTTCGTCCCCGGCTCCCCAGATCGGGTGCGGCCACCACTTCGAGCCCAAGGGGGTCTCCATGACGTCGCCGTCGACCCACGGTTTGCCTTTGCAGGCCTGCCAATTCTCTGGTGTGCAGGCCTCGCTCTGGGCCCCTGCCATCACCGTGACACCGAGAAGGGTGGACAAGAAAAGCGAGATCTTCCGCATGTTGGTACCTCCCTTTCGTGGTTTTGTGTCGGTCAGCTGGACCGATCGTCGATCGTCACCCGAGCTCGAAACCCTAACCGATGCGTTTTCGAGAAACGCAGCCGGCAAGGCCCATACAGAGCCTGCGGCCGAACGTATCTTCGGATGTCGTTGGACGTCCCGAAAGCGTCCGAGTACATCGCCACCGTCCGAGTATATCGCCACGTTATCGTGTCTCGTCCACGATCGAGTTGCGCCCGAGCGGGGGGTAACATCACTTCCAGAGGCCGGGAGGCGACTCCATTTTTGGGCGGCGGGATGCTCTCCCCTGGCCACGGAGCCGCGCCGCTGCGACCAAAGTGAAGAAGCCGCCGACACGCCACCGGACCCTCGCCCGAGCGAACGCCAATCCTTCCCGCCTGGCGCACGGACCCTCCTAGTTGCGAGCCCCGGGCCTTTGTTCGAACTTTACGGCCATCGGGCCCCCAACGCAACGGAGCCGGGCCGTGAGGCAAGGCAAAACCCGCTCGCCGACGCAAGGGTACCCCTTTCAAGTGGACCGCCTCGGCTGGTACCGGCTGTGAGCCGTGCGCCGAGATGCGCGGCGCGACCAGAAGGTCAGGATTCGCCGGCGAAGACCCACCTGGGCGGCACCCGGCGAGCTGCGTCGCTTCGTTCCATGTCGGGCTCGCGACACGTGAAGCTGAATTGTTCTTCGAGGTCCGAAGAGCTGCGGGGCCGGCCTCGTTTATGTTGGCCATCTTCGGCTGGGGAGGCTATCGGTACTTCGCGTGGACAACGTGGCGATTTGGGAACCTTTTGCGATTGCCGAGTTCTCCGCTAAAAATGTGCCGAATCTTCGGCCAACGGAGCCTCGGGCTCATGCGCTGGGACGTTTCGAAGCTTTCCAAACACGGAGCGAATTTCGTTCCATAAACCTACCGCTCGCCTTCGACGAGACCCGACGCGTCACGAGCACTCGCCCGCCGAATCCGTCTGAAGCGACCCGTGACGCTTTGGCAGCGGCACACGGTTCGGATTCGTGGCAGTGGACAGTTTCTGTTCGCTCGATACTGCCCGGCGGATTCTCTCCGCGCATCCCTCGCGCCGCGCCCCATCCGGAACTCGATCGAGCCTTCAAGGAAGAGCGGGCGCCTATCTCGAACAGGTTGCTACGCTGCCGCCGGTGACCGAATGGATCGACAGTGCACCAGAGACGCAATCCGTTTCCCTGGAGCCTGCGGTTCCAACCGGAGCGGAGCGCAAGTACTCGTCGGACGAGGCATTTCCAGTATCTGTCGATCCGATCGTCAGCGGACCCGCTTCGAGCCGAGAAGCCGCAAGTCCTCACAGGGTGAGCCCGCGGTCACGCCAACAGGTGCCGGAACTCGTCGACGACACTGAGATAGACGCAGCGTTTGAACGGGACAACCAGGTCGACCAACTTGTCGGCTGGCACCCAACGCCACGCCGAGAATTCAGGGTGCGGAGTATCCAAGACGATGTCAGCTTCCGTTCCCAGGAAGCGCATCGCCACCCATTTTTGGGTCTGTCCTCGATAGCGTCCGTTCCACATTCGCGCGGCGATCGCGGGCGGAAGATCGTAAGAGCGCCAGAGCCGACTTTCGCCCAAGATTTCGGCGCGATCCGTCCCGATCTCTTCCTTGAGCTCGCGCAAAGCCGCCACGAGTGGCGTCTCGCCAGGATCGATGCCGCCCTGCGGCATTTGCCAGGCTTCCTCATGAGTGTCTCGACGTTGACCGACGAAAATTTCTCGCGAGGGGCCGATCAGGAAGATCCCCACGCAGGGCCTGTAGCCGGGCTTCGGTTCGTCGGATTCCGTGTAACTCGTCTCCGAGGTCATCGTCCGCCGCCGATCTTTTCGTGGAGCTCTTCCAGCAACTCCCCGATACCCACCAAGCTGACGCCCTGCGAGGGGAGTCGGGCCGACCACTGTGCGATCCTGTCGAGTGTGATCTCGAAAGGGCGAGCGTAACCCGCGGCATACCCTTTCGCGATGGCGCGGCCGCGCAGGGCTTCGAGTGCTTCGTCGATCGCGGCCGCCGAGGGATCCGGATCGATCGGCTGGACCCCGCCGAGATAGGCCAGACCGTGTCGTCGGGCTACCGGTTCTAGAAACGCCGAATCGATTTCAACGAGCGCCAGTCCCCGGCGGGCCAGTGCCGCTGCGATCGCGTCGAACGAGGCGGGTACTGTTTCGAATCTGCGTGCCTCGAGGCAAACACCGAGATATCCGATGCCGCGCGACAAGATCTGGTCGAGTACCGAGACGCTGTCGGGCCAAAGCGCCAAAGGTCCTGGGTCGTCGAGGGGGTATCGGTCCGAGTGAGTGGGCAACTCGAGCAGGGTTTCTTGTCCGGCCCATCTTGCCGAGCGAAACCAGCCGCCGGCTCCAGGGGCGTAGGGCGAGACGACGAGTGTCAACGCCCCGGACGTCGTCGAAGCGCGCGCCGAAGCCTTTTCGTCGAGGCCGATCTCGACGAGGAGCAGCGCGATGCGAGGGGCCGGGCTGGGCGGCGTCCGCCGCTTCAGAACGTCCCGAGGCCGCCGACCGTCGGGAGCGATCGTCGGCACGAAGCCGTGCGACGTCGTTTCGAAAAGCGCAGCATCGAGGACAAGGGGCGGCCCGGCTCGGCCTGGAATACCGACGTCGCCGGACTCGTGCGTTGTTCGTGAAGCTCCGGCGTCCGCGCTGATTTGCAAAACCACGTCCGCCCGGTTTCCGTCGCCGGGGGGCGGGCCGAGGAAAAGCGCCCCTCCCCCCGCCGCCAGCGTTCCTCCGACAAGGGCCGTGGTCAGCACCCAAGGGACGACGGTGCAGCGAGCGAACCGCAAATACGGCCCCGATTTGTGTTGCCTTTTGGGCAAAACTTCAGCGTTGGGCCGTATTTCGCCCTTCGTAAAGGGCGATGCCGCGGAGTAGATCAATCGCCCGAGCCAGTTGATAATCGCGAGAGTCCAAAGTCCCTGAAGCTTTGGATTGCTCCCCACCTTTCGTCGCAGAGGGATCCTTGTCGTTGCTCAGTCGGCCACGAAGATCGGCCTCGCGTCGGCCCGGCGAATCATCTATCAACTCGATGTTCGCCTCATGGACCTCGATATCCGGAATGATTCCCTTCGCTTGAATCGACGCGCCGGAGGGCGTGTAATACCGCGCAGTCGTCAACCGGATCGCGCCTTGCCCGGCGATCGGCATGATCGTTTGAACGGAACCCTTCCCGAAAGATGGGGTACCCATGACGATCGCACGACGATGATCTTGAAGAGCGCCTGCAACGATTTCCGATGCCGACGCCGATCCCCCGTTGATCAGAACCACCATCGGAAGCCCCTCGGCCAAGTCGCCGGGGCGAGCGTTGAAGCGCTGAATGCTGTCCGGGCGTCGCCCGCGTGTCGAGACGATCTCACCACGATCCAAAAAAGCATCGGCAACTGCCACCGCTTGGTCGAGCAACCCACCCGGATTGTTCCGGAGATCGAGGACGAAGCCGCGGATCTTGCCGGCGTGTTGACGTCGCAGCTCCTCGATCTTTTCGCGCATCGCAGTCGCTGTATGCTCGTTGAACGTCGTGAGCCGAATGTACGCGATGTCGCCCTCGAGTCGGGCCCGCACCGGCAAGATCTTGATCACGGCCCGGGTCAGCGTGACTTCGATCGGTTCTTCGCGACCCCGACGAATCAAACGGAGCTGAATTTTCGAGTCCACGGGCCCGCGCATGCGTTCGACGGCCTCGCCGAGGCTCAGGCCGCTTACGGGCTCCCCGTCGATATGGGTGATCAGGTCGCCTGCTTGGATGCCCGCTCGATGTGCCGGTGTGTCGTCGATCGGCGAAACGACCTTCACGAGACCGTTCTCCATGGTGACCTCGATGCCGAGGCCCCCGAACTCGCCGCGGGTCTGCACTTGCATGTCCCGATACCGATTGGCATCGAGATAGGCGGAATGGGGGTCGAGCGCGGCCAGCATACCGTTGATCGCGGCCTCGATCAGGGCCTGGTCGCTCACCTCCTCGACATATTCTGCCCGGACCCGCTCGAAGATGTCGCCGAACAGTTTGAGCGCGCGGAAGGTTTCGCTGGAGGAGGCCGGAGCCCCCGTCAGAGAGGCTGGCGCGAGCGCGAACCCCACTGCCGTGCCCAAAAGCGCCGCAGCTCCCAACTTGCAGATTGCATACCGCATCAGCCTTCGACCTCGCCATGGTGTGCGGACAGGACCGGCACGGGATCGACCGGCTCCCCGACGCGGCGCAGTTCGAAATAGAGGTCCATGCTCCCCGACGGGCTCCGCTCCAACCAGCCGACGGCTTCCCCTTCGGTCACGACGTCCCCTGCCTGCACTTCGAGCCTGGAAGCTCCGATCACCAAGGAATGATAGGCATCGCCATGATCGATGATCAAGAGCAGGCCCATATCGCGGAAACTCCCGGCATAAACGACCAAACCGCGGCCGGGAGCCAGAATCGGCTGCGGTTGGTCGGCTGACAGAACCAAGCCACGCGATCGGGGCCCCTCACGGCGATCTCCCAGCCGCCACGCGAAGGAGCCACGAAGCGGCAAGCGAAAACGATGCTCGTTCGCGCCGTGGTCACCTGCGCCACTTTTAACCGTTGGCGGTGGAAGGCGGGTGAGCCGAGGCACGAAATGTTTGTCGGAGGCCAGCGCTCTTCGCTCGAAGCTCACCCCTGTAGCGATTCGGCGTCGTTCTGCATCTTCGAGCCGGAAGCGCGCCTCGCGAAGCTCCGCACCGACCGTTTCGACCTGAAGATCGGCGCGGGCCGATTCCGCGCGGACACTTTCGGCGACCCGAGAAAGCCGGGCGATTTCCGCCTCGAGCCTTAAAAGGAGACCTCGAAGCTCATCGGCTCCAAGTACGGCCGTAACGCGAGAGGGGCGAAGGGACACTTCTCCTCGGAGAAATACCGGAGCTACGAGGGAGGAGGAGCCGATTCTCCGGCTCCGACGCAGTTCTTCGAGCACAGCCGTGGCGAGGAGCTCCCGGCGAATCTCCTTTGCTTTCCGCACCAGCCTGCTAACCTGGTTCGCTTCGCTGCGTTCAGCCGCTAGCCGTTCCAAACGCTCGACGACTTCGGCAAGCTGGATTCGCAAGCGTTCCCTCTCTTCAAGGACGCGCCGGTGGAGCTCCTCGAGTTTCCGAGCTGTCTCCGCAGCTGCCCACGCGCGCTCGATCGCTCGTTCCGCCGCGGCCAAGCTCACCTCCGGCATCCCAGAACTTGCGTTCGAGCCAGCCGGCGTCGACACCAGCGCCAAAGCCACGACCGTCAGCGGCGGAATGAGGTTCCGCGCTCTCATGCGAGGAGCGAGCGCCCCGTCATCTCGGAAGGCTGGGGAAGGCCCATCAAGTCCAGGATCGTGGGTGCTACGTCGGCCAGCCGGCCGTCCCGCAGAGACGCCTGCGCTGGGCCGTTCACGAGCAGGCAGGGGACCGGGTTGTCGGTATGAGCGGTGTGCGGCTGGCCGGTTACCGGGTCGCGCATCGTCTCACAGTTGCCATGATCTGCCGTGATCAAAAGCGTACCGCCGGCGCCGCGGGTTGCCGCCACCACCGATCCCAGGCATTGGTCGACAAATTCGACGCAAAGGATTGCCGCTCGCAAATTACCGGTGTGGCCAACCATGTCCGGATTTGCGAAATTGATCAGAACAAAATCGGGAGATTCGATTTTAATCTCCTCTACGAAACGGTCCGTTAGAGGGCCAGCGGACATTTCGGGCTGGAGATCGTAGGTCGCCACTTTTGGCGAAGGTACAAGAATTCTCGTCTCTCCCGGGAACGGATCTTCGCGCCCGCCATTGAAAAAGTACGTCACGTGAGGATATTTTTCCGTTTCCGCCAGACGTAATTGGCGACAGCCGTAAGTTGCGAGAACGTCGCCAAGAATATTTTTCATCGATTGCGGTGGAAACAACGTGTCCATTTTGTCTGCCAGCTCGTCCGAGTACCGCGTCATCCCGATCGCCATCGCGAAAGCGATTCGTTTCGCCGACGGGATGGTTCGCGGACCCGGCTCGAGCAGGGCCCCGAGCAGCTGTCGCACGCGATCGGCGCGAAAATTCGCGCAAACGAGGACGTCGCCGTCCCGCATACCGTCGTACGTGCCGATGGCGCAGGGCTCGACGAATTCGTCCGTTTGCCCCCGATCGTAAGCGCTGGCTAGTGCTTCGCGCCAATGACAATATCGCGGGCCCGTAGCGTGCGCGATCGTCGCGACGGCCCGTGCCGTTCGATCCCAACGACGATCCCGATCCATGGCCCAGTACCGACCACAAAGTGTCACGATCGAACTGTTCCCGATGGCCTGGAGATCGGCTTCGAGCCGAGCGAGGAACTGTTCTGCCGAGCGCGGAGGTGTATCTCGTCCGTCGAGAAACGCATGCACGCTCACCCGGCACCCTCTGCGGGCGAACGCCCCGGCGAGCGCGGCGATGTGCGCCTGATGAGAATGCACACCACCCGTGGAAACCAGACCCAAAACGTGGACCGTGGATCGCCTGGCTGTGGCAAGGCTCGCCGCCCTCTCGATGAGAGGGCTCCTCGCTAGACTTCCGTCGGAAATCGCCTGGTCGATCCGCGGTAAGTCCTGCATCACGATCCGACCGGCACCGAGGTTCAGATGACCCACCTCGGAGTTGCCGAACTGGCCTTCGGGAAGGCCGACATGAGGGCCATCGGTGCGCAACAGGCAACGCGGCGAACTCTTCCAAAGTTCGGCAAACACGGGTTTGTCGGCCAGCGCGACGGCGTTGTCTTCCCTCTCCTCGCGCCAACCCCAGCCGTCCAACACGACCAAGACGAAGGGTCGCCGCTCGACGTTTGGGCCTCGCACGTTCGACGTCTCCCTTGCCTGGGCATCGGTGCGATGTCGATTTTGCATCGCTCGCCCCCTCCAATTGACCATAAATGGTCAATAGTCGGTTAACGAATGGTGCCGAGGCCGGCAAGCCCGGATCAGTGGCTCGGGGACCAAAGCGGCTTGCCGCGAACCGACGGAGCAGGGATCCGCTCGGCCGCGTTCCGCGTCGATCAAACGGCCGGCACTTGGATCAGAAGCTCGACATCGGATGGGAAGAACACCGTCTTTCCATCATCGAACGTCACGTAGGACCGAGTTTCGCAGCTCGGATCCACGTCGTTCGCCTCCCACGCCACCACCCCCCGGTCGACCACATCCGCAGCTCCCTCGAGGACCAGGGTTCGAACGCCAGGCCCGACGCTGATGACGATTGCTCCGGTGCAATCGGCGACAAGCTCTTCGAGGCGTAGGACGGCTGCCGTGCAGGTCGGCGCTGCCTCCGATCCCTCGCTCGCCGGTGCCAGGTTTTCGGCGGCAAGGCGTTCCAGAACCCCGAGCCTTCGAACGTTCTCCGGCTCGCTTTCGACCAAGCACGAAAAAGACCACCCATTCACCACGAGTTCGCTCCCGATGACTCGTGTCTCGGAAGGTTGATCTCGAAACGCCGTTGAAATTCGGTGAACCGACGACCGCCCCGTCGCCGGCGGCGTACCGAAGTGTGACATAACGTGGACGCCGACGAACGGTTCGGTCGAATCCCTGGAAAAAACCTTCGAGGACGAACCGAAAAGCAGCCGGTCCTCGGTATCCGCTCTCCGGTGCCTACCGAGGCGCGCTCGCGGGACGGTTGATCACATCCGCGGCGTCGGGCGCGGCTGCCGGCGGTTCGCCCGCCTCGACACCACGAACCGGCCGCGGCTCGGCGCGACTGTCGTCGAGCTGCCGGGACTTCTCTTTGATCACGACGGGTGTCTGCTGCCGGCCGGCCGTTCGGTAAACATTGACGTGTTCGCGCGGACGTGCGACCTCCAAAGTATCCAACAGAGTTCCCGTCACGCCGAGAATTTTGTAAACGGCGAACCTCTCCGTGAACTCGGCCGACACCAGCTGTACCCGTGCAAGAAATAGCTCGTTTTCGGCGTCGAGCACGTCGAGGAGATCGCGCTGACCGAGTTCGAACTGCGACACGTAGGCGTCACGGGTTCGGCGCTGCGCTTCGACTCGTGCCCTTTGTGCGGCGACCCGTGCCTTTGCCGTTTCGTACGCGTTGACGGCTTGGCGTGCCTGCTCCTCTGCTTTCAGGCGTTGTTTGAGGAGGCCAGCCCGGGCCTCGTTCAGCCGGTGAAACGCCTCTCGTTCTCGCGCGACGTCGGCGCCGCCCCGGAACAAGTTATACCGTAGGACGAGCAAGGCCGAGGCGGAACTGTCGTAACCCTCCGTCCCGCCGACGTTGCGGAAGGTTTGAGCTGTCAGTTCGGCGTCGAGGCGAGGGTAATAACCTGCTCGAGCGCCGCGGAGCTCGGCCGCCGCGACGTCCACGTCCGCCGCAGCGATCAGCACCGTCGGGCTCTGGACGGATGCGAGGGCGGCGGCGCTCTCGCGATCTTTCGGCAGCGCGGCCGTAGGTGGTGTGTCGAGTGTCAGGTTGTCCGGTTCACGTCCGACAACGCGCTGGTAAAATGCGATCGCATCGGCCAGCGCTCCGTTCGCCTGCGCGAGGTTCGCCTGAGCGTTGGCGAGCCGGGCTTCGGTTTGACGAACGTCGGCCACGTCCGCCCGTCCGGCGCGCTCCAAGCTGCGAACTTGACGCAGGATGCGTTCATGGGCCGCAACGTTCTCGCGATTAAGGGCCACGATTTGCTGATTGCGAAGGACGTCCAAGTGCGCCTCGATCGCATCGACGGCCACGAATTCCGCAGCCTCTTGCACGCGATAAGCTGCGCTGTCGACCCGCGCGGTCTGCCGCTCCACCTCGGCTTGCGTGGCGAAACCGTCGAACAGCATCTGCGACAGCTTGAGCTGCGCTTCGGCCCGAGTCTGTTGTGTGGCATTCGTGCTACCAGGCCCGCGCCGGCGCGTCGCTGGCGTGCTCGCGGCCTCGCCGCCGATCGATCCACGCACATCGAGAGAAGGGAGGTAGCCGGCCCGGGCCTGACGTAACTCTTGATCAACCGCGCGCCGATCGGCTTTAACGATGCCGATCTCGGGATTGGTGGACAAGGCCGCTCGCACCGTATCGGTGATCGAGCCGGCGAACGACGTTCCCGCGCCCACGACCAGCGCGGCCGAGGCCAGCAGCGTGGTGAGCTTGGGACGACCCGGACGCGTGGTGTTTGGCAGCAGCCTCATCGTTCTTCAGCCCAGATGCTTGAGGTCGTTCGGAAGCCTTTGTAAGGATTACGTTAACCTCTGGGCCTGATAGTGCGGCCCTGTAGACGCGTCAACGGAGCGGCCGATGGCCGACAACCGAGCGTGGGGAACGGCGGCGCGCGGCAAGTGCCTGTGCCGTCGGCAGTTGCTGCACGCCGATCCGGGCGTCCGAGAGCGGTTCGGTCGGACGGTATCCTCGGGAGTGTGGTTTGTGCCCGTGAAAGCACATAGTTTGCCGGTGCTCCTCGATCCGAACTCGATTCGCTCACGCGAAGGTGCTCGATGACCGAGATTGCGCCCTCCTCGCCCGCTCCGGCCGCCGTTCGAGATGGGGAAACACCGTCGGCGGACCAGAGCGCGCCGCCGGACCGCGTGGAGGCGCACGGGCGCAGCGCAGGCGATTGGCGGATCCGGCAGCCGGACACCGCTACGGACGATCCCCTGCTCGGGAGCTTGGTGGTCCTCACCCACCTGCTGGAGCGCCCGTCTTCGGCGAAGGCTTTGACGGCTGGCTTGCCGCTCGTCGATGGCCTGTTGACGCCTGATCTTTTCCCTCGCGCCGCCGAGCGCGCAGGGCTGAGCGCACGGCTTTTGCGGCGGAGCTTGGAGTCGATCGACGACCTCGTGCTCCCGTGCGTGCTGTTGCTGAGAAACCGACGCGCTGCCGTTCTCGTTCGACGCCTGGCCAACGATCGTTTCGAACTGCTCCTGCCCGAGGTAGGTAGCGGAACCGTCGAGATCGGCGGTGAGGAGCTGCGATCAAAATACACCGGCTATGCTTTCTTCGCGAAGCCTTTAGCGAATTTCCTCCGGCGCGATTGCGAATTACGCGAGACGGCCGGTGGACATTGGTTCTGGTCGACGATCTTTTCGCAATGGCCCATTTACGGCGAGGTTCTGCTCGCCTCCGTTCTGATCAATTGTTTTGCGATTGCGACATCGCTCTTCGCTATGAACGTGTACGATCGCGTCGTCCCGAACAACGCGCTTGAAACGTTATGGGTCCTGACCGTCGGCATCGTCATCGTCCTATGTTTTGATTTTCTTCTCAAAATGCTTCGTGGATATTTCGTAGATACAGCAGGAAAGATTGCTGATATCAAGATGGCAAGTAAGATATTCGAGCATGTATTGCGAATTCGCATGTCGGATCGGCCACGGTCGGCAGGCGCATTCGCAAGCAATTTGCGAGAATTCGAAACGTTACGCGATTTTTTTACATCGGCAACGATGACGACGTTGGTGGATTTGCCGTTTTTGCTGTTGTTCGTTGCTGCTATTTGGGCGATTGGCGGCGTTGTGGCAGTCGTTCCGCTCGCCGGCATCCCCATCGTGATCGGTGCCGGCCTGTTGTTGCAAATCCCGCTCAATCGGGTGATCAGGCGTACGTTCCGTGAGGCTTCCCAGAAACACGGTGTGCTCGTCGAGGCGATCAACGGGCTCGAGACGATCAAGAGCATCGGCGCCGAAGGTCGGATGCAGCGCGCCTGGGAAGCGCTCGTGAGTGCGACTGCAGAGTCCGCCAACAAGAGCCGCTTGCTCTCGGCGTTCACAGTCAATCTCGCAAACCTCGTGGGTAACACGGTTTACGTGGGGGTCGTCGTCGTCGGGGTCTACGAAATCGCGGCCGGGCGGTTGACGATGGGTGGACTGATCGCCTGCAGTATCCTCGCCGGGCGAGCGATGGCGCCGCTCGGCCAGGTGGCCGCCGTCCTGACCCGCTATCACCAGGCGCGTACTTCGTTGGACACGTTGAACGGGATCATGCAGCTGCCCAGCGAGCGGCCGGCGGAGCGGATCTTCGTGCACCGCCCCGTGCTCAAGGGCGCGATCGAGTTCAAGTCCGTCTCGTTCAGCTACCCGGGCCAGAAGCTGCCGGCACTCAGTGACGTGTCGTTCCGCATCGCTCCTGGCGAGCGCGTCGGCTTGATCGGTCGGATCGGCTCGGGGAAGTCCACGATCGAAAAGCTCGTTCTCGGGCTCTACCAGCCGGACACGGGTGCCGTTCTCGTCGACGGAATCGACATTCGGCAGATCGATCCTGCCGACCTGCGACGCAATATCGGTTGCGTCCCGCAGGACGTCGTCCTCTTTCAAGGCTCGATACGAGAAAACATCACGCTCGGGGCGCCCTTCGTCGACGACGCGGCCGTATTGCGTGCCGCCTTCGTCGCCGGTGTGGAAGATTTCGTCGGCCGTCATCCGGCGGGCTACGATTTGAACGTCGGTGAGCGCGGTGAGGCGCTCTCCGGCGGCCAGCGCCAAGCTGTAGCGATCGCGCGAGCCCTTCTCCTGGATCCGCCCGTGCTCGTTCTGGACGAGCCGACGAGTGCCATGGACAACGGCGCCGAAAGTCGATTCATTCAAAGGATCGCCCGGGAGCTGCCCGGACGGACCCTGCTTCTCGTCACTCACCGAGCTTCCCTACTCGCTCTGGTCGAACGGTTGATCGTGATGGACGGCGGTCGCGTCGTCGCCGACGGCCCCAAGGACAAGGTGTTGAAAGCTCTCGCTACTGGGCAGATCCGAGGAGATACCTGAGGTGGGCACGGTCGTTTCGATCGGAAGACGCCTTGGTGATCGCAGGGTCGATCCGGAGCTGGCCGAGTTCGTCGCCGGGGCGGCGGCGGCCGACCGATTGCAACCGCGTGCACTCAGCCACGCCCTGCTGATCGCCGTTGTCGCATTTTTCGCGGTGTTTTTATTGTGGGCGAATTGGGCGCAGGTCGACGAAGTGACGCGCGGCGAAGGACGGGTGATACCTTCGCGCCAGATACAAATCATCCAAAATCTCGAGGGCGGCATACTTGCGGAGTTGTTCGTACGCGAGGGACAAATCGTCGAGGAGGGACAAATTTTGCTTCGGATCGATAACATCCGGGCGGAAAGCGACTACAGAGAAAAACGTGCGCGATATTTGGCTCTTCTCGCTGGGATTACAAGGCTCAAAGCCGAGATCGAGGATTCCCAGCTCGTCTTTCCTCCGGAGGTTTTGGCAGAAGCCCGCGAGGTCGCCGAAAAAGAAATGATGCTTTTCCGCAGCCGTCAAGACAATCTTGACAATGAAATTCAAATTCTGAGGACACAGACACAACAACGTGAACTCGAGCTGAAGGAGCTCGAGACCAAACTCGCGCAGTACGAACGTTCCCTCGAATTGGCGAGGGAAGAATTGCGACTGGCGGAACCGGCCGCGCGACGGGGTGACGTCCCACAGTCGGTCTTCATCAAGCTACAGCGCGAGGTCAACGACCTCCGTGGTGCCGTGGAAAGCACACGCGCCTCGATCGTTCGAGTGCGCGCGGCGATACGAGAGGCCAATCAGAAGGTCGAGCGGGCCTATTCCAACTTCCGTTCGCAGGCTCAAGAGGAACTCACGCAAAAAGCCGCGGAACTCGTTGGGATCCGAGAGATCGTTCTGGCGGGCGCGGACCGCGTACGTCGGACCGAAGTGCGTGCCCCGTTGCGGGGAACGATCAAGCAGATCAAAATCAACACGATCGGCGGGGTGGTTCAACCCGGTCAGGACATCCTCGAAATCGTACCGCTCGAGGATACGCTGCTTCTGGAAGCGCACATCAGACCATCGGACATCGCGTTCATCCGCCCGGGCTTGCCTGCCACGATCAAAATCACTGCCTACGATTTTTCGATTTATGGCGGGCTGAAAGGGGAAGTCGAAGACATAAGTGCAGATACGATCACCAACGAACGTGGAGAAAGTTTCTACAGAGTGCGGGTGCGCACGCACAAAAATCATCTCGGAACCGACGAACATCCGCTCGTGATCATACCCGGTATGACCGCCGAGATCGACGTGCTGACAGGCCGCAAGACCGTGCTGCATTATCTTATGAAGCCGCTGATCAAAGCCAAAGACCGAGCGCTGACGGAGCGTTGAGGGGCGAGCGCGTGCGCCAGCTCACTTCAAACCGAACGGTCGAACAGAGGGCGCGAGCGCATACTCGCGGGATGGGTTAGGCCGCCTGCGCGTGCGGGTCGTGGGTCGGTTGGGGCAAAAAGGCTGGCCACGGCAGGGACCGACGGTCGAATACCAGAGGTCGTGACCGACGCGACGCAAAATCGTGGATGCCGGAGGCGTAGCGCCGCTCGGCCGTCATCTTCTCGGGGTTACGAGCCGGCGCGATGCCGCATTGGCGCGGCGGAGCTGAGCTCCGTCGGTCGGGAACAATCCGAGCGACGGGAAAGAAGGTACCTGGGAGGCGAGTTGGCTGCCGACCGCGATGCGCGGTCTATCCGCAGCGGCTGGCCCGGGGGCCGCGATGGGATCGGGTAACTCGAAAGCCGGCGGTGTCAAGCTCGCCTGGATCCCGCGAGCGGGCGTCCCGAACGCCAATACCACAACGGGCGGGTTGACGCCGCCGATGCAACACGGACGCCGGCTATGTCTAAGAAATCCCCGAGATAGGCTTCGCGGACCGCGGGATCGGATCGAATGTCTCGTGGCGAGCCGCTCGCGATGCATCGTCCGTACACCAGAACCGTGATGCGGTCGGCGATACGGAACACCGCCTGCATGTCGTGCTCGACGAGTAACATGCCGAGCGTGTCTCGCGTCGATCGGAGAAGGTCGAGGAGCCGCTCGCTTTCGCCGGGTGCCACGCCAGCGAGGGGTTCGTCAAGAAGGAGGACTTTGGGTTGCTGAGCCAAGGCGAGGGCGAGCTCCAAGAGTCGCCGTTCGCCGTGCGAGAGCGCGGAGGCCGGCCTTTCAGCCAGGTGGGCCAACGAAAGGCGGTCGAGGATTCGATGCGCATGTTCGTTCAGCTCGGAATCCTCGGCGGCTGTGCGCAAGATCCGAAGGTCGCTGCGCGATCTTGCTTGAACCGCGGTCGCGACGTTCTCGAGAACGGTGAAGCTCGAGATCACGCTCGAAACCTGAAAGGTTCGGGCGAGGCCAAGCCTGGCCCTTTTGTGGACCGGGAGGCGTGACACGTCACGGCCCTCGAAAAAGATGCGCCCCGCGTCGGGCCGCAACTCGCCAGCCAGCAAACTCAGAAGCGTCGACTTCCCGGCCCCGTTGGGCCCGATCACGGCGTGGATCTCTCGGGCTCGGACTTCGATCTCGACGTCGGCCACGGCGACGACCGCGCCGAAACGTTTCCAAAGCGCTCGGCCGAGAAGCAGCGGGCTCACGGGCGGCGCCGGCTGAAGAACCAGTCGAGGAACGCTGCTCCTCGCCTGCTCAAAACCGCCACGACCAAAAACGGCCCGAAGATCAGGGCCCAATGCGTCGTGAAACGGGTGAGCACCTCCTCGAGCGCGACGAACAGAAAGGCGCCGACGATGGCGCCGTGCGAACCACCGAGCCCACCGAGGACGACCATGGCGAGGAGCTCGCCGGAACGATGCCACGACATGTACGCCGGGGCCACGTATTCTGTGAGGTGGGCGAGGAGCGCTCCGGCCAAGCCCGTGAGCGCACCGGAAAGGCCGAAGGCGGCGAGGCGATAGTGGTCCACCGCGAACCCCAAGGCGAGCATCCGGCGCTCGTTCTCCTTGGCGCCGCGCAAGACGCGGCCGAAGCGGGAGGCCCGCAACCGTGCGAGACCGAGATGCGCAAAAACAAGAAACGATAAGGATAGCCAGGCAAGCGTTTCGGGACGCGAGAGCGATATCCCGCCCGGCAATCGGCTCGGCAACCAGATCGTCATGCCGTCGTTCCCGCCGTAACGGCTGAGCGAATTCGCCACGAAATAGAGCATCTGCGCGAAGGCCAGCGTAATCATGATGAAATGCACGCCGCGTGTGCGCAGGCTCGGCACGCCCACGAGGAGCGCCAGGAAAGCGGCCGCGCCCGTGCCTACGAGCCATTGGATCGGAGCGCTCGCGATTCCGTGTTCGGCGAGGATCGCGACAGCGTAGGCACCGACGCCCATGAACGCGGCCTGGCCCAGGCTCACGAGGCCCGCGAGCCCGACGAGCAGATCGAGCGCGAGCGAGGCGAGAGCCAAGTTGATAGCGCGAGTGAGGAGCTTAACGTAGAACGTTTGCTCGAAAAGGCCGGCCAGCATCAAGAGTAGCGCCAAAGCGGCGAAGAGGACGGGCCCTGGCCCTGTCGGTGTCCGACGCGTCGAGTGCAATCTCTCGATCAAGAGTTCGAGCTACCCACCGGAAAGAGGCCTCGGGGCTTCACGAGAAGAACGATAGCCATCACCACGTAAACCAGCATGGAAGCGATGGCCGGTCCGAACTCTGCTGCCGCAGCCGGAGGCAGGGCCAGGCGCGCGAGATCGGTCAAGAAGGACCGGCCGAGCGTGTCCGTGAGACCCACGAGCAGCGAGCCGCCCAGCGCGCCCCGGATCGACCCCGTTCCGCCTGTCACGATGACGACGAAAGCCAGGATCAAAACGTGATCCCCCATGCCCGGCTGGATCGCGACGATCGGCCCGGCCATGGCGCCCGCGAAGCCCGCGAGGGCGGCTCCCATACCGCACGTGACGAGGAAGAGGGAGCGAACGTCGACACCCAACATCTCGAGCATCCCCGCGTTGGTCGCAGCTGCGCGGACGCGCATGCCGAACTTCGTCCGGGCCAGGAGCCATGCCAGGGCAGCAGCGGTGAGGGCGCCCGCCAAAATGATGGCGAGCCGCCAAGCCGGATAGGTGACGCCGCCGGGGAGAGCCACACCCCAGTCCAGAGCAGCCGGTAGCGGGAACGGCCGGGCCGCTGCACCGAACACGGCGCGAGCGAGCTCGTTCATGAACAGCAAGATTCCGAACGTTGCGAGCACTTGGTCGAGATGATCGCGTTCATAGAGCCAACGGAGAACTAGCCGATCCAGGACGATGCCGAAGGCGAACGCCGCTGTCGGCGCGGCGACGAGCGCCGTGACAAAGGAGCCGCTCGCCAACATCGTCCAGGCGCCCACATAGGCACCCACCATGTAGAGCGCCCCGTGAGCCAAATTGATCACGTCCAGAATGCCGAAGACCAGAGTGAGGCCGGATGCTACCAGAAAGAGCAAAATTCCGACCTGCAAACCGTTCAGGAACTGGACGAGGAGAAATCCGGCATCCAAGGTTTGGGCTTCCCGACCGTGTCACCAGCGCATCGGGCAGTCCTTGGCATTCTCGTCGGCGCAATTCGGGAAAATCAGCTCTTTGTGTACCATCGCGCGGGTGCCATCGGCCAGCCTACCCGGCGTCACCAAATAGAAGTCGCTGATCGGAAAATGGTTCGTGTTGAGCTTCCAGCTCCCCCGGACCGACGGGAAGGCTGCCTTCCGAAGCGCGTCGCGAAGTGCCTTTTTGTCGTAGAGGTGACCACCCGCCCCTTTGATCCCTGCGTCGAGGAAGAGTGCAGCATCGTAAGCTTGTGCGGCGAAATAGGAGGGGACGTAACCGAAGCGAGCACGAAAGGCGGAAACGAACCGCTCATTGGCCGGGTTGGGAAGATCCACGGCCCATTGCGAGGCGGAAATCATTCCATCGGCCACCTCACCCACTGCCGGCAGCGAGGTGTCGTCTACGGTGAAAGCGGAAAGAAAGGGGATCTGCTTGTTGAGGCCGGCCTGCGCATATTGCTTGATCAAAGCGATGCCGGAGCCGCCGGGCATGAAAGCGTACACGGCCTCGGGCTTGAGAGCCTGTATTTTGGCGATCTCCGCGGAAAAATCGACCGAACCCAGAGGTGTGTAGATCTCGTCGACGATCGTACCTCTGTAATAACGCTTGAAACCGCGCAAAGCGTCTTTTCCGGCTTGATAATTCGGCGCCAACAACAACACCCTCCCGTATCCGTTGTCCTGCGCATATTTTCCTACAACGGCATGAGTCTGATCGTTCTGCCACGAGGTCGCGAAAAACAGCTCGGAACAGAGCTGGCCAGCGATCGGCGAGGGACCGGCATTCGCCGAAATCAAAAAGGTACCGGACTCGATCGCTGGTTTGTAGATTGCCATGAGAACATTCGAGAAGACAACGCCAACGATGAAGTGCACCTTATCGCGCGTGAGCAGCTTCTCGACCTCCTGGCGAGCGATATCGGGCTTCAATTGATCGTCACTGACGATGACGCGGGTTTCAAGTCCGCCGATTTTTCCACCTACGTGCTCGTAACCCAGGAAAAAGCCGTCTCGCAAATGCTGGCCGAGATTGGCACCCGGGCCGGTGAAGGTCGCCATGAAGCCGATCCTCAACTCTTCGGCCTCCACGATCGAGAACGAAAGGGTGGCAGCCAAGATGGAAGCAGCGGTGACGCGCACGATCGGCCCTCCCTGTTTGCGCCCGAGCCTTGCACCGCGGAGGTTGCCAGACACCATGCCGAGGCTCCAGCCCCTGCTTGGCAGCTTCGGGGGTGCGCGCCTAGATGGGCGGGCGTCGACTTTTCGTCGGCCCGTCAACGAAGGTTTTTCCATGACCGACTCTCCTGATCGCCCGGGAACGGGCATGCTCGCTGGGATCAAGGTCGTCGATTTGACACGGGTGCTGGGGGGGCCGTTCTGTACGCAGATTCTCGCCGATCACGGCGCCGACGTGATCAAGGTCGAGCCGCCCCAAGGCGACGAGGTCCGCGACTGGGGCCCGCCCTTCCTCGACGGCGACGCGTCCTACTTCCTGGGCATCAACCGTAACAAGCGATCGATCGGGCTCGATCTTACCAAGCCCGCAGGGCGAGACCTTTTGTTGGCCCTGCTCGAAGGAGCGGATGTGCTCGTGGAGAACTTGAAGCCCGGGACGCTCGAGGGTTGGGGGATCGGCCGGTCGGTCTTGGCAGAGCGGTTCCCGCGGCTCGTGCATTGCAGCATCACCGGCTTCGGAGCCGATGGCCCGCTCGGCGGTCGCCCCGGTTACGATGCGGTCATCCAAGGGCTGGTGGGGATGTTCTCGGTGAACGGGACGCCCGAATCCGGCCCCGTCCGCATCGGCATACCTCTCGTCGACATCGGCACCGGCCTCTACGCGGCCATTGCCATTTTGATGGCTTTGATCGAGCGGCAACGCTCCGGGCGTGGCCAACATCTCGATGTCAGTCTATTCGATTGCGGCCACGCGATGATGCACCCACACGCGGCGAACTTCTTCTTGTCCGGCAAGGAGCCCGAACTCACCGGCAGTGCGCATCCCAACATCAGTCCATACGACACGTTTCGGACGGCGACCGTCCCGCTGTTCCTGGCCGTCGGCAACGAGAGAGCGTTCCGGCGTCTGTGCGAAATCATCGGAGCTCCCGAGCTCGTCGACGATCCGCGTTTCAGCTCGAATGCCGATCGCGTCGTTCATCGAGCGGCGCTCAAGGACGCGCTCGAGCGCGCGCTCGCACGGCACGACGGCAGCGAGCTGTGGCGCAGGTTGATCGATGCGGGTGTACCGGCCGGGCCGATCTTCGGCCTGCGCGCCGCGACGACGCATCCTCATACCCTGCATCGCCGGATGATCGTCGAGCTCGGTGCGTACCGCGCGATGGCTACGCCCATCAAGCCGGACCGAAGCCGGCCGGTCCTTCGCAACGCCCCGCCGCGGTTCGCCGAGCATACCGAGGAGGTGCTGAGGGACGAGCGGATTTCCGCCGAGCTCCGGCGCCGGGCCGAGGAGAGCGACGCCCTGCCGCGCACGCGACGCCGCGATCAGACGCCGAGATAACGGTCCACGACGTCGCGAGCTGCGAGGAGAGCTTCCGGTCGCCCTTCCCAGACCAGCCGGCCTTTTTCGAGAACGCAGAATCGATCCGCTATCTCTGCGAGGGTGGCGACGTTCTTGTCGACGACGAGAATCGAATGTCCATCTTTTTTGAGCTTGCTCAGGACCTGCCAAATCTCCCGACGAACGAGAGGCGCGAGACCCTCCGTGGCTTCGTCGAGCAACAGAAGGCGTGGGTTCGTCATGAGCGCTCTGCCGATCGCGAGCATTTGTTGTTCGCCGCCGGACAGACGATGGGCCAGTTGATCGGCACGCTCCGCAAGGCGCGGGAACAGTTCGTACACCGCTTCGAGCGTCCAAGCGGGCCGCTCACCGGTCGGCACACGCGCGACGGCCAAAAGGTTTTCCCGAACGGTCAGGTTCGCGAAGACTTGCCGGCCCTCGGGCACGAGGCCGATGCCGAGTCGGGCGATCCGGAACGGCGGGAGTTCGTCCAGCCGCCGGCCGGCGAACGTGATCGAGCCCGCCTGTAAGCGAAGACGACCCATGATGGTGAGGAGTGTCGTGGTCTTCCCCATGCCGTTACGGCCGAGGAGCGCGACCACCTCGCCGTCGCCCACCGTCAAATCGAGATCGAAGAGGACCCGCGCGGTCTCGTAGCCGGCGGAGACGCGCCGGAGCGCAAGCAGCGGTTGAGAGGATTGGTCGGGGCGGCGTGATTCGAACACGCGACATCCAGCTCCCAAAGCTGGCGCTCTACCAGGCTGAGCTACGCCCCGGCTCACGAAGCTCTAGGCGATCGCCCGCCCTTCGGCAACGCGTTCGCTGAACCTGGAACCGGGACGCGAAGGCTGCGCTTGACAATCTCGGCACCGGTCGCTCGATCCGGATGTGCTCTCGGTGCCACTCGCCTTTCTCGACGAACCGTGGAAGCTCTCGATGGGCGTCCGAACGCTCGACATTCGGCACTGGCTGGTCCTCGACGATCGTTGAGAGGAGGAGATCCGGGAGCGCCGCAGGCTCAGCCACCACTGTCGTAACTTGGTCTACGACATGCTCCCGGCTGCGGAACCGGCATGTCGTGAACTGCTGGCCCTCGCGGTCGACTGGCTATGCGGGCAGGCGGCAGACCGCTTCGAGCGTATCGGGGACGGTCTTCGAGTGCGGATGACGGGCGAGGTGGTTCGGCTTGCCGCACCTGATCCCCTGCTCGCTCTGGGATGCCTCGTGCAGGAGGACCTCTTGCTCCTGGAGCTGGGCCCGGACGGTTCGTACTTCCTGAGTGCGGGGCATCTTTGCTTTCCCCTTCATTGGAAGCTCGCAGACAAGATCGGGCGGACGGTGGTCGACATCCACGACCCGGTCCCGAGGTTCGGCGAGCGGCTCGCTTCGCCGCTCCAGCGGCTGTTCCAGAACCTCGAGCCCGAACGGCCGGTCTGGCGGGCGAACTGGACGCTGACCTCGACCCCAGAACTTTGCCGGCCGGACCGCTCGGACCATCTCGCTCATCTCGACGGCGATCGGGTCGGGCGCTCGCTTTGGCTACGCGTCGAGCGACAAACCCTGCGGCGTTTGCCGCGCACCAGGGCCGTGCTGTTCACGGTCAAGACGTACGTCAACCCTCTCGAAGAGGTCGCACGCGGGCCCGGAACGGCTGCCGCCCTCGCGGCTCGGTTGCGGGAGACGTCCGACGCCATAACCGCTTACAAGGGTCTTGCGGCGATCCGTGAGCCGGCTCTGCGCTGGCTCGATGCGCGTGCCGTCGGCGCGCAAGAGTTCGCCACCTGAGGGCGGAAGTTCGACCCCGCCGAGACCTCGCCATTGAACCCGCGCGGGATCCTCACCGGGCATGACGACGTTCGCCGGAACGCGGGCGAAACCGAACCGCCGATAGTAGGCCTCGTCGCCCACGAGGAAAACGAGCGTCCAGCCGAGATCCGCTGCCCGGGCCAAAGTCTCGAAGACGAGCGCGCGACCGATGCCGGTCGCGCGCCGGCTCGGGTCCGTCGCGACGGGGCCCAAGAGGAGGGCCGGAGTCTCGGCCAAGCGGATCGGCCAATAGCGGATGGTACCGACTATACGCTCGGCTTCTTCCGCGATCCAGCAGAGAGCGGCGATCCGCTCGATACCCTCTCGATATCGGTAGGAGATCTTCCGCCTCCGCTCGGGGCCGAATGCCGCATCCAAGAGGGCTTCAACGACGGGATCGTCGGTTTCGCGTTCGAGGCGGAGCTGGAGCATGGGGCCGGATCCTTAGCCGGAGAGACGGAGACGTCACGCCAGCCGAGCGACCGACCCTGTCGAAGGCTGACCGCTCAGCGGCGCATCGAGCGACGACGCCACCAACGTCGTCGGTCACGTGCTATCCCGGCCGAGGTTTGGCCACGCAACATGGAAGACGCGGGTATCACGACATAGCGCGCTGTCAAGCGCGCCGGCGTGGCGTTCATCCCTCACCTTCCGCCGGATTGAACACGGTGATCGGAGGCCCCGACTCGTCGCGTAGCTCCCTGGCCCCGCGCAGGACCCAGTGGACGGTGGGAAAGGCGAGCTCGTCCCACGGGACGTCATCCCAGCCGACTAAACGCACGTCAAGGCTCTCGGGACCGGGTTCCACCCTGGGGTCGAGGAGCCGGGGACGAAGGAGAAGCTGCACTTGGTCCGCTCGGGGCACGCTGTAGACCGCGATCAGCCCGTCGATCTCGATCCTTGCCCGCGCTTCCTCCCAAGCTTCCCGCCGTGCACCCTCCTCTGCGGACTCGCCAAGCTCGAGATACCCCGCAGGAATGGTCCAGTAGCCGGCCCGCGGCTCGATCGCCCGTCGACAGAGAAGAACAAGGTCTTTCCAAAAGCAAACCGCGCCAACGACCACTTTGGGATTGCGGTAATGCACCTTGCCGCAGCCGGTACAGACGTCCCGGTCCCGATCGTCCCCGGCCGGGCGCATGAGCACGAGAGGCGCGCCGCAGCTCGTGCAGCAGCGCATTCGCCGAGCTCACCGGCGCGAGCCCGAAGGTGGGCGGAACAAGGCCTCGGCCGCGCCCCGGACCGATTGCCGGCGAACGAGCTCGGCCTGCACGCGTTCGATTTCGCGCTCGAGGGCTTCCCGATAGGCCTCGAGATCAGCAACCGACAAGGCCTCAAGGGGTCGTGGGAAGCCTGGTGCCGCTCCAGGGATGAACTCGTCGTCGTTCAAGGTTGTCCTCCCGGCCCGACAACCTCCGGGCAACGCCGGCACGCCGAGATCAAGCCGGATCGGAGCGCGCTTGACAAGCTCGGTTCGGGCTTGCGAGTTCAGCGATGGCGCGAGCGAGGCCAGATCACGATGTCCGATCGGGCGGTTCGGTATTTTCCGGTTTCCTGGGAACAGCTCCATCGCGATGCCAAAGCTCTGGCGTGGCGGCTCGCCGAACTCGGGCCGTTCGAGCGGATCGTCGCGGTCACGCGGGGCGGACTGGTTCCGGCCCACATCATTGCCCGCGAGCTCGACATCCGCATCATCGACACGGTTTGCATCAGCTCCTACGACGAGACGACGCAGCGGGAGGCGGTGGTGCTGAAGTCAGTCCCGGGCGATGGCACCGGCTGCCTGATCGTCGACGACCTCGTCGATACCGGCACCACCGGACGCCTGGTGAGGGACATGCTTCCGAAAGCTCATTTCGCGACGGTTTATGCGAAACCGGCCGGTCGACCGATCGTCGACACTTTCGTGACCGAGGTCAGCCAGGATACTTGGATCTTGTTTCCCTGGGATACCGAGCCGCGCTACGCGCAACCCATCGTGAAGTCGCGCCACAACGCCTGACGACGGCCGAGGTCCCTTCAATCGAACGCCGTCGCGGTCCGTCGCGGCGCCAGCCGATCCTCGGTTGTCGTGCGCTCGCCCGAGGGAAGCCGTGCCGGCCCTGTGCTCGCACCCGACCACTTCGCGGCGGCGTCGGTACCGTGCTCCGATCCTGGCCGTAAATGTCGCCGAACAGGCGGAGTCGTCCCTCGGGATCGGGTTCCGCCGTAGGGTAATCGAGGAAAACCGGCACCGGGTCGACGAGCTCGATCCGCCGCGTCCCAACGTCGCGAGCGCTTGCTCGAGCCGAGCCGCTTCCCAACCTTGCTCGGCCGAGAATGCGAGAGCGCGTTTTGCCGGCCGTTCCACCCGCACGCATCCGAGGCGGAGCGCCTGGTTCGGGCGGCCGAACAGCCCACGCTGGGCCGTGTCGAGGAGGTGAACGGCGTGATGATTCGCAAACACGAACTTGATTCGCCCGAGCGCGTTTTCAGGGCCCGGCGTCTGGACGAGCCTGGGCAGAGCGCCCTCGCAGTTCTGCCAAACGAGTCCGGGCCGCCCCAGCTAACGGGGGTTCCTGTTCCTTTTCTCGGGATCGAGCAGCTCCATGACGATGCTCGGAGGGACGTACCAAACCGGATCCAGATCGATATAGCGGATGACGTCTTCGAAAATCGGTGTCGTTGTCTTTTCGTCACCGACGATCACGCGCGATCGTAGCACGACGGTACCGTCCTGGACGAGGTGTAGCTCGAACGCCGGAAAGTTGACTTCGGCGTAGCGGCGCAGCGAGCTGCGCGACGCCAGGGTACCTTTGCGGGCAGAATTCAGCTGCACGCGCGAGCTGATCGCCGACCGGCTCGGCGAGCGCTGCCGGCGTGCGGTTGCCGACGGTACCGTCGGTTTGCAGGCAGTGCCGTTTCTGGAAGCGGCGAACGGACTGGGTCAATACGGCAGCCGGGGCTTCGAAGGCCAGACACTTGAGGGGACGGTCGAAGGATTGGACGAGGCGGCATTGTAGCCGGGCACGGTCCACGACGAGCTGCCGGCGGGGGTGGCTCCGCATCCAGCGCGGCTCAGGCCGCTTCGAGTGCAAGAAAGTCGGGCACCGGTTCGGGTCGTGCGGGTACGGTGCGCCATCGGCCGAGGGGCTCGACGATCGCGAGCTCCAGCACCACGATACCGAGTTCATTGCTCGGCAGGATACGCGGTGCCTCGATGCCTGGAACGAGTTCTTTCGAGCCGCGACGTCGCGCCAGATAGCCGAGCCAAGCCTTCGTGAGCGCACGATCCGCCCGCACGAGGCCCGTTCCTTGCGTCGGCTCGAAGCCTTGCGCCAATATCGCGACATCGTCCTTGACCGACGGGTCGAGCCGCCGCTCTCGCTCCAAAAGCCCCAGCACAGCCGTTCGCCGCGACGCCGAGAGGGCGTCGCCCGCTCAGAGTAGCTCGGCCGGGTGGGCGTCGAGAGCGTGAAGCCTCGAACCGGAATCGAGCGGTTCGCGGGCCGTGGCACGCACGAAGGATTCGGGCGCAGCTCCCGCCGTGACCGCTCCCGCGACGAGCACGGCAACGATCGTGATAACAGCCAGCGCCACCCTCAGCCTCATCGCTCGTTCCTCGTGAAGCCCATCGGGCGACCTAACGGAGGGATCGAGGACCGCCAAGTGCAGGCCGGCCTGGATCCTACTCGGGGGCAGGCGCTCCGGTGGGAGCAACTGGCCGATCACGGAGCGATCGACCCCGACCTTCAGGTGACCGGCAGCATGACGTGGGTCCGGTAAGCGGGGCGACTGGCAAGGCGCTCGAACCAAGCTTCGATGCGAAGTTGCGGCGGGCGGTCGATCGGCAAATTGCGATAGCGCCACCAGGCGCAGCCGACGGGAATGTCCCCCATGGTGAAGGTCGAGCCGCCCACGAAGGGCCTATCCGCGAGATGCCCGTCGAGTACCGCCCAGATGGGCCCGAGGCGCTCGGCTGCGGCTCGAACGGCCGCCATGTCGCGCTTGTCGGGCGGCGTTCGGATCATCTGCCAGAAGACGACCGTAAGGTCGGGCATCAAGGTCGTGAGCATCCAATCCATCCAGCGGTCCGCTTCGGAACGAAGACCGGGATCCTCGGGCCAGAGCGAACCGGCGCCGTATTTGGCGGCGAGGTAGCGCACACAACTGTTCGACTCCCAAACGATCGTGCTGCCGTCGAGAATCGTCGGGATCTTGCGATTGGGATTCATGCGCCCGTATTCTGGAGTGTCGAGCCCACCGAACGGCCCGCCCGCATCGATCCGCTCGAAATCCAGGCCGAGCTCTCCGACCGTCCACATGACCTTTTGAACGTTGATGGAGTTGGTACGCCCCCAAATTTTGATCATCTCGCCTCTCCGTGCTGTTCGGCGGAGGCTCCTTCACCCTTTCAGATGCACCGGCCCCCGTCGACCTCGAGAGCCACGCCCGTGAGGAACTCGGCCTCATCCGAGGCGAGGAAGAGCGTCGCACGGGCCACGTCGAGCGGTGTGGACAGCCTGCCGAGCGGGATGGATGCACGGAACCGCTCGCGCAGCTCGGGCGTGTCGCCGCCCATGAAGGCGGGGAGCAGCGGCGTCTCCCCGGCCACCGGACACACGCAATTCACCCGGATGCGATCGGGTGCGAGTTCGATCGCCAAAGATTTGGTGGCGGTGATGCACGCGCCCTTCGATGTGTTGTACCAGACGAGACCCGGGCGTGGCCGGATGCCGGCGGTCGATGCCGTGTTGACGATCACCCCTCCGCCCTGGCGGCGCATCACGGGCACGACGTGCTTCACCGCCCAGAAAAGCGCCTTCACGTTGACGGCCATCACCCGATCAAAATCGGCTTCGCTGACCTCGGTGCACGGTTGGTTGATGTGGGTGACCCCGGCATTGTTGACCAGAATGTCGACCCGGCCGAACCGGTCCGTGGCGGTCCCGATCATGCGCGCGGTGTCGGTGTCTCGGCTCACGTCGCACCCAACGGCAACCGCTCGGCCGCCGCGCTCGCCGATGAGGTCGGCTACGCGCCGGGCGGCCGCTTCGTCGATGTCCGCGACCACGACCGCTGCACCCTCGGCAGCGAAAAGGGTCGCAATACCTTCCCCGAAGCCCCGGCCCGCTCCCGTAACCACGGCGATCTTGTCGTGTAGCCGCATTCGGTTCCTCCCCTCGACGGAAGGCGATCAAGCCGGCCACGTCGCATCGGGTCAAGGGTCGACCCGAACGGCGCACCTGCGATTCCCGACCCTGGACCCCTCTCCCAGGAGGCGCGTCGGGTCGCCTCCCTTTCGACTAGCCCATGAACTTGCGAAGCGCGTTCAAGGT
>Ga0308408_1000124_pt1 | contig 45509 bp, 42 predicted proteins | sample HotsprSampleMSe3_FD_203466 | JGI IMG/M metagenome (GOLD analysis project Ga0308408, IMG submission 203466) | Hot spring phototrophic mat microbial communities from Mushroom Spring, Yellowstone National Park, Wyoming, United States - 20060912_MSe3 ... | reverse complement strand
AAGCTGTGAAGGGTTTTGTATTTGCCGTTTTATCTTTGTTTTTTCCCTTTTCAGTTTATGCAGCAGATATTACAGATTGGCTATCTATTTCAGGTTCAGCAACTGGAGTTTATCAATGGCTTAACAAAGCGAAAGGTGATGTGGAAAACAAAGACAGAGGCTCTGCAGTAATTGATTTTAATGTATCGGTAAAACCGATTGAAAACGGTGAAATTTTTTTAAGGACAAGCTTTGCAAGGGGAAGTGGTCTTAAAGATATTAATCCTTTTATACTTTCACCAAATGCTGATGATTTATTCATTAACTTAAAAAATATCAATGGTCATTCAAGGGATCATCTTCTTGAGCTATGGTATTCTCACAAGTTTCAGATTGAAAAAGAAATCTCACTTAAATTAACTGCAGGAATAATTGATTCAACAGCCTTTATTGATGACAATGTCTATGCAGGAGATGAATTACAGCAGTTTATGAATGAAGCATTGGTTCACAATCCTCTTGCAAATTTACCAAGTTATGATGCTGGAGTAGCAGTAGAGTTTGAATGGGATAAGCTTAATATAAAAGCAGTGGGAATGCGTTCAAAGAATGATTATGAAAAACACTATGGCTACTATGCCTTACAGATTGGTTACAAACTTGAAACGGAGCTTGGTGAAGGCAATTATCGCATATATGGATTTACAACAGACAGAAAATTTGAAAACTGGGATGCAGATGCATATAAGAGCTTAAAAGGAATTGGAGTATCCTTTGACCAGCAAATTATAAAAGACAAACTTGGAGCATTTTTCCGTGCAGGATTACAGGATGACTCCGCAGTAATTGACTATAACAGAATGATTTCCTTTGGACTTAATCTAAATGGTTCAGTATGGGGAAGAAAAGATGATGAAATAGGAGTTGGATATGCCTATTTAAAAAGTCCATCAAAGAATCCTGAATTATCAAGGAGTCAGGTAATTGAGTCCTATGTGAAGTTTAAGCTTTTTAGCTACAAAGCAATATCCTCTGACATAACCCTTGATTATCAATACATACAGGATAAAACCCCTCAAGAAGGCTCAAAAGCAGGACATATTTATGGAGTTAGATTTAATCTGAACTTTTAATGGAGTATGAAGCTATAGTAAAAAGGAGATTATTCGGCACTTTGTGCCTCAGAATGACAATAAAAAGGAATGAAAGGGAAAAGGAGGCTAAAAATGAAAGGATTTAAAAGATTTTTAATTAGCATTGTTTTTGTATTGTTCCTTGCAACAACTGCTTTTGCACATTTTGGAGTAATAATGCCTTCTGATGACATCATTGGTGAGAAGGATCAAAAAAAGATAAATCTAAAAGTCTACTTTATGCATCCCTTTGAGCAGGAATGGCTTAATATGGAAAAACCTAAGCTATTCAGTGTAATGCTTGGTGATGAAAAAACCGATCTTTTATCTACACTTGTAAATAAAAAAGTAAAAGGAAAAAATGCATGGGAAGCTCAGTTTACAATTAAGCGTCCAGGAGATTATATATTTTATCTTGAGCCAGAGCCCTACTGGGAGCCTGCAGAGGAAAAATTTATAGCTCACTATCCAAAAGTTGTTGTTCAGGCTCTTGGAAAGGAAGAGGGATGGGATAAGGAAGCAGGACTTCCAATTGAAATTGTTCCTCTTACAAGACCTTATGGATTATGGGTTGGAAATGTATTTCAGGGGATTGTTAAGGTTAATGGTAAGCCTCTTCCCTATGCGGAAGTTGAAGTAGAGTACTTTAATGAAGGTGGTAAAGTAAAAGCACCAAAAGAGCCATATATAACACAGGTTATAAAGGCTGATTCAAATGGAGTATTTACCTATGCAATCCCTAAGGCTGGATGGTGGGGATTTGCAGCATTAACTGAAGCTCCATATAAAATTAAAAAAGATGGTAAGGAATATCCTGTTGAAATTGGTGGAATTATATGGGTTAAAGCAAGGGAGATGAAATAATGCATATATCAGAAGGTGTTCTTTCGGCGCCGGTACTTCTTGCCGGCGCTGTTTTATCTTTAGTTGGACTTATGCTGGGGCTAAGAAAAATAAAAAATGAAGATATTCCAAAGGTTGCTGTGCTTTCCTCAGCTTTTTTCGTAGCTTCTTTAATTCATATACCAATTGGACCAACTTCAGCTCATCTTGTTTTAAATGGACTTGTAGGAATGCTCCTTGGATGGTCAGCCTTTCCATCAATTTTTGTAGCACTGGTTCTTCAGGCTATTTTATTCCAATTTGGAGGGCTTACAACTTTAGGAGTTAATACTTTTTCAATGGCTATGCCAGGTGTTTTATCCTATTATATTTTCAGAAAGATGATTCATAAAGGAAAAAATGCAGCATTTATAGGAGGATTTCTTGGTGGTGCTTTAGCAATTCTTCTTGGCACGATTTTTATAAGTGTCTCTTTAATTGAGACTGAAAAAAGCTTCACCGGAGTTGCTGCTACTCTTCTTACAATGCATCTTCCTATTGCTTTTATTGAAGGAATAATTACAGGTTTTGTTGTAATATATCTTAAAAAAGTAAAACCGGAGGCATTAGGATGAAAAGGTCTTTTAATCCTGATAATTTATTGTTTGTTATCCCTATTATTTTTTTTATTCAAATTCTCTCTATTTTTATTTCTTCAACTGCGGATGCCCACAAAGTTAGTGCTTATGCTTATAGAGAAGGAGATAAAATATTAGGTGAATGCTATTTTGTTGATGGTTCAGCATGTAAAAATAGTAAGGTTGAAGTTTATAATACAAAGGGCGACAAGATACTTGAAACACTTACAGATGAAAAGGGTAAATTCAGTTTTACCACAAAAGAAAAAGGAGAGCTTAAAATAATAATCCCAGCAGGAGAGGGTCACAGGGCAGAATACAGGATTGAAGGGATAAAAGAGCAGGTTGAAAGGAAAGAGATAAAGAAGGAAGTTTTAAAAGAGGAAAAGCAATCAAAGAGCAATCAGAATTATTTAGACAGAGAAGAACTTACAAAAATGATAGATGAAGTGATGGATTTAAAACTTCAGGGATTAAGAAGTGAGATAATGGATTTAAGAAAACAAATGGACAGGATAGGTCTCAGGGATATATTTGGTGGAATTGGATATATCTTTGGAATATGGGGAATAATAATGCTTATTAAAAGGAAAAGGAATGCATCTTGAGGAATTTTCCGAGGGTAGTTCTTTTCTGCATAATTCTGACCCAAGAGTAAAGATTATAGTTTTTTCCATATTCAGTATTCTTTGTGCCACAGCAACAGGACTGAAAAAACCATTTTTATATCTTATATACGCTATTTTGCTTTTATTTATTGCCAAAATAAAGATTAAGCTTTTATTTTCAAGACTTTTTGTTGCAAACTTTTTCATTTTGTTTATCTGGATTTTTATTCCACTAAGTTATTCCGGCAATCCCTATATAATAATCGGTCCATTTAAACTGAGCCATGAAGGACTCAAATATTCACTTTCAATAACCCTGAAATGTAATGCAATAATTATTGGAACAATTGCTCTTCTTTCTACTTCATCAGTTTTTTCCTTAGCCCATGCAATGCTTCATCTTAAAGCACCTAAAAAACTTGTAACAGTTTTTTTCCTTTTTTATCGTTATATTACGGTAATTCATGACGAATATCTGAAAATAAAAAGGGCTGTTTATGCCCGTGGTTTTATTCCAAAATCAAATCTTCATACTTACAAAACTTATGCTTACATAGTTGGTGGAATGCTTATAAAAAGCTATGAAAGAGCAGAGGAGATTTACAAGTCAATGCTTTGCAGAGGCTTTCAGGGATTTTTCCCCCTCTTTGAGCATTTTCACACAAGAAAAAGTGATATAATATTCACTATTTTGTCGATTTTTATCTTTATTTTATTCTGGATTAGATTTTAAATTAGTATACAACCTCTTTTTCTTCGACAATACAGGTTAATGTTTTTAAAAGAAAATCTTTTGCGTCTAAAATTTCTATTAATACTGGCACTCCTTCTTTTGAAAAATGGACAATTATATGCCCTTCTTCTTTTGCATAATCAATATCTTTATCGGAGATTTCAATTAATAAAGCATCTACATCTTTACTATACCTAATTTTTTTATATCTTTGTCTCCTTCCGGGATAAATTGTTATTACATAAATTTCGTAATTCTTTATTTCATAAACTATTCTTAAAACATGATAAGCATTGAATATTTTTTGTGCGATGAATCTATTTTTATAACCTATCTACCTTATCAGGATTTATGATTATTTCTTTAATCATTGGAATTTCTATATTAAAGCTATGTTGTTTTAATAATTCAATTTTCAAAAGAGCATGGTTGGTAAAATTAATTTTCACTGTTATATAATATAAAAATTTTCTAAAAACTGCAATGGTGTTAAAATTTGAAGAAGTCACTTATAAAACTCAGTAATATCACCTTTCATTATGATGGTAGAGTTGTTCTAAAAAATCTCAACTTCGATATTTATGAAGGTGATAGAGTAGGACTTATGGGACCAAATGGTTCAGGTAAAACAACTCTCTTATACATTATAATGGGACTTTTAAAACCATCATCTGGTACTGTTGAAATATTCGGAAAAATAAGGCAAAAAGAAAAAGATTTTATTGAAGTAAGACAGAAGATAGGATTACTTTTTCAAGATTCAGACAGCCAGCTTTTTTGTCCAACAGTGAAAGAAGACATAGCCTTCGGTCCTCTTAATCTTGGTAAATCAAAGGAAGAAGCTTTAAAAATTGTAAAAGAAACCTGCGAAATTTTAGGTTTAAAGGGATTCGAAGACAGAGTTACTTATAAGCTTTCAGGAGGTGAAAAAAAACTTGTGGCACTGGCTACAGTTATTGCAATGAATCCATTATGCTATCTTTTAGATGAACCTTCAGCAGGACTTGATGAGAAAACAATAGATAGACTCACTAATTATCTTTTAAATAAGGCTAATACATATCTTGTAGTTTCCCATGATAAAGAATTTTTGTCAAGGGCAACTCAAAAAATCTATTATATCCAAAATGGTACAATCTCTAATATGTCCTAATAGAAAATTATAATTCAATAACGATAAATAAAAAATTTGATTTTTTTCTTTTATTCTGCTATCTTTTGCCATGCTTTTAAATGGGCAATTTAGACTTTTTAGAATGTTATTGCTAACTAACAGTAAAATTTTTATATAATATTCAAATGAAAAGATTCTGGATTGTATTGAGTGTAATGCTTCCGACATTTATAGAAGTTCTTGATACTACAGTTAATAATGTAGCCTTAAGACATATTCAAGGAGACATGTCTGCTGGAGTAGATGAATCAACTTGGATTATTACATCCTATCTTGTTGCAAATGCAATTGTAATTCCAATGGCTGGATGGCTTAGTAGAATTTTTGGCAGAAAAAATTATCTTATATTTTCAATTGCACTATTTACTATTGCATCTTTCTTTTGTGCAATATCATGGAGTTTTTCATCACTTTTATTCTTCAGAACCCTTCAGGGAATAGGAGGAGGAGGTCTGCAGCCATTAAGCCAAAGTATTCTTTTAGAGGTTTTCCCAAAAGAACAATACGGAAAAGCAATGGGAATCTATGGAATGGGTATAATTTTAGCTCCTATTTTAGGACCAATATTTGGGGGATGGATTGCAGATAATTTTTCCTGGCGTTGGATTTATTACATAAACATTCCCATAGGGATTATTTCTATATTAATGACCTACTTAGTAATAGAAGACCCACCATATTTGAAACGAGAAAAACTAAAAATTAATTATCCTGGTTTAATTTTTCTATCTTTAGGGATAGGATGTCTTCAGATCGTTCTTGATAAAGGCGAAAGGGAGGATTGGTTTGAATCAGATTTTATTGTTACTTTATCTATTGTAAGTTTTATAAGTTTAATTTTACTTGTTTGGTGGGAGCTTAAAAAAGCTAAGAATCCTATTGTTGATTTCAGACTTTTTAAGGACAGAAATTTTCTATTTGGCAATATTATCATGTTTTTTACCTTTTTTAATCTATTTGGTAGCATAATTCTACTTCCAATTTATGTCCAAAACTTGATGGGATATACAGCTTTTCTGGCAGGACTTGTTTTAGGTCCTGCTGGAGTGATTCAATTAATTGCTTTTCCACTTAGCGGGAAAATAACCGACCGAATTAATCCCAAAATACCATTAACTTTTGGTATTATTTTGTATGCATATTCAACTTATCTTATGAGTTTATTCAATCTTCAAACAGATTTCTGGAGTTTTGTTTATCCAAGAGGAGTCCTGGCTGTAGGAATGGCTTTTGTAATAACCCCCCTTGCTGTTATGACCATGGCTTTTATTCCAAAGGAAAAAATGCAGGATGCCACGCCAATTAGTGCTGTTATAAGAAATATAGGAGGTTCTGTTGGCACTGCAATAGTTACTACAATTGTATCTCAGAGATCTCAACTCCACCAGTATAGATTAGTTGAAAATCTTACTCCCTATGATTTTTCCTATCAGATGGCAATTGAAAAATTAAACGAATATCTTTCTTTAAAAACCCTTTTATCTTCAGAGGGAGTTATATATAGAGAATTAATAAGGCAGTCACAGGCAATTGCCTTTAATGAAGCTTTTTTGATTTTAAGCGTTGCTATGTTTTCAATGCTTCTTACAGTTTTATTTTTCAGAGTAAGAAAATATTCAAAGAGCAAAATGTAAATCTAAAGTGTTCACAAAATTGCATATTTTGATATGATATAGTATTATATTCTATAAAACTTTAGGAGGTTTTTTTATGATTGATAGAGCTAAAGTAGAACAGGTTTTAGGTAAAATTAGAGTAGGACTTATGGCTGATGGAGGGAATATTGACCTTGTAGATATTAAAGATAATGTAATTTATGTAAAGCTTAAAGGGGCCTGTGGAACCTGTCCAATGGCAACTCTTACATTAAAAAACTGGGTAGAAAAAACTCTAAAAAGTGAGATTCCAGAAGTAAAAGAAGTTGTAGCAGTATAATGTAATAATTAAATGATAAGATTTTTTATAATTTTATTAATTTTTCTTCCCCTATCTGGTATCTGGGCAGATGAAAGAATTCAGGTAAGGGAAATAAGGTATTATGAACTTTCAAAGGGCTTCAGAACAGTAATTGAAACGAATGGTATTGTTGAGTTTACTAAAGGGCAATTAAAAAATCCAGAAAGACTTTTCTTTGATATTAAAAAGGCTTCTTTAAATAAAGAACTAAAAAGGGAATACATTTTAAATAGCAATATTGTTAATAAAATTAGAATTGGTCAATTTGACAGCGTCACAGTAAGAATTGTTTTTGAATTAATTAAATCCAATTACGAATTTAAAGTTATTCAAATAGAGGATCCCTTCAGGTTAGTAATCGATATATATTTATCAGAAGAAACACAAAAACAAACAGAAAGTCAAATTGAAAAATCTCAAAATAATAAAAGTAATATAAAAAGAAAAATTGTTATTGATCCGGGGCATGGAGGAAAGGATCCAGGTGCAATTGGTCAGAGAGGTTTAATGGAAAAAGATGTTGTTTTAGATATTGCGTTGAAAGTAAAGGATCTTTTTAAAAAAGAGCCTAATTATGAGATCATTCTTACAAGGGAAAAGGATATTTTCATCCCTCTCAATGAAAGAACAGAGATAGCTAACAGAGTCGGAGCAGATCTTTTCCTTTCAATTCACACCAATGCATCAACAAATAATTATGCAAAAGGAATTGAGACATATATTCTTAACTGGACAGATGACGAAGAAGCAATAAGGGTTGCGGCAAGGGAAAATGCTATCTCTCTTAAAAGAATGAAAGAGTTAAAAGGTGAGCTTGGCTTTATGCTTGCGTCCCTTGAAAGAGAGGCAAAGAGAGATGATTCAGTAAAATTAGCTGGCTATATTCATAATTCTATGGTTGAAAAATTAAAAAAGGATTTTTCCAGATATGACAATGGGGTAAAACAGGCGCTTTTTTATGTTTTAGTTGGTGCTCAGATGCCTTCTTGTTTACTTGAAATTTCTTATATTAGTAATCCTGAAGAAGAAATCCTTCTTTCTCAGGAAACCTACAGAATGCAAATAGCCCAAGCAATTGTTGATGGAATAAAAAATTATTTTTCAAAATCTTACCAGATCAGAGAAGTGAAATATACAAATCATTTCATTGTAAGAGAAAACAGTAAAAAACCAAACAATAAAAAAAATAAGATAAAGAAATTATAGATGGACATATTCATTAAAAACGCCAATATTGTTAATGGCATAGGTAAAAGTATTTTCAAAGCAAATATTGGGATAAAAGAGGATAAAATTGTTTATATTGGGAAAGAAAATTTTTCTTCTAAAATAACAATAAACGCCAATGAATTAATTCTTACACCCGGGTTTATTGATACCCATTCCCATTCAGATTTCACAATTATTGCAGACCCTCAGGCTGAAGGCAAAATTACTCAGGGAATAACTACTGAAATAAATGGTAACTGTGGATTATCAGCTTTTCCAATGTTTGAAGAAACCTTAGAAAGAAGACTTCCTGAACTTAAAGCATTAGGCTTACCAAAATGGAATAGCATTGATGAATACATCTCTTTACTTAAGAATGTCAATCCATCGATTAATTTTGCAACTTTATGTGGACACGGTAATATAAGAGGCTCAGTCATTGGATATAAAAATGTTATTGCAGATAAAGCAAAATTATCTAAAATGAGGAATCTTCTTAAAAAACAGTTGTTCTATAAAGTTAAAGGCCTATCAACAGGACTTATCTATCCTCCAGGAATTTTTGCAAATACTGAAGAATTAATAGAACTTGCAAAAGTTTTACTTCCTAAGAGAGGTGTTTATGCAACTCATTTAAGAAGTGAAGGAGAAAGATTAATTTCGGCTTTGGAAGAAGCGATTTTGGTTGGTATAAAAACAAAAATACCTATTCATATATCACATCTTAAAACATCTGGTAGAGAAAACTGGTGGAAGATTGATACTGTTTTTTATCTCATAGAGTCTGCTCAAAGGGAAGGTATAAAAATTACTGCTGATAGCTACCCTTATATTGCATCTGCAACAGATCTTGATGTCTTTCTCCCCCAATGGATAATTGAAGGAAGTAGAGAGGAAATTGTAAGTAAATTAAAAAAGGAATCTGTAAGAAAAGAGATAGCAAAATATATTAAAACAAGAGGGAAAAAATTTTTAGATAGTCTTTTAATATCTGAAGTTGCCTTTGAAAAAGATAGACACTTTGAAGGAAAAAAATTAGGAGATATAACAAAACTTGAAAATGCTCATAATTTTATATGTGACCTTTTGATTCGGTCAGATTTATATGTGGCGGTAATATATTTTGGTATGAATGAGGAAAATCTTATAAAGATTTTGTCAAAACCCTATGTAATGATTGGTACTGATAGTTCTTCAAGAAGCACAAAGGGAATTACTGCAAGAGGCAAGCCTCATCCACGAGGATTTGGTAGTTTCCCAAGGTTTATAAGAAAATATGTTTTAGAAAAAGGAATATTAAGTCTTGAAGAAGCTATAAGAAAAATAACCTATTTACCGGCTAAAATTTTTAAAATCCATAAAAGAGGTGTAATAAAGGAAGGTTATTATGCTGATATTGTGCTTTTTGATCCTTCAGAAATCGAAGATACCGCAACCTTTGAAAATCCCTTTGGCATCTCAAGGGGGATAAAATACGTTATTATAAATGGTAAATTTTCAGTTGAAAATGGTTTAATTAATGACATCAGAAATGGAAGAATACTTTTATGAAACTCATTGGGATTACATGTAGTGTTAATGAAAAAAAACTTTCCTTAAACAGAGATTATATACAAGTTATTGTAAAATCGGGGTTTATGCCCTTTATAATCTCACCAGAAATGGTCATTTCAGAGGGTATTTTATGTTATGATTTAATAAAAAATTTAACAAAAAAAATCTCAGGATTAATAATTTCTGGTGGTGCAGATATAAAACCTCAATTTTATGGAGAACAAAATATCTCATGTAGAGAAATTGTTCCTGATGATAGAGTGAAAGCTGAGTTGGCTCTGATAGAGTCTTTTTTGATCTCTAATAAACCAATATTAGGTATATGTTATGGAATGCAGATTATGAATATATTTTTTGGTGGAAACCTTTATCAAGATATAAATACATCGATAAATCATCAAACAGGGGAGCACGAAATAAAAGTTTTTGATGGTTTTCTTTTTAAAAAGGATACTTATACAGTAAATAGCTCTCATCATCAGGCAGTAAATAAAATTGGAGAGGGTCTAAAAGTGTTTTGTAAAGCAAAAGACGACATTATAGAGGGTTTTTATCTAAAGGGACATAAATTTTTTGTTGGTGTCCAATGGCATCCTGAAAGAGACAATGGTATAGCCTCAAAATTCCTTTGGCAAATCTTTTTAAAAAAGATAGAATAAATTATGAGCACGTCACGGAAATATAGATTTTCCCTTGAAAGAAATTTTTATATGTGGATTTTGTTATTGTTTATAGGAATACTCGGATATCTTAATTATCAGATTTTAAAATCCTTTTTTGCCTCTGCGGGATGGGCCATAGTTATTGCTTTAGTATTCCATCCTGTTTTTGATTTTACTCAAAAATTTTTAAAATATAAAGGATTGTCGGCTCTTTTAACAATTGTTCTTGTTATAATCCTCTTTCTTTTCCCCTTTGTTTTTATTTCTTATCAAATAATTTTAGAAACAGGTGAACTTATAAATAAAATCAACATAACAGAACTTTTAAATAAGATAACAACTAATCCTATACTCTCAAAAATACTTGAAAAACTTAACTTTGTTACAGGAGGTGATTTATCAGCCCTTAAAACTCTTATCAAAAATGAATTTGGTAATTTATTGAAAGAAGGTGCACTGAAAATTGCTCATGGTTTTGGTGATGTTTTGACATTAACAATAAATCTTGTTTTGACTTTTTTTATTGCCTTTTTCTTTTTAAAGGATGGTGATAATTTCGTAAGAAAAATTTCAGAATTTTTACCCTTTGCAGATACAGACAAGATTTCAATAATAAATCAGATTAAAAATATCATTTACACAACCTTTTACGGTGGAATTTTAATTGCCATGCTTCAAGGAACAATACTTGGTATAACCTTTTATTTTCTTGAAATTCCATCAGCTACATTATGGGGCTTTGCTACAGCAGTTGCTTCTTTTATTCCTGTATTAGGTGCCTTTGCTGTATGGGGACCTGCAGCAGTATATCTTTTAGTTAATGGATATATTATCAAAGGAATTATTCTTGCTTTAGTGGGAGCATTAATTATAAGTTCCATTGACAATGTTTTGAAACCTCTCATAATAAAGGGTAGAGTTAATTTACCACTTATATTTATTTTTCTTTCTGTTCTTGGAGGTATCAAAGTTTTCGGACTAATTGGTTTTATACTTGGCCCTCTTATATTTAGTCTTTTTGTTTCATTTCTTGAGATTCTTAAAAATTTTATAGGAGGTGGGGAAAATGTTTGATAGAAAAGATTTGGAGGAGCTTGAGAAAATTAAATGGAATGATATTCTTGTAGTAAGCCTTTTTCTTAATGTTTCACCACAGGAAAGAAAAAAACAGGCTTACATTTCGAAATTTAAAAATTTAGTAAAATCCATAACAGAAGAAAATTATAATGCTTGCAAGGAAGATATTGAAAAAATAGAATCCTTTTTACAGAGTGATAGAGAATCTTTCAAAAAATCAATTGTTATTTATAGTTGTTCTAAAAAAGATTTTTGGGTTCGATATGATCTAAATGTTGAAGTTAATGATAATTTAATTATCTATAAAACACCATTCACAAGTCCTCTTTTTGATTTACTTGATAATTATCAGAAATATGGATTGCTTCTTGTTGACAAACGAGCTGCAAGAGTATTTCAAGTTTTCTTGGGTGATATTGAAGAGTATTGAATGGTTGAACATGAAGATGTCCCAGGTAAACATAAAAAAGGTGGATGGTTTGCCCTTGCAGAGAAAAGATATGAAAGACATATTGACTATCATGTAAAAAAACCATCTAAAGGATGTTATTGAAAGATTTGGTGATTTTCTCAAGGATAAAAACATCAGAAGGCTTATTTTGGCAGGACCTAATGAAGCAATTTCTGAACTAATGAACGTTCTTACTAATGAAATAAAACAAAAAATAGTAGGAAGGTTAAACATTGAGAAGTATGCTTCAAAAGAGGAAGTTTTACAAAAGGTTCTTCCAATTATTGAGGAATATGAAAAATCAAAAGAAAAAGAGACTGTTTCAGATCTTATTACAAAGGCTTTAAAAAATGAAAGCGCTGTAACAGGCATTGATGATACTTTGAAATATTTAAGAGAAAGAAGGGTAATGAAACTTGTTATAGCTAAGGACTATGCTGTAGAAGGTTTTATTTGTGAAAATTGCGGATTTGCAACAACTCAGTATATTGAATGCTGTATGGAATGTGGCAACTGTGTAATTAAAACTGATAACTTAATAGAAAAAGCCACAGAAATGGCAATACAGCAGTCTGCCCTTGTTGAAGTTGTAAGGGATGAAAAAGACAGACAACGACTTCTTCAGTATGGTGGTATTGGGGCTTTTTTAAGATTTTAGATATTCTCTCAAATATTTGGCAGTATAGGATTTGTTAACTTTTAAAAATTCAGGGAGTCTTCCTTCATAAATAAGGTAGCCTCCCTCCTCTCCTCCCTCAGGTCCAAGGTCGATAATCCAATCTGCATGGTAAATTACATCAAGATTATGTTCAATTATTATGACTGTAGCGGATCTATCAATGAGCTTTCTTATAACATTGAGAAATTTTTTTACATCTTCACGATGTAATCCTACTGTTGGTTCATCAAGAATATAAATGCAGCCCTTTAGAGAAGATTTAGTTTTTGATGCAAGTGAATTCAAAATTTCTGCACAGATTTTTAATCTTTGAGCTTCTCCTCCTGATAGGGTCGTTGCAGGTTGTCCTAAGCTAAGATATCCAAGTCCAAGTTCCTTTATAATATCTATTTTTTCTTTTAGTGAGTTTTCTTCCATTAAGAAATCATAGGCTTCGTCAAAACTCATAGATAAAACTTCATGAATATTTTTATCTCTATACTTGATTTCTAATACTTCTTTTTTAAATCTTTTACCTTCACATTCTTCACAGGGTAAAAATAAATCTTCAAAAAAATACATTTCTACTCTTACAAATCCCTCGCCTTTACATACAGGACATTGTCCTAAGGGACTATTTAAAGAAAAGTGTCCTGAAGAAAATTTCCTTTGTTTTGCCTCCTTTTGGGATGCAAATAATTCTCTAATTTTGTTGTAAATCCCTAAGTAAGTAACAGGAATTGATTTAGGAGTTCTTCCAATTGGAGATTGATCGATAAGTTTCACTGTTTTTATGCTTTGTATTCCTTCAATGTTTTCAAAATATAGAGGTTCTTGAGTATCAAGACCGAGTTTTTTTGAAAGTCCTCTATATAGTGTGTCAACTATTAATGAGCTTTTACCCGAGCCTGAGACTCCTGTAACTACAGTAAGAGCATTTAAAGGAAAAGAGACAGTTATATTTTTAAGATTATGTCCCTTTGCACCTTTAAGGCATATAAAATTGTATTTTTTTTGAATTTCTTTGTTAAGACTTAGTTTATTATGAAAATTTATATATTCCTTTGATTTAATATAATTTGCAGTAGGTGAGTTTGTATTCAAAAAATTTTCAATTGTCCCTGAGTACATTACCCTTCCACCTTCTCTTCCACCTCCAGGACCTATCTCAACAATCCAGTCTGCTTGAGATATAACATCTCTATCATGTTCTACCACTACAACTGTATTGCCATAATTTGTAATTTCTTTTAAAACTTTAATAATTTTATCTGTATCTCGAGGATGTAATCCCACTGTTGGTTCATCTAAAACATAAAGGGTTGAGGTTAATCTATTGGCAAGTTGATTTGAAATATTTAATCTTTGATATTCACCTCCAGAGAGAGTTTTAATTTGTCTGTCAAGGGTTAAATAACTTAGTCCAACTCTTTCTAAAAAATTAAGTTTTTGTAATATCTGTTTTATTGCTTCTTGAGCCACTTCATTTTCTTCAGAGGGTAAATCTAAAGATTGAATCCATTGTTTTAACTGTTTTACTGTCATAAAGTTAAGCTCTCCTATGTCTTTTCCATTTAATTTGTAAATTAAAGAAGTCCCTTTAAGTTTTTTGCCTTTACAAAGGGGGCATAAAAAGGGCTTTCTTATTTTTGATAGAAAAACCCTTACATGAATTTTATATCTTTTTCTTTCAAGTTCCTCAAAAAAATCTTTTATTCCATAAAAATACTGGTTTCCTGAAAAAATTAATTCTTTATGTTCTTTTGGTAATGATTTATAAGGAGAACAAACATTTATTCCTGAAAGAATGGCACCTTTAATTAATTGTTTTTTCCACCATCTAAGTGTGGGTTTTTCAAATATCTCAATGGCACCTTCATTGAGAGATAACTCTTTATCGGGAATTATTAAATTTTCATCATAAGTGAGAATGTAACCAAAACCTTTGCAATCAGGACATGCTCCCTGAGGATGATTAAAAGAAAATATAGAAGGATTTGGTTCTTCAAATTTTGTATTACAATTTGGACATTTAAGCTCCTTCGGAAAGTTTATTAAGATATTATCATCGACAATATAAATTTTTACATCCCCCATTTTGAAAGCTATTTCAAGGGAATCAACGAGTCTTGATTTATCATTAATTTTTAGTCGGTCAGTAATAATTAAGAAAGAGTCTATAGTTTCAGTTTGCTTAATGTAATCTTGTAAATCCTTTACATAGTGATTGTTATCTTCAATTATAAAAAGTCTTGTAAATCCCTTTGAAAGAAGTTTTTCTGGATTTTCCTTTGTTTCAAACATTATGAATACTCTTTTACCATGGTATTTATTTAAAAGTTCCACTGAAACTAAAGAGGGATTCCATTTTTTTATTTCGACTTGACAATTTGGACAAAAGGGTTTTGATATCTTTGAAAAAATTATTCTCAGATAATCATAAATTTCCGTATGTGTTCCCACTGTTGCCCGAGAACCTTTTACAGGATTTCTCTGTTCAAGGGCAATTGTGGGTTTGAGATTATCAATTAAATCTACATCAGGTCTTGGAAGTTTTTCTATAAAAACCCTTGCATAACTTGACATACACTCTATAAATCTCCATTGTCCTTCTGCATAAATTGTGTCAAAGGCAAGGGAAGACTTTCCAGAACCAGAGATACCCGTTATAACAGTTAGCCTATTATGGGGAATTAATAAATCAATATTTTTTAAATTATTCTGTCTTGCTCCCTTAATTATTAGATATTCTTCTTTTACGTTATTGGTATTTTCTTGTGGAATGACCATTTTATATTATAATCTTATGTTAAAATATATAATCAATCCTGTATAGGGAGGTGTGCAATTGGAAATTAATCCAGAGAAAGAAATTATAGAAACAGTTGCAAAAATAATGCTTATTTCTGCAAGAACCGCACCGAAAGCAAAGGGAGAAGATGAGATAGTGACAGGAATTCTTAGCTATGAAGAAAAAGAAAAGATTGCCAAAGAAATGGATGTTATAGGAGAAAGAGGAGATGCTTTTAAATTTTTTAAAAGAGATGCCCAGAATGTAAGAGACTCTGAAGCTGTAATACTTGTTGGACTTAATTTTAAGAAGCCCGTTGGTGTAAATTGCGGTGCCTGTGGTTTTGACTGTAATACTATACTTAAACAAAAAACCAATGAAATTGATTATTCAGGACCAGTTTGCACAATTAGAGCAATAGACCTTGGAATTGCGATTGGTTCATTGGTTTCTGTAGCAAAGGAATTTTCAGTTGACAACAGAGTAATGTATTCAATTGGTGTTGCAGCAAGGAAACTTGGACTAATGGAAGCACAAATAATACTTGGTATTCCCTTAAGTGTTAAAGGGAAAAATATTTTTTTTGATAGAAAACCTTTGTAGCTCAAATGCTGAAGGGCTAACCCTTCAGCATTTAAGTGTTTTATTTAAAGATATATAATTGCCATAACCATTGCACCAGTAATAGCACACATTATTAAGACAGGAACTAAAACAGCTTTTATAAAATAAGCTTCTTCTCTACCGCCAACACCTATTGTTGCAGCAGCATTTGTGATTTTTGAGGGTGTAATTGCTGAAGCTATACCACCACCGACTGCATGGGCTGCATAAATCCACATAAAATTTTCTGCTCCAACAGTTGAAAAAGTAGCCTCCCATTGAATTTTTGCAAAAAGAACATTTGAGGCTGTCTCACTTCCACCAACAAAGGCTCCGAAGAGTCCAAGAAATGGTGAAATAAATGGATAAGCAGGTCCAAAGACATTTGCAAGAGTAATTCCTATGATTCTGTCCATATTGTATTGGGCAAAATGCTGAGATGGAACAAGCTTACCATTTGCAACTTCCATGGCTGACCATGCCATGATAAAGGCTACAGCAAAGAATAAAGAGTATGCTAAAAAGGGACCCCAAATTCTTGTTAACCATAGCTTAAATACATTGTTTAATTGATTTGCTGAGGGTTTAAGTATAAAAATTGAAATAAATGATACAATCATTATCCAAAACCATACATTTCCAAGAATATTTAAATCTTCCTTCTTATCAGCAATAATTTTTATTACTTCTGTATTTCCAAGAAAGCTTTCAAGCTTTAATTTTATGAATGGAATGTTAACAATAATAGAGATTATAATCAATAAAATAAAGGGCATGCAGGCATTTAACATTTTTTTATCAAAATTAGGTTTGTTTTCCATTTGTCTTCCATTATGCTTTTTATAAATTATATAAACAGCTGTCATTGTTATAAGTCCTGATACAATTCCGATAATTTCTACTGGTAGGATTCTAAATGTAGCAATTACTAAAGCAGAAATAGACAACGTCAATCCCGCAATTAATGCTGCTTTCCAGTTAGACTTAATAGCTTCTTTCCCCCCAACAATTTTAAGCATTAAAAAGGCAAAAATTACGGATATTACAGGTAGTAAAATAGTTACTTTAAAGGTGAAATCCCATATAAAATCATTTAGGCTTTCAATCCCAGGTGGTTTAATTCCAAAAGCCATAGCAACTTTTGAAGGAAGAGTAAGAGGGATAGTAAATAAGGCAAATGAAGTAAGAGGATCATAACATAGAATGCTAACACCTATGGCTGCAACAGGAGAGAAACCTAATAATAAAAAAATTGGTGGAAACATTGCAGGAGTAACCATTCCTAAAGCTGTACTTAAGGAACCAAATCCCATTCCAATAAAAAGAGTTTGTTCCTCCTTTGTCTTAGCAATACCTTTAACGTAGTCTATAATTTTTTTCAATGCTCCTGTCTCTTTCATAAGAAAAATAAGAAACATAGTAAATACAACAGCCAAGGTTATACCAAGGGCTTTTACAACTCCCATTAAAGTGGCACCCCATACAACTTCCCAAGGTGTCTTAAAATAATACATGGCTAATAAGACAGCAAGAATCCATCCTACTACAGAAACGAAAGTTCCAGAGCGATAAAAAACAAGCATACCAATTAGAACTATTAAAATAGGAAATATAGACAAAAAGAAATCCACTTTTTAAACCTCCTGAAAGAATATTACAATAATTGAAAAACGTATATAGTGTAAACTATTTTTTATGATAAAAATCAAGCCATGTTATAATTTTAAATAGATAAAAGGTGTAAAATTAATAATTTTTAATAAATAATCTCGAAAAGGAGCTGAAGATGAATCGAACATTGTTGTCTATCCTAAAAATTTTATCAAAAGAAAATAAAATTATAGGTTCAAAGGAAATTTCTAAGAAACTTAAAATGCATGGAATAAACCTTTCAGAAAGAACTGTTAGATATCATTTAAAAATTCTTGATGAAAGAGGATTAACAAAGGTTTTTGGTAAAGAAGGAAGAAAAATCACCGAAAAAGGCAGAAAAGAGCTTGAAACTGCCAGCACTGTTAAAAAAGTCGGTTTTATTATAAATAAGATTGAGTCATTGAGTTACCTATCAGATTTTGATATTAATTCTTTAAAAGGAAGATTAATTTTAAACATTACATACATACATGAAAGTAAAATAAAGAAAGCTTTTAAAGTGATGGAAAATGTTTTTAATTCTCCCTATGTTATGGGTCATAAAGTACTTATCCTTGAAAAATATACAGAAAATATTCTTGTACCAAAAGATCACGTTTGCATTGGAACAATATGCAGTGTAACTTTAAACGCTATTTTACTTAAAGCTGGAATTCCTATAATTTCAAAATTTGGTGGTGTTCTTGAAATAAGAGATGGTCAGCCTTATAAGTTCGGTGCTTTAATAAGTTATGATGGAACTTCCTTAGACCCCCTTGAAATATTCATAAGGGGTAAAATGACAGATGTTATCGGAGCAATAAAGAATGGTTTTGGAAGAATTCTTGCAAGTTTTAGAGAAATCCCTGTTGTCTGTCTTGATAAAGTTAAAGAAATTTACAAAATTATGCAGAAAAAGGGATTCAAGGGAATTCTTATGTTTGGTGAGCCTAATCAACCTCTGCTTGATATTCCTGTAGGAATTGATAGAGTAGGAATCATAGTTGTTGGTGGTCTTAATCCTATTGCTGCCCTTGAAGAAAATAACATCCAGACAGATACTTCGGCAATATCTGTTCTCTATGATTACAATGAACTCTTGGATTTTAATAACGCTTTTGAGAAATTTAAATAAATGCAAATAATAACTACTCATCTTAATGCTGATTTTGATTCTTTAGCATCCTGTATGGCAGCAAAAAAGCTTTATCCTGAGGCTTATGTTGTGCTTCCTGGGGCTATGGAAAGAAAAGTTAAATTATTTTTTGATACTTTTAAACCTTTTGATATAAAAAAGATGAAAGAAATAGAATCTGAACCAATTGAAAAATTAATAATTGTTGATACAAGAAGTATACAGAGAATTGGAGAAATGTCAAAATTGCTAAAAAAAGCTGGTAAAGTTCATCTCTATGATCACCATCCACCAGCAGATGATGATATTAAAGCAGATTTTCAAATCATTGAACAAATTGGTGCCCTTTCATCACTATTTACTGAAATTTTTCGTAAAAAAAATATTCTACTTTCACCAATTGAATCCACTCTTCTTTGTCTTGGAATTTATGAGGAAACAGGATCTCTTCTTTTTCCATCAACTACACCAAGAGATGTAGAGGCTGTAGCTTATTTACTTAAGAGAGGGGCAAATTTAAATTTAGTTTCACAATTTTTAAAAGAAGACCTTTCTCGGGAGGAAATCTCTCTTTTAAATGAACTTTTAAATTCCCTTCAAGAATATATAATTGAAGGGAAAAGAATAAATATTGCTTATGGTATTATGGAAGAATCTCAGGATATATCCCATATTGCTCATAAAGTAATGGATCTTATTGATACTGATGCTCTTTTTATCATAATTGGGATGGCAGATAAACTACTAATAATTGGAAGAAGTAACATCCCAGAAATTGATATTGGTATGATTCTTTCATCTTTTAATGGAGGTGGGCATTGGGCAGCAGGAAGCGCTACCATTAAAGACATGCCTGTAAATTTATTAATCGATGAACTTTTAAAGACTATTAAAGAACAAGTAAAACCTATAAGATTAGCTAAAGATTTAATGACTACACCTGTAATTTCTGTTCAATGGGATAAAACTATTAAGGAAGTTGAGGAAATAATGACCAAATACGGCATAAATGCTATGCCTGTTTTAAAAGATGGAAAGTATATTGGTATTATTACGCGAGGGGTGATAGAAAAAGCAATTTTTCATGGTTTAAAAAAATCAAAGGTCTTTGATTTTACAACTACTGATGCTTATACAGCAGAGGAAGAAACGCCAATAATGGAAATCGAAAAAAATATGGTAGAACTAAATCAAAGATTTGTTCCAATTTTAAAAGATGACTATGTTTTGGGAGTTATTACAAGAACGGATATACTAAGGAATTTGTATGAAGAACTTATGAGAAAATTTAAGATTTCAAAGCCAAAGGAGGAATCTTCTGATGAGATAAGAAGAAATGTTGCAAAATTAATGAGAGAGTTCTTACCACAGGAATTTTTTGAAATTTTAAAAATAGCTGGTGAACTTGCCGATGAATTAGGTTATGGTGCTTATCTTGTTGGAGGTTCTGTTAGGGATCTTTTGATGCGCATTCCAAGTCAAGACATAGATATAGTAGTCGAGGGTGATGGAATAAAATTTTCGTTGGAACTTGCAAAAAAAATAAATGGGAGAGTTACATCCCATCTCAGATTTGCTACTGCAAAAATTATAAAGGAATTACAAAAAGATGGAAAGCCTTTAAATTTAAATATAGATGTTGCGACAGCTCGGACAGAATACTATGAATCTCCTGCTTCGATGCCCAAGGTGGAGACTTCATCTATAAAAAAAGATTTATATCGAAGAGATTTTACCATAAATGCTCTTGCTGTAAAACTTAATTCAAAGGATTTTGGTATTTTGATTGATTTCTTTGGTGGACAAAGAGATATTAAAGATAAAAAAATCAGAGTACTTCACAATTTAAGTTTTGTAGAAGACCCAACAAGAGCAATCAGGGCAGTTAGATTTGCAGAGAAATTAGGCTTTAAAATATCAAAACATACAGAAAATCTTATAAAATTAGCTGTTAAAATGGAGATATTCGATAAACTAAAAGGTTCAAGACTTTATGAAGAGATTATTCTGCTTTTTAAGGAAACATTACCTCATCAGGCTATTAAGAGGCTTAAAGATTATGGATTACTGCGAGTGATTCATCCTTCATTGGAAGGAAAGGATATTTATAATATTCTTCTTAAAGCCCACGAAACCCTTCAGGGAGTGGATTTACTATTTCTTAAAGAAAATTATGAGAGAGAATTTATATACCTAATGGCAATTCTCTGGGAATTAGATAATAAAGAAAGAATAGAACTTCTTGACAGGATAAATGCTCCTGAACACATAAAAAAAATTCTCCTTGAAAATATTGACATTGCAATGAAAAATCTTCAACTATTGAGCATATCAAAAGAAAATATGGAGATTTATAACTTGTTAAAACCCCTAAAAATTGAAATAATTATCTTAATGATGATACACGCAAAAAGACCTCAAAAACAGGCTATTTCTCAGTTTATTACAAAATTCAAAGATATAAAACCATTAATTACTGGTGAAGATTTAAAAAAAATGGGTATCAGTCCAGGACCTGTTTATAAACAAATTTTCGAAATGATAATTAATAAAAAATTAAATGGTAACCTCATTTCAAAGGAAGAAGAAATAGAGTTCGTAAAAAACTTTATTACTCTCAATCCTTGACTTAGATTTTTTTATTAGTGTATGTTAGTAATTACTACCATGAACATTACTCGAGATAAAATTATTCAATCTGCTTTAAAACTTTTTTCTAAAAAGGGATTTCTTGGAACAACAACAAAGGAAATTGCTAAGGAAGCAAAAATTGCGGAGGTAACTCTTTTCAGATATTTTAATTCAAAGGAAAATCTTTTTATTGAAGTTTTAAGAAGTCAATACTTCTTGCCTACATTAAAAGATATTCTACCAAAAATAAAAAAAATGGAATATAAAAGGGCATTACAAACTGTGGCTAAATATTTTTTAGCTTTGTTAAAGAATAAAAAGGACCTAATTTGCATAATGCATGCCGAAATGTTTAAGTATCCTGCTGAAATAAGAGAAATAAACATTAAAATGATTCATGAAGTTTATCTTGTTTTTGCATCCTATCTTGAAGATTTAAAGGAAAAAAATGTATTAAAGAAAGATATAGATACCACATATGCATCTACAGCATTTTTTGGTATGCTTTTCAATTTGTTTATAAAAAAGGAATTTCTTAAAAGAAAAATAAATTTCAAGAAGGCAGTACAAACTTATATTGATATATTTTATGATGGTACAAGGAGGATTAAATGAGAAAAATTTTTATTTTTATTACTATTTTTTTGTTGATTTTTCAAAGCTTAGTTTTTGCACAACAAAATTATACGATACATGATATTTTTTCTCTTGCTCTTAAAAGGGCTGAAAAAGTAAAAATTGCTGAGGAAAACATTACAATATCAAAAGAAGGCACTAACAAAGCTCTATCATCATTACTTCCTACGGTTACTGCTTTTGGCAAATACACTGAATATAGCAAAGGAAAATTTTTTAACAATCAGATTATTCAACCAGACAGAAGTAAAATATGGGGGATAACAATTGAAGAAAAACTTTCTTTAGGAGGTAAAGAGTTTACTGCTTATGCTGTATCCCGAGATAGTCTAGTCAAAACAGAACATGATGTAAATTCTTTTAAAGAACAATATCTTTTAAAGGTTTCTCAGGATCTTTATACATATCTTAAGGCAAAAAGAGCAGTTGAAATAGCTGAATCTAACGTAGAAAGACTAAAAAAACATAGAGATGCGGCAAAGATAAGGCTTAAAGTAGGAGAAGTAACAAAAACAGACCTCTTAAGAGCAGAAGCTGAATTAAGTGGTGCAGAAGCAGATTTAATTTCTGCAAGAAATTTTTTGAAAATTGCAAAGGCTCAACTATCAAGAGATGTGGGGATTGAGGGAGACTTTGAAATAATCGAGCCAAAAATTATAGACCCCTATTTGAATTTAACCCTTGACCAAATTAAAGCAATTGCAAAGGAGCAAAGAGCTGAGATAAAAATAGCTCAAATTTCAAAGGAAATAGCAAGAAAAAATGTAAATTATGCAATTGGTTCTTTTTTCCCCTATTTAAGTCTATCAATTACCTATCAAAAATTTGACCAAGATCCTTCAAATGAGATGACAAATAAAGAATCAAAATATGCAATCGCATCAATAAATTTTCCTATATTTGAAGGAGGATTAAGAAGAGCAGAATTTGGAGAAGCAAAGGCAAAATTAAGACAAGCTGAACTTCAGTATGAAGATACAATAAAAGAGGTGTTCATGGATGTCGAGTCTGCTTATCATAACTATATAACTTTCAAAGACACAATCAAATCTCTTGAAGATGAGGTTACCTATGCAAGAGACAATTTTAATTCCGTTTCAAAACAGTATCAGCACGGACTTGCAAATAGTATAGATGTTACCGATGCAAATACATTTTTAGTTACAGCTGAAAGAAAACTTATGGAGGCTCTTTACAATTATCAACTATCTGTCATGAGACTAAGACAGGCAACAGGTACATTACTTAAAGCATTCATAAATAATGAAATGGTTGCAGGAGGTAACAGTAAATGAGTCTTGCTTCTTTTAGTGAAAGATTTAAAAATGCAAAAAAACTAAAAATTATCATACTCATTATTTTAGCAGTTATAGTTTTATTATTTATGGTAAGAGAGGTATATTATTACATTGTTTATGAAAGAACAGATAATGCCTACGTTGAAGGAACCATTGTTCCTATTTTACCTCAAATTTCAGGTAAAGTGGTAAAAGTTTATGTTGACTATAACCAGAAGATAAAAAAAGGTGACCCCCTTATTGAAATAGAACCTGATGATTATCTTGCTGAGTTAAATGTAAAAAAGTTTAATGTTAATACTCTTACATCACAAAGACAAGAAATAGCTTTATCGCTAAATGAAGCTTTTGCCAGACTTAATGTAGTAGAGTCTGATCTTGAATCAGCCCGTGCCAAAAAAGTTCTTGCCCAACAAGAATATGAGAGAATTAAAAGCCTATATCAGGAAGATCTGGTTTCAAAAAGCAAATATGATCAGGCAGAGGCAACTTTAAAGATAGCACGGGCACAGGAAAAATCAGCAGAAAGCCATATAAGGGAGATAAAATCAACAATAAATACTTTAACAGCAAAGCTTAAAACACAGGAAAGTTTAATTAAAAAAGCTCAACAGGAGTTAAAAATTGCGGAAATTAACTTAAAAAGAACACTAATTTTAGCACCAAGAGATGGTAGAATTGCAAAAAAATCCGTTGAAGTTGGACAGTATGTTCGACCTGGACAACCCTTGATGGCAATTGTTGATGAAAATGATATATGGATAGGTGCTAATTTTAAAGAAACTCAGATAGAAAAAATGAGAGTCGGTCAACCAGTAAAAATCAAGGTAGATGCATATCCTGGCAAAATTTTTAAAGGTTATGTTGCAAGTTTTCAGCCTGGCACAGGTGCTGTTTTTAGTCTTTTTCCACCAGAAAATGCAACTGGGAATTTTGTTAAAGTAGTACAGAGAATTCCTGTAAGAATAATAATTGATTCTCCTTTTGACCCTGAGTATCCTCTATGGCCAGGAATGTCAGTAATTCCTTATGTGGATGTTACTGTTAATACAGGTGCAAAATTAAAAGATGTTATGGAAAAGAAATAATGAGAACATGTTTATTTTTAATATTTTTCTTATTTATCTTGCAATTTAAAGCATTAAGCCTTGAATCATCAGAGTTAAATCAGCCTATTTACAGTCTTCAGGACTGTATTAAAATAGCATTGAAAAAAAATCCCGAAATTCTTGCTTCAAAAAAGCAGGTTGAAAAAAGCTATTTTAAAATTGGAGAGGCAAAATCAGGTTATTTGCCTGAGATAGAGCTTTCCTTAGGTTATCAAAGAAGCTATCAAGAAGCTCAAAAATTACAAGAATACTCAAAAAATTATTCAGGACAGATAGTTCTTACTCAAACTCTCTTTGACTTTGGAAGGACTTCTTTAAAAGTAGATATTCAGAGGATACTTTTTGATGCAAGTACATGGCAAGATAAAGATACAAAAATAAATATTATTTATACTGTTAAGGAAGCATATTTTAATCTTCTTAAAGCAAAAAAACAAAGAAACACAGCACAGGAAATTCTTAAACAGGCACAGAGACATCTTGACTTAGCCAAAGGATTTTATGAAGTAGGTCTTAAACCTAAGATTGAGGTAACTAAGGCAGAGGTTGAATTAAGTAATGCAAAGCTTGCTCTGATTTCTGCTGAAAAATTATTCATGCAGGCACTTTTAAATTTAAAAATAGCAATGGGAGATGTTTATATGCCTGATTTCGATATTAAAGAAGAGGATTATGCATTAAGAAAAATTGATGAGAATGAAGCAATAAAAGTTGCTTTAGAGAAAAATCCTCAGTTCCAATCAGTTAAGTTTAACAGACAGGCATCAGAGATTTCAGAGGATTTAGTAAAGAGAGATTATTTCCCAACCCTAACTGGTACGGGAAGATATGGATACACTGGAGAGGATTTTCCTCTTAACAGAGGCTGGAGCTTACTTTTTCAAATTAATCTTCCATTGTTTAGTGGATGGTCAACGACATATAAACTTAAACAAGCTAAGGCAGATGTTGTCTATTATTCATATAAGGAAGAATCTATAAAACAGCAAATTACCTCCCAGATAAAAAATCTTTTTGTTCAACTTAAAGAAGCATCTCAAAGAACAGAAACATTAAAGGAGGCTTTAAGACAGGCAAAAGAAAATCTTGATCTTGCAATGGCAAGATATGAAGTAGGAATTGGAAGCTCCATAGAAGTAGTTGACGCTATAGTTCTTTATGAACAAGTAAATACTCAGTATTGGCAGGCAATTTATGACTATAATGTAACTTATGCATCAATAGAAAAAATAGTAGGGATGGAAAGATGAAAAAAAATAAAAAGTTACTTATAATTTTAGCAATAGCAGTTATGGCAGTTTTAGCAGGTATCATTATTGTTTTTTCAGGTTCCAAAAAAATTAAGTTTAAGACTGCTAAAATTCAAAAAGGTGAGATAACACAAACAGTAAGAGCAACAGGAAATGTAAATCCTGTAACAACAATTATTGTAGGAACAAGAGTTTCTGGAACAATAGTTGCTCTCTATGCAGATTACAATTCAAGGATAAAAAAAGGTCAGCTTATAGCCCAGATTGATCCTACACCTTTTGAAAATGAACTTAAACATTCAGAAGCTGAACTTCTTAATGCAAAGGCAACTCTTTTTAAAGCAGAAGTAACATTAAAAGATGCTGAAAGAACACTAAAAAGAAAGCAAGAGCTTTTTAAAAGAGATTTAATTGCAAGGAGTGAACTTGATGATGCTGAAACAGCTTACAATACTGCCCGTGCCCAATATGAAATTGCTTTAGCTCAGGTAAAGAAAGCTGAAGCAGGGCTAAGGCAGGCAAAGACCAATCTTGGATATACAAGAATTTTTTCTCCTGTAGATGGTGTTGTAATTGCAAAGAATGTGGAAGTAGGGCAAACAGTTGCAGCAAGTTTTCAAACTCCTACACTTTTTACAATAGCTCCTGACCTTACAAAGATGCAGGTTGACACAAATGTTGATGAAGCAGATATATCAAAGATTAAAAAAGGTATGGAAGTAAACTTTACAGTTGATGCTTATCCAGATAAAAAATTCAAAGGAATTGTATCGCAGATAAGACTTTCACCTACTGTAACTCAAAATGTGGTAACTTATAATGTTGTTATATCCGTTGATAATTCCCACCTTTTACTTAAACCTGGCATGACTGCTAATGTAACTTTTGTTGTTAACAGTAAAGAAAATGTTATTAAAATACCAAACTCTGCCTTAAGATTTAAAATGCCAGATACTCCACCGTCAAAACAACAGGGAGTATGGGTCATAAGAGGTGGTAAATCTGTAAGAGTTAATGTTAAAACAGGAATAAGTGATGGAGAATGGACGGAGCTTATTGAAGGAGATTTAAAAGAAGGAGAAGAAGTAATTATTGAAATAGCAACTAAAAAACAAGATAGTGCCACAACTGCAAGACCGCCGGTAAGATTTTAAGCATGACTCAAATAAAGCTTGAAAATGTTGTTAAAATTTATAAATTTGGTGACCATGAATTAAAAGTTTTAGATAATATTTCTATAATTATTGAAAAAGGAGAATTTGTCTGTATTATGGGACCAAGTGGTTCAGGAAAATCAACTTTTATGAACATTGTTGGGTGTCTTGATACACCAACATCTGGAAAATATTTTTTTGAAGGAGTAGATGTTTCTACTTTTGGTCTAGATGAACTTGCAGAAATAAGGAATAAAAAAATAGGCTTTGTTTTTCAACAATTTAATCTTCTTCCAAAGGCAACTGCATTGGAAAATGTAGAACTTCCTCTTATTTATGCAGGAATTTCTGCAAAGGAAAGAAAAGAAAAAGCTTTTGAAACTCTGTCTTGGGTGGGATTGAAAGAAAAAGCAAATGTTTATCCAAGACAGCTTAGTGGAGGTCAACAACAAAGAGTTGCAATAGCCCGTGCATTAGTCAATAATCCCGCAATTATCCTTGCCGATGAACCGACAGGAAACCTTGATTCTAAATCGAGTATGGAAATAATGGAGATATTTAAAAGATTAAATGAAGAACAGGGACTTACAACAATTATTGTTACCCATGAACCTGACATTTCATCTTTTGGTAGAAGACAGATAAGGTTTCTTGATGGTAAAATTGTAAGTGATACAAAGAAATGATCGCTATATCTTCCATAATTAATATTGCCTTAAGATCTCTTAGAGCCAATGCTATGCGTTCTTTTCTTGCTATTCTTGGAATAATTATTGGAGTAGGTGCAGTAGTCACGATGGTTGCAATAGGAACAGGTGCAAGTGAAAAGATTTCAAACCAGATATCAAGCATTGGAAGTAATATAATTTTAATACTTCCAGGTGCAACAACCCAAGGTGGAATAAGAATGGGACATGGTACAATTCAGACCCTTACAATGGCAGATTCAGAAGCGATTGCAAGGGAGTGTTCAGCCGTGGTGGCAGTTGCTCCAGTAATTTCTGGAACAGCTCAGGTTGTCTTTAGTAATCAAAACTGGTCAACTGCTGTTATGGGAACAACTCCTGAAATGGTAACAGTCCGTGAATGGGAACTTATCTCAGGAAGATTTATAACAGATCAGGATGTAAGAAGCGGAACAAAAGTAGCAGTAATAGGGCAGACTGTAGCTGAAAAACTCTTTGGAGATCTTGATCCAGTTGGAAAGTTAATAAGAATTAAAAAAATACCCTTTGAAGTAATAGGAGTTCTTGATAAAAAAGGACAGACCCTTACAGGACAGGATCAAGATGATATAATATATGTTCCTATTACTACATCTCAAAGAACCCTTTTTGGAAATGTCCTTCCTGGTAGGGTAAGGCTTATTTATGCTAAGGCTGCAAGTCTTGAAGCCATTCCTACTGCAACTGAACAGATAAAAACATTATTAAGACAAAGACACAGAATTGGACCTAATCAAGAAGATGATTTTACTGTCATGGATTTAACACAAATGCTTAAGGCTGCTGAGGAATCAACAAGAATAATGTCAATTTTACTTGGAGCAATTGCCTCAGTTTCTTTAATTGTTGGTGGAATAGGTATTATGAATATTATGCTTGTGTCAGTTACTGAAAGAACAAGAGAAATAGGAGTTAGAATGGCTGTTGGAGCAAAACCCGGAGATATTAGATTGCAATTTCTTATTGAAGCAGTTTTTCTCACAACAATAGGAGGAATTTTTGGGCTTTTGCTTGGAATAGGAACATCTTTATTTTTATCATCAATTATGCAATGGCCTGTTAGCATCTCTCCAATTGCAGCAATCATTGCCTTTGGATTTTCTGCTTTTGTGGGAGTTTTTTTTGGATTTTATCCTGCCTACAAAGCTTCAATGCTCAATCCTATAGAGGCTTTAAGATATGAATGAAGTCTACCTTCTTGATGGAAGTTGTTTTGTTTATAGAGCCTATCATGCCATAAGGACATTAAGCACTTCAAAGGGTATACCTACAAATGCTATTTATGGTTTTACAAGAATGCTTCTTAAGTTGCTTAAAGAAAAAAAAATTCAATACATGTTAATTGCCTTTGACAGTCCCTATCCTACTAAAAGACATAAAGTCTACGAAGAATATAAGATAACAAGACCTGAAACACCAAAGGATTTAATTTTTCAAATAAACTATATAAAAGAAATTGTTGATGCCTTTGGTATAAAAAGAGTAGAAATCCAAGAATACGAAGCAGACGATATAATAGCATCTACAGTGTTTAATATAAAAAATGCAATTTTTTATATTGTAACCCTTGACAAAGACATGCTTCAGATAATTTCTGAAAATATTAAGATTTATGATCCTTTTAATAATTTGGTCATCGATAGAGATTTTGTTATAGAAAAATATGGTATACCTCCTGAAAAACTTTCTGATTTCATGGCTTTGGTAGGTGATAACATTGACAACATTCCAGGGATAAAAGGCATTGGAGAGAAGTCTGCTTTAGAACTCATAAAGAGATATGGTTCCATAGAAAATATTCTCAAAAATATACAGATAGTTAAACCATCACGCATCGCAGAATTAATAAGAAAAAATACAGAGACTTTAAAATTGAGTAAAGAGCTCGTGCTTTTAAAAACAGATGTTCCTATTGATTTCAATCTGGAAGAGTTAAAGATTAAAGAACCTGATACAGAACTTCTTATAAAAATTTTCAGTGAACTTGAATTTCACAGTCTTTTAAAAGAAATTTTTAAACAAGAAAATTATTCCCATTCAGCTGTTCAATTATCAGAAAAAACAGTGGAATTATCTGATATTAAAAATATAGAAGAAAGTGATAAATTTGCTGTTATACTCAAAAATAACAAAATTCGTATTTTTACAGGAAAATATTCTTATGAATTTGAAATTGAAGAAGCCTCTAAAATATTATCATCCGCAAGTTTAAAGATATTATATAATGCTAAAGAACTTTTAAAGATTCTCCAAATTAAGGGTATAATTTTAGGTTATCCCTATTTTGACCTTATGATTGTTTCTTATCTTATAAATCCTAATAAAGGAAAATATGGGTTCAGTGATATCGCCTTTGAATATTTAGGAAAACTCTATTATGAAAAGTCTGAGGCAGAAGTAATGTTTGAACTTTATGAAAAATTAAACCATTTACTTAAAGAAAGGGGTCTTGAAAAACTTTATTATGATATTGAAATGCCCCTTATAGAAGTTTTAGTACACATGGAAATGACAGGTATAAAGATTAATCTTGACAAACTTGACAGCTTGACAAAAGAGCTTTCCTTTGAGATTGAAAAAATTAAAGATAAAATTTATCAAATCGCTGGTAAAGAGTTTAACATTAACTCACCAAAACAGCTTGCAGAAATTTTATATGACAAATTAGGTCTTAAAAGCAGAAAAAGATTTAAAAAAGCTCGATCCACTGAAATGGAAGTACTGCAAGAGCTTGCTTTTCAACATGAACTGCCTCAGGAAGTTATAAACTATCGTATTTTAAATAAACTATTAACAGGATATCTACAACCTCTTAAAACTTATATAAATTCTGAAAGTAGTAGAATTCATGCAAAATGGTCGCAGACCATTGCTGGAACAGGAAGACTTACCTGTAGTGAACCAAATTTACAGAATATCCCTGTAAAGGGGCAATGGGCTGAATTTTTAAGAGAAGTTTTTGAACCAGAGAGAGGTTCTCTTTTCCTAAGCGCCGATTACTCTCAGATTGAACTGAGAATTTTAGCTCATTTAAGTAAAGATCCTGCATTAATTAAGGCATTTAATGAAGGAAAAGATATACACAGAGCAACGGCATCAGAGATTTTTTCATTACAAGAAGATGAAGTAACCGATGAACAAAGAAGAATTGCAAAGACAGTAAATTTTGGTATCTCCTATGGTATAAGTGCCTTTGGTTTATCAGAATCAATAAAAATTCCTTATGAAAAAGCACAAGAGTTAATAGAGCTTTATTTTTTAAAATATCCTTTTGTTAAAAAGTTTATTGAAGAGACTATTGATTTTGCAAAAGTCTATGGCTATGTAAAAACACTTTTTGGGAGGATCAGGACTGTCCCAGATATAAATAGTCCGAATCAATTTTTAAGGATGCAGGCTGAAAGAATAGCAGTTAATACAGTAGTGCAAGGGACTGCAGCAGACATTATAAAAATAGCAATGATAAGAATATATGACAAAATCATAAAAGGGAAATTTAATGCGAAACTTGTCTTACAGGTTCACGATGAAATTGTTCTTGAAGTTATTGAAGAACAGATTGATGCAATAGAAAAAATTGTGAGGGATGAAATGGTCAATTTTTCTCTTTCCGTTCCCCTTGAAGTTAATATATATAAAGGCAAAAGTCTTAATTTATAACTATTTAAATGTTTAGTTTAATAAAAAACCCCCAAAGATATACTCTATGGGGTCTTTATTAAATTTATTTAATTATTTGATACAGAAACCAATAGGACAGAATTTACCTTTTTCATAAGTCTTGATATTTTTCTTGATGCTGTATTTTTATGAATTATTCCTTTTGATGCAGCTTTATTGATTATTATTATGGCTTCTTTTAATACATTTTGAATTAATTCTTTTTCATTTTTTGCAATTGCTTCTTCCACTTTTTTAATAGAAGTTTTAATTCTTGTCTTCCATGCTTGATTTCTTATTTTTCTTTTTTCATTCTGTCTAATTCTTTTCAAAACAGATTTACTTCTCTTTTTAACAGTTGACCTTTTAGTTGCCAAGTGTATCCTCCTCCAATTTAAATATTAACTTTTTAAGATACCATAGTTTACATAAATGTTTCAATACCTGTAAAATTATTTTATGTTAGAAATTGGAATTTCGCCCTGTCCCAACGATACTTTTATTTTTTACGGGATTATAAAGGAAAAGATTGATTTAAAGAATCTTAAATTTAGATTTATAATAGAAGATGTTGAAACTCTTAATAGTTTATGTATAAATGGCAAGCTTGCAATTTCTAAGATATCTGCCCATGCTTTTTATTATTTAAAAAAAGAGTATGATTTGCTAAATGCTGGTGGAGCAATTTCAGAGTACGGGCCTGTTGTTGTTACAAGAAATTCAGAACGTATAGGGGAATTATCAGAAATTAGAATCGCTTTACCAGGAAAATTAACGACCGCTTCTGCTTTAATGTGGTTTTATTGGAAAAAATTTTTCATGGATAAAAAATATATTCTGAATTTTTTACCCTTCAATCAAACTTTTGATATGTTAATAAAAGATGAAGTTGATATTGGAGTGCTTATACACGAGGGAAGGTTTATTTATCCTTCTTTAGGATTTAAACTAATTGTAGACTTAGGAGATTTTTGGAAAAAAGAGACAGGAACACCAATTCCATTAGGATGTATTGTTTTAAAAAAAGATTTAAAGATTAAAAGTGTCTTAGAGGAATTAATAAGAAACAGTATAAATTATGCCTTCGAGAATAAGGATGAGGTATTTAAGTTTGTTAGAAGTTATGCTCAAGAACTTGATGAAAAAGTTATCATATCACATATAGAAACCTATGTTAATAACTACACCTTTAACATGACAGATAAAGGATTGTTGTCTATGGAAACTTTAATGAATAAAATTGAACAGGAGGGTGTATGGGGATTGAGGAATTTGTAAAGGATACAAGAATTGCTTATTTTTCTATGGAAATCGGGATTAGACCAGAGATGCATACTTACAGCGGAGGACTTGGAATATTAGCGGGTGATACTCTGAAATCTGCTGCAGATCTCAGAATTCCAATGATCGGAATTACCCTTATACACAGGATGGGTTATTTTAGACAAGAACTTGATCCCTTTGGTAGACAGATAGAGCATCCTGATCCTTGGGATATTGAAAAATACCTTAAAAGAATTAATATTAAAGTCTCTGTTGAAATAGAGAAGAAGCCTGTCTACATTACAGCATGGTACTATATTATTGAGAGTACCACCGGAGGTAAAGTACCTGTTATATTCTTAGATACAGAAATTCCAGATAATGATCCTGTAAATAGAACTCTTACTCACTATTTATATGGAGGAGATTTAGAGTATCGTCTAAAACAAGAAATAATACTTGGTATAGGAGGCGTTAGAGTTCTTGATGAGCTTGGTTTTGAAATAAGAAAGTATCATATGAATGAGGGACATTCAAGTTTGTTAACTCTTGAATTGCTAAATAAATTTAAAAAGCCAATCGAAGAGGTATGGTCTGAAGAGCTTGTTTGGGATGTTCAAAAGGTAAGGGATTTATGTGTTTTTACAACTCATACACCAGTAGAGGCAGGACATGATCGATTTCCCTATGACCTTGTTCAAAGGATTCTTGGAGAACCTGTTCCTATGTGGTTAATAAAAAAACTTGCAGGAGATGGGATGTTAAACATGACCTTGCTTGGTTTTAATCTTAGTGAATATATTAACGGAGTATCAAAAAAACATGAAGAAGTCTCTGAAAGAATGTTTCCAGGCTATGAAATACATGCAATTACAAATGGAGTTCATCCCTACACATGGGTGTCAGAACCCTTTAAAAATCTCTATAATAAACATCTACCAGGCTGGGCAATGGAACCTGAAATCTTTGTGAGGGCATGGAAAATTCCAGAAGAGGAAATATGGGATGCCCATATGCAGGCTAAACAAAGTTTAATTGATTATGTAAATCGACTTACAGGTATGAATTTTAACTATGAAACATTCACAATAGGTTTCGCAAGAAGAGCAACGCCTTATAAAAGAGCAGATTTATTACTTTCAGACCCTGAAAGATTAGCAATAATTGGAGAAGGAAGAGTTCAGATTATTTACGCAGGTAAAGCGCATCCAAAAGATGAAGTAGGAAAACAACTAATTCAGAGAATTTTTCAGATTAAGGAACGCATTAAAGATAAAGTTAAAATAGTTTATTTACCAAATTACGATATGGCAATGGCAATTAAACTTGTTGCAGGAGTGGATATTTGGCTTAATAATCCCCTTAAACCTCTTGAAGCATCAGGAACTTCAGGGATGAAGGCAACCCATAACGGTGTTCCCAATTTCAGTGTTCTTGATGGCTGGTGGATAGAGGGCTGGATAGAAGGATATACAGGATGGGCAATAGGAACTCTGGATGAATCTTCAGATCCAAAAAGAGATGCAGAAGACTTATATTTTAAATTAGGGAATGATGTATTGCCAATGTTTTATGAAAATAGATATATATGGTTTAAAGTAATGAAAAATGCAATAGCTATGAATGCTTATTATTTTAATACTCATAGGATGATTAGATTTTATGTAACAGAAGCTTATATAAGGTAGCCTTTTCATGTTCAAGGAGCCATTTTTTTACTTTTATACCTAAAGAGTATCCACCAATGGCTCCATTAGTTGTTATTACTCTATGACAGGGAATAATTAATGGTAAAGGATTTACTTTGAGTGCCTGCCCAACTGCCCTTGGTGATGTATTCAATTTTTTTGCAATCCAATTGTATGAAACAGTCTCTCCATAGGGTATTTGAGATGTAATATTAAATACCGCTTTGTAAAAATTTGAAACTTTAATTAATTTACAGGGATAATCAATAGTAATTGTTTTACCTGCAAAATAAGCTTTTAGATATTCAATAAAGTTCATTATCTCTGTGGATAAATTTTGTTCATTTATTAAAAGGAATCTGTTAGATTTTGCGATTTTTATAACATTAAATTCGTCATCAAAGGACAATTCGAGAATACCAATTGGTGTATCAATGTATACATAGTTCATAGAATTGATTATAATAAAAAAATGGATCCTTTAGAAATTATTAAGAAATACTACAAAATAGAAAGTATGGCATTTAAAATACTTGTCAATCATTCTAAAGCTGTTGCTGAAAGGGCTTTAAAAATTGCAGAAAAGTTTAATGTAGATAAACAATTAATTTATGAGGCATCTATGCTTCATGATATAGGAATTTTTATGACAAATACACCTAAGTTTGACTGTCATGGTACATTTCCTTATATCTGTCATGGCTATCTTGGAAGAGAAATTCTTGAGAAAGAAGGTTTTCCCATACATGCCCTTGTTTGTGAAAGACACACAGGTGTGGGAATTACAAAGGAAGAAATAATAAAAAACAATCTTACTTTACCTCAAAGAGATATGATACCTATTAGTATGGAAGAGAAAATAATTGCCTTTGCAGATAAATTTTTTTCAAAGGAATCGGATGGTTCAGTAAGAGTAAGAGCTATTGATGAAATAATCAATGATCTTGCAAGATATGGTGAAGAAAAGGTAAAAATTTTCAATGAATGGCTTAAATTATTTGAGGAGACTGCTTAAGAGGCAGCCTCCTCTGTTAGAAATCCAGAAAATTTAATATCCTTTAGAGCTTCAATTAAATTATCCCTTACCTTAAACCAAACAGGATGAACAGGACAATTAGAGACAAATCCGCAGATTCTTTTGTTAATAATGCATCTGTTTAGGGCTATTGATTTTTCCATTACAATAATCACATCATAAAGAGTAATCTCATCTGGTTTTTTAGCCAAGGTTACACCACCTGATACTCCTCTTTTAAGTTTCAGTAAACCGGTCTTTTCAAGTTGTTTCAATATCTTCATTAAAAAATTCTTCGGTATCTGCATCTCCTTTGAAATATCCTCAGCTTTTGCAGTAAAATTTTCTTTTTTAGAAAGATAAAGCACAGATCTTATTGCATAATCTGTTTCTCTTGTAATCTGTAATCCTTTAATAGCCTTCCTCCTTAAGTTCTTTTTCTGTTATTTTATACATAAATGTTTTATATGTCCAAGCCTGATAAAAAAGAACAATAGGAACAAATATTATCACAACTATTGTCATTATCTTTAGAGTATAAGTGCTTGATGATGAATCGAAGATTGTGAGACTATACTTTGGATCTATTGAGGATGGAATAAGATTTGGATAAATTCCTATAACTCCGCTAAAAAAGAGGGTTATGATAAAAAGAGCAGAAAAAACAAAGGCTCGTCCATTTTTATTTTTAATGAGATAAAAGCCTGTAAGGAGAAGACAGACCACGGTTAAAGCAGGAACGATAAACCATACAGGTGTCTTTACAAAATTATCATATAGGTTTGTAAATACAGCTGTAAAAATAAAAAATAATACAGCAGAGATTGCCTGTAAATACCATATTTTTTTTGCCTTTGTAATGGCACGATTAGCTAATTCATCGGGTACTCTTAAAGAAACCCATAATCCTCCATGAACAATGAATGTAAAAAGAAATAGTAAGCCTACAAGCAATCCATAGGGCTTAAGAAGGCTAAAAAGAGTGCCATAGTAACCAGAATCATCAAATGGAAGTCCCATAAAAATATTTCCAAAGGCAACACCAAAAAGCAGGGCAGGAATAAAACTACCAACAAAAACCCAGAAATCCCATAATTTTTTCATTCCCTCGGAAGTAGATTTCCCTCTTAGTTCAACAGCAACTCCTCTGAATATGAGAGCAAAAAGTATTATTAAAAGTGGAGTATAAAGATAGCTAAACATATAAGCATAGGTTGTTGGAAAGGCAGCAAAGGTAGCACCACCAGCAGTAATAAGCCATACTTCATTACCATTCCATACAGGACCAATTGCATGTAATACTGCTTTTTTGTCAATTTCACTTTTACTGATGAAGGGGTAAAGGACTCCTGCTCCTAAATCAAATCCATCAAGAGCAAAATAAACTGCCCAGAGTAATCCCCATAAAATAAACCATATAATTTGAAACTCCATTTTTTACACCTCCTTTGTTTCAGGACCTTTTCTTGCATATTTTGAAAGAAGATAAATATCGATAACTCCTAAGGCACCATAGAAAATTGTAAATCCTACAAAAGAAGCCATAACCTGAGCAGGTTCAACAGCCTTTGAAATAGCATCTGCGGTTCTCAATAATCCATAAACAATCCATGGTTGTCTTCCCACCTCTGCAACAATCCAGCCAAGCTGGGCTGCTATATATGGAAGAGGGATTGACCATAGAAGAATTCTTAAAAGTGTAGTGCTTTGTTCAATTTTTTTGAATTTAATCAAAGCCAAAAATGCAAGAATGATAAACAGAAAGCCAAGTACTACCATCAACCTGAAACTTATAAATGTAATTGTTACAGGTGGTCTATCCTGTGGAGGAAATTCTTTAAGACCTTTGACTTCTTTTTGTCCAGAAAGTATGCTTAGAAATTTGGGAATTTCAATTGCTTCAACTGAATTTTTCTCATTTGCTGGATCAGGAACAAGCAAAAGATACATTGGTGCATCTTTTGTGGTTTCCCATAGAGATTCCATGGCAGCAAATTTCGTTGGTTGAGTTTTTGCAACTTCTTTTGCATGAAAATCTCCGACTCCAACGACCAAAATTGAACTTACTAAAGCAAAAATAGCACCAATTTTAAAGCATTTTTTAAAGAACTCCGTTTCATTTTTTCTTAAAAGATGGTAAGCTGAAATACCGAGAACAAAAAATCCTGCTACAACCCAACCTGACATTATAGTATGGAAAAATTTCAATATGCCATAGGGATTTGTTACAACTGCCCAGAAATCAACCATTTCTGCTCTTGCATTTCTTATAACATAACCAACGGGATTTTGCATCCAACCGTTAGCAATCAAAATCCACAATGCAGAAAGATTTGTTGCTAAAGCTACAAGCCACATTGAAAGAGCGTGAAGTTTTGGTGAAATTCTGTTCCAACCGAATATCCATACCCCAAGAAATGTTGACTCGAGAAAAAATGCGACTGTTGCCTCAATTGCAAGTGGTGAACCAAAAATGTCTCCTACATATCGAGAATATTCAGCCCAGTTCATTCCAAACTGAAATTCCAGTGTGATACCTGTAACAACTCCCAAAGCAAAATTAATTAGAAAAAGCCTACCCCAAAACTTTGCCATCCTTAAGTAATCTTTGTCTCCTGTTGCCAAATATCTGCTTTCCATGAAAGCTACAAGAATTGAAAGCCCTAGGGTAAGGGGAACAAAGATGAAATGGAAAGCAGCGGTTATAGCAAACTGAAGCCTGCTTAATAACAAAACAGTATCCATACCTCCCTCCTAAAATTTTATTGTTGACTAATTTTATCCACTTTTAAAAAATTTGTCAAGAGAGAATTTTTTTAATTTTTTGATATAATTAACTATGCAAATTAAAAAAATAAGTGAAATTATTGATATTTCAGATGATTTGATAAATTCTTTTGAAAAAGAAAGTGTAAATTTCACAAATATTGTCAAATCAGAAATTTTATCAACTCCAAAACTATATGAATTAATTGGTAATAATTCTATAAAATTTTTAGAAGATATTATCTATAATTATATAAAAGTTTTAGCAACTGCTTTAAAATTTGATAGTGTTTATATTTTAATAAAAGGACTTTCAAGATTATACAGATTTTCCCAGAAAAAGGGGATTCAAGATAAATTATTTACAATACTGCATATTGCCTCAGAGAATTCTATTACATCAACTATACAAAAATATAAAAAAGATTTTAAAACTTTTTATGGATGGCTTATGCAAAACTTTAATTTTATTTTATCTTCCATTGATTCTTCTCAAGAACAATATAAATATTTTGAAAATAATATAGAATTTATAACAAATTTCATATCAAAGCTATTCGAGAATGATTTAATTAAAGCAGAAGTATTAATAAATAGCTATTTATCCGATGATTTAAGGAGAGAAAAGTTTTATAACTATATACTTTATCCATCCTTAGAAATAATGAAAAAATTATATGAAAGAGATATTTTTGACGAAACAGAAACCAAATTAGCCTTCTCAGTTTTTAATAGAATTTTATCCTCTATTTACAGAGAAAAGGATACTAAAAATAAAAAAGAAATCTATTCTCTATATTTGCAAGAAGAGGATATCTTAGACAGTAAAATTTTAAATTTATACAACGAAATGAAAGCCCAAATTTTTTCAGACTTTTTATCCTTTGAAGGATTTAAAAGCTTCTGTTTAAATGCTAAGGAAACTGCGAAATTTAATTTAAATAATCAAGAAGATGCTTTAATAATTTTTGGATTATCACCTTATAATTTTCCTCAATTTATTCAAACTTGGGAAATGATAAAAGCAAAGGCGCCTAAAATTGGAATTTTTATATCCGATGAGAATTGGGAGGATTTTTACAGAATTAATAAATATGGTGAATTATTTTCTTACCCAAAAGAAGTTCTGGAGTTTTTAGAAAATGATTAACAAATATATAAAAAATAGTTGAAAAAACAGAGATAATGGAAGAGAAAAAATTATCCGGTAAGATTGCTGATATCTTGAAGATGAATTTAGAGTTTTTACTCAACTATATTGAAAATTTTGGCAAAATAGCCTTTGTAGTTACAGATAAGGATTTAAACATAAAACACGCTAATAAAGCCTTTTTAAAAATGATTAACTTAGATGATGTTAAAGATAAAAATTTTAAAATTTTCTTACACCCTTATGTTAAGTATATTCCAATACCTGAGAATGGAAAGGCAGAAAAGGTTATTCTTCATTTAAAATGTAGAAGACCTGATGTTAATATAACCTTATCCGGTTATGTCTTAGCCCAAAAGGAAGTTTTATTATTTTTCCTCGAAAAAAGAAATTTTAATTATCATGAACTATATGAAAAAATATCAGATTTGAATAATGAAATAGCGAATTTATTGAGAGAAAATCAAAAAAAAGATTATCTAATAGAAAAATTAAAAAATGAAATAAATGAAACAATGAGAAAAGATCAACTTACCGGAGCCTACAACAGAATTTATCTTAAGGAAATCATAGAAAGAGAACTTGCAAAGGTCAAAAGATATAAAATTCCATTAAGCATTGTTTTAGTTGATATTGAAAATTTTAAACTAATTAACCAAAATTATGGTAGGATAACAGGAGATAAAATCCTAAAACAATATTCTAACCTATTAATGAAATACACAAGAATAGTAGATATGGTTTTTCGTTATGAAGATGATAATTTTTTATTAATGTTGCCCAATACTAATATTGAAGGCGCAAAAATTGTGGCAAAAAAAATTGAAAATATTACAAATACTACATTATTTGAAAATGGTATTAATATAAGTGTAAAAACTGCCACTGTTGAATGCAAGGAAGATGATTCTTTAGAATCCCTTATTGATAGAGCCTATATGTTGCTTAAGGGAATTTAATTTGTTTTTATAACTAAAAAGGAAAAATTTTTGGAAGTTTAAAACCTTTACCGTGTTTGAATTTTTTCATCATTTTTTTCATCTCATTAAATTGTTTGATTAGTCTATTTACATCTGTAACTAAGGTGCCGCTACCCTTTGCAATTCTAATTCTTCTACTTGCATTTATAATTTTAGGATTTTTTCTTTCTTCAGGAGTCATAGAGTTAATTATTGCTTCAACTTTTACAAATTCTTTTTCATCTATTTTTATATCCTTCAATAATTTATTTGCTCCAGGAAGCATAGAAAGAATATTTTCAAGGGGTCCCATTTTTCTCATCTTTCTTATTTGTTCTTTAAGGTCATCAAAGGTAAAATCTTCTTTTTCAATTTTTTCTTTTAGTTTTTCAGCTTCCCTTTGGTCAAAGGCTTTTTGAGCTTGCTCAATAAGAGATAAAACATCACCCATTCCTAATATTCTTTTAGCAATTCTGTCTGGATAAAACTCTTCCAAAGCATCTAATTTTTCACCTACTCCTATTAACTTAATTGGTTTGCCAGTAACTTCTTTAATTGAAAGAGCTGCTCCACCTCGAGCATCACCATCCATTTTTGTAAGAATTATTCCATCAATTCCAACTTTTTCACTAAAGTTTTTAGCAATATTGACAGCATCCTGTCCTGTCATTGCATCGGCAACAAACAATACTTCATTGGGGTTAAGAATTTCTTTTACATCTTTAAGTTCTTTCATAAGTTCTTCATCAACATGCATTCTACCAGCAGTATCCACTATAACAGGATCCATTCTATCTATTTTTGCCTTTTTTAGGGCTTCCTGACATAGTTTTCTTGGATCTTTCAAATCAAATGAATGAAAAACAGGCACATCTATTTGTTTACCTAAGGTAATAAGTTGCTCTATGGCAGCTGGTCTTTGTAAATCTGCAGCAACAAGCATAGGACGCCTGCCTTCTTTTTTAAATATTCTCGCTAACTTTGCAGATGTTGTTGTTTTTCCTGAACCATGAAGTCCTATCATCATAATAACTGTAGGTGGATTTGGGCTTAACTGTATTTTCGCACTGCTACCACCAAGTAATTCACAAAGTTCATCATATACTATCTTTATTACCTGTTGGGCAGGTGAGAGACTTTCAAGTATTTCTTTTCCTATTGCCTTTTGTCTCACTCTATCAATAAAAGACTTCACTACTTTGAAATTCACATCTGCCTCTAATAGGGCAATTCTTATCTCTTTCAAGGCAACATCAACATCTTCTTCTTTGAGAATTCCTTTACCTTTAAGTTTTTTAAATATTGCTTCTAATTTATCTGATAGTGCTTCAAACACCTTTATTTGCCTCCTTTACTAAGAATTTTCTCGATCTCTTTATTAAGCAAGCTAAAAGTATCTTTTGTTATACCCCTGTATATCTGTCTGATTTGTTTTTTTTCATCTAAAATAACAAAATTTGGAAAGCCATAAACATTGTAAAGTTTTTTAATTTTTACATCAACTATGAATAGAGGATATTTTATCATTTTATTGTTTGAAAATTCCTTAAGTTTATTTATTTCTTCAACTTCATCATTAAAGAGAATCCCGATTACCATTAATTTTTCATTAGAGAATTTTTCATGGATTTGATTTATATCAGGAATAACCATATCACAGGCAAAACATTTAGTTGAAAGAAATTTGATTAGAATAACCTTGCTTTTAAACTGATTGAGAGAATAAGTTTTTCCATCATGACCTGTTAAATAAAAATTAGGTGCAGGGTTTCCAATTTTTAAAGCTCCCTGCACATTATTGATATAAAGTAAGAAAAGACATATAGAAATTAAGAAGAAAAGTTTTTTCACTATTTAAACATTATTTAACAGATTATCTAATTTGCTTTTTAAAGTTGACTTTGGCACAACTCCTACAATCTGGTCTACTCTTTGCCCATCCTTAAAAAACATTATTGTAGGGATACCCATAATACTATATCGAGTTGCTATCTCTGGATTTTCATCTGTATTAAGTTTTCCAATTTTAACCTTATTAGAATATTCTTTTGCTAATTCTTCAATAGTTGGAGCTATTATTCTACAAGGTCCACACCAGGGAGCCCAAAAATCCACCATTACTATGCCTTTAGAGTTTAATACTTCCTTTTCCCATGAAGCAGTTGTGAGTTCTAAAATTCCTTCTGCCATTATTACCTCCAAGAATTTTTATTCATGCAATATAATTATAAAATAAATCTTAATTAATTATTTTGTCAATTTATCTACATTTCTTAAAAATAATCTTCTTTAAAAAGTATTGTCCACTCGTTAGGAATTATATGAGGCATTTTTATATTGTAACCACAAAAATCTGTTTAACTAATTGACAATATAAGCTTTTTTATGATATACAATAAAATGATTTGGGGAGTCGTCTAACGGCAGGACGGCAGACTCTGGATCTGCTTGTAGGGGTTCGAATCCTCTCTCCCCAGTTTAAAGAGGTCCCATCGTCTAGCCAGGTCAAGGACGTAGCCCTCTCAAGGCTAAAACACGGGTTCGAATCCCGTTGGGACCGTTTACATAAATTTAACTTTGAAATATATAATTAAATTTATGAGAAAAATCTCATTTTTTATAATTCCAATTGTTTTTATATTTTCTATCTTTTCTGATTCCTCAGCTGAAATTTTTTCAATTGGAGAAAACACTTCTGCCGTTGGAACAATTAAATATCACGTAATTCAAAAAGGGGAATCCCTTATTGAAATTGCAAGACAATATGGTCTTGGTTACAATGAAATTGTAGATGCAAATCCTGAATTTGATCCCTTTGTACCTACTGTGGGAAGTAAAATTATAATTCCTAAATTTTGGATTCTTCCAGATAGACCTGAAAAATTTCAAGGTATATTAATCAATCTATCTGAAATGAGACTATTTTATTTTTATAAAAAAGGGAATATTAATTTTTTAAGTACCTACCCAATAGGGATAGGAGATGATAATCTTGAAACACCGATGGGAAAATTTAAAATATCTCATAAAGTTATTAATCCTTCATGGTATGTTCCAGAATCAATAAGAAAAGAAAGACCTGAACTACCAGCAGTAGTTCCCCCTGGACCTGAAAATCCTCTAGGAACTCATGCAATGAGACTGTCAGGCACAAGTTATCTAATTCATGGAACAAATAGACCCTGGGCAGTTGGTAGAAAAGTGACTCATGGGTGTATAAGGCTTTATCCTGAAGATATTCCAAAGCTTTTTGAAATTGTCCCTATTGGTACAGAAGTATTAATTACAAGACAACCAGTAAAAGTTGGTAGAATCGGTGATGAAGTCTATGTTGAAGTTCATACTGATGATCAATTAAAATATTTCGATTATTTAGGTACTGCTATAAATCTTCTTGCTAAGAAGGGGCTTTTAAAATATGTTGATACTTTTAAGCTTTATAATGTAATCAAGCAAAAAAGTGGTGTTCCGACTTCAGTAACTGTTAAAAATAAAGAGCCACAGGTCATTACTTCTGACCCGTGGCTTTAGAAAATAAAGGTTACAAAATTACTTCTTTTGTTGTAATTCAAAAGCTTTTCCAGCTTTCTGTGCGGCAGCTTCTGCTCTCTTTGCAGCATCTTCAGCTTTCTGTGCAGCAGCTTCAGCTTTCTGTGCAGCAGCTTCTGCTCTCTTTGCAGCATCATCTGCTTTATTACAACAATCATCTACCTTTTTACTTATTGCATCAACCTTTGACTCAAGGGCATTAACTTTGTTTTCAAGTTTACCAAGTCTGTCAACAATAGGATCAATTTCTTGTTTTACATAGTCCTTTGAGGCACAACCAAATGAAAAAATAAACATTACCGCCATTAAAACTGCCATCAATCTTTTCATATTTTTTCACCTCCTTTCTAAATTATTTACACGTTAATAAATTCTATAATATATTGAATAAAAAATCAATCTTTTTTGAAGTATCCCTCAATTAGAATATCCTTAGATAATTTTTTTATAGACAAATTTTCTATTTCATAGGCTTCAGCAAGCCTTTGATAAAAATTTCCTCCAATACATGGATAGGAATCTTTACCACCTATTATTTTAGGAGCCATAAAAAGCATTAATTTATCAACAATATTATATTTAATGGCATAAGAATTCAAAGATGACCCGCCTTCAATCATAACTGATATTATAGATCTTTTTCCTAATTCTTCCATTAACCACGAAAGGTCAACTTTGTCTGAATCAAATGTAATGATATCAATACCTTTATCTATCAAAATATTAGCTTTTTCTTCTGTTAAATTTTCTTTTTTTACGACTGTTATTGTTTTAGGTGGTGGATTATATACATGATAGTCTAAAGGAATTTTAAGTTCAGGATCTATAATTACTCTTATGGGATCCTTACCTCCTTTTATTCTTGATGTAAGTTTAGGATTATCCTTTAAAACAGTTCCGCAAGCAGTAAGAATTGCATCGACTTTTGAACGGACTTTGTGAACAAACTGTCGAGATTCTTCAGATGTAATCCATTTTGATTCCCCAGTGGGTGTAGCAATTTTACCATCTAAGGTCATAGCTATTTTTAGTATTACAAAAGGTTTTTTTGTTGTTATATATTTAATATAAAATTCATTCAAAATTTTAGCTTCCTTTTCAAGTACTCCCTCTTTTATCTCAATCTTATTTTTTTTTAGCAATTCAATTCCTTTGCCTGATACCATAGGATTAGGATCTCTCATTGCTATCACAACTCTTTTAATACCAGAATTTATAATAATATCTGTGCAAGGTGGTGTTCTTTTATTCCTATGACAACAGGGTTCAAGATTTACATAAAGAGTTGCTCCCTTTACAAATTCTTTTGCCTTCATTATTGCTTCGGCTTCAGCATGAGGAAGTCCAGCTTTTTTATGATATCCTTCAGATATTACTTTACCATCCTTCACTAATACTGCACCAACCATCGGATTAGGAGAAGTCTTCCAATTTGCCTTTATTGCCAAAGATAAAGCTCTCTTCATATAGACTTCATCAATATCCATTCTTACTCCATAAAAAGATTTTTATTCAATTTTACCATATTAGAATTTATTGTTGTATGTTATTTCTAAAACCATTATTATCATTAATGAAAAATGTCATATTTTACTCTTCTTCCCTCTCTTTTTGGCATGATTATTAGAAACATGTTTTTGAGGATTATTTGGTAAAGTTAATATTTTATGAAGATTTCTAGATTTAAAGGGGGAATACCCCTCCCTTCTTAATAAGAGTCTGTTCAAAAACTTACAGATGTTTGAAAATCAAACTTCTGTATGAGAAAAACTATTCAACCTTCTTTTGCTGACCTTACAATTGCAAATATGATTCCTGCCGATGACCCCCTTAAAATAATT
>Ga0308408_1000120_pt1 | contig 46626 bp, 39 predicted proteins | sample HotsprSampleMSe3_FD_203466 | JGI IMG/M metagenome (GOLD analysis project Ga0308408, IMG submission 203466) | Hot spring phototrophic mat microbial communities from Mushroom Spring, Yellowstone National Park, Wyoming, United States - 20060912_MSe3 ... | reverse complement strand
TCACGACAATCGCAACTGCGTATTCGTGCGTGTGCGAAAGCGAGAGCGAAATTTTTTCGGATTGAACGCCCTCAATCTTTGGCTCAAACTCGGCAATCAAGTTCTTTGAAACATTGAGCAGTGAATCTGCCGAAAGTGTAAAAGCACTTGGCTTTGCCTCGACTCTTTTTTCATCGGCAGTTTTGCGAGCGGCAAGTTGCTTTTGCCACCACTCCATGTCAAGCGTGTAGAGCATCATATAAAATCCGCTCACTGCCATTACAACGCAGAACGCTACTGACGCTGAACCTGTGAGCAGGTGCAAGTCGTGAGAGGCAACCTTTGCGCCCGCTTTCCAACGAATGGCTTTGGTGTAGACACTGAACAGCGATTTGCGCTGAATCCACAAGCCTGTCAGCGACAGTCCGATAAACAACGCACCGACTATCGCCACAATCGCATCGCCAAACGGACGCGCCAAGAGCGTGAAGTGCAAGCGCAAGAGCCAATTCGTGAGCCGCGAGTGAACTTCAATTTTTCCCGTTACCTCGCCCGTGTATTGATTTTGATATGTGTAAAGCCGCTCTTTTCCAATTTGCAGAATCGCCGTGTATGCGCGGTCAGGCGAGTGGCTTTTTGTCAGACGCAAAACTTTTGCATCAGGATACTGCGCACGCAACTCACCGATAAGCGCATCAAAAGATTTTGGCTCACCGCTGGGCACCACGACAGCAAACTCTTTGTATATCCACTCATCTAATTCATCTGAAAAGACAAGCAATGAGCCTGTTATGCCAATCAAAATCATAAACGCGCCCGCAAGCAGTCCAAACCACGAGTGGAGCGTAAAAACTTTTTGTGTAACCTTTTTCATATGCATTAGTTTGTTGGATAGTTGATTGCTGACCCGCGCAAGTGAAAATGCGTGAGTGCGGTTTCTGCGCTCCTGACGAGCGTTGTCAATTCGGCAACTTCATTGAGATGAAATATCCCTTTCAAAGGGGAGTTTTTGAACTCCCAAATCAACTTTCGCCGAAGCGGCAAACAGGCGTTTTGCTCAGCGATGGCTTCAAAATCCATCAGGTCGAGCGAGTGACGAAAACTCAAAAACTCTTGCAACGTGAATTCCACAAGCAGGTTCTCGAACTCAACACTTATTCTGTGGCAGTTTGGGCAGTATCGGACTGCGCCTTTGGCGGTTTCGGAGAGCAACACACTATCTGGGTGTGAATCAATCGGTTTAGTCATCATTCAAATTTTTTAGGTTGAAAAACGTCCCCCGAGATGCGACGCACGTTCATCTCGAGGGATTTTTGCTCTGGAATCACACAGAACACAAAGTACAATTCAGGCGCACATTCCAACATTATGATGCTTGTGCATCAATGCCGAGTTCTTCGCGAATCTGCGCGCACCACTGCTTGATGCGTTTATCCGTCAAGTCACCTTGATTTTCAAAGTCAAGCACCAAGCCCCAGAACATTTCATCGTTGTAGAGTCCTTTCGAGGACTCGAACTCATAGCCTTTTCTTGGCCACAGTCCAAAGACTTGCGCGCCGCGCGAGGTTACAGCTTCTGCAATCACGCCGATAGAATCCACGAAGTATTGTGAGTAGCCAACTTGGTCGCCCAGTGCCACAAAGCCCACATACTTATCGGTGAAATCAATCGATTCTAACTTCGGCATGAAGTCTTCCCAGTCTGCCTGCATTTCGCCGTCATACCAAGTCGGCGCTGCCAGAATGAGAATCGAGTATTGCGCCATATCTTCCGCTGTTGCGTCTTTGACATTGTAGAGATCGACAATCTCTTCGCCTAACTCTTGTTGAATTTTTCTGGCAACCAGTTCAGTGTTGCCTGTTTGTGTGCCGTAAAAAAGTCCGATGTATCCCATTGCTTGTATGTGTTCTGATTGTTAAAAAAAGCCGTTTTTCATCAGTTGAGCGAAAAGCATCGGAAGAACACATTGCATTGTTGGCAAGCAACTGCATCTTGCATCGGTTCAGCCGTTGTTTTTAGCTTTTTGTCTTTCTTGATTGCATCGGTTTTGCGTTCTTTTTTCCCTGCAAACACATTGATTACTATTGCCCACAGAATCGAGAATGCAACTCCAAACGCAAACCCGAACACGATTTCCAGTCCCCAAACGACACGCTCTATTAGTTGCCAAACGGCAATGCTTTGATGAACTTCTTGCATGTTACCCTTGCGCTACTTTGTTTGCACGCCCAGCTCTACGGTTCTGAAGTGCGACTCAATGAGCGCGCGGATTTCCGCTCTCATGCGCTCTGGTGTTTTCTGTTGCTTGAGACTTTCTTCATCCAGTTTGAACAAGGCTTCGGCAAGTTTGCTGTCTCCGCCCTTTTCCTTGAAGGCAACATCTTTGCGGCGTGCATAGATGTCGCTCCACACGGCAAGCACTTCGCGCCAGAATGGGCGATGCTCTTCCCACCACTTTTTGCCCGGCAAGCCTGCTTCAGCATCATCCACGCGCTTATACATATTCAAGCCCTTTTCCTGAACCAGTTCTACATCTGGCTTGCCTTCGGTGCGAATGAGTTTGATGTTGTCTTGCTCATGCAGAAAGCCGTAGTCGGTTAAGATGTGACGGTTTCTGCGTCGCAAGACATTGTAGTCGCTTCGCTTCGTGTATTCGCGGCGTGGCAAGGGCGCATCAGCTACTGATTCCCAATAATGCTTGCCGTCGACATGCACCCATGTGCCAGTGCCTTCGTAACGCGGGCTATCGTCGACTGAATAGACTTTCTGCGTCCATTGTCCTTTCACTTGTTCGGGTGAAAGTTTCACATAACGCCATTTAAGGTCGTGGTCATAGACATAGAGGTCGGTGTTCTCGTAGAGCCAATCTTCGCGCCAATGTTTGATGATGGATTTTTCGCCTTTGGAATTTTCCATAATCAAAAGATGCAGGAGCGAGATTTTGTCTTCGGTTTCTTCATCAACTGTGATGTATTCCAAGCCGCTGGCGCGATAAGGCTCTTTGAGCTTGTAATCGGGATTTTCGGCGAACGTCTCCGCATAGCGAAAATCCACGAAGTAAGTGCCTGCCATTGCTTTAATAGCTTGTCGGTCTTGCTCTTTTTTGCTTATTGATTCAGATGTCAGCGCAGGCTGTTTTTGCTGTGCGACAAGCACTGTCGCAGAGAGCAGTAGCGATAAAAACACAGTGTATTTCATAGTGCCGTTGTATTTTAGGTTGAAAAAGATGATTACCGTAAAAAAGTGCTTTAACGAGTCGTATGCTTTCAAAGCACAAGCCGCTGAGCATGGGGCGAGTCCTGCACACCGCATTACTTCGCAACAGCGCCGACCTTGCCTACTCACAGCAAGGCTTGGTTGCGCCTGAAAATGTCCGTTCGCTCGAGGTCGAGTTTTTGGTCGATACTGGTGCCTCTTACATCTGCTTGCCAAAGTCAATGATTCAGAAACTTGGCTTGGTCAAACAGAAAGAGAAAGATGTCCGAACCGCAAATGGTGTGGTGAAGCGTGGCATATACAGCCCCGTCAACATCACGATTTTCGACCGCGATGCCGACCTGAACGTCATGGAACTTCCTGACGATGGCACGCCGCCCTTGCTCGGCTATCTCGCGCTTGAAGCGATGGATTTACTCGTCGATTCCAAAGAACAGAGACTCATTGTGAACCCTGCCAACGATGGCAAATGGGTAATTGACTGCTTGTAATTTTCATTTTACCGTTCTCGACCCATTCGGCTGAAACACATATCGGAACGTGTAGACGCGCGATCTATCAGCGAACCCATCTGGATTAGCAGGCGCGTTGAGGTAGTAGCTCAGAATTTGCAGTTTCGCATATCGCCCATCTGCCGTGCGAATGCCCAAGACGACACCGGGAATCGGCGTGATGACATTGGTTTGTTGGTTATAGTTATACCACGCTCTGCCGCTTCCAACAGGAATGGCTAAACTCGTTGCCGAAGAATCCACGCGCCAACCGGTTTCAGGCAAGGTTTCCAATGTGTTGAAATCCGTTCCTGTCAGCACAATTGCCCCGCCTTGTCCAAAGCGAATCGGTCCGCCGTTGATGATGATGGTGGTGGCGCGAAAGGCAATATCCCAGCGCGTGGTTGCTGAATCGCTGTTTGGCACGATGGCACTGTCGCGCAGCGAGAAGAACGTGAAGCGACCGGTGTTCGCTGTATCGGCTTGCAGATTTCTAATCGTCCGAACAGGCAATGCGGTCTGTGCCTGCGAGCCTGATGGGTTATTGTTACTCTCGCCGCAAGCCAAGCCCGTTAGTGCAAGTAAGATGAAGAGCAAAGTGCGTTTCATGTTTGACTTCATGGTTGACTTCAAAATTTTTGATTGATGTTTCCTTTGTAACTTTCTCGTGCAAAAACGAAGAGTCGGGTTAGCAGCCCCTCTGCAAGAAGCCCTTTACCGAAGCGGATTCTTTGCGCGTTTTTGCACATCGGCGAAGCGCGTCTGGACCACGTGCTTCGCCTTTTTTATTTCACTCACGATTGCATTATCGATGCTGGTTCAGTTTTATGAATTGATGATGTTGCAACTTGTTGAGAATCTTGTGCTTTAATCTCTCCTCTGCCTTCTTTGAGCCAGCGAAGCGCAACGATGTTGAGTAGCACACTTACGACCAAGACCAGCGACAGCAAATTGAGCTGCGACATGTCGGGCTTTTCAAATTCGCGAATCAAGTGCGAGCCATGCGCCAGCGTGTAAAGAATGCTCACGCCAAAATGCGCCACACGAAACCACTGCGCTTCAAAGAAGAGCAAAAATGTAACCGCCATCATTGGCGCAAGTTGAAAGACAAAGCGAATGAGCCAAATGGTCGGCGGAAATTCGCCCGTCGCGTTTGGACGCTTGAGCTCAATGCCGTAAAAAATGCCGCTCACGTGATAGTCAAAGTGCAGCATCATGCCTACGACCATCACAAGCCACAAGAGCGAAAGTTGCACGCGATGTGTTGTCATTTGTTTTCAAGTTTGGTTAAAGATGTTTTGAAAAAAATCGTCTGTTTCAGGTCTCTATTACTTTGCTTTTCCCTGATTGCTTAACTTGCACACGCCGTTCATAAACACTCAACTTTTTGACCAATGGAAGCGAAATCTGAAACATCTGTTGCTATCACGCTCACACGCGACGAGCTCAAAGCCCTCATCAAAGAAGCTGTCAAAGAAGCCTTGACAGAAATGCTCAAACAACCCAGCAACTCTGCTCCGAAGTCAGTTCTTTCTGACAAGCAATTTGAGTCGCTGCTGAACGAAACTTCCGAGCGTTACAAAGAAGTCTGGAAAGCCTTAGCCTAATGTTTTACCTTTCCAAAGCGCAAATTGTCGCGATAAACAAGCATCAAATTCAGATGTTCGGTGGCAACTACCTGCCGCCCCAAAATTTTTTGCACGAAGAAAACTTAGACTATCTGCTCGAAATCATTGATGCTGAACTGTTTGGAAACCCGCTTTATCCTAACATTTGGGATAAAGCCGGCTTGTATTGTTTCAACATCATCGCCAATCACGTCTTTCAAGACGGCAATAAGCGCACCGGATTGCAAACTGCTATCATCTTTCTGCGCGCAAATGGATTCACTATTCAAGCAACGGACGATGACCTCATCGCCTTTGCGACCGACGTTGCCTCTGGCAAATTCACGCTTGCTGACACGCAACAGTGGTTCAAAGAACGTCTCACACCGCTACCGTAAATCGCTACAAGCTTTGCCAACGCACGCCCACAAACACAATCCGCCCCGGCAAAAACGGCGTGTAGCGGATGTCCGTCTGATTGAACACATTGTCAATGCCGGCTTGCAGTGTGAAGCCTGCCCACAGTTTTTGGTTTAGCGTAATGTCCCAAATCGCATAGCCGGGCGCGTATTCGTTATCGTTATCCAAAATCAAATTGCCGTTGAGGTCAGCAAAGCCGTAGCGCGAGCGAATGACACCGCGCACAAACCCGCTGAACCCCACCGCCTCATTTTCATAGAGCACCTTCACATTCAAAAGATGACGCGAGCGACCAAACAGCCCGCCATACTCCGACTCGCGAATCGGCACGAACACTGGATTCAACACCGTGCCTTCGGTGCGACCAATTCGCCCTTCACGAATTTTTTCCAGCACACCTTCATCTTTTGCATCGACCAACTGATAGCCTGCCGAAAATGTCAGTCCTGACAAGGGTTTTAAGGCAACCTCTGCTTCAATGCCTTGCGTGAAGACACGGTTCAAGTTGAAGTAAGTGAAAATGTTGCCTCCGCCGCTTCTGACAGCAATCGGTTGCGTATCAATCAAATCGCGCACATTGTTGCGAAAGAAATTGACTTTCAGCGTGAAGACTTGACTTGGCGTGAAGTCTGCGCCGATGTTGAACGCCACAGAACTTTCCGCCCGAATAGGTTGCAACTGGTTTGGGTCAAGCAAGATGCTTTGCACAAGTCCGCTTTGTTGCAGGCGTGCTATTGATTCGCGCACATTCGTTGAGCCAAAGACGCTGTAACCTGCTTGCGCATTGGTGAAATCCAAATAGAGTTGTTGGAATGTCGGTGCTTTGAATCCGCTACCGACCGAGGCGCGAAGCGCAAGCCAAGTCGTTGGCTTCAGGAGCATGGCAATTCGTGGCGAGAGTTGCGACCCAAAATCGCTATTGCGGTCGAAACGAAAACTTGCCGTCAGGTTGAGCCACGCCAGCGGAATAAATTCATCTTGCGCATAGACGAATGCGGTGTTCATTGTGCGTGTGCCGCCGTAGATTCTATCTGCAGTTACGCGCTCATCGATGTAGCCTGCGCCGAGTGTCAGCGTGTTGGTGTTGCTCATGAACCAATCGGTTTGCACTTCTGCTTTATTCATGCGTTGGTCAAATGCGCCTGCAGAGAAAAGGCTTCCGTCGTCTCGGTAGGTACTTGTGCGATTGTTTTCATAGCGCGAGCCGTAGAGTCGCAAAGTGGTTTTAACAAATGGCGAAAAGCGATGCGTCAAATTGCCTGACACGTTCCAATCGAGCAGAGATTCTTTTGAGTCGATGAGACGTGCGCCAGTTTGCGCAATGCCTTGTTGCGATTCCGTCAGCCATCGTGCTGAAAGTGCCAGCGTGGTCGCATCACTGAATTTGTAGCATAGTTTCGGATTGATGGTGTAGTTGTAAAATTCAGGCGCTGTGCGGCTTTCGGTTTCGGGTGTGAGGTCGTAGCCGTTGGAGCTATTTCGGTTGAGAATAAGCGATGCTGAAAAGTTGTCGACTTTTCCTTCCACAGTGGCACTAAGGTCGGCGGTGTTAAAACTTCCGTATCGCGTATTGAATCCAAGTTTGAGCGGTTCTTCGGCTTGTTTGGTGATGATGTTGATGACGCCGCCTAAGGCTTCGCTGCCGAAGAGCGATGACGAAGGTCCTTTGACAATTTCAATGCGCTCGATGTTAGCAACCGTGAAGCGCGTCAGTTCCAGCGTGCCTGCGGTTCTGCCGATAACAGGTTCGCCATCGATGAGAATCAGCGTGTAGGCGGGCGCAAAGCCTTGCATTTGAACGCCCGTGCCATGGTCATGTATGATGGCAAGTCCGGTTTGCTCTTCAAGCACTTCGTTTAGTCGCATCGCGCCTTGTTGCTCAATTCGTTTTTTTCCGATGACGCTGACGGGAATGGCAACATTTTCCAATTCTTGTTCGGTGCGCGTCGCAGTGACCACGATTTCACGGCTTTCGGCAGTCTTCACAGAATCTTTGATTGCCTCGGGCTTCTCACTTGCCGCTTCTTTGACTTGACCAAGTGCTGTCTCTATAGTTAGAGAAATTCCAAACAAGAGACTCAAAAATCTTCTATATGCCATGTTCAATGCTCGTTTACGCTTAATAGATTTTAAGTAGACTTAGTCTAAAGTAGAACTCTTTTTAGATTTTTCCAAATCTGGATTCAATTGTTGCAAGTTGAGCCAAGTGTGCTTTTCTGTGCGGCTTGCTGTTTGGCGAAGGTGATAAGTTTTTCAGCAACTTTTTCTACGAAGCTATCGGGCAAGCCATCGTAGTGGCGCGATTTGATGCGCAGGTCAATTTGGTCATTGACGTAATCAATTGCAATGAGCTTGTCGTCGGTGGTAAGTGCCAGTTCGCTCGAAAAAAAATCCATTTTTGAGGCTTTTGCAATGCGATGCATAGTGTCAGTCATTGCGTCGAATTTCACGCGTGCTTTGTCTGCAGTAGAAAGCAAGCGATAAAGATGGCGTTCATCATCCCACCATAGGACCTCGACATCGCCGAAGAGGTAGTAAGCGCGGAACCAGCATCGCCAGCCGTAGAGGTATTTGGGGTAGATTTTTTCCTGCGCCAAATACTTATCCCACGAGATTTGCTCACGCCATGCGGCGGCATCATATGGTGAGTAGACGGATTTGACCACGCCTTCTCCGCCACCGCCGTTTGCAGGCTTCAAGACAAATGGGACTTGAAGTTTTGAGAGCTCTTTGATGAGTGCGCTATCGAGCTTGCGTTCTTCGTCGTATGCGGGCAGAATAACGGTGTATGGCACATTTACTCCTGCACGAATGAGCTCATAGTGCATTTGCGCTTTATCCATCGTGTACTGCGAGATGGGGAAGGGGTTGATGATGTAGGTTTGTTGCTCTGCTGCCAGTGTTTGTAGAGGCAAAAAGAGTTCGTTGGTATCGCTTGCTCGATCGAGCAATGCGGCGATTTTTAAGGTTTTTTTCTGCAAGGCTGCCAGTACTTCATCCAAGTTGTAGACAGAAATGTCGAGAAATTTTGCATTATGCCGTTGTGCTTGTCGCTGCAAAATCCGAATAAAGTCGTAGTCATATTCCCAGTCCCATGCTACAGCAAGATGAACGTTTTCATGTGTTGCGTCCACAACTGCTTCAGGCATTCGGCAATTTCTTACTTTCGTTTTAAAATGGGTCTATGCCAACTGAGACTCTCTGGCACATGCCCGCTCGATTATACAGGTTACGAGCTTGACCACAAAAAAAGCGCCGAGTGCAGGGCTGCACTACGGCGCTCTTCCAATTAACTATGACAATGAGAAGTAAAGAACAAAAAGAACACTACATAATTAGTAAATAAAATTTCGGACTTTGCAAAATTATCTTCCCATAAGGCTTAAAAAACATTGCTTTTTTTCTCTAAAAGCTAAAAAACTTAGGTTTTATGTCAGATTTTATTCATCTGCATACACACACACATTACTCAATGCTTACCAGCCCTATTCTGCCTGCCGAACTATTCAACAAGTGTCTTGACTTGGGGATGAGCGCAGTGGCGGTAACTGACCATGCGGCGCTTTTCAATATGCCTGAGCTTTTTAGCGAAGCCAAAAAAGTCTCGCAGCAGCGTGATAAGCCTTTCAAACTTATCATTGGTGCTGAGCTTTTTATTGCCCCCACCTCGCGTCAGAATAAATCCACAACAGAAGTGCATCATCTCAATGTATTGGTCAAAGATGACAAAGGCTACCGCAATCTCTGTAAGATTCTTTCGCTTGCCGCTCGTGAAGGGTTCTACTACCGCCCCCGCGCCGACAAAGAAACGCTCTTCAAGTATGCTGATGGGCTTATTTGCACAACTTCATGCAGCAAAGGTGAATTGGCTAAACTTGTGCTTGCCAACAATGAGGCTGGTGCAGAACAATTTATCAAAGAGCATAAGGACGTTTTTGGCGATGACTTTTACATCGAGCTCGAACGCCACAATGCCCCCGAAGATTCAATACTTAACGAAAGTTTAATTCGCCTTGCACGCAAGTTCGATGTCAAACTCGTGGCAACAAACGATGTGCACTACCTTGAAAAAAAAGATGCCGAGCTTCAGGAAGTGATGCTTGCCATGAAGAGCAAGTCCACACTCTCTACGCCCAAACGCATGCGTTTGCCGACCCAAGAGTTTTACCTCAAGTCCCCTGCTGAAATGGCACTGCTATTCGATAACACATACCGCGAACTTTCCAACACGCTTGAGATTAACGAAAAGTGCACATTCATTTTTCACGATACCGCTCCACAACTTCCTTACTTCAAAATTCCCGATGGCTTCAAAGACGACTCCGACTACTTGCGCTACCTGACCTATCAAGGTGCTTTGCGCAAATACGGCAACCTTGATGCACTTGGTGAAAGAGGCGAACAAATCCGCAATCGGATTGAGTATGAGCTGAACACAATTGCTAAGATGGGGTTTAGTTCATACTTCTTGATTGTCAGCGACCTTATCGCTGCTTCACGCAAGCAGGGTTACTCTGTTGGTCCTGGGCGCGGCTCTGTGGCGGGCAGCATTGTGGCTTACCTTACCGACATTACGCGTGTAGACCCCCTTCAATATGACTTGCTCTTTGAGCGGTTTCTGAACCCCGAGCGCATCTCTATGCCAGACATTGACATTGATTTCACGCCTGTTGGCAAGCAGCGTGTGTTGGATTACACCATTGAGCGCTATGGTGAAAGCAGTGTTGCTAAGGTTATTGCCATTTCTACGCTGGGTGCCAGAGCGGTTATCAAGGATGTTGGGCGCGTGCTGGAAATTCCGCTCGATGAAGTTACCCGCATCACCAAGCTTGTGCCCAACAAACCTATTGGCGCCGCTTTGCGAGATTTCGTCTATGGCAAGCGCGATAAACACGGTGGCTTTGAAATTGAGCCTGTCAAAGAGTTGCAAGATTTGCTTAAGCACTCAGATGCACGCATTCGAAAATTGATGGAATATTCTTTGGCACTCGAAGGGCGAGCCCGCAATGTTTCCGTTCATGCCGCTGGTGTAGTCATTACCAACGGTAATGTCGATGACTATGTGCCGCTCTACGTTTCTGACAAAGTGGAGGCTGAAGAACGCCGTTATGCTGACGAAGAACCTGATGACTTTACGGAGCGCACCGTTCTACTCAACAAAAGCAAGGATGAAAAGCAGGTCGTCACGCAGTTTGATAAAGATTGGATTGAAAAGGCTGGGTTACTCAAAATTGATTATTTGGGTTTGGAAACTCTCGCCGTCATTGATGAGACGCTGCGCCTGATTGAAAAGCGCTACAAGGTTGTGCTGGATTTAGAAAAGCTCCCGATTGATGATGCCAAGACCTTCAAGATTTTTCAGGACGGAAAAATGGCTGGCATTTTCCAGTTTGAATCGCCGGGGATGCAGAGCTGCATGATGCAACTGCGTCCCACCTGCATTGATGACATTATCGCCATGAATGCGCTTTACCGCCCCGGACCGATGGACCTCATTCCTCGCTACATTGCGCGTAAGCACGGTCTTGAAGCAGTGGAGTATCCACATCCGCTGCTTGAGCCTATTTTGAAATCAACCTATGGCATTCCTGTCTATCAGGAGCAGGTGATGCAAATGGCGCAAGTCATGGCAGGTTACACGCTGGGTGGTGCAGATATTTTGCGACGCGCAATGGGCAAAAAAGAAAAAGAGAAAATGGCGCAGGAACGGCAGAGATTTGTCAAAGGTGCAGCAGAGCGTGGCATCCCAGAAGCAAAAGCTCATGAAGTGTTCGACATGATGGAAAAATTTGCTGGATACGGCTTCAATAAGTCGCATGCGGCTGCCTACGGGCTTTTGGCGTATTGGACAGCTTACCTGAAAGCGCACTATACCGCCGAGTTCATGTGCGCCATTCTCAATAGCGAAGCTGGAGATGCAGAACGAATGCGGCATTTGACCGACGAAATGAAATCCATGGGTATCAAGATTTTGCCGCCCAGCATCAACAAAAGTGATGCACTCTCGACGGTAGAAGACTTGCCCAAAGGCATCAAAGCTGTGCGCATTGGATTTTCAGCAATCAAGCACGTCGGTTCAGCTGCCAAGGAAATTGTTGCCGCTCGCAAACGTCGAAAGAAGCCCTTTAAGCATCTCTTTGACCTTTGTTCGTCTGTGGATTTAAGAGTGGTCAATAAAAAAGCTCTCGAATCACTCATTGAGGCTGGCACGATGGATGAATTTGGCATCGACCGTGCTTCACTTTTGGCAAATGTCGAGCGTGCACTTGAGTTTGGGCAAAAACAAAATCGGCGCGTTACACTTGGACAGGAAGGCTTTTTTAGCGATGAGACCTTTCTACCTTCGGAGGAACTGGCTTATCCTGAACTGCTTAAAGTTGAACCATGGAGCCTTTCTGAAACCCTGCAGCGTGAGCTTGCCCTTGTTGGTTTTTATCTTTCCAGCCATCCGCTCGATGCCTACCGGCGCGATTGGCAGGCATTTGCCACACTGAAACTGGGCAATAAGTCTTTCGAGCCTCATCGCCTCTACCGTGTAATTGGCTTACTCACCGATGTCAAACCGCATCTTGACAAGAAAGGCAACACCATGCTCTTTGGCACGATTGAAGACTTTGAAGGCAAAGCGGACTTTACGGTATTTGCCAGCGTCTATGAGCGGTTTGAAAAAGAGCTACAAAAAGATGCTATCGTCATGCTCATTGCCGAAGCAGACCGCAAAGACCATCAGACCAAACTGTTGGTGCAAGAGGTTATTCCAATTCGTAAAGTGCGCGACAAGTTTATTCAGCGTGTCGTTTTGCGCTTAGACCTTCACGATTCCGACGCACTGTCTAAAGCTAAGGCTGTCAGGGATATTTGCAACATGCATCGCGGCACTGTACCAATCGATTTTGAGCTGTCTTATGTTGAGCATGGTCGCTCGGAGCTCCTTCGTCTTTTTGCCCGTAAAGCTACAATTGACCCTGATGATGAAACTTTGGAGAAACTTGAACACGCGCTGGGCGTAGATGCTGTTCGTCTTTCATCGTAATTTTGTGATAAATTGTATTTTTGTATCAGCCAAATTCAATAACCCTAAACTGAAAAACTATGGCAAAGTGCATCACAGCTACTGACTCAAATTTTGAGACGGAAGTGCTTCAGTCAGACAAACCTGTACTGGTGGATTTCTGGGCGGAGTGGTGCGGTCCGTGCCGCATGATTGCCCCGGTCATTGATGAGCTTGCTGCCGAATATGAAGGCAAAGCAAAGATTGCCAAGCTCAATGTCGATGAGAATCAGCAGGTTTCCATGAGGTATGGCATTCGTAGCATTCCCACGCTTCTGATTTTTAAGAACGGTCAGGTTGTTGACCAAATTATTGGTGCAGTACCTAAGGGCGTCATTGAGAACAAGCTCAAACTTCAACTTGCAAACTGATGCGCAGAATTATCATGTATTCTACAAGCTGGTGCCCAGACTGTCGGCGTGCCGAGTCTGTGCTCAGCGAACAAAACATTGCTTACGAGAAAATTGACATTGAGCAGGTCGAGGGTGCGGCTGAAATTGTGATGAAGTATACTCACGGTAAGCGCGTGGTTCCTACTTTAGTTGTTCAGGAAAACGGTGCGGAAAGAGTACTTATCAATCCACGACCGCTCCAACTTTTGCAAGCTCTGGGCGTTACATGATTTTGCCACTGGCTAACCTTGTTCTTTTCACTCAAAATTGGAGGGAAGTATGTCAGAGAGCACAGGCACAGCACATTACGAAGTGGTTATCATGGGTTCTGGTCCTGCAGGCCTGACTGCGGCAATCTACGCCGCTCGTGCTTTGCTTAAGCCGCTGGTCATTGATGGTAATCAGCCCGGCGGACAACTGATGATGACCACAGAGGTTGAAAACTTTCCTGGTTTTCCGCACGGCGTTCTTGGACCCAAGCTTATGGACGACATGCGCCAGCAAGCCCAACGCTTTGGCGCAGAATTTCTCTACGGTGAAGTGACAGCAGTATCTCTTGCGCGCCGGCCATTTACGCTCGTGGTTGATGGCAAAAAGCAGATTCTAGCTGAAACGCTAATCATATCGGCAGGGGCACGCGCCAAGCTACTCGGCTTAGAGAATGAGCGCAAATACATGGGCTACGGTGTTTCAGCTTGTGCCACTTGTGACGGATTTTTCTTCAAAGACAAGCATGTCTTTGTCGTTGGTGGCGGCGATTCTGCAATGGAAGAAGCTCTCTTTCTCACCCGATATGCAGCAAGCGTAACCATTTTGCATCGCCGCGACGAATTTCGTGCATCCAAAATTATGTTAGCCCGCGCTCAAAACCATCCCAAGATTAAGTTCATGACTAGTACCGTTGTCGACGATATTCTTGGCGACGGCAAGGTTCTGACAGGTCTGCGACTTCGCTCGCTCAAGACTGGAGAGCTTTTTTCTGTGCCTGCCGATGGATTATTCGTTGCAATTGGACACGAGCCCAATACCAAGCTCTTTGTAGGTCAGTTAGAGCTTGATGAGGCTGGCTACATCGTCACCAAGAAATCTACCATGGAGACCAGTGTAGAGGGGGTCTTTGCCTGCGGTGATGTTCAGGATAGCCGTTACCGACAAGCGATTACGGCAGCTGGAACAGGCTGCATGGCAGCCATTGATGCTGAGCGCTTCTTGGAGCGCATCAAGGCTCAGCGGGAAAACGTCGCAGTCTGACTTGAGACTAACGCTCTGCACCCTCCGTACTTTCCACTGCTGATTTTGTAGCCTACATTTCACGAATTGATTTGACAATGCTATCTTAGACTCAACTCTTCCTGATTTCAACTAAGCAATCTTCACATGGAAAGCCATAGGTCAATAGATACAACGTCTTCTGATACACACAACCGCGACAACGGCACTGTTGAAAGCACGCCAAAGCTTAAGGATTTATTCCAAAAGTGCTACGATTTCACGATTGCTGATGAGATTAAAGCACAAGGGCTCTACCCTTATTTTCGTCCGCTTGAAGAAAATGAGGGTCCTATAGTGACGATTGAAGGGCGCAAAATCATCATGGCAGGGTCTAACAACTACTTAGGACTCACATCGGACCCGCGTGTTAAGGAAGCGGCAAAAAAAGCGATTGACAAGTATGGCACCAGTTGCTCCGGCTCGCGCTACCTTACTGGCACGGTAAAATTACATGTTGAACTTGAAGAAAAACTTGCTGAATTTTTTGGCAAAGAAGACTGCATGATTGTCAGCACGGGCTATCAGGCAGGGCAAGCCGTTATTCCAACGCTCGTGCAAGGTCGAGGCGAATACATCATTAGCGATAAAGATAACCATGCGTGCATTGTTGTCGCCAACCTTATGGCTCGCGGTGCTACTGCGAACGTTGAGCGCTATAAGCACAACGACATGGAAGATTTGGAGCGTGTGCTACAGAAAATTCCACTCGAGGCGCCTAAGCTTATTGCCACAGATGGCGTATTTTCCGTCTCCGGTGCAATTGTCAATCTTCCTGAAGTCGTCCGCTTAGCTAAAAAATACAATGCGCGCATCATGGTTGATGATGCTCACGCTGTCGGAGTTATTGGGAAAGGTGGTCGCGGCACAGCTTCAGAGTTTGGCTTAGAGAAAGAAGTTGACCTCATCATGGGCACTTTTTCAAAGAGTCTTGCTTCACTCGGCGGGTTTATTGCTGGCGAGCGGGCGGTCATTAACTACATCAGGCACCACTCTCCTGCCTTAATTTTCAGCGCTTCACCTACTGCCGCTAGCGTTGCTGCTGCACTCAAAGCTCTGGAAATCATGCAGCAAGAGCCCGAGCATATTGAACGGCTCATCAAAAATGCAACCCGTGTTCGCAATGCCCTCAAATCTCTAGGCTTTCGCTTGATGGATGCACGTACTGCTATCGTTTCCGTCATTATTGGTGACCAACACAAGACGCTTGTCTTTTGGCGTAAGCTCTACGATGCTGGCATTTTTGTAAATGCGTTCGTGCGTCCTGGTGTCATGCCTGGACACGAAATGCTACGCACCAGCTACATGTCCACACACGAAGAGTGGCAGCTTGATAAAATTGTCTCAGAGTTTGAGAGAATCGGTAAAGAACTTGGTGTCATTTAGGGTTACCTTTGCTTGGCTTAGCTTATTTGATGCGCTTCGGCTACGGGCTCTTTTTAGTCTTTTGCTCTAAATAGTCTTGTAGGTCGTTCATCAGTTGCTGCACATTGACCAGCAGCTGTATTCGCCGTTGCCTATCTATGGCTGCAGCGGTCTCAGGCATTGCCCCTCGTAGCAGATGGTCTTCTAAGGTGGCTAGTTCGGTTGCCATGTCGCTCATTTGCGCCACCAGATTATCGACTATAGGGTCTTTGAGCAAGCGTGTTTCTTCTCGCAAGAGTCGCATGATGCATAGCAAGTTCACTTCGGTGAGCCGCCGCATCAGGAGTGTTTGTTTGTTGCAGTCTGCGGTCTGGAAGGCGCTCACTGGGCTAAGCGGCGTAGAGGGCATGATGGTGATGGGCGCTGACACACTGATGATTTTGGTCGCCAAGGCATTTCGTCCCCGCAGCGCCAGCTGTTTTGTGTCGCGCAGAGCTTCTTGATATTCTGGTCGAGCAGCTTCTACGACCATTTCAGGAGCGGCATAAACATAGAGCGAATCTTCCACGGTGCTAATTTTTCTCGTCTCACGGCGCTTTGGTTGGAAACCCAATTTTCTTGCCAGTGTGGCGTCTGCTAAGCCTTCTTCTTTTTGTCCCATCTCCGTTTTAATCACGCCGCGTAGAAAGTATGCATCTGCGAACGCTGGTCGCCGTTGCAGCGCTCGATTGAGGTCGCTCAACGCATTTTGATACTGCTTTAGTTTGCGATATGCCGTTGCACGCAGATAGTAGGCATCGGCAGTTTCTGACATCGATAGCGAGGCTGTTAGGTCTTCAATGGCATCAAGCGGTTTTTCCAACTTCAGTTTTGCATAACCGCGATAAAAGTAGGCAGAACTTGACTCTGGTAAATGCTTTAAGACCTCGCTGAAATCTTCAATAGCCAATGCCCACTCTTGCATGGCTAAGCGACTTCTCCCTCGTTGAAAAAGGTAGTCTGGATTGTTCGGGTTAAGCAGTATGGCATGTGTGAAGTCTATGTTGGCACGTGCATGTTGTGAGAGTTCTTGTCGCAGCAGACCACGATAGTAGTAGAGGTCTGCCTCTTTTGGTGCAAGGGCTATGGCAGTGCTGTAATCTGCCATGGCAGCGGCTGTGTCTTGCAGGTAAATGAGGCGCGTGTAGCCTCTTCCCCAGTAGGCACGCCAGTAGGCGGAGTCTTTTGCAATCGCTTTCTCGAACTCAATGAGTGCGGCGCTGTATGCATCTTTAGCAAGATGCGCAAGTGCTGACTCATAGAGTTCGCTTGCTGTCTGTGCCGCTATGGGTTGCCAGATGCAGAGTAGCGCACTAAGCAGAAACAGATATTGACGCATGTTCTACTTCCTCAAGAAGGCAATCCAGTATGCTACCAAAATTAGTTCTGAAAAAAGAAAATGGCGCAACACTTCTGCTGCGCCATTTGCAAGTCACTCAACACTACAACTGCTACAAGATAGAATTTCCGACCAGCGCTGAGACCAGCGCGTCATTGTCGGCTGGGACATCAGGTCGACGCAGACGTTCGTTAATCGGGTATGTAAAGCGCAGAGGCGCTCTACCGCCGCCATCAGCACGGCGTGGCAAGGTGTTGGTGCGGCGCATATCGTGGTATGCTTGTCCTTCAAGGAACAGAGCGATGTATTTTTGGCGCAGGATTTCTCTAACCACATCCAATTGTTCTCTTGGTCCGCGGTAGTCTCCTAAGCCTCCTAATGCCCTGAGTCGATTCAGCAGTGTGATGGCACTATCTAAGGCACCTGTGCGTGCCAGACATTCTGCACGAATGAAATCAGTCTCTACGGCACTCATGATGGGGAAATCGGTACCGATGTTGCCGTATCCGCCCGGCGCTCTATTGAGGAAAGCCGCTCCTGCCGGTGAGCGTTCTGCTGAATCGCGCTGGGTATTGCCTGTGCGGGCGCTGAATCGGTTCGGCACATATGCATAGCCGAAGAATGAGCCACGCGCTGGCGAGGCAGTTGGGGCTTCAAAGTAGCGTGGGATTCGAGTGTCAATTTTGCCGTCGTCTCCTGCTGCGCGTGACAGAGCATTTGGTCCTGAAATTTCATCTCGGTTTTGTAGAATATCCATGAAGTATTTATCGGCGCGCACAGGAAATCCTTGCTCATTAGCTAGAAAGGTGCCGAACAGTGCCTGCTCGTTTGCATTCGCGGCATTGGCGCGCGCCCTTACACTTGGCACTGTGCCAGATAGTCCAGCATTAGCGTTGGTTAGTGCGTCTGCATAGTTTTTTACATGCAAAAAGTATCGTGCTTTGAGCGAGCGTGTGGCGGCAATCCAGTTGGCGCGGTTACCGCCGTAGATAAGGTCTTGTGGCAGGGCAACCGTTCCAGCGCTAAAGCGTGCTAACGCTGAATCCAAATTGATTTGAACTTGCCTATAGGCTTCAGCCTGACTGACAAATGGCGGCGGGTCGAAGCGCTTGATAAAGTCGCCTGCATCCTCTAAGCTCTGAATCGGGATAGAGCCAAAGAGTGCTGCCAATTCGCCTAATGCCAGCGCTTTATACCAGAAGGCAATGCCCATGTAAGTGTTGCGCAATTCACTGGGCATGGATACGGTCGGCGCAATGCGCAAAATATCGTTAGCGGACTTGATGACCTGATAGCCTTGCAGCCAGATGAGATTAAACTCACCAGCTATGGACTGTGAATAATCATTCCACTGCAAAATTTGTGAGCGCCCGTCGGCATTGATGATTTGCCATGTCCAAATTGAGGCAAACATTGCACGGTCACCAGAGTAGAAATCTCCGCCGCCTGAAATCAAGCCTACGGTCAGCGCATTGAGTCCATCAATTGTGCCAATAACGGCTTCATTTGGCGCATTAGGTGAGTTGTTCAGGTTTGGGTCTATGCTGCAGCCGCTCTGTATGCATAGCATAGCAACTGCGACCATACTGGCAAGGCGAAGCTTGAATGGTAATCGGTTTTTCATAGTTTCTCTTCTGACGAAGTTTATTAGTGATTTGTCTTTTCTGCAAAGGAGAACAGTTACGAATTTCTAATTTTAGTATGTGAGCTGCACACCAAAACGCAGAGAGCGAATCTGCGCAAACTGGAACCAGTCAATGCCGCGCGCATTTGAGTTACCGAAGGTGTTGACTTCAGGGTCATAGCCTGTGTAGCTCTTGAAAAATGTTGCAAGATTACGCCCCGAGAAAATGAATGTCACTTGGCTGATGCCAAAGTCCTTCAAAATATCCCAATTGTATTGAATCGTTACATCCCTGAGGCGCAGAAAACTCCCATCCTGTATGTGCGGCTCGGCAATAATAAATCCACTCAAAAACCCACGATACAGCACTGTTCTTTGCACTTGCTGCCCAGGCTGATAGGTTACTCCAAACAGCGTGAGTGGCGTTGTGCGTGCAGGGTCCACAATGATGGGCTCACCCTCGAAGAAAGCAGGTTCTTCACGGTCTCTGGTCGGTCCCCAAGTTCCAAAGTTGATTAGACCACCTTGCGTGCCGTTGAAGATTTGGTTACCAAACACGCCATCAAACAGGATGCTGATGGAAAGGTTCTTCAAGATGCGAAAGTCGTTGCGCACAGCCAAGGTGTAAGCTGGGTACGGGTTAGCTGCACCGAATATGGGCTGTGCGTCTTGCACTGGCGCGCCGATCAGTCCTGCGATTGCACCGTTATTGGCAACATCACGGGTGCTGAATGCGCCAGATACCACCAACCGGGAATTTGGCGAATTGGGCGCCACGCTGATGACACGGTTGTTGGCATCTCGCACCATATTGCCGTTTGCATCAACCTGCACCCATGTTCGACCTGAACGCACAATATTTCCATTCTGGTCTCGCAGCCAGCCCGGCACTAAAAGTGCACCATATGGTTGGCCCACATTGACATATGGCTCGGCGATGCCTGTAAAGCCTCCTAACGAAATTGGTGCTGCTCCTGATAGAGAATTGACCACATTGTTGAAGCGCGTGTAGTTAATCGTCGCATTCCATGTCAACTCAGGCGTGTTGAGAATCGTGCCCTGAATTGCCAGCTCGAAGCCTTGATTGGTCATAGATACTGCATTGCGAAGCACAGAGTTATATCCCGTGGAAATTGGCACAGGGAATGAGACAATCATATCAAATATGGTCTGTACATAGTAGTTTGCCTCTACATTGATGCGGTTGTTCCAAAATCCCAAGTTTAGCCCAATCTCACGTTCTACTAACCGTTCTGGACGAACATCTTGTGTCGCTCCACCGACCGTTGAGGCATTGATACCCGCAAAGCCTAAGCGGTTCGACCATGTGCCTCTTGCAAATGAGCGTGTAATGCCGCCTGAGGTGTAAAGAAAGTTTGTAGCATATGGGTCAGGCTGCGTCGGCGAACCCGACTCCCCATATGCAGCACGAATCACCACATTATCCACAATCCCCTTCAAACCCTCCATGAAACTCTCCTGACCAAGATTGTATGACAACCCAGCCTTCGGGAAGAAAGAAAACGGCTGACTCGTCCCAAACGCCGATGACCCATCTCGCCGCAAACTCGCCGTCAAAGCAATACGGTCAAAGACATCCACCGTCAGTTGTCCAAACTGCCCTATGAGCACCGATTCCACACGAGATGATGAAGCAACTTGTGTTGCACCTGAATTCAACTGACTGAAGAAGGGTGAAATGTCGTTTGTTTGTGCATTGATGGCATCACGACGAAGCGAAATATACTGCCCGCCCGCAATCAGCGTCGCCCGAATGTCTTTGGTAAAGTTATACTTCGCCGTCGCCGAAAATTCTAGATTCAACTGATTGTCAAAACGCGGGTCTGTAACAATTGCACCCGCACCGCCAGGACCGAAGTTCGCATCTCTTGCGCCACGCGCCAAGATATAGACATTAGTCTGGTCATAGCGGTCTAAGCCCAACTGTGCCCTTGTGCCCAAGTATAAACCAGAAGAAGGCTCTTGATAGATGTCCCAATTCAGTGCTGAGTTATGAATGAAGCGGCTCAGGCGTGAGGTGTAGGAGTTGTTCTCTTGCGTCCAAATTGGGTTGTCGTACGGTCCATAACGCCGCTGTGAGCCGTCTGGCTCATATGCGCGAGTGTTGTCAAAGGTCGGCGGTGTGCGCAACGCGCTCAGGTAGATACCCGAAATGCTGTTTCCAACGGTGGGGATGAGTGTCTGTGAAATAATATAGTTGTTTGTGGTAGTATAACGCACCCCAGGCAGCAGCGTAAATCCTACATTTGCACGAAAGTTACTCCTGTTTAGGTCCGAGTTTCTGAACACCCCTTGATTCTGGTCGAATGTGCCTCCTACATAGTAATCAAAATAGGATGTAGCGCCTGATACGCTGACGGTTTGCTGGAAGCTATTCGGTGTGCGAAAAATCCCATTGAGCTGGTCATACACAGGCTGACCCGGCTGTATCCTCGGTCCCCAAGATAGCGCAACGCCCGGTGTTCCACGCGTCTCTCCAGGCCCAGGTTCTCGATAAGCATTCGGTCCAGCAATGCCATTGACGCCCTGACCGTATTCCTTCTGCAAATCAATTGAACCCAACGGACTGGATGTCTCATAAAACCCAGCCACATTGATTTTCGTCGGGCGCTCGTTGCTGTTATACTTGCCCTTCTTGGTGTTGATGATGATGACACCATTGCCTGCCACTGCCCCATAAATTGCCGCCGCCGCCGGACCTTTCAACACCTCGATCGATTCAATGTCTTGCGGATTGATGTCAATCGCACGCGCCCCAGCATCCACAGCCGCTTGGTTTGGGCTGGTTTGAGAGTTGTCAATGATGACACCATCCACAATGTAGACTGGCTCTGAGCTGCCCCGGATGGATTTTGGACCACGAACGGTGATAAAAGTTGAGCCACCGGGCACGCCAGAACCGCGCGTGACCTGAATACCAGTTACTTGCCCAGACAGTCCGTCAATTGCCGCTGGTGAGGCAATGTTATTGATGCGCTCACCAGAGACCGTGCCGACTGCTGCGCCCAGCTTGTTGCGTTCAATTTCACCAGACAGACCCAAGACCACGACCTCTTCAGCTTGTGAGGCTTTGACTCTGAGGGCAAAATCCAGTCTGACGGGTTCATCGGCTGTCAGCGTAATGGTTTGGGATTTGGATTCATAGCCGATGAGTTTGACTTCAACGGTATGCTTCCCCACTGGTGCCTTGAAGGAGTATTCACCGTTGGCGTTCGTCGAACTGCCGATGCGCAGAGCTGGAATGGAGACCACAGCACCGGGCAATCCTTCCTTTGTTTCAGCATCTATGACTCGACCAGAGATGGTTTGAGTCTGCTGCTGTGCTTGGCTAAGCGCGCTCAGCCAAAATAATGCTACGAAGCATAGTATCGCTCTCTTCATCGCTTGTTTTGTTGTTTTGTGATAGAGTGATCTTGTGTCATCAGTGCAGTGTGCTCTTGCGGCTTGTGCAACGCCTGCACTGCTTTTCTTTTGTGCTCAGCTCGAGTATAGTGCAAAAAATTTTTCAATGCAAGACCTGCCCGATTTGATTCAGGCTCCAACACTCTTTTGTGCACCATAACAGTGCTATACGATTCAAGGAAGAATTACAACAGAACATTTGATGAGCTCTTCTCTGCAGACCGTTCCTCATTGTCTGCAAGCATCGTGGTGAGAACTCTCTTTATTTTGCATAAGCTAACTTTGATTGAATACCCTTGAGAGACGCAATAGCTCGCAATCATCAATTAGCACAACTGAGAAATTTTGCATCTTTCCGCTTTGGATTCTTTTCTGATACTGCTGGAAGGCAGAGTGCGTTCCATGTTGCTGTTGCTCAGCTTATTGAGCACACAAGCTCTCTCGTAGCACTTTTTGAAACGTCGAACCAGAGATTGTCGTTACAGTTACTACCTTTCTACAACGCTTATCTTCTGCAGTATGAAAGTTGCTCGCAACTTTGTTCAGCAAGGTATTGTCAATTTTCTCGAAGCCAACGAAGCATGGCTGCGACCGCTGCTGACTGAACGCATTTTTGATGGTGTTGACTTGCAAGCCGAGGCTGAAAAAGTCGCCAATCCAGATTTGCACTACCCAGAATACTATTTACAAGATTTTCACAGTGTCGATGGTGGCTATCTCAACAAAGATGCCGCAATTACATATGACCCCATCACTAACAAGATTCTCTTTCCTAGCGAGACCTACTTGCGCACAACCCTTGCACAGACCTTTCCAAAAGATGTCAGCAATGTTTTGGATTTAGGTTGCGGCACGGGCACAGCAACTCGCTTCATTGCAGAGCACTTGCCACATGCACACATCACAGGCATTGACCTTTCTCCCTACATGATTGCTGCAGCAAAGCTCAAGGCGCGCTCATTTTATAACATCACTTTCCTCCATGCTAATGCCGAGCATCTGCCGTTTGAAGACAACTCGTTCGATGCCGTTACTGCTTCACTTCTATTTCATGAGTTGCCACCCAGTGCTGGCCTGAATGTGATGCGCGAAGCATTGCGAGTGCTCAAGCCTAACGGTGTGTTTATTGTGTTCGATGGTGCACAGTCAAGTGAGTTGTCAAAGATTGGTGGGCACATCAGCAGCATGCTCTTTCTTGAGCCATATGCAGAGGATTTTCTCAAAGGCAACTTGACCATGATGATGCGCGAAGCTGGCTTCATAAAGGCTGAGACTATTCCTGTGCTCACGCTTTACGAAATTCGCCGCGCCTATAAAGCTGCATAACCATTTCTTGCCACTCGTTTTGAAATCACAATATAGTTTGTCAAATTTTGCCTGCTATATCCCACTTTTTAAATCCGCTGGAAGGGAGGAAGTAACATGACCGGCAAAGTTGACAAGCGCAATGAAAAACTGCTCTCCAACATTCAACTCGATAATTTTGATTTCCTTGAAATTCCCGAGCTCTACATTTACTCGGGCGAGCTGACACGCAAGGAAATCGCCTATCTTAAAGAGCGCTTAGAAGAAATGCGGCGCGTCAGAGAAAACTGTGACTATGAATCGCAAGTGCGCATGCGTCAAGCCAATGAGCGCGATATTGCTCACTTCTTCGGTGAAATGCGCTACCGTCGCCTCCAGCTTCGTATGCAGATGAACCTCAAAGAGTACTGCGAGCGTTTCCTTGAAAGCTCTGAAGATGAAGTGTTAGCTCGCTTTTCACTACGCCGAACTATGCGCCAGCTGAAGCGCACTCTCTCACGATGGTTTCGTCGTCTGAATGAGTAAATCGAGCAAGGGCATGTCTATTGTGCAGTGCTTCACATTCATCCTGATTCCTGTCTTGGGCTTGTTCAGCACTTGAACTTAGCCGCTTGACTTTGCCGCTGCACTTTGCAGTAACTTGTCTGCACCGTTTATATGAGCTCAATTTTTACCTCACTTCAAGAGCCTCGAAGTATTGCCACCAATGTAAATGCTAATGCTTCGAGGCTCTTTTTCTCTGCCATCTCTCACGGCTCAAGCTGTACCAATAGCTACACACCAAATCGTATTGTTCTTCACTTGTATGTGCTTTAGGCTATCTTTATGATTTTGCCTCCGCTACTGCCAATTGAGCCTGTCTCAGCTTTCTAAACCACAGCACAGATGATGCGTTAATTATCATCTCGCCTGTCGCTGCAGCACATGCTGCACCAAAACCGCCCATGCTTGGAATAAGCAACAGGCTGAGCGTCAGACTGATTGCCGCCCCAAGGCAAGAGATAATCATGAAATCCGTATCACGCTTCATTGCCATCAGTAGCTGTATGTAAATTTGCACAGCAAAACCCGTGAGTTTAGCCAGCATCAGGATTCGACAGGCATCTACTCCTGCTAAAAATTCTCGTCCTAAAAAATGCTTGTAGAAAATTGGTGCTCCAATCCACACCACTATTGCTATGGCAACACCAAGGGCACTGAAGAGCAAAAAGGCACGCTGCTGCTGCTCAGCCAAGACTTGCTCATTCTGCTCTTTCCATGCAATGACACGCGGAAAAAGCAGTAGGTAGAAACTCTGCAAAAAGTAGTCTAATCCCGATGTCAAGGCAAAGGCAGTGCGGTAGATACCTGCTTCATGTGTGCTCGAGAGCATCTCTATCAATGGAATTTGAAAGAAGGTGAAAAGATACAAGACGAGCACTGTTACAAAATACTTCCATGACTCACTAAGTACATTTTGCAGCTCTGCTGTTGGCAAGTGGAACAATACACTTGACACAGGCCAGCGTCCAAACTCGCGCCAATATGCCATCCAGCTCAGCCCAATTATGATAGCTGTCGAAGTTGCTGTAAAGACCAAATCCAACCCAGCTGGTGCCCCCGGTTTGAAGACGAGAAATATACCGAGTGCCGAAAGGCTGGTCGCAAAGGTCTGAATTGCATTGAGCGTGGGCATTTTTTCAATGGCGGTGAAGACGAAATTCAGTTGTAAGGCATTCAGCCACAGGATTACGCCTGCGCAGATCCATGCCATTTTATGCAGTTCATCTGCCATTAGCCAAACCGCTCCTGTCCAAATCAGTGCGATAGCGCTTGCAATGCATAATCGCAGCGTGATAATGGTCTCTATCAGTTTGCATGTACTGTCGGCATATTTGTTTGCTGCAATACGCCGAATTGCCACGATATCGAGTCCTAAGTAGTAGAGCAATCCAACTTGAAGGGCACTGGTGTGTGCTATGCCAGAAATGCCGTAGTGGACAGGTCCCATAGACTTGGCTGCAAATGCTGAGGCAAAAAATGCCAAAGTTTTTGAAACTACACTGAGCACCATGACCAGCGAGGCATTGCGGATAAACTGTGAGGTATAGAGCCGTTTTAGTAGCTGTGCGACCTTCAGGCGCAGGGTTGGCAATGTTGTCAGGGGGTTCATAGCACTGGCTTTTCGGTTTCGCGCCACTGAAATCCGGGCAGGTTCAAATCCTTGCGAAACAGTAACCGCTCAGGATACTGCTCGCCTTCCACATCGCCTCGAACTCGAATTCGACGCACGCGGTTGTTACGAAAGTAAATGTTGATTTCATCACCGCTCGATGCGTTGGCGCCGCGTGGCTTTGTGCCATCGTAGGTGTAATACAAACTTCGAGCTTGCTTGTAGACATCTGCCTGTTGAATACGCGCACTGTCATCGAACGTGATAACCATATCTATCCCAGAGACTTGATTGAACTTTAGCCCCGTTTTATCAAGCGAGTCCTTCGATACCAAAAATGCATTTCGATAGATATAGACTTTCTCGATACGCAGTTTTTTTTCACGCTCCTTGAGTTGCACTACCATGGAGTCGCCAGTAAGTTGTGAGCGCTCGAACCAGACAATAGGTTGACCGTAGAGCAAAATTTTTTGGTCTTTGAGCCGATATGTTGCATTTTTTGCTTTGGCATAAAGGTCGGTACCCCAGCGAATTCTCACGCTATCCTGCATCTCTATGCGAGGCACACTATCTTGCTGACCGCGATAGGAGTCCATTCTCACGGCACGAATCAAGAGCGTATCAACCTTGCCGTTTTGCGTGCTATCAATTTTAGTTAGCAGTGGCTGCTGAATGATGAAGCTATATCCACTATTGTTGAAGTGTTCAGCATATCCGCCTGTGATGATGGCATTGTCGGCAAAGTTGATGAGGCGAACATTGCGGAAGGCTTGCGAGCGCGCATTGTCGCGAAAATAGACCAGGCTATCACAAAAGACCATACTTGCGCTATCCTTGAGCGAGACACTACCACTGAAAATTGCACAGCGTTGATTGCCTAAATAAATGCCAGAATCACTTTTGAGTAGCACTTTGGTATCGGAAAGCGTTACATCTTTTTTGAGTTCAGAGCGACGCGCATCTGGAAAGTAGAAACCTTCGTAGCCAGTAATCGTTACCGTATCGCGCACGATTTTGACATTGCCCACGACACGAATTTTGCGTGTGGTCAGAAATTGCACTGCTGTATCGCATTCCACGGTTGTCGTACTTTCACGAAAGAGCACATTGCCAGTGGCGGCACGAAATTCCTCAAGTAGCGGTGGTGAGACCGTCGAGTCAATGAATTCCCCGCCAGTTACTTCATTGGCGCGCTCTAAGACCACCGTAACCAACTTTACCGTATCTTGCGAGGGCTTTGGTGTTGGATTTGATGCAACTCTGGTTTGTGCCTTGCACCATGAGCATGCTACGCCGCACAGCCCCCAGACTAGCCCTACACGAATCCATAGCAAAATGTTATTTTTGTGTATCACTTTCTTGTATGTTCTGTTAAACGCAAAACGCATTCTTTAGCTTGCGAAAACTCATCTTAGTTGCTGGCGCGCGACCCAACTTTATGAAAATTGCGCCCCTGCATCGAGAACTGCAAAAGACTCAGCGCTATCACTCAATCATCTTGCACACAGGTCAGCATTACGACGAGAAAATGTCCAAAGTTTTCTTTGAGGAACTTCAACTTCCACAACCCGATATTTACTTGGGCGTCGGCTCTGGCTCTCATGCCGAACAGACCGCAAAGATAATGGTCGAGTTTGAGAAAGTCTTGCAAAAGGAGGTGCCAGACATGGTTATTGTCGTTGGCGATGTCAACTCTACGCTGGCATGCTCTATTGTTGCGGCAAAAATGCTCGTGCCCGTTGCTCACATTGAAGCCGGCTTGCGCAGTGGCGACCGCACCATGCCTGAAGAAATCAACCGTATTGTTACCGATAGTGTCTCCGACCTGCTTTTTGTCAGTGAGCCTTCTGGCGTCTATAACCTCATGAAGGAAGGTGTGCCCGACGAAAAAATTTTCTTCGTGGGCAATATCATGATTGATTGCCTCGTCTCGCACATCGAGAAAGCCAATGCCTCAAAGATTCTCGAGCAATTAGGCTTATCGCCTAAGAGTTATACACTGGTTACTTTACATCGCCCCAGCAATGTGGATGAGAAAGACAGTCTTGAAAAAATTCTCCGCATCTTTGAGACTATTGCTACAAAATCCAAGATTGTTTTTCCTATCCACCCGCGCACCCACAAGATGTTGCAAACATTTGGACTTCTTGAAAAAGCCCAAGCCATCTCTGGTCTGCAACTCATTGAACCGCAGGGCTACATTGATTTCTTGAAACTGATGAAAGAGGCGGCTTTGGTTATCACCGATTCAGGTGGAGTGCAAGAGGAAACCACCGTTTTAGGCGTCCCTTGCCTGACCATGCGTGAAAACACAGAGCGCCCGATTACTATTGAAGTCGGCACAAACTTGCTTGTTGGTACCGATGAAAAGGAAGTTTGTGAAACCGCTTTGCGCACACTTTCTGGGAAAGCAAAGAAAGGCAAAATTCCCGAAAAGTGGGACGGACGCACTGCTGAACGCATTGTCAAGCACCTTGACGAAATTTTCTCAACTTGGTAATCGGCGTGCTACCACAGCGTAAAGCGGGTCGCCCTGCTTTGGGCTACGGTCCAATAGCTCAATCCGATACCAGTTGCCAGCTTTTTCCAAAAAATACTTGACCAAGTATTGATGCTGTACATCGTTGGTGCAGAGCCAAATGAGAATTGCTTTGGTCGGGAAGCATCGGTTTGAAAACGTAATCACCAGCGGTGCATCAGGCTTAAGCACACGCCCGACTTCGCGCAGCACAGCCACAGGATTGGTCAGGTAGTCAATTGAGACGCAGATGCCAGCACCGTCAAATTCGCTATCCTTGAAGGGAAGGATGGGATTTACATTAAGATTTTGCACCACAAATTCGCTTAGGCGTGGGTTTGCCGCCAACTCTTCACGATTCATTCCCAAACCTACCACGCGCTGGTATTGCACCTCTTCAGGCAGGTGGCTTACCCAACTGCTCATCAAATCCAAAATCACTGAGTTGGGCGGAAAGTATTCTCGATAGAGCTGCGTGACGGCGGCAATTGCACCTTCATCAATGTGTGTTACAAAGCGAGGCACACTGTAAAACAGCTCATCTGGCGACTCATCCTGACGCAAGAATGCTTCTTTGGGCAAATCATCCAGCATATCTCTTTTGCTTATGTCGTGTTGACAAATGAATGTGTAGGTTTTGCCACACTGCTCCGCACTTGTCTTTTGTTAGTCCGAGCGCAAGCGAGGAATCCATTGTGGATGCTTCACTTCGTTCAGCATGACAGGGGTGAAGATGTCATTCCGAGCCAGAGCGAGGAACCCATTATGGATGCTTCACTTCGCTTACGCTTCGCTCAGCATGACAGTGCATTTGCAAGACACTGGTCATAATCGGCTCAAGTCATATCCTTTTCAGGTCGACACAACCTAGAGATTAAGAGGCTTAGCATAGCCTGTTAGTTCCACATAGCCTTTTCCTGTCAATGGCTTTCCTTCGCGGGTGCCAGTAATGCTTACGCTGCCTTCCCAGTATGTAATGCGTGTTGACTCCTGCGTGATAAGCTCCTGCTCTTGCACAGTTGGCGTCAGCGTAACCTTCAAGCCTATTTTTGGCACGCTAATGTTCCACTTTGCGGGATAGGTCGCTCCAGACTTTTTGGAAGTGTATTGTGCCAAGACTTCTATGTTGAATTCATCTTTGGTCAGGTGTTGTGTGCTTCCGTCTGCAGCGACGAATGTGCCGCTCGAGAAGCGTCCGACACTTCCATCCGTCTGCCGCAAGGTATAGAGCATCAGCTCAGTGCTATCGGAAAGCTGCATGGAAAACCAATCCCAGCCCACAGAATTTTGGTCTAATTGCGATGTGCCGAATTCATGGTCTTTCCAGCTTTCGCCTTCCACTGTGTAGCGCACACCGTTAAGCGTGAGTGCGCCTGTAGATTTCAGACGCGTGTAGGAGTAATACATGGAGGCATTCTGCGGTGAATCACCTTTGCGAGAATAGCCCTTTTCGCCGTGCAAGACTGCTTGTTTAAGTGGCTCGAGAATCAACACCAGCTCCATTGAATCGGTCTCGGCTTGCAACAGCATGTATTTGCCCACATCTTGCACCGACCAATTTCCGATGAATACCTTGTAGTAATCTTCTTCTGCATTCGCTTCGCCAAATGCTCCGCGCGACTGCTTTTCCTTGAAGTAGAATTGGCGATTGTCTTCATCAGTGATGGCAAAGTGTGCAAAATAAACATGCTTCTGTGCCATTTCTTCGCTTGGCTTTGCATCCTGCAGCGATAGTGCAGTACGGAAAAAGGTAAGCTGGTAGCCAAATTTGCGCCCTTCTTTTGAAGTAAGATGTCCAGTGTAATACCACCATTCAGTTCGGAATTTGCGATGCGCTGCATGGTCTTTTGGCAATACGAGTGTATAAGCAGGTGAGGCATACTGGAAGGCTTCTCGCTGCTGACATGCTGTGCTGATGACCATCCACAGCAAGAATGCCATGCTCAGTGAACCCAAACTGAAGGTTCGCCACATTTGAGAATTGCGCTTGGTTAAAATTAAACTGCTATATTCAGCATAGACCCTTACGCCAGAAAACACACTTAGGTTCGCGAAAAAGTTTCAAGGGTAGCATTTGTGCAAGGCATGTTTGTTTTGTGAGCGGAGTCTTCTCGAGCCGAGCAAAAATAGTGCAACGGCACATTTTTGTGTATATTCATTGCACGGTGTTGAGCACATAGACTTCTGCTAAGTTCTCAGTTTAGAATTCATGGCTGGGAGCATTCTTCACGGTAGATTTCGGAGCGGTTTTACTTGCGGTGTTGAGAGAGTTCCTTCGCCCTTGTAGCTCAGTGGATAGAGCAGCGGTTTCCTAAACCGTGTGTCGGCAGTTCGATTCTGCCCAAGGGCACAAATCGCATAACACCTAACACCATCAAAACAATAAAGTCCTGCCGCTATGACAAGCATCTTGGTCGTCGATGATGAGTATTCGGTTGCCGAGTTTGTTAAGGAAGTCCTCACCGAGGAAGGCTACCATGTTGAAGTGTCTCACAACGGACGAGAAGCATTGAGTGTTGTGAAAAAATTTTCCCCAGACATTGTGATTCTCGACTTCATGATGCCAGATATGAATGGATTGCAAGTGCTGGCTGAACTCAAAGCATTTGATGAAAGTATTCAGGTTCTGATGCTGACCGCCTACAACTCTGTGCCGACTGCAATTGAGGCGATTCGTCAAGGCGCTGCCGATTACATTCTGAAGCCTTTTGATTTGGAGACATTAAAGCTTGCCGTTGCAAAACTTGTCGAGAAAATTTCTCTCAAACATCAGGTTCGCTACTTGCAAGAGACCTTTGCCAGGCGTGCCATCAAGTCAGAGTTTGTGCTTTGTCCTTCACCACAGATGAGCAAAGTCTATGAGCTTGCTTCTCAAGTGGCGCAGACCAACAATACCACTGTTTTAATTCTTGGTGAAAGTGGTGTTGGCAAAGAGCATGTTGCGCAGTTCATTCACTTGCAATCGGCACGCAAATCCAAACCTTTTGTCGAGCTCAATTGTGCTGCAATTCCAGATAATCTTTTAGAGTCGGAACTTTTCGGTCATGAGCCCGGGGCATTTACGGATGCGCGTAGCAAAAAGATTGGTCTGCTTGAATATGCAGATGGGGGCACGCTTTTCTTAGATGAAATTGGCGATATGCCGCTGACCATGCAGGCAAAGGTTTTGAAAGTGATGGAGACCAAAAGTTTTCGTCGTGTCGGCGGTCTGAAAGAAATCAAGACGGATGTGCGCATCATTGCTGCCACGAACAAAGACCTTGCGCTCGCTATCGAGAAAGGTCAGTTTCGTGAAGACCTCTACTATCGTTTGCAAGTCTTTCCGATTGTCATACCGCCCTTGCGTGAGCGTGCAGAAGACATTACACACTTAGCCAGTTTTTTTCTTAATCTTTTCTCCCAAACGATGCGCAAGCGTTTGACATTTTCCGACAGTGCGCTCAAAGCACTTCTTTCCTACAAATGGAAAGGCAATGTGCGTGAATTGAAGAATGTTGTCGAACGCGCCGCAATTATCACTCCAAGTGATGGAATAATCCAGCCAGAACATTTAGGGCTTGCCATTGATGTGGAAACGCCTACCGCATCAACTGCATCAACTTCGCCCCCTGCCCACGAGGGTTTACCTGCTGGCGAAACTTACGCCGATACTGTGTCAGCTATAAAATTTCCTGATAACTTTTCTCTTAAAGCACACCTTGAATGTATCGAGCGAGAGTATATCTTAGCCGCACTGGCGCAGACACGTGGCAACCAACTGCGCGCCGCTAAACTCTTGGGCATTGAGCGCCATGTTTTGCGCTACCAAATGAAGCGACTCGGTATTGAAGCCAAAAGCGATGTGCAAAACTAAATTTTCATGATAGCTTTGCGGATTTTTTCTTCTACACTGATTTCTTTAACCTTTGTTTTGGGCTGTGCCGTTATGCAACACTCACCCCCTACATCAGAGGCAACCTACCTAAAGGAGTTTGATTTGCAAGGTCATCGCGGCGCACGCGGTCTTGCCCCTGAAAATACCATTCCATCCTTTCTCAAGGCGCTGGAGTATGGCGTTAATACCTTAGAGTGCGATGTCGTGGTCTCAAAAGATAAGCGTATCGTGGTCTCGCACGAACCGTGGTTTTCGCATGAAATTAGCACCGCACCAGATGGCACTCCTATTGATGCGGCTACGGAAAAACAGTTCAACATCTACGAGATGACTTACAGCGAAATTCAGCGCTTTGATGTGGGCAAACGCGGTCATGCTCGTTTTCCAAGGCAACAACCGATTGCCGCAACCAAACCCCTGCTCTCTGATGTCTTTCGTGAAGTCGACGCTTACTGCCTCCAGCACAAGCTCAAGCCTGTGCGATTCAACATTGAAATCAAATCTACACCCGAAGGCGATGGGAAATTTCATCCCGCCCCCGACGAATTTGCCCAACTGCTCTACAAAGAACTTCAACAAGCTGGTATGATTGCCCGAACAACTGTACAATCTTTTGATGTGCGCGCCCTGCAAGCCATGCGCAAACTCAATCCAACCCTCTCACTCGCCCTGCTCGTCGAAAACACCATGAGCCTTAGCGAGAATCTTCAACGCTTAGGGTTCACACCAGATATTTACAGTCCGTACTACCGCCTCGTCAATGCTGAGCTGGTTGCTCAGGTGCATCAGCGTGGCATGAAGCTCATTCCTTGGACGGTCAATACCCTTAGCGACATGAAGGCTCTGCTTGAGCTCGGAGTCGATGGTCTCATTACGGATTACCCAGATAGTGCTTCAACTATTCATAAAAACAAGAACTAATCACAACTGTATGCTCGTAATTGTTGATGATAACGTCGACCTCTTAGAGGCGCTCAAGCAGATTTTTGCCATGACCCATGAGGTTGCCACGTTTTCTGCTGGAAAACCTGCCTTGGAGTTTATCAAGGAAAATAAAGGTCGGGTTTCTGTGTGTATTGTTGATTATGCAATGCCTGAGATGAATGGCATTGAGTTAGCAAGAAAACTTAGAGCGGTGGATAAGGACCTCTTTATCATCATGATGTCAGGCTTTGTGGATTTTGAGAAAGTTGAGCCCTTTCTCAAAGAGCGCCTGATTTACCAATTTTTCACCAAGCCTTTGAACATTCCCAATTTGGTGAAGACTGCTGACGAGGCTTCTCGGCTGTATCAGAGGCGGCGCATGCTTTAGCACTCATTCAAAGCGAACTTGTTCAGCCACAGCCAAACGCATGGCATAGCGAGCTGGAATCCATCCTGACACCAGAGCTGTTGCCACCACCAGTAGCACTGCACTAAGGATGGCACCTATTGGCAAATGCACCTGAATCGTCCAGCCAAATGACTGCAAGTTGATGACATAAATCAGAATCAACGCTAAGACCATGCCGCACACAATGCCTAGCACAGACGCCATTACGCCCATCAACGCCGCTTCAATGAGCGTGATGTTTCGCACTTGCTCTGCACTTGCACCTACTGAGCGCAGGATGCCAATTTCTCGGCGCCGCTCTAAAATGATAGCCATTAGCGAACTAATCACCCCCATCGCTGCAACTGCCATCGCCACAAACTGCAATACATATGTGATGGCAAAGGTCTGGTCGAAGACATCTAACACACGGCGGCGCAGCCCTAAGTTTGAGTAGACCAAAATTGGGGCTCGGTCAGCAAAGGTCTTGCGGATTTGCTCAACGATACGCTCCGCCTGCGATTTGTCATGCAGGTAGACGCCGATGTTGTTGAGTTTGTTATCCTGCCAAAATTTCTCAAAATGCGCTCGGTGCATAGCAATCAAGCCTCGGTCGGACGCATAGTCGTAGTAGACGCCAGCAATGCGATACTTGCGCGTTCCTGTTGGCGACACCAGCGTCAGGGAATCGCCTTCACGGTAGCCGAACTTATTGGCGAAGACTTCTGTCACGACTACTGTTTGTTCGTTTGCAACTACCTCACTTAAAATGTCGTGGCTATTGCCTTTTCGGAAAAGCAACTGCGTGCAATTCCTGACGGTCTCAAAATTTGGGGCGCACAGCACAGTTGGCTTGCCATCGAGCGTAATCGGGCGTGCAGAGAATTCATCTACGGCTTTGGTTTCAGGCAGGGCACGCACGTAGTCGAGCACCTCTCGCGCAATTGGCACATTCGACCCGACTGCAAAGCGTTCAGCAGGCGCAATGAACACATCTGCTCGAAGCGTTTGGTCAATCCAGTATGCCACCGTTTGGCGAAAACTGCCGACCATGACACTAATGCCAATCAACATGGCAACGGCAACCATCAAGGCGCTGATGGCTGTCGCCGTGCGGTTAAGTGACTCAGCAAGGTTGTTGGCTGCTAATTTGCCCTCAATGCCGAAGAGCCGCTTTGCTGCGCGTTCAAACAGGCGGCGCAAGAGCACTACCACTTCCGGTGAGAGCAAAGCAAACCCCAAGATTGCACAAACCGCTGACGCATAGCCGAAAATCGGTTTGCCATTCAAACTGGGCAACTGCGCCAGTAGGACGCCCAATATCAACAGCGTGACGCTGCTTATCACGATGCGCCGCAAATTCAGTGAAAACTTCTGCTCGAAGGCTTGAACATGAAAGGCTTCGCGCGGATGCACCCTATAGACTTCCAGCGCTGGATACAGCGCCGACACCACCGATGCCACCACTCCGATTCCAAATGCCGAGGCACAAACCGCCCAATCGATTTGCACTTCTTTGACAGCAACAAAGATGTAGAGCGCTGTGATGGTGCTTGCCACGCTTTGCAGCGTATAATGCGCCAGCATAATCCCCAGCCCAACGCCCAGCGCGCTGCCTAATACGCCAATCAGCAAGGCTTCCAAGATGAAGAGCGAGAACACCTCCAGCGCACCGAGTCCTAAAGCACGCAAGATGCCAATTTCTCTTCGCCGACGAATCGCATTGGTGGTAATCGTGTTGTAGATGAGAAACATGGCTACCAGCAAACTGATAAAGGCAAGTGCCGCAAGGTTCATTTCGAACGCAGAGAGCATTTTGGCGACTTGCTCACCGCGATTTTTTGCTGAAACCACTTCCACATCCTCTGGCAAGACTTCGGAGAGATATTTTTTCAGCACTTGACTTTGCGAGTCATCGAGTATCAAGTCGATTTTATTCAGCTTACCTTCTTTGCCAAATGCACGCTGCGCCTGCTCAATATCCATGACAGCAAAGGAATTGGCGACTTCATTTGTTGGTCTATCGGTTTTGAAGATGCCGATAATTTTGACTTGCTTCATGAGCCCATCGGCAAAGAGCTCGACGGTTTGACCTTTTTTGAGCTGATAGCGTTCGGCAAAGCGCTGTGAGATGATGATGGTATTTGGCTCCAGCAGAAATCGGAGAAATGTTTCGCTATCGGCGCCATCGAGGTCTTCATATGTGCGGAAGTGGCGGTCGGAGAAAATATCAATGCCGAGAATGATGAGGGTTTCATCGGTGCCTTTGATGCGAGAGATTTGCTCGGTTACAGGCGTTGCGGCTTTGAGCGCTGGCAACCGTTCTTTTAGCTCCAAGACTTGCTTGAAGACACTTTGTGAAAAGAGCACGCCGCTACGCGATTGGATTTGTGCATTCGCTTTGCCATTGACATTATCGATTGTGGCTTCAAACGACTTGAACGCCGAATAGTTCGAGAGGCGAATGGCAAGAAAGACTGCTACGCCAACTGCCACCCCAAACACCGAGAGCAGAAACTTTCCCCACTCTTGGGTTGCATGCCGCAAGTTGACTTGTAGAAAAATTTTAACGAGTGCCATTCTCCAATGCGGGATTTCTTTGCGATGCCGACCTTAACACTAAGGCAGATGAAGATGTTCCTTGAACGCTCCAGCTTTGGTGTGAAGGCAATTTTGGGCGGATTAGGTTTTTCTTAGGATTTGCTTAGGACTTCACTAAGAGCCCTGCCTTAGATTTACTTTCGAAAAGAGGGCGACTGTATGCGTGTGCCTTGCCCCCAGAGGCACTTGCAATGGAACGGGAACAGCGCCCTCTTTTCTCATTGATGCACCTCCATACTTTGTTAGGGACTTACCCTTTGCTCAAGACATATAGCATGGTTTCGCCAATATCCGCTGGGTTTTCCACGATGTGGATGCCGGCTTTTTTCATGGCTGCAAGTTTTTCATCGGCTGTGCCTTTTCCGCCCGATACAATTGCGCCAGCATGTCCCATTCGTCTGCCCGGCGGAGCAGTGCGCCCAGCAATAAAACCGACAACTGGCTTTTTGTAATTTCTCTTGATGTAAGCGGCCGCTTCTTCTTCGGCATTGCCACCAATTTCGCCAATCAGGACAAGGGCTTCTGTCTCTTTGTCTTTGGCAAACATTTTCACGGCATCAATGAAGCGAGTGCCAATGATGGGGTCGCCGCCAATTCCAATGCAGGTCGATTGTCCCAGCCCTAACTTGCTTAGCTGCGACACCGACTCGTAGGTGAGTGTGCCACTGCGAGAAATCACGCCGATATTGCCCTTCTTGAAGATAAAGCCCGGCATGATACCAACTTTGGCTTCTTCAGGCGTAATCACGCCCGGGCAATTTGGTCCGATAAGGATAGCGCCCTTTTCTTTGACAAACCAATATGCTTTCATCATGTCGGCGGTTGGAATGCCTTCTGTGATGCACACAATCACTTCTATCCCAGCTTCAGCCGCTTCCATGATGGCATCGGCGGCAAAAGGTGCTGGCACATAAATGATGGAGGTATTCACACGCTGTGCGGCAACTGCCTCACGCACCGTGTTGTAGATAGGCACTTCACGAATGAATCGGTCTTTCTCATTGCCTGCGTAGTGCGTGCCGCCTTTTCCCGGGGTGACGCCAGCGACAAGGTAGTCAATCCCGAACTCCTTGCCATATTCCAGCATCTGTGCGGCATGGAAGGTGCCTTCGTTTCCAGTGATGCCCTGCACCACTAAACGGGTTTCTCTGCTAACTAATACGCTCATTGTGTTTTTTCTTGAGTGATTTTGATGCCTTGCTTATTTCAGGTGCTTTGTGCTTGCATCTCCAGTGCGTGCGCCACCTGAAAGAGCTTGGTTTCCTCAAATGCGTTTGCTACGAATTGAATCCCGATTGGTAACCCTTGTGCGGTCAAGCCAGCTGGTATGCTTATGGCTGGCACACCTGCCAGATTCATCGGCACAGTGTAAATGTCTGCCAAATACATCTGCAGCGGGTCGCTGAGCCTTTCGCCTAGACGAAACGGTGGGAATGGCGATGTCGGTGAGACGATGACATCAACTTCCTTAAATGCTTTTTGATAATCTTCGCGAATGAGGCGGCGCACTTTTTGTGCTTTTTTGTAGTATGCATCGTAGTAGCCAGCCGAGAGCACATATGTGCCCAGCATGATTCGCCGTTTGACTTCGGTGCCAAAGCCTTCGCTGCGAGAGCGCACATACATTTCATTGAGGTCTCTTACATTTTCTGCGCGATAGCCGTATCGTGCACCATCGTAGCGTGCCAGATTTGATGAAGCTTCTGCCGTGGCTAAAATGTAGTATGTTGCCAGTGCATATTCCGAGTGTGGCAGTGTTATCTCGGTTAGCGTTGCACCTCGCTCGGTGAGCTCCTGCAACTTTGCACGAATGATGCGCTCCACTTCCTTGTCTAATGCTTCTGTGAAAAACTCTCTTGGCACGCCGATTTTGAATCCTTTCAGAGTCTTTGTGCTTGGCACCGATTCCTCAGTATGAGCGATGGTGTCACTCAACTGCATTTCTCTGCTATAGTGTGGCACAGGCACGTTTGCAGACGTAGCATCACGCGGGTCTTCGCCAGCAATCACTTCCAAGACCAATGCCGCATCTTCAACCGTCTTTGAGAACACGCCAATTTGGTCGAATGATGAGCCAAATGCTACCAAACCGTAGCGCGATACTCTGCCGTAGGTTGGTTTCAGCCCCACAATGTTACAAAACGATGCAGGCTGACGCACCGAACCGCCTGTATCGGACCCCAGCGCCGTGAGCGCACAATTTGCCGCCACCGCCGCCGCCGAACCGCCCGAACTGCCACCGGGCACGCGCTCATTATCCAACGGATTTTTTACCGCTCCGAAGTAGGAATTTTCGTTAGAACTGCCCATAGCAAATTCATCCATGTTCGTTTTGCCAAGGAAAATGGCGTCCTCATTCAGCAAACGCTCAATTGCTGTGGCGTTGAAGACACTCACATAGTTTGAGAGAATTTTAGATGCGCAGGTCAGTCGCTCGCCTGCAATCGCAATGTTGTCCTTAATCGCCATGGGCATCCCGAAGAGTTTTCCCACTGGCTTGCCTTCTGCCAATTTCTGGTCTAAGGCTTTTGCCCGTGCAATTGCCGTTTTCTCAAATACACTAATGAAGGCATTGAGGTGTTTGGTGCGCTCAATTTGCTCGAGATACTGCTGGACCACGCTTTCGCATGTTGTCGCCCCCGATAGCAATTGCTCGCGCAGCTGGCGATACGATGTGTAAAATTCTGGCACAACGAACGGTGTTGAGGTTTTCTTTTGGCCCAAAGATACGCAATCGTGCAAAGGTTTTCAATCTTCTGGCTTAAGTGATGCGTTTTCAAAGTGTTGGGCATACCACTCTGCCAGCACGAGCAGTGTCCAGAGCTGTGCGCCATATCCTCGCTTTCCGCCACGGTGCGCCTCGAAGAGATGCTTGATATATTTTTTGCTGAAAAGATACTTATTCATCAGTCCTGACCCCAAAATCCGTGCTTCTGCTATTTGCGACAGCTTCCCATTTCGTAGCCATTCGCTTGATGGTGCAGCAAAGCCTTGCTTTTTGCGGTAGATAATGTTGTGTGGCAGAATGCCTTCTGCAGCTTTTTTCAGAATGTATTTCGGTTCGCCATGTTTGATTTTGAGTTGCTGCGGAATGCGAAAAGCAAACTCCACCAAGCGATGGTCAAGAAATGGCACACGCGCCTCAACGGAGACTGCCATGGACATTTTATCGACGCGCATCAGAAGCAGTTCGGCGAGCCTGCCTTTGAATTCTGCATAAATCATTTTGCGCAGATACTCTTCACTGCGAGCATCTGGAAGCAATCTTTTCAAGTCAGCAAAACAGCGCTCAGCAAGTCTGCCACTTGAGTGCACCTTGCGCCGAAATGAATCGGTCAGCAGGGACTTTTTCATTTCCTCGGTAAAACTTACGGCGCCACCGTAGAACGGCACATCGTTTTCGCTGGCACGGCGTGCATACTCTGTAGGCAGCGTATCGCCTTTTACTTTTCTTACAGCGTAATACAGCAAATGCTTGAGTGCATCGGGCAGAAGTGAGTAGTAGTAGTGATAGTATCGCCACTCTCGCAAGTAGTGCACGTAGCCTGAAAATTCTTCATCCGAGCCTTCACCGACTTGCACCACAATCGTGCCTGACTCGCGCGCTAATTTGCTTACAAAATACAGCGGCACACACACTGGGTCAGCATTCGGCTCATCTTGATGCCAGACCATCTTCGGCAGAAAGTCAATCGCATCTTGCTCCGTTAGCAAAATCTCATGATGATTGGTCTGAAATTCTTTGGCAATTTGGCGTGCGTATTGCAACTCATTGTATTTCTCCAAATCCTTGAAACCCACCGTGAAGGTCTCTACTGGGCGCGACATCAGCTCCGACATCAGCGCTACATTCATCGAGGAATCAATGCCGCCAGAGAGCAACACGCCAAACGGCACATCCGACATCATGCGCAGCCGAATAGAATCGCGTAGGAGCCGACGAATGTTATCAATGCAGAACGATTCAATGTAGAATTTCTCTTGCGGAAATGATTCAGTTTCGTGCGTTAAGTCCCAATACTTGACCTTTTGTAGTTCGCCGTGTTTATCAATTCGCGCATAGTGTCCTGCTTCCAACTTGAAGATGCCTTTGAACATCGTTTCGCCCGGCAGTGTTGTGAGCAGCGAGAGATAGTCTGAAAGTCCCTGTAAATTCAAGGCTTTCGAGATACTTGGGTGTTTGAGCAAGGCTTTGATTTCAGACGCAAAGAAGAGCGCGCCGTGCTGAAATGTGTAATACACTGGCTTGATGCCAATGCGGTCGCGGATTAAATACAGTTCTTCTTTGCGTGCATCCCATATTGCCATGCCAAACATTCCGTAGAATTTCTTAATGCACTCAATACCCCATTCTTGATAGGCGTAGAGAATGGTTTCCGTGTCGGAGCGCCCTTGGTAGCGATAGCCTTTTTGCTCAAGTTCTGCTCTTAGTTCTCTATGGTTGTAAATTTCGCCGTTGAAGACAATCCAAATATCGCCGTCAGGATGCTTGGAATTGAGTCGGTTGCTCATTGGTTGGTGTCCAGCAGGCGAGAGGTCAATAATTGCCAATCGTCGGAAGCCGAAGCCGATTTTTCGGTCAGGTGAGATGTAGATTCCGTCGTCATCAGGTCCGCGATGAGCAATTTCTGCGGTCATTGCTTTGAGTATTGGCTCTGAAATGAGCGCGGGGGAATTGCCATAATTAAAAATGCCAGCGATGCCACACATGTTTTTTGTTTGGTGAGTTTTTTTACGGCTTAAGCCGTTCAAATTTTATGCGGCCTTGCCATGCCGTTTCAAATTCAATGCAAAGTTCAGCTTTTACATTTTTGACTTTTTGGTAATACCCTTTTGAGTATTGACTTTCTTTTAGCAAGATACGTGATGCACCTTCAATGCTGATGCGAGCACTCCCAGCTACAATTGTATTGCCATCCAGCGTTGGCGAAAGACTTGGATGAAAGTGCAAGCGCGACACTGCTAAGTGTTTTCCTTTGCCTGAAAGTTTATCCATGATGTCAATCACGCCGCTTAGTTTGTCGAAGCAAATGGTGCGTTGGTGTCTTACACCGTTGTTGTTGATTTCAGCGGTGATTTCATCGCGCTGCTCATGGCTCTTCCATTGAATCAATTTGGGCTGTGTGGTATCGGCAACGATAGACCACAGATTTCGGAACGGCACAAGTTCTTTTCCATCGATTTGAATGGTGTTATGCGCTTCAATGCTGCGTAGCTGTTGCCGCTCATCCTGAAACAAGGTGTAGTTAAATGTGCCAGAGTCGACGATGAGATGTTCTCCGTTGAAAAAAAGTTCAAACGAGAGCGTGTCGTTGTGTCCGTGTCCGCCGTAGCCTTGCATGCCGATGTCGCCGAAATCAAAAAAGAGATGGGTATCGCGATGGCGCAGCACCGCAAATCCGCCGTATTTGAAGAGTTCAGATAATGCACGGTGCGGGCTATCGAGCTGGTGTATTTGCATGGTGTGATGCAGCACGCTGCCGCTGTCGTCGTCGCCGATGTTGCAGTGCTCGCCGTTGGGTTTTGTGGCGGCGGCAAGAAAATGTCTCATGGCGCGCAGTTTGCGATAAAACTCTGGCGAAAGTGCAATACCGTTCGCTTCACAGACCATGCGAGAAAGTTCAAACATTTCCAACACCAAGCTGTGATACGGGACGGACTTTTCATAATCAACGCCGTCATCATAGACTTGCTCACGCATGGATTCTTCGACAATCGCTAAGCCTTTGCGCACATATTTTTTTTCGCCGAGAAACACACCGAGCCACAAGAGTCCCATGCCGTTGGAAAGATAGTGATTGCCATTTTTCTTGCCGAACTCGATGTTCCAATAGATGTATGCGGCATGTTCGGAGAGGCTGCGCAGCATTGATTTTACAAGTGTCGGTGGTACATCGTCTTTGAGCAAAGCAAGGGTCGTTATCCAATTGACAGCGCGAATCGATGCTTCCATCGGCACAACCCAATGCACGCCAAAGCCTAAGGGATTTTGTTCAATCCAACTCTCAACCTGCGTGATGATTTCGCAAAGGTATTTTTCACTCCGGGTTTGCAAGAATGCCGCAGCAAGCACTGGCAACTGCTGAAAGCGTGAAATTTCCCACACGACTTTTACATCAGCTTTGGGCGCATTCAAAAAATTAAATGAGTGCGATGGTGCTTGCCTATCCCAAGTGTAGTTTGAAAGCGGGTCGAAGTGCCAATCTATTTTTTCAGGGAGTTGGACGCTGTGTCCAAACACGCTGAAGTTGTGCGAAAGTGCGCGCTCTGCATCGTGCAGATTTGACAAGGGTTTTGGGGTGATGAAGGAAAAACTGCCGGTTGGTTTCGGCATGGGACGTTGGGTTATTGACTTACCGAACAGCTTCCACCACTTTTTGCGAAACAAATTGGCAAATAGTCTCACATAAACAGCGTTCATCATGGTTTCTACTTTGCTGTGGCGACGACGAGCATATTTGAAGAAAGCGATTTTAAGAATCCGCGCTTTCCCACCTCATCATCATAGTACACTTTCGCATTGAATCCGCATTGCGAGAGCAGAGATTTTAATTGACGAAAACTTTTGATGTTGATATGCACTTGGCTGTAGTAAAGTTGGTCAATGCTGCGCTCCGTCCCGCGCCACCCTTTTGCACATCGCAGATACAATTTGAAAAGCATTTGCAAAAAATTTTTATCGGTGTCGTTGCACACAGCCAGTCCGTTGGGCGTGTGAATTAACAGTTCGCCTCTCGGAGCAAGTAATTGATGAATTTTTTTGAGCAACGGCACAAGTTCGGAATCGGCAAGGTGTTCGGACACATCATTGAGTAAAATGAAATGGTATTTGTCTTGACTTTGAAGGTCGGCGATGTCGGCGCAAATAAACCTGCAGGGCAAGTTGAAAGATGCCAGTTTTTGGTTTGCGTTGTCAATTGCGCGTTGCGAGAAGTCGATGCCGACGACTTCCTTTACATTTCTCGATGCCAGTGCAATTGCAAAGTCACCGTTTCCACAGCCAATGTCAAGAATGCGCGTCTCGGCTGAAATTTTTTTTAAGATGTACTCAAACGTGCTTTTGTGGTAAATGTTCAGCCGGAATTTTCCTTTTTCTTCCAAGTAAAGTTCATGGGTGTTGAGGGCGTTGAAATACTGCTCGTCATAAAGCGCAGCAACGTCAGCGGACGTGAGCGTGTGGCGATAGCCGTTGAAAAAATTCGTGATCAACAGCGACGCTGCAGGTTGTCCGACGTGATTGACGATGTGTGAAATAAGTTCTCGGGTGAGGTAGCGCATTGGCAAATAAAGTGTCAGAGTTTACGAGCGATAATGACCAAGTTCTCACCTTCAAGCGTCGCTGCAAGCGGCAACGATGCATCGGGCGTGTCCATATACTTGGGCATCTTTTGAACGTCGGCGGCGGCCTGCACGATGCGTTGATTCAAACGAGCTTTCGTTTCTCCGATTGACATCGCACGAATCTAAAATGGGACGCAGAATACGGATGGACGGAATATATCTGTTAAACAGCGTAAATTGATGTGCAGAACAAAATGACAATTTCATATCGTGTTTCTCAAATTCTTTTTGCCACTTCTCAACACTCCAACTATACACATGCGGCGCATCGTCATCATGTGTCAATTCCATGAGAATCGCTTTGCCGCAGGGCTTCGTAACACGGGCGATTTCGGCAATCGCAAGTGGCTTTAAGTCAAAGGGTAAATGCAACAATACCGTAATTGAGGTAACGACATCGAAAGCATTGCTTTCAAAAGGCAGCTGCGTGACGGAACCAACTACTGCTTCCAATTCTTTTGAGCGGCACGCCGACACAGCTTCTTCCGACAGGTCAATACCAACAGTATAGGCTTTGTGATTTTGCTGGAAGTAAGACAACCATCGCCCACGTCCGCAACCGATGTCCAAGAGTTTTGAGTCTGCCAATGAAATGCCTGCATATTTCAAGCATTTTTCAACAGCGTATTTTTGAATACGGTCGTAGAATCGGTTGAAGTAGGACGGTTTATCGGGATGACAAACCGCCGCATATTCATCTGCTGTCTCAACATGAATGCTTTTCCAATACTCTACATACTGAAAATTATCTAATTTATTCATTGCCAGAAGGTCTTGCTTGTTGATAGATCCAGAAGATGAGTATGATCACCGTGATGTAAGAAATACTACTGGCAGTTGATGCACCTATCAGACCGTACTTTGGAATTAGCATCAGGTTAAGCAGAACATTAATGCACAATCCGACAACCGAACAGCCTGTGGTCAGCCACATCTTGCCCTGATTATAGGATAGGTAGCGGCTCAAAATTTTTCCCGATGACCAAAAGGCGATTCCGGGAATTAAAATAACAAGTGGCAACGTTGCGTCAAGGTAGGCCTCGCCGTAAAGAAAATAAACTAACGGGTACGAACTAATTGCCAACAGCAAACCAACACTACTCATGATGGCAAGCATGAGTTTTGCGTGCCGAAGCGACATGTCGTAACTTTCTGCCCCTGCTGCTGAACCTGCCTTGTAGAAGGTCGCTGCAATGATACCTGTATCCAACACAAACAACATCTCTGCCCAACGTAAGCTCACTGCGTATACACCCACTTTTTCTGTGCCAAGCCAATGATTTACCATTATCTGGTCGATCCTGAAATGCAACACATTAGCAAGATGACCAATAAAAAATATCCACCCATATTTTAGACTATCTTTGGCAAGTGCAAAATTGAATGTTGTCTTGCGCAGGTCCGAAAGTAACACTGTTGCACCCACTATTGTGATTGCTAATGTAGCCAACATATTCAACACAACTACGGTCGAAGCCGAGGCACGCTCAACCTGCCATAGCACTAGAACACCTGCCAGTATGATTGCTGACAATAGAAAGCTATTCCGATAGATTGTAACTGATTTATCTATTCCCAAAAGTAGATTTCCCCAAATAATGCGGTAATACAAAAAAGGTGAGGAAAAAAAACAGAGTAAAATTATCCAGTCGGGCAGACCTTGAAAACTGCTTCGCAAAATAGCTAAGCCTGAAAAACCGATAGCCGCTGTGACTAACCCCATGACTGCTGAAAAGACCAGCCCTGTTCCATGAACTTCTGCAATCGCTCGACACTGGCTGAGCAGATAATACAGCAGCCCATACCCAAAGCCTAATGTCCCGATTTCAGAGATAAAATTGCTAAGCAACACATACAAATCATAAACACCTTTTTCTTTTGGGCCAAGCAAGCGCGCAATGATGATGTTACTTACCAAGCCAAGCAAAATGGCAAGAAACTGATAAAAATAAATTTGGGCAGCGTTCCAACTCATTGATGGCTGACGATGCAGAATGCGTCGTGCAACCGCAGATGCCCACTTATTAGCTTCAGAAAGGTTCAAGTCTTAATCCTCAATGATAGAGAGGAATTTTTGCAAATTTTGTTCTGCCTCAATTCGGAAGCGTTCTGCCCATAACGCCACATCTTGTTTTACCGACGGTTCCTGTAAGGCAAAAAAAATTTTCGCCGCCAAGTCAGACACGTTGCCTGCCTCAAAGGTTATCATGCCGCGCGTTTCACCGAACGATGTTGCTACCACGGGCGTGCCTTGCCAGAGTGCTTCAATGCGAGAAATTCCAAACGACTCCTGAGCAAACCCTCGCACGAAAACACTTGATCGCTTCATCACATCCAATACAGTTTCATTTGTAACATCCGATAGCACTATAATCCAATCATGTTGCTTAAGCGCAGCAAACTTGTAAGCTGTATCTCTGGCAAAACCACTTTCAATCAGTACCAGTCCGATGTTTTCATTGAGTTGGCGCCTCACATGCAATACTGCTTCAATAGTTTCTCGGAATCCGTAGCTTTCAGTAAAAGCACCGACCGAGCAAACCAAGCGTGAAAACTGGCTCAGCCGTCTCGAGATCGCCTCTGGCAGATCACTTTTGTATTTAGTGGTTGTTACTGGAAGCAGGCTTTGAACCACCGTAATCGATGCCGATGGGTATATCGCTTTTAGCCACGTCGATAGCGCTTCACTTACAGTAACAATTTTGTCAATATGCTTCAATGACCAATGAAATAACTTTTTTATCAAAAATGGGAATGCTACATAACGAGATGGTAAACTTCCATCGTGAATAATTTTCACCCATTGAAACCGCAACACAATTTTCATGACAATCCATATTGTAGTCAGTAAACTTGGATACTCTAATATAAAATGTGCCGACTCTATGACTTTAGCCCTCCATCCTTTTCGCAGAAGTAAACAAGGAAGTTGATATCGATTAAAAAACACTACCTTTTTCAACGGAGATGGAGATGAACTGTAAAACCAGAACTCTACGCTCGGTTTCGTTTCAAGATGTTGGTAAAGTTGCTTGATGAAGATGGATACTCCACCAAACGGCGGTGGATAAGGTCCAATCAAAATTGTATTTTTTCGGTGTTTCGCCATGCATCAAGATACATGGTTGAAAACAAACAGGGATACCTATGTTGCACTCGAATCAACCCCCGAAATAATGTAACTACTTCTGCAGCAGCATTTTCTTGGTTTCTACGAATTTGCCTGCGCTTAGGCGATAGAAGTAGATGCCGCTGGCTAAGCCATATGCCGCGGCATTAAACCGCACTGTATAGCGTCCTGCTTCTTG